>Ga0209084_1000245_pt1 | contig 52433 bp, 30 predicted proteins | sample C_130820_MF_Meta_FD_187309 | JGI IMG/M metagenome (GOLD analysis project Ga0209084, IMG submission 187309) | Freshwater microbial communities from Lake Croche, Canada to study carbon cycling - C_130820_MF_MetaG (SPAdes) (version 2) | ecosystem: Environmental > Aquatic > Freshwater > Lake...
CCGTTCCACTTGTTCCTGAAGAACCATCCGTACCACTTGTTCCTGAACTACCATCTGTACCACTTGTGCCTGAACTACCATCCGTACCACTAGTACCAGAACTACCATCCGTTCCACTTGTTCCTGAAGAACCATCCGTACCACTTGTTCCTGAACTACCATCTGTACCACTTGTGCCTGAACTGCCATCTGTTCCATTAGATCCAGAAGTTCCTGAAGAGCCATCTGTTCCGCTAGTACCAGAACTACCATCCGTTCCACTTGTTCCTGAAGAACCATCCGTACCACTTGTTCCTGAACTACCATCTGTACCACTTGTGCCTGAACTACCATCCGTACCACTAGTACCAGAACTACCATCCGTTCCACTTGTTCCTGATGAACCATCCGTACCACTTGTTCCTGAACTACCATCTGTACCACTTGTGCCTGAACTACCATCTGTTCCATTAGATCCAGAAGTTCCTGAAGAGCCATCTGTTCCACTTGTGCCGGAAGAACCATCTGTTCCGCTAGTACCAGAACTACCATCCGTTCCACTTGTTCCTGAACTACCATCTGTACCACTCGTACCTGAACTACCATCTGTTCCACTAGTACCTGATGACCCAGAACTTCCACTAGAACCTGCAGTTCCTCCAGTTATCGTCACCGTTATATTACCACCACCATCATCAGCAACCGATGCTCCGTTGAAGGTTATTCCCGTAACACTCGTTACAGTTGTCGTTCCATCTCCAACGCTTAAAGGACTTCCTCCTCCTGAAGTAAAACCTGTTATGTTTACTGAACTACCATCACTATTATTTAATGTTAAAGTTTGAGTTCCACTACTATAGGTTCCTCCCGTTACAGTTCCCGTAAATCCTGTAATGGTTATTGTACCTCCAGTATTATTATATAAATCTAATGTTGTAATTCCTGAATAATATGTTCCTCCCGTAATTTGAACATCAGTTCCCCAAAATATTCTCCAACGAGCATCATCTCTTGTTGTACCACTAACACCCTCAATAGTAGATCCTGTCCATGCATCCATAAACGCTTGTCCCGCAGCGCTGTTATTTGCTATTTGATATCCAGTTCCCGCTTGAGGTATAATATCACCAGCGGCATCTGCCGCATCCCATAAAATTGTATAGTCAGGTATTGTATATTGATAAACAGTATCTGTTTCTTGTACATATGCCTGCATACCCACTCTTCTTCTACCTGAAGAAATCCCATCATTTTTAAGATTTACGAAGTTAAGAACTGGTGGATAATCATATCCACCACAATAAAAACTAATAGGAATAACGTTTCCTGAGTAAAACACATCCCCTCCTCCGTCATAAACGTCTTGTGGTATCACCCAATTTAAGTCAGCAAGGTTCCACACTTCCATGTATCCTCCAATACTATTTACACTAAAAAGTACACCCTGATCATTTTCTCTTTCTACCGAAAAAGGTCCCGCGATTATTGTACCTGATGTAGGATTTACATATTTAAAACTCATTTTTTCTTAATTATTACGTATTTTTTATTCATCATACTAATGTTCCTCCTTGGAAATAATTTGGTAATAACCCTGTGGACAATCTAAAATCAGTACTTGCATATGAAGTATACATTTTATATGTTCCCGCCGGTATATTTGTACTTCCAGAATAATTTATTATTAAACTATTATATCCTGTATTCATTGTTCTTGGAAGCATTCCTCCAGATGATACACCATTTTTAACGGTCGAGTATTTTTGACCATTTGTTGAACCTATTGATGCAAATACTGTAACCCAATTGCCTGTTGTTGCAGTAAATGCCCCTGAAGGTATTTGAACTGTTTGGAAGGTATAGGCAATAATCGGATTACCCCATACATCATTTCCTCCAGATGTTGTAGATACTGGTGACTGAATAATTGCGGGTTCATCCCCACTCGCAAGATTTCCTGTCCATCCCGGATAAGCCAAATACGCATTCATTTGTGCGTCAAATGTTGCCTGAACTAACGAAGGACCCGTACCTGAATTCCATCCTTTCCAAGTACTACCTTGAGATGTCATCCAACTATTTAAATTAGCTCTAGGAATCGCACTATTTGTATCAATAAACAAATAATCCATTAATCCAGGTTGTGTTGGAGTTGGTGTTGGTGTTGTAGTATTGGTTGGAGTTTGTGTTGGTGTTTCAGTATTGGTTGGTGTAATCGTATTTGTAGGTGTTTGAGTATTGGTAGGAGTATTCGTTGGTGTTTCAGTATTGGTAGGAGTATTGGTTGGAGTTTCAGTATTCGTCGGCGTCATAGTATTAGTCGGCGTCATAGTATTCGTCGGCGTCATAGTATTAGTCGGAGTTGCAGTATTTGTTGGAGTATTTGTCGGAGTTTCAGTATTTGTAGGTGTTTGAGTATTGGTAGGTGTATTAGTTGGTGTTTCAGTATTTGTCGGTGTTGTAGTATTGGTTGGTGTTGTAGTATTGGTTGGTGTAATAGTATTTGTTGGTGTTTGAGTATTGGTAGGAGTGTTAGTTGGAGTTTCAGTATTAGTTGGAGTAACGGTTTGAGTTGGAGTTTCAGTATTGGTTGGCGTTGGTGTAGATGTAGGAGTATCAGTAATTGTTGGCGTAGGTGTTTGAGTAGGTGTATCAGTTATTGTTGGAGTAGGAGTCTGAGTCGGTGTATCAGTAATTGTTGGTGTAGGAGTCTGAGTTGGCGTTTCAGTATTAGTAGGTGTTTGGGTTGGTGTCTCAGTATTAGTAGGAGTATTGGTTGGAGTCTGTGTAGGCGTTTCAGTATTGGTAGGAGTCATTGTTGGAGTTAATCCCATTGTTACCGTTGGCGTAGGTGTTTGAGTCGGAGTTCCAGTATTAGTAGGAGTATTAGTCGGAGTTTCGGTATTGGTAGGTGTATTAGTATTTGTTGGAGTTTGTGTATTGGTAGGAGTCTGTGTATTAGTAGGAGTATTGGTAGGAGTCTGTGTTGGCGTTTCAGTATTAGTAGGTGTATTAGTTGGAGTCGCAGTATTAGTTGGAGTTTGTGTTGGAGTTGTAATTGCAGGAGTACCACTAGGTGTCGGAGTTGGTGTTGGAGTTGTACATTCTAAATTAATAACAACGCCATAAAGCATTTCATTTCTTGTCTGAGCAGAATAATAAATTACGCTATTAACATAAACATTAAAAGGGCCTAAAGCATTAGAATTTGACGCTAATCTAACAATATATGATGTGCAACCAGTTACAGTTTCCTGCTGTTCAATAGTTGCGGAACAACCAGGTGCATTATTTGTGACAAGAATAGTATATGTGGACATCCGCAGTTTTTTATAAATAAATACCACAGTTATTCCATTTCAAAAAGAACAAAAAGATTTTTTTGATTATTATAAGGAACTAATCAATTAATAATTCCGTATTTTTATTTAAATGTGGATTTGTTGAAGTTAGGATTGTTGATTAATCGTGATATTAACCACGCATGACGCCAATTCAATAGTTATTTGGAAGGTACATCCAAAAGTACATTGTAGCACTTTAAATGTCTGACAACCATTATCATCAATTAAAGTTAATAAAATTTCAGGTGCCGTTTCAAATATCGCAGGTATTGTAGTATTATACTCAACAACAGGAGGTACTGTAGGTCCTGAAATAGTCCCAAGAAATGTTATATTATTCCCATAAATGTCCGACATATAAACATTTATTGGAAAAGTTCCCCCTGATATTTCTGTAATTCTTACTTGGTTCATGATAAACACGTTATGTCATAATTTATTATCAAGTCAATAACCATCTGTTGTCCATCTAATGATATATTAGCCGGATCAGTACTTATCGTTATCTGATTACTTAATGGATCAACGATAACATTTCCTACGCCAGGAACTGCCAATAATAAAGTTTTAATTGTATCGTACCATAAATTATCTGATGGTGCCTGAACTAATGATGTCGAGGTAAAGAAGGTATCACTTGTCGTCCATCCAGACGGTGTTACAGAGACTTGTGCAACAAAATCAGCACTAACCAAGCTACAACTCGTATTACCTGTAGTTAGGTCATAAAACCCTTCATTTAACATCTGTAGTAATCCATTCTTTGTTGGCGATTCAAGTTGGAATATTTCTTCCCCCATAACATAAGTTTGATATGACACATAATTACTATTACAATTAATAGTAGTACTTCGACTTAACACACAACTAGTACTATCAATAATACTTAAACTATATGTTCCCGCAGTTAAACCCGTTAATTGTATTTGTTGTGGATTTCCAGGCACATTAGATGACCAGTTAAATGTATAAGGAGCAGTACCCGAATTTATAAATGCGGTTATTGATCCATCACTTCCTCCACCACATGATGTACTATATAATGAGAAATTTAAAGGCTGGCTATAAGGAACAAAAACATTAGAACTTTGAGAACATCCTGTAGCGTCAGTCACAACAACATTATGTGTTCCACCCGCAATATTTGTGAAAGTTACTCCAGTTAAATTAGTATCAATAATATTATTTAATCCATCAACAGAGTAATCTAACGGTAAAGTATATCCTGTTGTAGTTTGAACTACAATAGTACCATTTTTCTGATTACATGAAGTTGTAGTACCTGTTAAAGCAATTGTAAACTTATTCTCTGTAACTAAAGTAATTTCTTGTATTGTAGAACATCCTGAATTATCTGAAACGGCAACAGTATAAGTTCCCGAATCAAGACCTGTGAAAATGTGTGTTGTCTGCGAATTAGTCACATTTACCTGATTTGAGTTTGGATAAATTAAGGTATATGTATAAGGAACAGTTCCACCAACAACTGACACCGATATTTGCCCATCAACACTCGAACAAGTCGAATTTTGTCCTTGCATACTAACGGAAGTAATACCCTGAGGAGCAACTAAACTTGTTCCAACTTGTAATTGACATAATCCCGCATCGGTAACAACAAAATTATATTGTCCCGCAGATAATCCTGACACTGTGAAAGTTGTTGAGTACGAAACTAAAACATTTCCTGAAGACGCCGAATAATAATAAGGAGCAGTTCCACCTGTAATCGTTAGACTTAAAACCCCATCAGACGCAAAACAAGTAGGTGGTGTCGCAGTAAATAATCCAAACCCAATTGGTGACACATCCACCACAGTTGCCGTTTGAGATTTCATACACCCATAATAATCAGTGACAGTAACACTATAAACGCCAGCCGTTAATCCTGTTATAGCACTTGTTGTCTGTCCATTACTCCAAAAATAAGTATAGGGAGAGGTTCCTGTTGCTCCAGTAACCACAACCTTACCAATAGGTGTTCCCCCACAACTTGAATTTGGTACCGTCCATAACCCAAAATCAAAATCTTGAGAGTTTTCAATAATAAAACTTTGGCTTTGCCCTGTACATCCCCCATAATCTCTACCATCCAAATAGTAAGTCCCACCGCTTAAGTCGGCAAAAACAATTGTTCCATTGTTTGTTGTTGCAGATTTAACAAAAATATTATCAGTAGTATAAAGATAATAAGTTGTTGATGAATTCATTGATGTAGATGAACCAGTTACAGATCCATTATCTAACCCACAGGTAGTACTTTGAACACTATTAACCGAAATACAAACTCCATTAGATACCGGAATATTAATATAAAATTCACTATTAATCGGTAATGTAGAATCATTCACCCTAACACCATAAACATTACTGTATAATCCCGTTTTTAATGTAGGCTCATCAACGACAACATCATCAGGTGGTAAATATGGACTTATCCATTCAGCAGTGTATGGAGGCGTTCCACCATATAAATAAAGCGAAATTATTCCAGACCCTGTATTTGTACAATCACCTGTTACTGATATATTATAATTAAATGCCGACATTAACTATTATTACAATTTATGCTTATGTTTATCCCCACATTCAATGAAAGTGATTTATTAATATCTCTTTCAGTACATGTTAAGTTAGTAATTGTAAGGATATTACCATTCAAGAAATAAGTATACCCATAATCATATATTTCTGGTAGATATTCTATAACAGCATTTCTCCATGTTCGATTAGTAGGTACATCAGTATAACCATATCCACTATAGAAAGTTTGTTGAATTAAAATCTCATTATCAATTCTTAAGTCCACAAACCAACTAGTCTGTACAGAACTTTTCACACAATCATTTAATGTTAGACCACTTTCCGCCAACATTAAATTAACTCTATTAGTAAGAATTGCATTAAAATTACTTACATCAATATCACCATTTAACCACGGATAGATATTAAACTCAGTATATTCAGTACTACAGTTATAATCAAAAATATTTGAAATAATATAACACGGATCAATTGGTACTGGTATAAATTGACATCCTCTCTGTCTTCTATAAACAAACTTTTGTTTTTGGAATATTGAGTTCTCCATCCTAACACCTGTATTCCAAATAGTCGTTGCCGGAACCATTTGTTCAACAAGTTTCATCCAATATGGACCGATACCATCAACATAATCAATTAATTTTTGATAGGTATATTTGTTATTTGGAATTCCAACTGTTTGTTCCGATTCAATATATTTCCAAAAAATAGATTGTAATGTTGGATATCCTCCAGTTTTACCATCAGTAATATATTGTCTATTTCTAACATTAATCATATTTTGCCAGAAAGTTTGAGAAAATTCAAAGAAAGTCTTTTTCTTTGGATTAGGCTTAATGAATGTCCAATCAACACCTCCAGGTACTGGATATCCAACTGTTAGTCCTGATTCAGGAATTGGATAGTCATATGTTCTTGATTCATCCCAAACATCATAAAGTAGTCCTTGTGACGGATTTAGAAAAATATCCACCTCTTTTGAGTTAATAACCAAATTCTCATTATCAACATAATAATAAGCATTATAATCTCCCTCTACAGATACTCGTATTCTATTATCTTCTTGTAACCAAGATTTATTATTATCAACAGTTTGACTTAACTTAAACCCTTCATTCATATATGGGAAATCCCTAAACCTATCAAGATATAATTGTCCATAAGTAAAAGGTTGCAATTGAGTCTGAATATTATAATTCTGTCCTGTATAAACTTGTCCAGTTATTACCACTTGATCAGGACTTCTATGTGAAGGTGTTGATTCATACCATCCCGCTCCCAATTGGAAGAAATATGTTTCTGTATTAACAGGAGCTTTAGGATATCCCAAAGCGTCCATTGGATAATCGGCAAGTAGTATATTGGCGTTGGTATAAGTATTTGTGGAAGTAAATGCAGTATAAACTTGTCCCTTTATCTTATATGTTGATCCAGGCAGATAAGATGGAGTATGCTCAACATAAGTACCACCTGAAATAGTCGCCCATTGAGTATAGAATTGATCCAAGTTAATTCGTTGATCCGCAAGATAAATGTATTCATTAAATTCTACCAATGAATCTGGCGCTCCAATCAACCTCATCATAAATTCAATAGATCTTCTTGTACCTTTAGATTTGAAAAGATACGATGCGTTCAATATCAAACTTCTATAAAAAGAATAGTTTAATTCTGTAGGTGTCATCGCCCTTGCATATCCAGGATATGTCGGTGTTGATGTATTTCCAAACACAGAACTTAAAAAATCATCATTTGTTATTGGAGAAAAATTTGATGACCACCCTAATGTTTGGGCTAAATTAACCAAAAGTTCTGATGGTATGTCATTTGACGGATTATAATTTACCGAATTCATGTATGCCAACCCATCTATAAATTGTTTTATCTCATCAAAGCTTCTTCCATAAATTTGAAATATCTTTTCAACTTTCTGTCCTAAGGTATCAAACTCTTTTAACGAATCTGTAACTAAAAATCGAGAAATTAAATTGGTCTTAAATGAATCCAAATTTATTGCGAGTTCTTCTAACCTAGTAAGATAATCGTCAAATAAATAAGAACTAATATCCAAGTTCCACGCCCCATTCTTAGGCCAAGTAACCTGTTGATAGTCAGTATAAAATTGTCCCGTCTCATTTTGTTGTGGTACTTGAAATATTGCGGTATATGGTGGACGAATTAATCTGTTGGTTAAGAATTTTTCAACCTCATCAAAAGTTTCTGCGAAAACCCTATCCACAACAAAATCATTTGGTCTTATTTGGAATTGTTCATTTGTTGTTGTGGCAGTTACACCAAAAGGTGCACCAGAAACATAAAATGAAATATACCCACTACTTAGTGTATCTGATGGTTGAAAAGAAACAACCTTATAAATGTTATCATTAATACTAACACAATAACTTAAAAAGGTATTATATAAATTTCTATATGGAGAAACCGTAATTTCTCGTAAATTCAAATTTGTCGCAGCACTTACAGAATAATCAATATCAAACGGATTGTTAATTCTATCAACATTTACCTTAAAATAAGTTTCATCTGATTGTTGGTCATATACAATATCATAAGCAGTATTTGCCGTCAGATATTCAAAGTTTGAGAACATGATATCTAACGATGCCGGGAAATAATTAATAATATTGGTTACTGAAACACTAAATCTTTTACTCAAAGACCCATACATTGAAAAATTTAAAACTTCAGAAACATCATAATTAGGATAAACCCTAAATTGAGTCGCCTGAATTCTTCTACTTTCCGTTAGATCTTGAATATTTAAAGAATCCAAACTAATTGGATCTGAGAATGCACCGACATTAAATGTCCTATCCACCTTTTCAGTAACAGATGTTGTAAATTCAAAATTACCTTGCGTTAACCCTCCTCCTTGAACTGTTTGTAACCCTACAATATTATCAGAAAAAGTTGCAGCGCCACTTCCAGGTCTAGGTGGATAGTAATATTTAGTCGTGTTTTGTGTTACCGCCATTAGCTACTTATGTTTGTAAAGTTTTTACTAAAATCAATATTATTACCTCTACTTTGTCTAACCTCATATAACAATGCGTTATATTGGTCTCTAATTTCATATAAGTTATATTGTCTGTAAATGTTGTTGTTCGCGTCATAGATGGTATAAATTCCATCATCAATAGATTTGGTCTGATTACCATAAAGAGCAATTGCCAAGGATGAAACATCGTATTCAACCATTTCAATATCCAAGGTTATTGGATTAAAGAAAGTATTTGTTATTATAATATCTTGATTGGGCTGTCCAATATATGGAGTAGCATTAGGATTATTCGTTGGTGACGATGATGGTGAGAGAGTTAAGAAAATTAAATTCGAATCACCTGTAACATATCTATATCTTATCGCCTTTTGTGTTGTGTTAACCTCGTTTGTAACAACTGGCTCACAAAAGAAACAAGATGTAACAACTCTAAAGAAGTTAGGTATCTTAGATCCATCAGGATTCAAATATTCAATTCTAAATCCTACCAATCCTTGTGACACAAATTTATTCTGAAATTGTGTTGGAACATTTGTGATATCAATCACAATTCCTTTAACATTAGGTAATGCACTGAGCACTCCACAATCCGTAATCACAGTTCTAATTTGTGCTGGTCTTAAATATAAAGTATAAAATCCCAATGCATTAAATTGACTTGCAGGTAATGTTAAATTATATAATCCTCCTAATACCTCAACACCCGCATTTCCTCCTGTTTGAGAATTAGCAAAATAAGGTCTTAATAAAGTTTGTGCGTCCAATGTTGTAAGGACAAATTGATCCGTAACATCCCTGGTGGGAGTATAATTCATAATGATGTCGACATCCGCAGGACTTACGTCTGAAGGTCTTATAGTTCCATAACTAGCAATCGCCATTTTTCTTTTATTTTATAAATAGTTTAGTTCTCTTTTTCAATTACACTTTATCCCGAATAACAACATTAAAAAAACCATAGCCGTAGTTTATCATATCCCCAAGGTTGTCTACCTCCCCAAGTCGTTGTACTCTTTCATAAGCACTATTCTTACCTCTTTCAACAAAAACATCTGTTTGTATCTGTGGTTGGTCAACCGCTTTCAATAAAACTTCATTCTTTGTTATTGGGTATGCCACTAAATTTTCCGATGTTAACCCTGAAGATTGCTCAAAGAAAATAGTTGTACCATCTGAATAATCATAATAATATATTCCAGTTATTGTATATGCCGTGTACACAGTATTATAATCAGTTATAGATCCCCATATCTGTCCATAACTTATTATAGGTAAATTAAGTCTTTGATCTAATGTCAAATTACCATATGGTTTTAACTCATTAATTCTTGATTTAGTAATCCCTGAAATTGTAAATGGAACAGAGACGTAATTGTTTGAAGTCTGAGCAGATACCACATTGACAGCATCTCCTGAAAATATATAATCATAAGAAACAGGAGTTCCGATCCAATTGCCATAAGATGGTGCGAAGTATGCCTCCCCTGTTGGATTATAAATCGTTACATTCTCATATGGTGTTGAAATTGTTTTTGAAACTTTTGTTACTCCCCAAGGATTAGTCTGTTCTAAGGTTATTGTATAAGTGTTTACCTCGGCAGCATATGTGTGCATTATAGAATTTGGTGAGTAAGTCGTAATTGATTGTTTTGGACTTCCGTCACCCCAATCAATAATATATGCCGATAGATCTAAAAACTTTTGAAATTCATCAGAGGTGTTATAAACATAATAGTTATATGGACTACCTGTTGTTGCGGAGAATAAAAAGTTCGCAACAACATTTTTTTGTAATACTGCCCCATCAAAAGGACTATAATACCCTGCGTCAACGGCACTCTGTCTAAACAAAATTGGTATTGTTAATCCCGATAATAAGGAACTACCATTTGGTCCTGAACTAACAACCTGTGTCATTGCCGAATAAACCCCCACAGGTGTTCCACTGTAATTAATAACCGATAAGTCTCCCTTAATCGTTTCAGGTGAAATTATAATGTTATAATAGTCTTGCATTATTGTGGGTTTACATATTCATACCATTTTATTGGAACATTAGTTCCCATCCTTTTTCCGTAAGTTGTACTATTTGTATTAATGTCTATTATTTCATAGTTCTGCGCGGCATAATCCAATTTGGTCTGATAATAAAAATATTGTTGATTATCAAAAGTAAATTTATCCCCACCATCACCATTGATTGTCGATTGTGGCATATTCATTAATTTCGTGAATATTCCTTGCTTTGCATTATAAAATTTGGCGGACATATAAAATGTATCAATATCCAAAAATGTTCTTTTCTTTAACCAATAAAAGAAAAATCCTTCTTTATCTCCAATATAATCCAAGATAAACTTTGGTTTTTTAATAGAGACAGTTGTTCTTTGCATTTGGGTAACCATTGTTAATCCTTGTTGCGTTGGAACTATTACTGTAAAATAATTAATCTGTTTCTTATTATCTGGTGAGTCATAAAAATCCAATTTAAAAAATGAATTCGTATAACTATTCGTATAATAATATACGTCTTGCGGCGTAAATCCTTCTCCAAGATAACTTATATTCCAATTCGTTTCATCATTCAATGATCCTCCCGAATAAAAATAAAATTCATAGTTAACTTCCGTGTTATTTGTTGTGGCTGTTGCCGGAGCATGTGCGAATCTTGAAACCTCAAAATCTCTATCAGGACCAATAACTTCAGTTATCATCTGAGTTTCATATTCATCAATTGCCATATCTAAACCAAGATAGTCCCAAGAAAGTTGGACGGGTATGGTAATTGACTTATCTGTCAATCCATCTTGTTGTATCACATATTTACTCACATCCATCGATAATTGGTTTTGGTGTATAATTTATGGACAAGATCGCCTCATTGTAATTTGCCCCCTCAGGAATTAATCTAAACATAACATCCTTAAATGGATATTGCGCCCCGTTTAAATAAGGATAGTCAACACCTCTACCCAAGTTGTCAATAAACCCATAAGTATATAGATCCCTCCACCTAAATTGATTATCCGATTTTGAGTAATAAGAATAACTTGGTATACCATCAACTATCTGAGCATCTCCAGTTTCAATATAATCTGAGAATACTCGTATGGTCATCGGATTATGAGGAGCATAATAATATCCAGGAGAGTTCGTATCACTCTCAGATGTTGTTTGAAAAACATGCTGATTATATTTTATCTTCTGATAATATGGTGAAACAACCCTTTCAACTTGGTAATAATCATTCCATTCACAGAAATCTCCATCAAGGGTATCTCCGACACTTAATACATTATTATAATAGAATGTCTTGGTAGCGCCATTTGTTAAGGTATATGAAGATGTGGTGATGGTTGTATTCGATTCTTGGTTGTTTAAATCCCACCAAGAATTTAATTTTTTGGACATATTAAATTGCCATCCTTGTTTTAATCCAACCCCATTATATGGTTGATTAAAGTATCCCGTATAACCCCGATTAATTATTGTTAAAAATAATTCGGTTAATGGTCGTTTCTGATTATCTTTTAAACCAATTAAATTCACATCATGTGCTGTCGTAACATCATAAGCATTACTACCAGTTTTTTGAGAAATCCTTGTAATCTGGTTTGGAGTTATCGAACTATATTCAATTTTTCTTTTTTCATTAAATACATTTTTCTCAAATGCTGCCTTAGTCATTAATAAGTCATCAACATTTGTTAAAATCTTATGTCTTCTAACATAATACTTTGATCGAGTCTCCAACAAGTTATCAGGATTAACAACCCTTTTAAATGTTCCTGTTGTGCCAGGACTGAAAGTTGTTCCAGTATATCCAATATCAAAAACATTAAATGTATAAATATCACTACCAAATTGTCCATTACCCAAAGAAAACACCTGAAAAATATTTGAATTACGATAAGTTAACGAGAGTTCCACAGATTCTCCCGGTGTTAATCCGTGAGACGCAATACAATTAAACGCAATAAGACCATTACCGTCACTTGTTCCACCTGTAATTACAAAAGGTATACCATCACTTGCAACCCATGTTATATTTGAAGAATTTGGTGAGACATAAGTTAAACTTTTTTGGTCGTCATTTTCAAATGCATAACTTAAATAATAAGTCCAATTATAGGTGTACGCACTTTTTGATTTATAATCAATATGTTGATCATTGGTGTTTACCCTAAAAAAATCAAATTCATAAAATTGTGGAAATCCTGTCCATTTAGTTGTCGTCATCGACACATCAGGTGTCGTATAATAAAGATTGTTCTGAAATGGGATATATGATGTGGTTCCAGTATAAGTGTTATCGTATAGATAAGTAATTTTAAATGTCGGTCTAAAAACAGTACCTGCCTGCCTTTCATCGTCATATACCTGAGCCAAGTTAATCGTAGAACTTCTATCGTATTCAGTAATCTCTTGACTCTGAGATTCTAAAGAAACAGAAATTTTTTCGTCAATTGCCGGAGCTCCCTTATATTTTAGATTACTTGGTATTATTGTAATGTTACTCATCTACCGAATATTTTGTTTTAAATTTATCTAAAGCCGATTTACCTTTATTAATCCCAAAATAGAACTGAAATGGTGCTCCCACAATAAACGATTTTCTAAGACCACCAGTCGAAATATAATTACCATTTGCGTCTATATTAAAGATATAACCACGAGCATTCAAATTATTAACACCCGAAGTTGAACTCCAAAAATATGGTGTATCTGAACGACTTCTATCTAAAGACTGATAAGGAGTATTCTGAACAATATCACTTTCATTTGTCGCCCATGTATTCTTTTCATCGCCAAAAATGGTATTTTGATTGTTTAATTTCCATTTATAAAATGGAACCACCTGTGATTTAATACCATATGGATAAGGATAAAATCCAACATTATTAACCCCTCTAAAATCAATAACTCCAGGTGTAAGGTAATCTTTAAATTGTAAATCTTGAGTTGTTGATGAAAACCATACCTCCATAATAGGACTACTTGAAGTTCCCCCTATAGTCATTGGTGGACCTTGAACACTTTGATAAAACTCTTGTGAGAAATTCACATTTCCCATTTCAGAATTTATTGATGTCAGTTGAGCAAAATCACCATCAACACGTAAATCCGCTCTTGAGAATAAAGCATTTATTGACCCACTACCAAGACCTGTTAGTTTACTTAAGAAACTTGATGTCGTCATTCTACTAATTGCAAAAAAGTTTACAAGATCCGAATTATCCGCATAACTTGACGAAGTTAAATTAGGTATGAGATAACTTTTTGTTGCCGGATCAAATGTGATTTCAGAATAAAAATAATCTTTCATTCCCAAATTAATCATAGTTGTTGGAAACATTAAATTCACATCATTAACTGCGGACTCATTTGCGGTTCTGACACCAACAAATTTATTCGATGAATCATTATATGGAGTACTCCTATAATAGAAATTATTTGTTTTTTCATCGAAGTATGTGGTATCAGTACAATATCCCCCAATGGTTGCTTGATTTTTAGAATTATATCTAGTATTGACTTGAATTGGAAATGCGAATAACGACCCATTTATCCAATTGTTTGTAAAAGTTTGTGACAAAACTCCTCGACACAACCCATAAGTAAACCGATATCTTGACGCCCATTCTTCAAAAGCTTTAATATCTTTACCATTAATTAAATCGATAAATGGTACTCTCACAAAAACATAACATCCTTTTTGAACTGAATCAGTTTCAGCACATGTTTGATTTACATGAAAAGTATCCCCCCATCCCTGATAACATTTAAATTGCGTCATACCTGTACAACTAAAAGTTTCTCCCACTGTAAGAGAGTTTGGTAATCCTTCAATATCTGGAGATACCTGTTGGGCACCTGTCGTAAATCCCACAGATGTCGGTTCAATTCCAGCATCTGGAATAACATAAAATTCAAAATTATTATTTTGTTGTAATAAAGCAGGATTGATACTCCAACTTCCACCATCTAATTTATCCGAAGATGGAAGTCTATCCGTTCTCATCACATTCAATCCTTTGTTTGATGAAGTAAAAGTCATTGGAGTTTGATTGAACACATCGTAAAAAGTTCTTGTACTATATCTATACTCCCAACAACTATAATCTTGGCATCCTCCTACAATAGATTGTCCAATGGTCGCACTTCTTTTGTATGCCCACATAACCGCAAGACCAGATAAATCTTGAAATAATGGTGGCGTATTCATATATTTACTACTTTCAAGTCCACCCGCGACACCTGTTAACATATCATTCCTTTGTGTTCTTACACCAATTGTACTATATAAAGTTTCTGTGAGAAGATGACCCCCATCTATTTGATTATAATTAGTATTGTCAAGTGCCCCATAATACCCAACAGTACTTGAGGTAAACGCACTAAACTCAGTTCCTGGTGTGAAAAATTTAGATTGATAAAACATATCCGTTTGTACATTAAATGCACCAATTGATGATGTGGCAGATGCCACTTGGATAGGTATATTTGTTCTTGTATTTCCTGTAACTATAAATTTAGGGTCATCAATTGTACTACCAAAAATAACGCCTAACCCATACTTATTCACATACTTTGGAGAATAGGGGTCAACCCCTCTCTGTAAGATTAAAATATATTGATCACCAATATCATTATAATAATCTATTGGTCTAACTGTTAATGTATCATTTTTTTGATAACCACCCCCAGCAACAGTAGATCTTGGTCTCATGGTCTGAACAGTAGTCTCTCCTGTTAAAATATTAGGAAAACAATATGTATTTGTTGACGAAGAAGAAATATTCCAAATTTTTACCGCGTCTGACATTGTTATTGCAGTTATAACTTGAAAATATTCTCTATCCATTGGATAGTCTTGTCTATTTATTGTAGTTCCAGTTGGTAAATTATAGAGTTGAGACACATTTATAAGTTCACTTCCTGAATTAGGAGACGCATAATTCACTGTTAAATTGAATGCCGATGACTGTGTTGTTCCCGTTATTCCTCGTACAATACCATTATTTGTTTGTGCAGTATACAAGAAATTAGTATCCGTAGAAGAATAAGGACTAACAGTTGTTAATAAATCACCAGCCTGATATGCGGCAATCGATAAAACTGTCGTAGTATTATCAAAATGATAATTTGTACTACTATTATTATAGTCAGATGAAAATGTTACTTTAATTTTATTAGTACCATAGAAATAAGAAAATCTTGAATTAAATATATTAATTCTTTCTCCAATTGGTAAATCATTCGTTAACCCCCAATGTGCACGACCAATACTCGGGATCGTATATGCATTTGATTTTGGAACTTTATATATTGCAGGATTTTTAACTTGTATATTATTACCAGAAAGTACTTCAGTATACATTACTGTTTCAACGGAAATGTCCTCTTCAGATTTTTTTAATGTTACCGCATTATCATAAAGATATTGTGAAAAATTTTCATAATAAGATCCAGGACTTGATAAATAAGAAAGTGTCCCACTTGTTGTTCCAGCAATTGGTTGTGAAGTAAGTGTTGTTGCTTCACAGTCACAAGCGTCACAATCAGGATAAGTAATCATCGGCATTCTTATCTGAAATCTTTTATAATTACAAATATCAAATCCAAAAATACCACTTAAAATACTACAAATAAACCCAAAAGGTTTAACATTAATAATTGGAATTTTAATATTACAAATAAAACAAATTGCCGAAGTAAAAAGAACCCATAACGCTAATAATAAATGAATCGTAAATAGGAGCCCAATACCAATTACTTGAAAAACTTGTAATAATAAAGAAACAATAAAGAAAAGCCAATCAAAGTTTTTAAACCCATCATTAACCGGAAATTTATTAATTGTTGCAACACAACTATTATTATCAATTTCTTTAATTCCAACAAATTTACCTCTAGTCCCTTTTTTATATTCATCAATAAGTGAAGAGACAGTATAAACTTTATTAAATTTAAATTCATAAAAAGTATCATCAGCATTTATCATTTCATTTAATCTATCAATCTTTTCAGATCCAATAAACCCATCAGTATATCCACTCCACGCTAACCCAAAATAATATGAACTTGATAATCTGTTTCTTCTATTTTGGTCTAATGATCCCAATGGTGTGTCTCTTCTTGCCGATCCAGTCCATCCATGCTCTTTAATATTTGGAACCAAATAATATGCTCGCCTTGTTGGTAAGGCAATATCATTAGGTTGTTGCCATTTCACCTTAAACCGATATTTTCCTTTTGTTGGTATTCCTATTGCAGGATTATTTGAAAGTACTGTTTCACCAAATTGATTAGTCACTAAATAATCTAAATTCATCGGCATCTCCGTAATCCAAGTACCATCACCATCAATTATATTTCCCGCCTGTTCTAACTGATATTCTTCCAACACCGGATTACCTTCACTATCTTGGTCAGCTGTTTGTCTAATCGCCAAAATTTGTCCAGGACCTGTAATTAATCCACACATGTCACCCAAATTATCTTTTGGCTTACAATTTTTTCTAACCCTCATTTGTTGTGAAGAAGAATATAATGACCCCATGAATACTGAGGTTGGTTCAATATTAATATTAGAACTATCTCTTAAGTCAAAATCAGTTCTGCTAATTGCAATTTGACAAATATCAGGATCTCCCCATAAGGGAGAAACTTCAATACTTTTTGTTAATGAAACTATCTGTGGTAAAGAATTTAAATCAGTTGATGTCCTGAATTTATTTCCAGCAACTTGGGCTGGTGTGGCTAATCCCATTCTAATCAAATCCTGAGGAGTAAGGGAAAACTCTCCAATATCTGAAAGGTCAACATCCATGAATACTGTTTGATTACCCAATGGAGCCCCCATAATCATATAATCACCACTATCATTTGTCTTGGTGGTAAATCTATAATATTTGTCATAGATTTCAACGGCAGTAAGTCCTGTTAAAGCATCAATTCTAGATGGTAATGTTCCTGTTGCTGCGTGTTTAGAGTATGATTTTTCGTAAGGTAATAGATTATACCTATACCCATCTTCATTCTTATCAGCAGGAGATTTATAAGGATAGATACTTGATATAATAGGATTTGATTGGTCAACACTATCAATTGGAATAAAGACAGACACTCTGGCGTTTGGTAAACCGAATCCACCATTTGCTGTCACCCTTCCAACTATAACACCATAATCAGCACAACTCCTAGAATAGATATCACTTTGTTGAATCTTTAAAGATAATATCTCCAAAAACTCAAAATCTTGGTCTAGTTGGACATTGATTGTTTTGTTTGTCCCAAGTTCTGTTCTTATTCTATATGATTGACCCATGAATCGCTTTAATTTATAAATACTTTATGTGTAATTTTTAAAGACAAAAACACACCTTATAAATTATAATCTAAATGGTCAAGAAATAAACTTGTTAGGAGAAAGTAACTGATTGGAAATTTTTGACTAAGACTTTGATGTCTTTATTAGGATATCTTATCTGATACACTTGAGATGGTTGCGCAAATATTGTATCATCAACAGGAAGTATTTGTTTAGTTTCAGGGTCTGAATATACCATAGAAGTTTCTTCTGAAGAATATTGTCCTCCGACATTATTAAACACATTTAACGACGCCACAGTTAAAACTCCATTTTGATTTTGAACAATACTTCTTATCTCAGATAGATAAACATTTTGTCCAAGTTGTCTCACTTGTGGGTTAAAATAGGTAGAAATCTTGTCAACAACATTTGAAATAACTTGTCCTGAATTTTGAGCAGAATCTAAAACAATAGAAACCTCAACACTTAGATCAATAACTGCAGCAGTTAAAATTGAAATATAATCATTTATCATTCTATAGTTAGAAAGATATGTTGCAACATTTTGTCTTAAAGTATCTGACACAATACTTGTTAGTTTACCTGATGTATCATAAGACAATAACTGAATTAAAATCTTATTGTTATTTTCAGTAATAGATACTTTGGCTGGCGCTCCAAATTCTGATGGCATATTTCTTATGATTGACTCATAATCCTGAACGGTAACTGCTCTCTTTTGTGCTGAGAAGTTAAAAGAAACATAATTCCTTATTTCTTCTAATGAAGGAATTCCTGCTCCACCAATTGCAGCAGTAACATTATTACATCTAAGAGAGTTAACCACAGATGAATTAGTTAATTCCGAAGGACCATTAACAAAGAATGTTACAGTACCTATTTGATTAATAACATTAGTCCCTAAATTACTACCTAATCCTCCGCCAACTCTATATTGAACAAACAATGTTGAGTTCGGAGTTAATGCAGATCCAAGTGATAAATTGTTTGAATATCTTTGTAAATCAATTGTCGCCCCTAAAGTCGTGAATTGATTTAATTGGTCTTGTGCTGTATTAGTCCCACCACCAAAAGTTAACTTTTTAAATCCTTCAGGCGTAAATTCACTTATAAATCTGTTCTGAGTCTGTATATACTTACCAACCTTTATTCCCGGTTGATCTGAAACTTTAGTTGGGTCCTCAATGAAAACTCTATCTTCTGCTAAAGCATCCACTTCATACCATTTATTTTGAACCCCTAAAAATTCTGCAGTGCTTGGAATGTTGGTGTACTCTGTACCATTTTTTAATAATGTACTTGTAATCCCCAAGACATTTTTCTCAGGTAAAAATAATTCAAAAAATGGCTTAACATCATTAGGAGTAATTACTCTCTTGAATACTTTTGTAACACCATTAACAACTAATTCTCTTTTAGTTATAGTATAATTAACTAAGACATTATTAGCATTAAAGTTTGGAATTTTTAATCTATTTGGATATCCTTGAGCATTATATGGTGATGCAAAGTTAACATCATAAATGTTTTCGAAAACAATACCAGCGCCACTAACTTGTGATCCTCTAGTTAATATCCCCAAATATCTCTCATCCTCTTTATCTCCGAATGCAGGAACTGTGATTGAGAAGTCCACTAAAGCAACCGAAGGTCTTTGTCCCGGTAATTTTAACCCGTAGGTTCTGGCGATATTATATATTGAGGATCTCTGTTGAGCGTATTGTAAAACAGTCTCTTGAATACTCCTGTCAATATGATAATGTAAATTGTCCGCAACTGCCGCGTTTAAATCTAAAAACACAGAAAAAACAGACGCATCATTAAAGTCTTGAATTAATTCAGGATAATACGTTCTTACGTAATTCAATAATTCAGTTCTTATTGCCTGATAATCTCGGGTTGTATAGGATATTGTACGATTTGCCATTTATATTAAATATTGATAATTATAAAATCACTTTGTGAAAAAGTACTTTTATTTGTTGCGTAATCGATTCTTACTTTTGCGGTGTATTCAGCAGTTCCTTTTCCGGGAAGTCTATACACTGACGATTCACTAGATCCTGCAGTATTAAGTCCTTGTGCAATATCAACCTCTTCCATCGGATCAGCAGGATATATTGTAATCTGATTCAGTAATAAGTTTGGCATAAATGTCGCAACTGCGTCACGAATATCTGATTCAATTGCACTAAAGGTCAATCCATCAAATGGTTCAAATATAAATTCATACAATCTTGTACCAAAATTTGGTAAAAAATATCTGGATCCTTTTCTAGTTAATAAAAGATGAATTAAGTCCGCTCTTACTTCCTGCGACTCTAATTCAGTCAGTTCTAAATAGTCCCCCTGTGATGAATTCCTAAAAGGAAAGTTTAACCCATATGTAATCCCATCTGCCATATCAAATAAATATACTTTGTTTATTTTTTTGTTGTAGTTCTATTTTGTAGATAAAAACAAAAAAAAGGGAAAGTTATTACTTCCCCTTTTCTTTTTTCTCAAATTAAAATCTACACTGTTGTAACTTCACAAGCTCCTCCGCTACAAGCAATTTCACCACTCAAATCAGTTTCATCACTTAGTTCAACAATTCTAGATAAATCAACATCTTTTAAAGTTTCCATAAGTTTTTCATAATCCTCTTTGGTGCAATCCTCAAAAGGTGCCTGTTTATAACTGTGACTAGAATAAGGTAAAACTGAAAGACCGTTGTAATATTCACGATTATTCCACATCCACTCACCAACCGCAGGCCATTCATGATCTCTAACTGAAATAGTTGCCGAGACATTGTGAGCATTATTACCATTTCTATGTCCTGGTTTAATCCATTCCATTTGAACTTTTTTTACTCTCTCCAAAAGTTGGATAGGTGATTCATTTCTTAGAATAGACCCTTCAGGTGCTTTTTGTGGAATACTAATTACCGCAGTATCATGTGGTCTGAAATATTCATCCTCAATTAATTCGGGATGATAAATGCTAAGATAGGAATAGATTGCTTCATTTTTTCCAACTCGTACTCGTCTGATGTAATAGTCATTGTGCCAAGCATGAATCCCACTTGAAGTACCCAACGCCAACGAAGTTGTACCTGCAGGTTTAACAGTTGTTGTTCTTGCAGCTGGGTTAATACCTAAAATTTCCGCAACTCGTTTATTCTCATCTTTAACCACTTTAGATGCTGATTTCATATCTAAACCAAGAACCGCTCCTGATCCAATACCTGTCATTGAAATTCCAATCAACGCATCTTTCTCAGTTGTTCTCTGCCAAATAGGTCTTAAGTAATGGAAGTTAGTATAACCCGCCTGTAATGTTCCTAAGAAACTAGCCGCTCTAACTCTATCTTCATAATCCTCTTGAGATACAACATTTGACACATTTACCTCAGTTAAATTACAGAATTGGAATGGACGAAGGGCAATCTCGCAACAAGGGTTAGTACCCCAATCTTTATCATTAGATAGATAAATTCCAGGTTCACCTGAACCACTCGCTTCAATTCTTTTCCACACATCCATAAAATAATCTTTAGTAATCTTATGTCTCATAAGAACTGCAGAGTTATTTGATCTTCCTCTTTGTGGATTTGTTTCCCACCAAGATCCACTTTTACAACCAATCATTTCATCGTCAGTTGCTGAGAATAGGGAGATAAGTGCTGCTCTACGAATTCCTCCAGCAAGGACTGCGTCAGCAATATGGCAAACCATATCATGAACTTCAATTGGTCTTAGTTTTTCTCCATCATTCTTTGAATCTAAAATCCCCTCCAATTTAATAAGACATTCTTTTAGTGGTTGAGGACCCGGAGCTTTTCCACCTGATGTTACAAGTCTGGCACCCTTTGGTCTAATATCACTAAAGTCAAATTGGACATTAGATCCTGCGAAGAAATATGATTTAACCAACGCTTTAACCGCATCAGCCCATCCTTCTATTGAATCAGCAACGAGCCATCTTCTTCCTCTACCTTTGTTTGGTTTTCTGATTTCTGGTAATGAATCAACATGATGATTTTGAACCGAATAACCAACACCAGTTCCGCCTAAAAGTAAGAACATGATTTCAGAAAATACTCTCCAATCATCGATTGGTGCGAATGCGCAATTGTAAATTCTGTTCGGAGAAATTTCAATTGGTTTTCCGGCAAACTGCATTGACCTCATCGAAGGTAATACTTGTTTCTTGAAAACATACATGTAATTTTCTCTGATTTCTTTTTCTAATTGTGGGAAATGCTTAATATGCATTTCCATGTTTCTTGTGACAAGTTCTTGCCAACTCTCTCTTCTGTTTAATTCGGGAATATACTTAGCATACTTCATATGCACCGTAATCTCCGAAAGAATTCTGTTTGAAATGTCCATTTTTTTTAAAATTGTGTAAAAGATTTTTTATCAAAAATCGTCGATTTTCTTGATAAATATGTAACCGAATGATAATCGGCCTATAAATTATAATAAAAATATTAAGTTTTTTTTGAAAAAAGTAGATATTTAGTTATCCGTTATTTTGTTGTTCTCTTTGTTTTCTTTTCTCCAACAACTCCTTAACTCGATCTCTCTTTCTTTCTTCCTGTTGTTCTTCAAACCCTAAGAATGTTACCGAACTATCAGTATCGATCTCCAATAATTCATTATTAAATTTGCAGTTTTCAAAGACAACTCCGTCTTTTCCAAGACGGGATTTTGTGATGGCGATTGTCGCCAAATTCATTTCTTTTTGTTGAAGTGTCTTGGCAACCGTAATAATTACGTGACCAACTTGTGCCTTCTTAATTGATCCTCCCATTTGATCTGTTGTCACAACTTCCGAAGAAATTGATGATCTGTTACCTTGTGTTGCCGTCCAACCCGCAAGATTGAGTTCATGACACATTGATTCAAACCCTCTCATCGTTGACCCCTCAGCTTTCCACTCATCTTTACTCGTAGATTCAGGTAGAACACAATCAATATAATCCATTGTAATCATATCAATTTTATTCCCGTCCGCAATCATCTTTCTAACCTGAGCTTTAATCTGATTCATTGTCATTGTATCAGATGCCAATTTTTTCAAAACCAACTTATTCTTCATGGTTTCTCTAATTTCAGTAATCTTCTCAATAACATCTTCCTTGTGTAAAGTCAGATTATCTGGTTCAATTCCTGTCCATATCGTAAAGTGTTTTCTCTGAATAATTTTTGGATTATCCTCAAAAAATACTTGAAGAACATTATAACCAAGATTAAATGCTGTATTGGCAATCTTTGTTAGAACTGTCGTATTATGAGTTAACACATAATCCCTAGTTACATATAGTTCATCCGGGTTTGACACTTTAATACAAACTGCTTCCTCATCGTGAGAGTATAATATTGATTTTACATATTTTTGTTCAACATATTTAGTTCTTCTGTAATACCTCCCAACTTTTCTCAGCAACTTAAATGGTACAATACCATTAGCGAATGACATAGTCACAGTATAAGCTAGTTGCCCATCTTTTTTTTCTCCGTTATAAGTATATTCCGGTATTTTCGTATTAATTCTAACTGTCCCCCCTAAAGATAAGACTAATTCACGAATATCTTTTGACAATTGTTCTGAAACTGTTGTAAATTGAACTCTACCTGTTTTACTAACATATCCGTCAGTATCCATCAACCCTTGTAATAAAGAGACTCTAACACCTAACGAATTATAAAGATAATCACTTGGAATAAATTTATTATTGGATTTTTTATTCAATAAAGTATAACCATCCAATCTTTGTTTAATTCCTGTTTTTAAATTAATTACTTTGATGGTTTTAACATCATCCCTAAAATATTCATTATAAGATGAATGTTCATTGAGATTTTTAATATTTTCAAACATCTCATCATCTTTTGTAGATATTCTTATCCCACTATCACAAACACTTCCATCCCCTAACAATAACCCTAAAAGATATGGGTCAATTGAAACTTCTTTTTCTTCAAATTCAACTGGCGCAACCACCGGTAATCTGTAATTGTATCGTCCTCTTTTTTTGATGTCATTCACCATATCTATGGTTTTAACTACTTTATATCCAAAATTTGGACGATAAATAGATTTTCCATTTTTATCTCTTGTTTTAGCGGTCCTCATATTAAGAGTATTTACACTCCAAAGATGTTCCTCATCACAATTAACATAAGTTTCATCAGTAAATTCTATTTTATGGATTGGCCTAATTCCTTGGGGATAAACCCCAAGAACATATTGTTCTTTACCGTCAGACCCAATTACTTTATCCCCAACTTTTAAATTACCCATAATATCCCATCCTTTGGGTGTCAATACCGGTTCTGAAATAGATAAGGACTTTCCAACTCCTGTCGGAGCTAAGATTACACCTATCTCTCCCTTCGCCAGACCACCTTTCAGTAGTCGATCAAGCCCTGTGATCCCCATTGGAATTGGGTGTCTAAAATCGTCATCTAACACCGAATCTAAATCATTGAAAACATCCGACTGTCCTTTGTCGGTTTCACCAACCTGAAGAGCATCTCTCACAAGACCTTCCACCTTATCGTAAGATTCAAAATCTCCTTCGGTGATAATCTTTTGTGCCTTGTCCATAGCCTTTTGAAGCTCTTGTTGTTTACAGAACTTCAAAGCCTTTTCCTGAACAAAGGTTACCCCTTCAAATGGCGCCTCTTTAATTTGTTTTAATGTGTCTAAGACAATCTTGACAACCAATTCTTGAGTGAGTTCAGACTTAACAATCTGTTCTAGTGTTTCAAAATTAGGGGTGGACTCATACTTGATGTAGTACTCCTTTATCATTTGTAAAATGATCTTAAAGTATTTGTTATCAAAGTATAAAGATTCTATAACATCCATAATAGATGACGAAAAATCTTTGTCTACTATAATCTGATTGAGTAGTTGTAACTGGAAAGTGTTTCCCAGGTAATCAAAATTCTTGTTCTTGCTCATATTAATTTTCCCCTATATAATATTAAATACTTACTTACTTAGATCAAACTCCAAGTATTTGTATGTTAAATTTTTTTCGGAAAAAATTTCAATTAATTCTTTGAGTACATCTTTAATAAATGGTCTTACATCCACCGTATAACGAACTTTCGGAGGAAAAACTTTTCCATCAAAAATTCTATGGGTTATCACTTGGTCACCAACCTTAACATAAATGTTGAATACTTCTGGTCCATCTGTAAAGGATGTGTCCATAACCAAAGGATCATGTATAATCGCGTCTTTGTTTTCCATCATATAAACAACAGTCTTCATCTTTAGATAATACTGAAGTTTGTTTCTGAGTCTGGAAATAAAGTCATATAACTCTACAGAATCTTTTACGTTAGGGTTAAATCCCTTAACATTAAAAAACCTTTGTACAACGATATTCTCATTTAAGGTTAATAAGAATTCCATCTTCGTGCTGTCTTGCTCTTTCATTATTTTTTTAAATTTTGTTTGTGTTTCTTTTTTCTTTTCTTGTTAACTTTAAAAACGGTCGGAGAAAATTAACCCAAGCATCGTCATCCTTAGGCAAATACTTGAAAAGACCATCCTCCATCATCATTCTCATCAAGTTTTTGTGACCCCTATCCATTGGGTCAATTGTGTCATTCATAATTTGTTCTACCATAACCTTTCCTTCATCCGTGATCAGTGGTTCCGAAAGGTCTACTATCTTTTTATTTAGTTGATAGAACTCCTCCCCAAATATACCGCTTTTTGTCTTACCAGTCAAAATATTCTCCAATGCTTTTGATTTTTTCTTTTGCCCATTATTTCGTGCAATAACCAATAATTCGTCAATAGTGCATGGTTTCTGTTGCAGATCAGGAAATAACTTAATTAAAGTCTTTTCTCCCAATCCTTCAATACCATCGATATTGTCAGATTTATCACCTGTAAAAACTTTTGTTAATAAAACATTGTAGTGGGGAATATCAATCTTGTTAATGGTAATCATATCCCCATTCTTAAAATATTGTTTAACAATTGGAGAATAGATTGTAACTTTTTCTGATATTAATTGTGTGAGGTCTTTATCCGCAGAAAAAACCATAACTTGTTCATCTTTTGAGATTTTACAATAATACGCAATGAGATCATCACCCTCATTGTTTGTTACTTCAACTTGTCTTACAAAGATTTCTTCAAGGTATTGTTTAACTCGGGATTTTTGTTGAAGATATGATTCATACTTATACTCATTCATATCTTGTCTACGATTTGCCTTATACTGCGGATATAGAGATTTTCTGACGGATGAGTTGGAATCCCCATCCCATACGACAACCACTTTATCGTGATTGTGCTCGTCAAGAAATCGTCTAATAGTATTAATGAAATGGTATATACCCCCAATGTGTTCACCATCATTGTATAGGTCTTTTACACCATGAAAGGCAATCTTAAATAAATTATCGCCGTCAACCAAAAGTGTTTTTGTCACTTTATTAAATTAAATTGTTCAACAATTTTGTTACTTTTTTTCAAATTATCTTCCGCCCATAATGGTTGAAGATTTGTATAATGACATAATTTGTAAAGTTCTTCTTCATTTTTTGCAGATGATAGTGGAACTATATGGTCAATATGCCACTTGCTTCTATTACCCCAACTCATACCATCAGTAAATTTGTTTTCTAAATGTTCTTTTAAAAATTCAGGTGAACATCCAACAATATCAAAAGTTTTGTTTTTTTTAGTAATATTAAGTAAAGTTGTATATTTCCAAATTCTTGACCTCATTCCAACAATTAACGAATAAATAGGCGAATTTTCTTTTTTATTTTTTTCATAAAGATTTCTTTTATTTTTATTATTATTTCTATATATTCTACATTTCCCTAATAATTCTTCTTTATTTTCATAATAATATTTTTTTTTACGGTCTAAAATCTTGCTTCTATATTCTTCCCTATATTTTTTTTGATAATCTAAAATTTTTGATTTAACATCTTCATAGTGTTTTTTTATCTTATCTTTATTGTTATCTCTCCACTTTTTCTTCCTTGACTTAACATTTTCTCCTTTATAACTTTTTTCAATATTTTTTCTACATTCTTTACAAGAATATCTATATCCATCTTTAGATGATTTTAACACACCAAAATGACAAATTTTTTTCTCTTCTTTGCATTTAGAACAAATTTTAGTTTCCATTTTTAACATACTCTTTTAATAATTTATTAACAAGGGAAGACAAATTTATTGATTTGTCTTTAAAGTATTGTGGTAGTTCGGGATCAAGAGATACCGCCAGTTTTACTTTCTTTTTTTCATCATCAATTTTTTTTCTTCCCATATTAATAAATATCCACGAATATAGTAAAAGTATAATTATTTATATTTAATTATCTTCTTTTTCTTCTTCCTCTATCAAATCAAAATCGCCATCAGTACCAATAATATCTTTCCAATAATCAGAATACTCTTTTTTATATTTCTCTATATTAATTTTCTCCTCTGTACTGTCTTTTCCGGCAATGAATCCATGTGGTGTAACAATAATTTTTCCGTCATCATAACCTAATCCTGAGATATGATTTTTCATTACAGATATTTTAGTTCTCATCGCAAACTTAATACTTCGTTTGTCTTTTGTTGCAGTAATTTTAGTAGTACCGGAGTCTTTTTGATTTCCGAATAAAAATACTAATGACGAATTTAACCAAATAGACTCGCCACCTTTAGCCTTAATTTTAGGTTGCCCAAATGGATTATCAGGAAGTTGTACCCAAGGTTGCGCGACAATAACTAATGTATTTTCATATTTAGATTCTGATTTACGAGAGCCCGAAATTCTTTGGTTAATTCCCATACCGATTTTGTCAGAAAGAACTCCTGCGTTATGTTGCTTCCCACCTTTACCATCATAAGTCATCTTACAAGGTACACTGCCCACAGAATCCCACATTATACATAAACTATAATCTAAATCACCTTTTGCCTGAGCGTCCAATAACTCATTAATGTAATCTGTAATTTGTTCAATGTAATCAAAGTTATTTTTAAAAAGGAAAAATCCGTCCCAATCTAATTCACCAGTCTTTTCGTCAACAACTTCTTCACATTCAAATCCCATAAGTTTCACATGTTCAAATGACCACTTTTGTTCTGTAATAATGAATACTGGTAAAATACCTTTTTTTTGAGCATCAACGGCAGTCTTAACCAATGCCGTTGTTTTTCCAGTATCTGAATGACCCAAAAGCATATTCAAATGACCAATTGCTGGTCCTGGTATCCCAACCGCATCCAAAAAATCAGGACCTAAGTCAAAAAACCTTTGTGGTTTATATTTTGCAGATGTCGAGAATTTGTCTTTGATAGACTTAAAATCATTTTTCTTAATTGCCATTTTCTATTCTTTTAATGTTGGGTAACTTGTTTACTTTGTTTCTGTTATAAAAGGTACTGTCCTCTTCGTAAAGAGTTCCGATTTCTTCTTCATGGAAAGTTGCAATTCTAATAACCGAAGTGCCATCCTCGTCTTCATCTTTTAACAAACCAAATAAAACAGTATCACCGATTTGCTTACTTCTCCCTGAGAAGTATCCTTTGTCTTTTAGTCGACTCAAGATTTCATAGGACAACATTTTATTGTCTTTTAACTGTAAGTCAATTTCTTCTTTAAACGTCATGTGTTAAAAATTAATCATGTATGGTACCATACATGATACCATACATGATGTTTGTGTTTAATTAGAAAGGTAATTCGGTATCTGGTTCGTCATTAACCTGAGGATCATTATATTTTGGTTTTGATCCACCAATGGTTTCTTCAGACTCAGTGGTACTTGCGTAGGTGTACCCGCCCTTTTCGTTGTCCCAACGAGGTGTTTCTCCACGAGCAATAGCTTCAAGATAATCCACAGGTTTCTTAGAATAAACATCAGTCCAAGATAACTCATCGTTAATCCACGCTTTTGCTTGTTGTTCGTCAACATGAACAGGAGCTGGATCATCATACATAATAGTCGATACTGTGGTGTACTCTTTACCCTTTGGGGTCTTTGCTTTGGTTAATTCAATAACAAGATCTCTACCCTTTTCAGAATCGGTGATATCACCTTTATTTCTCCAAATAGGAATGATTTTGTCAAGAATACCTTCGTTCTTGAAATTGTGTTTAAATCTCCAGAATTTAGGTCCGTCTTCTTCGTGATCTCTGTCAACAACCTTTACAATGTAGAATTTACGAGACTTGTATTGTTTTGCCAATTCTTTGTCTGATTCTTTGCCTGTCGACATTAATTCTTCGTAAACCTCATTTAAAGGTGAACGCTCATTGTCATTCTTTCCCGGATCGTAGAACTTATTCCATTGTCCTCCCACCTGAATTTCATGATACCAAGCCTCTTTAAACGGTGATGAACCGTCCTGTGTAGGAAGAATTCTGATCTTCCTTTGTCCTGATTTCTCCTTATCACCTAAGATAAGAGCAAAATACTTTTTCATTCTTTCGTCTTGCGACATTTTAGATTGGGCCCCGCCCTGTCCAAGTTTGGACTTTTCATACTGTGCCAATACGGCGTCTAATGCACTCATAAATTAAAATTTAAATTAAACTAATACTGCAAAGATAAGTTATTCTTTTGTCTTTGTCAAATAAAAAAGACTCCAATTGGAGTCTTTTTGATATTTCTTATCGTTTGAATTCGTTATCGTAACTATCCCCTCCTCCAGGTTGAAATGAGTTTTTAATATCACTTACATTAATATCCTTAACTTGGTCTGCGGTTAAAACATATTCATTTTTTCCCGTCTTTTCCATCTCATCTTTCTTATCATCAAAGAAATCCGATAACTTTTGATTAAAAGGATAAGAATCATATGTTCTTAATTCCAACTTCTCTTCAGGTGTTTTTTCCCTGTATTTCTCTATCTTAGTTTCAAGAGCATTAAGTTTTCCCATAATCTTATCCATCTCACCTAATTTGGATTCCAAATTTGAAAGTTGTGAGAATAAGTTACTAAAATACTCCTCTTGTTTAGATTCTGCATTTTTTTGAGAATTAACTAAATCAGTAATATCCAATTCTTCACTTCCTTCATCTGTATTTTTCTCTTCACTATCACCTTTGTCGTCAATCTTTTCAACATCAGGATCTGCATTAACATCTACTTTTTCAGATGTTGCTGCATCAGGTGCTGGTGGTGCTTCAGCTGCAGATGGTGGTGGAGGCGGTACTCCAGCTCCTTCGGCTCCCGCCTCGGGGGCTAATGGACCTAAATCATCAATACCATCAATTGCTCCTGGAATTGCGGCTTGTTCTACAATATATTTGTCAATATTTCTATATCGTTGGATTTCACCTAATATTTTTTCGTCTATCTTCATTTTATTATCCGTTTAAAAGTTGTTTTATTCCTTTTGCTGTTTCCACTCTAACTCTACGGTTAGCGGTAATTTGATGTCCGGCTCTTTCGATAAGACCATCTCTAACTCTCACAGTATAACAGTCTCCAGTATCCAAGTCACAAACTTGTTTTGTACCGTCCCCGTTATCTTCTTCAGAATATCTTACAGATTTTCCAAGGTAATTGTCTAATGTTGATTTTAAATTCATAAAAATCTTTTCTTATAAATATGTTGTTATGTTATAAAGTGAAAGGTTCACTATAAACCGTTTCCAATTTAACCTCATTACCACCTACCGCATTCGGTCCGTATGGATAATATTGAATCTTCAATTTAAATACCCCAAGACCATTTACGGATATTTTATTTGTGTATTTTGTATCTGTAGTATTTTTTGATGTAAATGTTGTCTCGACATTATTCTCATCTAACACTGTTATTGGTTGAACTCCCCATTCTGGATTATACCCATCCACAAAAAGTTGATATGTTATAAAATTACCATCAGGTTTTTGGATATTATAGTATTGTGGGCCACTTCCTACCAATGAAACTGAATCGGTCCGTCCATTATCAGGATTAATTTTTGTAATTGATACTTGTCTTATTGGTTGAGTTACTTTTGCTGAAATGGTATCACTTGTAATATTTCCTAAACCATTTTCATCAAAAATTAAATTGAATGGGAATGACCTTGTTGTATCCTGAGAATACCTTTCAGGGTCAAGAGGCGTTGCTAAAATTTCAATCATAATATAAACTTTACCATTAACATATTCTTCAGATCCCAAGTCAAGTTCATAAATCATTTGATCAGATGTTATTGAGAATTCTTGCTTGTCAACTGACACATACCCAACAAGATATTTACCATCACTAGACGAATTCCCTAACTCTTCTATTAACACCCCATTTGGTCCCATAACCTTTTTTACAGTAAAAAACCTAAGTAATGGATTAGAATCAATAATCCAACCACCTGCGTCAGGATTAAATCCAACAGTTAAACTAGTCGCAGACCCAATAGAATTCTTAGTACTATTAGTCACAACTAACACTTGTGGCCCAGTATTTTGAGGATTAGTATCTATGGTATTCAAATTTGTTGTAGTTGTTGGTACCGCACTTGTTGTTGTTTTCGTTAAATCACCAGGTGAAGATGCCGCTGCAGGATTTAATGCCGGATCATAAACAAAATCAGATATTGACGAGAATGATCCATTAGGGGTTGTAACAACAATTTTTCCCACTTTCTTTAATTTTCCCGTACCGACCTGAGGAATAACAAATCTTAAAGTATTATCATCAATAATAGTAATATCTTTATATGGAACAATCGTATCAATAACACTAATTGATTTTACCGTCTCTAAGTTCCTTCCATTTATCTGTCCTATTGTCCCTGTATTTCCCACAGTCGGAGAGAATGAAGAAATAACTGGTGGAGGACAAGTTTTTCCAGGTAGTGGTGGAATTACTGTTGGAGTGGGTGTTACTCCAGGAGATTTTCCCTTACTTTGAGTTTTCTTATTTGCTGCGTCTGCGGCTATTAGTTCTTCTGTTGTTAAAATTTTCACATCTCTAGCCGAACTAAGTGCTTGTTTTAAGGTATTTCTAACCTCAGCATAACTTGAAAGGTGAGAGTCATAATAATCAGGGTCAACATTGTCTTTTGACCAATAACAAACATAAAACTTATCTAGCCCTATATCATTTATTTGTCCAACTCTATCTCTTAATCTATCCGCCATAAAATTAATATAGGTATCCAAGTCTTTAAAATTCGCCATCGGAAGTGATGCCGATTTCGACGCAGTTGTTTTAACATTAACACAAGAATATGTCCTTAAGAAATATTTAATCTGATTATTCCAATTTTCCTTTAACGAAATTAATCCAAAATTATTACTCCACCCATTAAAAACACCTGTCTTACTTGAAGAACTTGTTTGGAACGATAAAACATACGAAATACGATAAATAATACTTTGTAAATCAGGATTATTACCTAACACTCTAGTTAACGCTTGAGCAAATTGTTGTGGAGTGGCGGTTGTTAACACTGTCGTAATATCTTCATAGTTAGCGTATACTGCGGCATCCAGATTCGCCTTACAACTATTGGTGGTATCTGGACTATTGTTCGCCTTTTGAACTAATGCATCTGTTTTAGCGTTATTAGTAGTTGCCGTAACCGTAAAGGTATTCTTTTTAATTTTTAATAGTCCCTCAAGTTCCGTTAATAAGTTTTGATTCATACTTTGTAAGAAACTATCAATTGCCGGTAAATCAAATATGCCTTGTCGTATACCATTAAAAGTTGTTGTGAAGTTACCTGCCTGAATATGATGCGTGACATCTTGTATAAGATATGGGCCATTAAACATTGGAACATGTCTTAAATTAAAATACATTGTTGGCTGAATTAAAGCGTTGCCAAGACCAATAACACTACACTTATAACTTCTTTGTTTATATAGATTATATAAACCAACATTCTGTGTTGAAGTGTTTTTTCCTGTTGCTTGGTCAACCATATTAATTTGAGTATTAATAGATTCCGAAGTAGCAGTACCATTATCTTGAGAAACAGAAAACGATTGAAAGACATTTTGATTTCTAATACCAATATCAACATTAAACCCGACACACTTATTTGAAACCGCCCAATCTTTTTTACCCTGTTGATCCTCAATTAACGGATTTTCTGATGACCTAACTAAGTCAAACGCATCATCCCTAAATCTTGAATTTGCATGTGGTAATTGTAGATATTGTGATGGCTTTCCAGCATAAAAACAAACAATTTTTGGTCCTGATTTTCGATAGTCAACATCCAAGAAAGTGCCCCATAAACTATTAGCAAACTCTAATGAACCTTCAGATGGTGGAGTCACTGTTCCTGAAACATCTTGTACATTATAAAAATTAACATATGCTGGTAAATTCATAATGTTGAAATTGTTTTTAATTAAAATTCCACTTATGAATGTGAATACACTCATTGCCATATTCAAAGATTTCTCATTGAACATATCTTTTAATGAAAAAATATCTATAAGAAGTGTGTCCCCAATATTTCTCGATGCTCGATCCAAGAATAATATATCTTCAAATAATGTCTTTGTTTTATAATCAGTTCCAGCAATCCATTTATCATTTAGAGCTTTAAACACCTCATAATTTTCAACTTTACTTTGTTCACCTGTTATCACACTTTTAACCGCTCTTTCAGGTAATTGTTGTTGATCGGGTAAAGCCCTTCTTACCGCCGTTAAAATTTGATCCAAGATATTATTTTGTAGTGTTGTTTCATCTGACAAATAAGAAGATATCTGATTTTGAAACTGAGCAACAGATTGTCTTGGATCTTTTAACTTTTGGGTTGCATACATTTTAATAATTGGCGCCAATAGTGTAACATTCTGTGATGTAAATTCAATATTATTATCAACAAAAAAGTCTGTAATGTATGACCCGTTTGAACTATATCTCACTCCATTGATTGTCGAGAACCCTACCTCCAATTCAAGAGCAACCCAAGCATCAGGATTTTGTAATTTAGAATTTGTTAATGACACGGTACCACCAGCGGTAGGAAGTGTATTAACAACATATGGTTTAAAACTAATCGGATCAACAACTTTTTGAGAATTATTATATGATAGATACGAGTCAAATATTCTTCTCTTATAGTTTGATGGATTACCATACTTAAGCACAACATCAGAATTTAAGAAAGAATGTATACCAGAAACAAAATTAGTATATTGGGTATCAACTATTGAACTAAAATATTGTTCCTCATTAATACTTTTTGATTGATAGGGAACTGTCATTATTGACCGATAAAAAGATTGGAAATTTTTAAAGGTATAAAATCCCCCATCGGCGTAATCTCCAATAGGAATATATTGTTCTCCAGTACTTAAATTTGTTACTGGTTTACACCAATTTAAAAATTCCTCCTCAAATGAATTTAAAATACTTTTATCAAAAACAGAGAAAATCTCTTCAATTTTAGAGTAATTATCTTCAGTCAGTAAGGTAAATGGTGATTGTGTATCATCAGTATTAATTTTACACAGATACGAATCAGGTTGTGGATACGCAATTTGATTGCTATCAAAATACCCATAGTTAGACGCAGACCATAATGACCTAACAGACCCATTATAAACCGAAGGATTAAATGTTAAATCAACGGTTGTTGATGGTATAGTAGTTTGATTACTAATACATTCATCATTTGTTTGATTTAATTTAGTACCAAAAGAAGGTATAACATAATAATTAACAGATGCTGTATTATTTACTGGATCACAATCTGAACAATCAATCATATCACTACTAGGAAGTAATATAGACCAAGTATTTAATCTTAAATTTTTATCACCTTGTTTTGCATTTACAATATTAGATGTTGGAAAGTTATACATCTTAAGTCCGCAATTAACTGATTTTTGAATTTCTTCACTACTATAGTCTGTATACAAAGTATACCCGTTTAAGAAAACATTATAATCATTAATCAATTTAGGATAAAATCCAACTTGCATATTAACATCTGTTGGTGTTTCTGTTTGAAGAGTAACGTCTCGTTTAATTCCTGAATAACTAAAGCTATAAGTTTGTGTAACCGAACTTAAAGTTGGGCTATAGTTTGTAACATAATCAAAGTTTTTCCATGCACTAGCTAAAATATCAACTTTAGATTCTTTAAATTTTTTGTACCTGTGCCATATTGACCCATATTTTAATACCCAAGCATATGGTACTTTATGTATTGCACCAAACTTTTTAAAACAAGATGCAATATAATCTAAAGTTATCGTTTCTTTTCCATCCGCACTCAAACTCTTATACCTTTCTCTTAAGGTTGCCAAAGGTAATGAGTTCAAGAATAGATACGCTGCCTGCACATAAGGATATGTGTCGTTATTTTTAAAATTCTCAACCCCATTCTGTACCGCATTAATAAAATATGGAGTATTCAACATTGATGTTGTGGTACTATATGGAAAATCCTTTAGTGGTGCCGGCGCTTTAGAATTACAAGTACCTTCAGTTGCAACAAAATCATTAATTTTTCTTGTTTTATAAAACGCGTTTAATCCTAACTGAGCATAAACTAACGGATTTTGATCTAACAAATATGAAAAGTTTGTAACTGGTCTATTAACAGTAAAATTATTAATATCCGTAAAATTAGCAATAATCCTTTTAGGTGGAAAGATTGTTAAAGTTTTTTTAACATTATACACTTCATTACCTATCGATTGAGTACTTGATCCTAAATTATCTAAACACCAAATAGCATCCGTATATGGTAAAGTATCAACAATTAAAGGAGTATTAGACGCCTTTGCGATTAAATTTTCTAATGCTGTTGAGTGTGCCGAGATTTGTGGAATTTTCCCTAAATTCAATGTATCTAAAATACTGAAAGAATTTTCAGTTATTTCTTTAATATAAGGTGTGACAAAAAAGTCTCTTTGGTAATCTTGATATGATCTACCTGTGCCATCATTAGAAATCAAATATAGTAATGATGGATAGTTTTTTGCGGTGAAGTCATAATATTTTAACTTTGCCGTAAGATATGGTGAACTAGCCCCCAAACTAGTTACAATATTACTTGTTTCAGTTTGAATATTAAGTGTTATTAGGTCATTAATTTGACTTTGATTTGCCCTGATTAATCCCGAATAATGAGAAGTTAAAAATTGTCTTTCCCATATTTCATAAAAAAACTTAACTTCTTCCTTATTAATATAGGCAAGTCCTAATGATGGAAACTCAATTGCATTTATATTAATTATATTTGTATCTCTATCATTTTCTAATGGTGGTGGAGCAATTGGTGGACTAAACTTTTGTGTTAATCCCTTCATATATTCTTCAACAAATTCAACCTCAGGCCATTTTTCAAATAAATACCCTTGAGTAAAATCAACAACAGACGGGTCTGCAAGATATTTTAATTCAAACGACCTCCCTTTTTTTGCATTATTTGTTTCAACAAAAAACTGTGGCCATGGATAAACAGGAATTTTAGCAGTAACCAATCCTTGATTATCCGCTTGTGCAGATAACGATATTGATAAATTTTGTTTAGTATCCGATCCTGGCGCAGATGATGGATTATCTAAAATGGCAAATTGTCTTACGGGATCATATTTTACATTCCAAGCGTTTGTATGTACATCATCCATTAATCGGATAAACGCTTCCGCCGATGCCATAATAACGGCAATCATATTTCTAACGGTAGGTTTAAATCCAATCCCAATTGATTTATCCTCAATTTTTCTTAATAGTTCAGCAGAAATCTTTGTCTCATACTCAGATAATTTTTTAGTTGCCTGAGTATCTAACGACTCAATTTGCCAATCAAATTTTCCATTACCCTCAAATACAAAAAAATCAGATTTTACATTTGTATAACTTTTTTTTGTATCTATCTGATTTTGATTTACTATTGGTAAAAAAATATAACTAAATCGACTTATTATTGTTTGTACTTGTTCTGAAGACGGATTAGGATTACCCGTTAATTGTCTTGTCGTTTCAACCCAATCAATCTGAGAAGTAGATAACGATGACAATGCTATCATCTCATATTTTATTGGATTTGGAATTGGTGTGGGGCCTGCCAATCCAACTGTTGGATTACCCGCTAGTCCATCATTATATTCTTTAATGTTTGCCTTTAATAAAGCAATCGCAGGATCGTTTATAGTCCGATCAGCGACTTTAAATCCATAAACTTTAATTTTATTTCCTCCTACCAAAATTATTGGTGTTGGATTTAAGTAAGTGTTAAACCATGATGTTGTTGCTCCACGAATAGTTGCAAAATATTTTTGTAATACTTCCCGATAATTTCTTATGTTTGTTAACGATTCAACCTCACTTTTAGGAAATGAATTTGAAATTGTTGTCTCGAAAGTTTCTAACTTGTTCATTAATTGAACTAGTGTTAATTCAGGTAAATCAAGAGGTATTAATCCCTTCGCCTTATATTCACTATAAACTTCAATAATTTTTTCATATCCCTTTTCTGATGTTATTTGTGTTACCGTTTCATTTGGGCTATTTGAGGCTTGTCCCGCAATTTTATTTGCAGTATTTGACGACGAAACCGCCGCCTTATTTGATGTTTGAAGTGACTCAGTTGTGGTCGCAACAGTAAACTTCTTTCCATACATGTGAGGTGTCGCAACCAAATGTCCTAAAGCGATCTCATTTAGAATATTAAACTTATATCCTTTAAATGTTAGTGAAACTTGATAGTTCCCACTAAATGAATTAAATCTAGCATGAAATTTCTCTAAATTTAATTGATATCTTACTGCCTGTCCAACATATCCTTTTAAGGTTAAATAAAATTGTGGATATGGAAGATTAAAAAACGCAGAATATGGTGAAGCATCACCTAATTGAAATAATGCCCTTCCTTGTATATCTTCAAGTTCTATTGTAACTGTTGGAACAAAGGAAGTATTGGTTGTTATATTAATCTGGGTTATTCCTAAAAATCCATTGTCAAGTATGTCGGTTGGATTAAGTACACCAATAACATTATATGGTTTTGACCCATCTTTTGGTATAATAGTTTTCTCCGACATTTGATTTTGGGCTTTTCCTTCTAAACTACCCTTTCCTGTTAAGGCATCATATCCTGTTGTAAAATAAGTACCTTCTGTCGGTTTTAGAAAATTAATTTTGGCAACGGAGATGGTTCGAATTCTATCGTTAGGTGCTCCTCCGACCGCTAATTTTGTTCTTGGTAAAACTTCTGCCTCTAAATTAGCATACATTACCATATTTTCAGTATCAATAAGTCTTTCCCTAATTTTACCAGTCGCGTCAATCGTCTTATTTGGATCAACTAAGATAATATTATTATAATCAAATTCTACATAAATGTCTCCGCTTTTGTCTGCCTTGATGTTACCTGCCATAATAATAAAAATGATTTTCGATTGCCGCTTTATAGTCTTGAATAGAAGGTATCAAAGGAAAAGGGATAATCAAGATAGCACCGTCATAAATATTATTTTCAAGACCACCAAATTGTGGATTTGCCTGTAAAATCAACCAACCAAAATATGGTGAATCATAATATTCTTGTGATACCTTATCAAGTCTACTCATAGCAACCTTATAAATGTACGCTTTGTCCGTAGTTTTTTGCGCCAATTGGACAAAGGGTACAACTGTTTGTTCCCCATTTATTAAAAATTCATTATATCTATTCCAATATTGAGATCCCATTAGTTAAGTTTTGCTTTTGATATAAATGCTCCTGTGGAATTTCCATTTAAGTCATTCCATGTATTATTATTTGTATTATAATTAGTTGTCGCAGCCAACCCACTTATCATATTTTTTTGTGATGTTTGTTTCTCAGCAACCGCAGCATTTACTGTAGTATACGTAAGTTCCCTATCTTTATTATCAAACGGAGTATAAATTAAAAAGTTTTTTAATTTGTCTTTCTCTAAATTATTAATAAATGATTTTGTTATATCATTTTCCTGAGTAAATATTGGTTTCGCAGTCTTCAACCAATAAGCATCAAATGCCGTTTCAAGATCATCAAACCCATTACCAATTATTGCCGTATTCCCAAGTATATTACCAATTATCGCAGTTTTAAATGTTTGATATTTTTTATCGTCTAAAATATCATCCGACATAATCATATATGATCTTCTGAAACTAAATGATGTAAACTCTGTATTTCTACTAAATGGTGTAAACACTTCTTCAACTGTTATCTCTTTTGAAATTCCATCCTGTCCCGTTTCAAAAACCATAACCCCTGTATAATCTGGTTTAACACCAGGAACACTAAAGGAAGATTTAGACCAAATTATATCATTAAATACATTAATATCAGTTTGGACTTTAAGAATATCATTTTTTAATTCTGTTAATGTATCTGTCGCAGTTCCAGGGTTTACACTAACCTTAGTAGTACCCTTAGTTACAAAGACCCTAACAGGACCTGATTTTGCCTGAAATCCATCAGTTCCCGTATTTGTTGCCCCATCAAATGAAATTATATTAACCCTTGATAATGTCTGTATATAACTCTGTTCTATATTGACTAGATCTTGAGTAATTTTAGTTATAGCATTTTGATATGCACTTCTTTTATTTTTAACAAAATTAGAATAATTATCTTTAACCGTACTTATTAATCTTGGAGAAAAATTCTTTTGTGGTGTTGAAATGAATTTAATAAATTCATCGGTAGATGATTGGATATCTGTCTGATATTTCACAAAAATTTGGTCAATTCTCTTATCAACATTATTTGGTTTTCCAAATAAAACAACGGGATCAAGAGTAACACCAACATTAAAGTTTCCTTGTGTGTAAGATCTTTCTAACATCCATTGTTGACGAAGAGCATTATTATATTGACTTACAACTTCTTTAGGTTTATTAATCACATTTGTGAAATATGTCTGAGTATCTGTAACAAATTTTTGCATAAACTCACGATAATTAATCGTTCCTGTCTCATCAGTCGCAGTAACTATTGTATTACTTAATAAACCAATAGTATTATTATTATTTTGTCCTGTATTTGTCATAGTATTATTACCACCAGGAACTGGTGGAGGAGATGCCAACGATAAGAAATAACTATCAAGTGTTTTTAAATTTTCTTCTTGTGATGTGGCGTCCGACCTTTCATCATAAATTTCAGTATTGGCATAATAATTAAATGTTAATGCATTCTGTAATTTATCAACAGATTCTTTTAACCCACTTCCGCCAACAAAATGGAATGCCATCGTAACATTGGCAATCATTGGTTGAACACCAATACCCTCAGGGTTAAGGTCTAATTCCTCATATGTGAAATTTAAAGATGTCGGAATAATTTTGGTATTATAAAAATCCCCAATTCTCAAGATAAGAACTGGTGGTGTTCCAAATGATGTATTTGTCGCATTATTATATTGTAAGACAGGAGAACCACCAATATCTTTAACTGTTGGAATAGTATCTCCAGGTCTCATACATTGTTGTAAAAATGTAAGTCTTGAATTTAACCCTTCTGGCGTTGTTGAATGGAATGCCGGCTGAAAGAACTTTAATTTATCTCTTAAATTATCATACACCATTGGTGTGGTCTCTTTAATTGACTCAAAATAATCACATTCAGATAAAAGTAATCTAACAATCCTTTTGGTGATATTATCTCTCTTTCGGTATTCTTGGGTTATTTCTTCAGTTTTAACTGTGTGAGTCACAACATTCTGAACTTTAACTTCCACCTTATTTGGTGGAACCTCACTTGGAGGGGCATTTAACGATGAATTAATTGACTTGATAAATGCTCTTCTACATGCCATTGCCCCGTATGTGTATATTTCTTTCGCCCCTACCATAATATCACCACCCTTAACATTTGGATCTTGATCAGTACAATTAACAATTCCTTTAGGCGATAAAACTAATGTATTAGTTTTATCTGTCGTAGCCATAGGTTGAGATGTTGTGGATTCCCCTAATGCCTTCGTTGTCGTAAAACTTATTCTTTTGTTCGTAACAAATTGTTTAGTTGACTCATTTTGAGTAAAAAATTCAATTAAAGAATCAATTCTCCTTTGGGATAAATCTACATTATACGATAAAGATGCCGGAGCCGAGGCACTCGCATCAATTTCTATTGTAATATTTCCTGTATATTGTTTTAATTGAGTTGCCAAATCAGTCGCCAACGCAGATATAACATTATAATTCGGAGTTACAACTGAATCAAAAAATTCATCTGTTGATCCAGGACTTGGTGTCTTATCCGCATATAAAGATTTTTGTCCAGTATATTCAGTATATAATGAAGTATAATCTATTGATCCTCCTTTTTTGGGATAATCATTATTAAAATACAATCCTGTATTCACATATTTGTTAAAATAATCTTTAGAATTACCCCCCCCACCAACTTGAGCAACAGGTTGATTTTCTTTACTAGTAGTTTTATCTCCTGTCTGAATTGTCTGTTTTGCAACATCAATTTGTTCCAAAGTCATATCTTTAGAAGTGATGGCTTGTTGTAATTGATAAAGATCGTCTGGCTTTATCATATAATATTTCTTTGCTAGCTCATAAATGTCATACTTTCTACATCCCGCAAAAAATGAATCTAAAATACCATTAATTCTAACCTTATTTGTTTCATTACCTAAGACTTTATTAACAATAACATTTAATACTGATGGATGGTCAACGACCATTTTCCAAGTAAGATTACCACTTCTTGATGTTGATTTATATGTATAAACAGGTTCAGGTCTACCAATAAAATCAGTATTATTCCAATTTGCAGAAACATTCTCAGTAAAGGTTAACGCATATGGTGGAAACCACATAACTCTACCACCATTTGGTCCTCTTTCACAAACAGGTAAATCTGAAACAGAAAATCCTGGTGTGTTAGAAGTTCTCCAAGCTAAATTCTCTAATGAGAACATATATTTCTTGGCGTAAGCACTATTAGTCGTACCAATTAGATTCGTTGATGATTGCCCACCTTCTTGTTTGTTTGGTGCAATATTAAGATTAAATGTCCTATCTAAAACCGAATCTGCGAATCGTCTTCCAGATATTGTAATACCATCCGTCTTTTGTAAATTATTATATTCTAAGTATGGAACATCTTTGGCAAAAACTCTACAATATTCAGTTCCAACTTCTTGTCCAATAGCACCAACATAAGATAAAACTCTCGAACCTTTTGTTAATTCCTTATATCCGTCATTGAATACTTTACTAACTTGGTCAATTGCATTTCCCACATGTTGAAGTCTTCTTCCTCCTTGTGGTTGACTATCAATAATTCTTTGGGTATCATCTAATATTGATCCTTCTCTAAAAGTTCTTTGAGTCGATTCTGTTGAAACATAAGATGATGGTCTAAAATTAGGATCTTGGTTCGTTATTAATCCACCAACACCAACTTTAAACCCTGCGTTGTTTTGATATTTTGGAGATACCCAAGTAAATCCTCCCTCAACACCACCGCCATTACTATAGGTTGGTCCATTAGCCCCTAAACGAACATCTTTACTTGGTCCTTCATAAAGTTGTGCTAATTCTTGAGGTCCGTAAACTGGTGATTGTTGTTCTTGTCCAATGCTATTGACAGGAACATCTCCTCCTGGTGAGAAAACTCTTGATGGATCTGAGGATAATGATCCAATATAATATTCTCCTGTATTAGTTGTCGAACCAACGATTGCTCCCGCAAGTCTATCAAATAAAGTTCTATCAAAACTTGGCTTATATTTGTTATAATCAATATTGGCAAAAAGTCTGGATTTTTGTCCTCCTCCCGTATTGTTATAAAATATTTGAGATCCTGTTTGTCCTCCACCTAATAATGTTGTAAAAAACTTTCCAACCGCAGACATTTTAAAGGCGGTATTAAGTTGTGTTAGTGTTGTTGGTTGCCCAGGATTTATATTCGTATTAAAATATGAACCAGGGATTTCTGATACAGGTAAAATACTTCCTGCTAATCTAAGTGCAAAGTCGGTTGCCGCAAGGATAGGATTTGATGGAACTGTAATTGTATAATTTGGTTCTAATAATGGAACAATTCCTGTTATAATATTAAGAACATCTGTTCCACTTCTTACATTAAAAACATTTGCTCGACCTATTGTATCTTGTCTAATCTGATCAGCAATTCTTTCTTGAAATTGATTTCTAAGTGTTACTGCTCCAAGTTTGGCAATAAATGAATCTTGACTTAAAAGTCCATCACTTCCTACAGGATCATTTGATAATAAAATTGATGATGGTCTATATGTCGATGGATTAAATGTCGGATATGGTTGGTTATTATATACGCTGTCTAATCCATTTCTAATATAAGACGGTTGAGTAAAAAATTCTCCAGCGTCTGATAGTTCAAGTGTTCCATTAGAATACGCATTAACTTTTTTCCAATTATCTGACTCAGGACCCGCTTGAGATAATATACGAGCATCTTGTTGTCCCGGTCCATATGGTCCGTTATTTGACTTCGTATTGGACAAGGCGTTAGGATCTGGTACTTGTTCGTACCCGCCTTCATTACCCCATTGATTTAAAGGATAAAGATAGTTGGCAAACGATGGGGTATCAATTAATTGATCTGGACTATCTTGAACTGAGGTGTCCGATTGAAAGTATTCAATATTATATGGCGGAGAAGGTACATTAGGAGACTTAGCATATGGAGCTAAATTTCTTGTTATTAGTTTTTTTCTAAAACCATCCGAGTTTACTAAATCTAGAGGACTACTTGCCATTTAAATCTTTTCCAATAAATAGGTCAAATATGTTTTTTTTATCAAGGATTATATCCTGTCGCTCCCGGTCCCTTTGTAGGCGTAGAGTTCCTTGCAAGTCCCTTAATAAAATCTTGGAATTTTGTTGTATTAAAAGTGTCTGTTAATGCTTTATTTAATTGATCAGCACTAAGACCTTGTGCTCCTTCAATTTTAATATCGTGATGGATTGTTACCTCTCCATCAACTTTTGTTTCATTTGTTTGTGTTGATTGTGCCGCTGATTGGTTATTAGATATATTTGTTACCTCAGGAGTTGCCGGTGAACTAATTTCACGATTACTATATGGTCCAACATATGGCGGTTTTGGTTGAATTCCAAAAAATTTCTCAGTACTATTCACCATACCCGTTCCTTTTTTACCTAATTCTATACCCGCTTGTCTACCTGCCTCGCCCCCCTTTGTTAACATTTGAGCGCCCTCAAGACCTTTTGTTGCCCCTACTGTAACTGTCTTAATACCATTAAGGGCAATACTAGCGACATCTTTAGCTAAAGCCTTAAAATCTTGACTTGACGCTTGTCCTCTTCCCGCTTTCTGCAATATTCCTATAATATCATCACCAATTTTTTCTGTAAAATTCTGTTTCATTGACTTAACAGTTCCTTCATTAAAGATTCCTTGAACTATTGCGGTAATTGTTGTTCTAGTATCCTCCTGTGCCCTTTGAGCGCCTCCTTGAGTTGTGATTGATCCAACAATTTTATCCCTCATCGCATTAATACCATTTTTCACTTGCTCAGTCGCACTTAGTTGAGAAAGAGCAATTTCCTCAAGTGTTTTTGGTTGTTTTTTTTGATTTTCAATAAGTTTATCCATTTCTGCTTGAGTAACATCAGTTAAATCCTCAAGATGTTTTTTTCCATCCTTATCCTCAACCTCAACCTGATATTTACCACTCTCAGACATTTTGGAAATATTTGAAAGGTATTGTTTGTCTTCCTCATTTTTAAATGTAATAGATGGGCTAATTTGAGACATTCTCATATCTGCCTCAGCAGCTGCTAATCCCATCTTGGTTAAAGACCCTGACGTTAGTCCCGCCTGTTTTTCCATTTCCCCTAAAGTTAGTACACCTTGTGGATTAATCTTAAATGTTTTTGTTTTTTCATCAAAATAGGTAAATTGTTTTGAAACATTGGCAAGACTTGTTTGTAATCCTGATGGATCATTAATTGACTGGTTCATCAATTGAAATGGATCGGCAAGTCCTCCAACAGAAACTCCTAATCTTTGAAACGCGGATGCCACCTCAATTGCACCTTCAGGAGATAAAACTCTTTCCGCCAACTTAAAAGTCTCACCCATGTCAAACCTTAACATACTTGCTTGAGCCGCCATTTTTGTTAACCCTTGTACTCCTCCTTCAAATTGATATCGGTTAAGTTGACCCATGTTTTTTTCAACATCCTGCATCACTTGTTTTGTATTCCCACCAATACTTTGAATATATCCTATAGAGCTTTCTAACTGTTTTGGAAGTTGCCCAATTCCAACCCCAACATTTAAAAATTTATCGGAAAGTTCTCCAGCAGTAACCCCTAAAACTTTTGAAGCAGCATATAACTTAGTAATGTCTTCTGTATTTGCAATAACATTTCGTCTAGACGCTAAAGCAATTTCTGACATTGTTTTACTGACATCTTTAATGCCTCCACCAAGATTGTCAATCATTGGTAATGTTTCGCCAATGGTAGTTCTAAGCTCAATAATTCTAGCCCGACTTTCACCCATTGACTTATTAAAGTCATTTGCGCTATCCTCTAAATTTCCAAATCCGTCAGTTATAGTCTCAAGATTAATTTTTGCAGCAGATTTAAGATCTTCATATGTTTCTTTAATTGTTGCTGGTCCTTTTTTTCCCATAATTTTTTAAAGCTTATATTATATAAATACAAAAGGACTGAATTTTCAGCCCTTTTGGTTTTCCCTAATCCATTTATCCAATAAATATTTTCTCATAAAAATTGGCATTGATTGAAAATCTTGATAACTGATCTTCAACAGCGTATTCAAATAGTAAAATTCGTCTAGCTGCCCTTTCCTATAATCAGAAGAAAGGACGAAAAAAATCCACCCCAAAACCAACATTTACTGTTTGTTTTTCTCCTGACGGGGTGGTAATTTCTTTTTTCATATCCAATTTAGGTTCATTTTGATCCATAAATTTTCTCACATATTTAGAGTCTGCAATTGGCATTTGTTCGATAAATCTTACAATTTCCGATTTATCTGTTGTTCCGTCAACCTCAACAATTTGTTTTTGAAGTCTCCAAGTTACCCTCGGTGCAGTCCTGCCTTGGGGATATGTATCAACCATTCTCTGTATTTCCTGAATTTCCCCATAATTCATGGGTTTCAATTTAATAGTTGATCCTGATTTTGGTAATATTGTAGTAAATGTACCATCTTCATTAGGTTCTTGTCCATTAACAATAGTTAATCTTTCCAATGAAACTGTTACTGTAAATGGTTTTCCTGTAATTGAATCTGTTAAATTTAACTCCATATCAGTTCCAAATGCAGTATTTCGTAAAAAGATAAGAATTGCTTCAATATCACCTTCTAACAATTCCTCTATTCTAAAATCAGGTTCATACACCTTTGATCGTAATAAAGTTGATGTTAAATCTTTATCTCCCCCCATTAATACATTCTCGTCACTTGCGGTCAAATATCCGACCTTAAGTGTCTTTTTCTTGTTTTTATAAAAAACTCCTTGTGATGGTAGTCCCACCACATCGTGTGGTAGTGTAAAATTTTGTTGACCGTAGTCTCTTGATTGATCGTCCATATAAAAAAAAATAACCGTAAAGTTTATGTCTCTACGGTTAAATATAATTCTTAATCTTTTTTTATAAAGATAATTCCCATCTAATATGACCGCAATCATAAATTCTATAAATCTTTCTATCAAACATTATTTCTTTTTCCGTTTTATTCTTATCATATCCTTCTTTAACTAATATATCCTTTCTAAAATTAAATCTATAATATCTTAATCCATTAATTACGTACCAATAATTTGGTTTTGATTGCGTTTTTTTCTCAAACCCCAAATGTTTATACATATCCCCATTAAAAAGTCTAATATCTGAATATGAAATAATTTTATTAGGTAAGTAAGTATTCATGAAATATTTTAGAAGTTTTCCGGCCGCTCCAACAACATTAGTATTAATTTTATTACAAAATCTAGTAAGTTCCCATTCATCACTTTTTCCACCCATTAAAACTCTTCCTTTTGAAAATGTCATCACTGAAGTCAAATCACCTTTATAGTATAACCCAATTTTTACTTTTGAATTAACATTTCCTTGTATATGGTTTTCGTCAAGAAATTTTTTACACGTAATTGAATCCATCTCTTTAATTTCACATTTTCTAGCAAAAATATTATCATCTGTCTTTTTTATCCTATTCTTGATTATAGACTTAACAATCTCTTTTTTATTAACCCATTCATCTTCAAATATATGAATCAATTCTATATTTTTTTCTTGACACTTAATAGTTTTGTTTAGATGATAGTCATAGGGTAAGAATAATTCATTATGCCAATAAACGCCATTAAATTCTATTGCTAAGTTATATTGTGGAATAAAAATATCCAATTCTTGTTTATTATCCATTATCTTAGACGAACAATTGTGTTCTATTGATAACGATGTTAAATACTTAGATAGTTCATCTTCATAACCGCTTCTCAATGATTGTCCAATAGGATTACAATGAATACACACGTCATAATCTCTATTATTTCTTTCATATAATAATTGCTTTGTAATTTTACTTTCTTTATCACATTTCTCACACTTAATTGTCACTATTAACTTATCAATATCTATAATATTAATTTTTGGGTACAACGATTTAAATGACTTAATAACTTTATTCCTGTAGTTATTTGACTTTGAGTAATTATCAACTCCATATTTTTTAATTGATGTTATTTTTAATTTTTCAGGATTATTATAATTTTGGTCACCATATTTTTTTAATTTCGTTTCTTTTGCCTTTTTAGAGTTATTAAAATTTATATCCCCGTATTTCTTGTTCTTAGTATCTCTTTGTTTTTTTATAAAATCCTCATGTTGAGGATAAAAATCAACTCCATATTTTTTGTTAATAGTATTGCGTTGTCTGATAGACATCTCTTCCTTATTAGAGTTAATACAAACCAAAGAGCAAAATTCACCATATGGTTTATCAAACCTATCCCTAAATTTTATTTCATTACCGCATGTTTTACACTTTGGTCTTTCCGTTAAGGTATTATAATAAAACCAAATTTTTTCTTTGAAGTTTAGACCGATAGATAGGTCCTTGGAATACTCAATAATTTTCACGTATAAATCAGGATGATTATTTCTTATCCATTTTTCTTGAGTTTTATATCCTGACTTATTATTTGTTGTAAAAAAAGAAAAATCCATACATTTATATTTTATATATAAATATATAGATTTTTCTTTGGGTTGTAAAGGATATGTAAAAATCAATAAACCAGTACACAACGATCCATCCTTAAAGACGCCGAAATTGTTGCCAACGCCTCTGAATTGTATGCCAAAGTACCAAAATTGACATCTACTAAGAATGTGCCATATAAAATCCATTTTTCAACAACAACTCCCGTAGGATCTAACATCTCCAAATCAATATCTTTCTTGTATCCCGCAGCATATCCCATACGACCTGTTACTGACTCAGCATGTAATCGAACCCATTCCATCAACGCTTGAGCCGCAGAAGGTCCAATAGGGTCTCTAAAGGTCACTGGAATTGCTTGCCATGTAAATCTACCTGCAACATAAGTAGAAGTATTTAAAAATTGTATCTCAGTTGCACCAATTTGAATATGTGGTCTAGCAGTAGTTTCTACAAACCACTCATTAATTCCCAAACTTGATGGAAACCTTAGAATAAAACGATTCTGACGCTTTGGTTCGTAAGGAACCGGCATTTTCATCAATAAATCAGCCATATTATTATAATTTTGTTTTTTTGTTTATAACGATAAATATATCTCTATTAAAAATATTTCTATTTACTTTTTTTTTCGAGCGATTATTCTTATTTAACTTCCTTTTTAGTACCTCCGGCAGTAGAATAAGTCTTAACTATATTATCTGGTTTATTTTTAAAATGTTTACTAATAGCTTCTATATTCTTTGCATCATCATCTGAAAAGCCTATAGATAATTTACTAGGTATAAATTTATTTTTAATATCTTTCTTTAAATAAGCTTTTTTATTAAGTAATGCCGCCATTCCTTTAATATAACTTACAAAATCATCCATCGCTTGTACTTTAGCCTGTTCAGGATTTTTTGACCCCTCTTCATCACCAAAACTTACTGGATGATATTTGTTTAACTCTAAGTAAGTTTTAATTAATTCTTTATCACTCATTTCATCCTCACCCATAAATGACCGATATTTTTTAAGGTTTTTTAATAGTTCCTCTTTATCTATACCGTTGAAACCTGTTATAATATAATTATATATTGCTTCCTTTATTGTGTTCGGATTATGTCCTCTTGCTGTAATAATTGCAAAAATAGATCCATTATTAATTGCTTCTTTAAAATCATCAAATGCTGGACCTGGTTTTGCTCTCATTGCATCAATAATAAAATCCTTATCTCCTTTAACTCCGAAGTTACGGAAAGCATCATCAGCATATCCTACAATCATTTCACCATTATATTCAAAAGGTTCTTTACCAATCTTATGTCTATATGATGCAAAGTCATCAGTACTCATTTCGACTTCATCACCATCTTCATTTAATAACACAATTTTGGTGGGCATATGTACGATATTATCGTCCCAGTCAAAAGCATAATATTTTAAATCTGGTGTACCTTCACCCTTAAATCCTTCTTTAAATTCTAATCTCATAGTTGGCTAATGGGGGAGAATTAATCCCCCCCCCTATTATATTAAATATTCTCGAAGGAAGCTCCTGTTGGAGTGATAAAGAATTCAATATCAATGAACTCTAACGCCTTCGTTGGTTTAAGGTAAATTTTACCTGTTAGGGTATTTCTGTCTAAGTCTTCAGGTGAAGATGAAACTGTCACACGGAAATCGTATAGACCTCTATCTCTTCTGATAGAATCCAAGATTGGGTTAACACTATCTAAGAATTGTTGTCTAACGATTTGATCGTTTTGTTCGAACAACAATCTAACAGCGACCGCAGAAATCAACTTACGAGCTTGAAGTAATAATCTTCTTACATTCAATCTGTTAAGTGCACTATCGGCAACTTGTAATGTTTTATTACCCCAAATTACGGTACCAACATCTGCGAATGTTGCGATTGGATTAATTCTACCTTGATAAAGTGTGTCTCTATCTTCTTGGGTTAGTTTTCTTCTTGCTTTAACAGAGTTTACTAAACCTCTTGTGTAACCCGCTGATGCGAACCAAGGGAAAGCGATATTATCAGTAAGTGCCAAGTTTCTACAAACTTCACCTGTAGCAGGTAAGTAGATTTGGGTGTTATTAACAGTATCTCTTGTTAAAATCCAAGGATAGTAAGTAGCGGTATAGTTAGAGTCGATTCCTGTATTATTCAAGTTATCAACAGCCTCTTGAGGATAGATAACATCTAATGAATTTGTTCCATCAGGTGTGTACATATTGTAGTCAGGAGTAGTTGCGATGTATACTGAATCCGCTCTTGAATATTGAACCATGTTAATCGCGTCTTCTACTAAGTTTGAGTTGTTAACATAATCAATACTTGAAGTCGCAAACACATTGATGTTTGTTGCCTCAGGGTTTTGGAATGATAAGATACCAAGTAGATATGCGTAATAGTCAGTATTAGCGAAATCTTGAGTGTTATTCTGAACCACAATTCTCTTAAATAGACCATCACCAGTTGCTGATGGGTATCTTGTAGATGGTGATGCTCCTGCCAAGTAACCTGACGCTCCTAATTGGAATCTATCTTGGTTAGTTCTAAATTCTCTGTAAATGTCCCATCCGTCGAAACCACCAGCAAAACATACTGTGTATTTTCTAGCGTAGATGAAATAATATGGATTTTCTTGTGTGTCAGGATCTGTTCTGAAATCTGCATCTCCACATTCAAATGCTGTTTGACCACTTGATAAATAAGTGTTTGACATTGTAACAACAGTTGCGCCTGAATCCATATGGAATCCTTTAGATTGTATATTCCAAGAATCTCCAGGGATAGGAACTGCCGAAGCCACCCAATTATTTGGATTTTGTTTTCCAATATATGATAAGAAAGATTCATCAACCCCAAATTGTGTTGAAAATCCTAAATAACTTCTTCTAACAATATCACCATTTGATTCAGTAACATTTAAATTAGCTCCGAATGGAGGATTATAAATTACTTCACCTGGATAATAATATTTTGTTTTGAATTTAATATATGGTGAAGGATAAAGATCATATGACTCATATTCTCTTTGTGTATAACCATAGAATCCACAAGGTATTGCGTCCACTGGAGCCTCATCGGCCAATTCAATCATAATGTATTTTGAAAGAAGTGCGAACTCACCATTTGCAGTACCAATCTTTTTTGCCACAAAATTATTAGATGCCGGATCCATATTACAATTTGTAAATTTCTCAACAACAACAGGATTTGCATCAGTGTCATAGAAGTTTCTTACTAAGACATCAAAAGTCATATTATTAAATGATAAATTCGCTATCGAAATTTTCACTTCAAAGTTAGCTGAATTACCATCAGAGATAGAAATAAACTTAAATAATCTATAAACTTGATTACCTCTTAATTCTGAAACTAAATAAGGTGTTTCAGGTGATTGATATTGTTCTACATTATAAGCGATAGAAGTTGACTCTTCACTTCTTGCTTCAGGTAATGCGATTAACTCACAATTTAAACCTTTAATGTATCCTTGATTGTATGCGTAGTTTAAAGAGCTAGGATAAATCTCTTCAACATAAATTGGAACATCATATCTTGATTTACCAAAATTGTCGACCCCTAATACTTTAGTAATATACTTAGAAGACATTGCAGATAATGATGATTCAAATGAGAAGTTAGTGTTCTCTCTTGTAACCCCTGAAAGTAAGAATGATTCAAATGGAGAATTTGTAATACCAGAGTATTGATTACTACAAATAATATTTAAATCTGTTAACCCACTTACTTGGTATATTTGACCGTGATCAATACTATCGGCACTATTAGCATATAATGAAATACCTCTTGAACGTAAAGTCGCAACAACCATATTATTATACTGGGTGTAAGCCGTACCTGTGAAAGTATAAACACTACCTGAAACAGTTCCTGTATATGATAATGAAGTTCCTGATATTAAATTAGTCACAGCATAATCAAAAGAATATCCTGAATAATTATTTCCTGTGTAGTTATCAAAGTTTGCATAATACCAAGAATCATTCGATCCCGCACTTAAGTCATTGTAGTATAAATTGTTTGA
>Ga0209084_1000246_pt1 | contig 52371 bp, 59 predicted proteins | sample C_130820_MF_Meta_FD_187309 | JGI IMG/M metagenome (GOLD analysis project Ga0209084, IMG submission 187309) | Freshwater microbial communities from Lake Croche, Canada to study carbon cycling - C_130820_MF_MetaG (SPAdes) (version 2) | ecosystem: Environmental > Aquatic > Freshwater > Lake...
ATAAGATTGGTCAATACCTATGGCTACTGCGCCTTTGATATTTGAGTCACCCCAAAATTTTGGATTAGGCATTTTTTTCTCCAACAGCAGTGGCAAACCCTAAGTTCCATGCATTGCTACACCAACGGCACATTCCATCAATTAACTTGATTGGCTTGGTACCTTCTGGCTGATTTTTGCTAGCTGAACAAAGTTGGCATAGGTGCTCTTTAATCATCCTAATCCTACTCTCCGTAATGAAATACAAGGGTATCTCTGTGGTTGTTCAATGCCATCTACAAATTCTTTACACAAGACACAATTACCGTCTACCTCAGCGTGACGGTCTAAATGACGGCTCTGTATCTCTAAATAAGTAGGCAGTTGTTCTTTGCGTTTACGCTTTTGATGTCCATATTGTGCAATTAGTTCTTCTCGTGTTAATTTAGACATTATTTATCTCCATAGAAAAAAGCAGTTATTAGTGCTGCAGCTATACCTATTAGTACAATGTGCATTCCCAACCTAATCATGTTCTTGCTCTTTCTTTTTAGCCAAAGTTTCTTTTAACTTTTCAATATCTATACTAACATCGCACATTATGTTGTAAACTTACTTGCTCGACTAGTAAAGCTACCTGATGTACGACGAGTTAATTCACGGCTAATAAAGTTACACTGACCAGTTACATTTGTGTATAACATATCCATACCTTTACGGTAGTTATGTGCCACAGCATACTCGTAATCAGCATCAATAACTTCTTCTTCTGCCATTACCAGAGCCTTGATAGCAGACACTGTCATCTTAGGTTGTGTGTGCTTAGCACTGTATCGAGCCTCAATAAGGTCTAGTTTTTTCTTAGCCGCCTGTTCATCCATCTCAGCAACAGTTACCTGAGCAAGAATAAATTCTGAATAAGCGATGTACTCTTGCCATAACCGCATAACACCTAGGTCATCTAGGTCTGTAATGTCGTTAGGCATTTTAGGCATTATTCCGTGGAACTCTTGCTCAACCTCAAAGCCCTGTGTATGTAACGTGCTCAAAGTAAGACCACCACTTACGCCTACATTCATCTTAATCATTGTACACCTCGCATTTATAGCATGAACTTCCAGGGTTAATGTTACACCTTGGTGGCTCTTGTTTGTCAATAGCAATCATAATGTTCTTTGCATCATCAAACAAATTGGAAATGCCAAAGTCACTCTTAGGAACCACAAACTCTTTAACTAACTGGTCTACTTTAGACTCGTAGATAAAGATAGCTTCTTTAGGGTGGTTAACTGGGTCCATAATTTCAAGAAGTTTCATGTACACCTGAGCTTGAGCAATATGTACCGTGAATGGTTGACGTAATGCAGCCCAAGCTTTTTTGAAATCATTGCCGTGCTCGCGTAGGTAGTACGGGTCTTCCCAACGTATGGTTCCTTCTCCTACAGACTTAATCTCAAGGAGTAAGTCATCGCCAAAACCTTTTAGCCAACCATCTGCATGACCAGAAATACCATGTTCTTTGCTAAATACAGGTACTTCTTTGTAAGAGAAACCTAACGAACTACCGCAAGATGTACACGGAACTTCTGGGCTTGTATCCCAGAAGGAAGACCTGCAATCATTACAAGACCACTTACCGTGTAGTTTTCCCATATCGCCAAACCAGTTTTGCCAACGGGCATGAATACGATGACCCTCTTCAAAGGTAAGTAACTGTTTAATGGAAGCTTTGTACTTTGATGGCGCAGGTACGGCACCTTGCAGGGTGTAGTACTCTGCTTTGTGGCACCAATCAGGCTTGACCATAGCAGACGGATGAATCACGTTAGTAGCACGTGACGTATCTGCTGGTCTAGATAATAAGTAACGTTCTACTGTACCTACTACGCGAGTCTCTATCTTACCTGCGTCTACCAATTTCTTAAGGTTTCCCGTAGGTTTTGTAGCCTTTGCCATTTTGATGTCCCCTGTTCCATTTCTTTATATAGTTTTTATCTTGGTTTTCGCAGCCTTTGCAGCGTGTTTCTTTAGTTTTACCCAACGGTTTTTGGCACACTTGGCAATACTGATACTTAGATGTGCTGTAAGGAGAAGGTTTAATAACAAAACCTCCACCTGTTTCCTCAACAGTAACGCCAGGCTTTACTGTAACAGATACTCTAGGTGGTTCACACTTGTGAGTCTCACTTCTCCACCAAACTTTACAGTCTGGACACTTAAACGGTGTGTATTCTTTGTCACTCATTAGTTCTCCTTATTGATTTTCTGTGACCCATTGTTGTAACGTCTTACCGTTACGTTCTGCTTTTCTTTTTAGAGCGTTTCTTTCTCTGTGAGATAGCCCACCCCAAATACCATACACTTCATGTATGCTCTCTGCGTATAGCAGGCATTCAATTCGTACTGGGCATTCAGGTTTTCCATCTCGTCCAAGGCATACACCTTTTGATACTTCTGCAATAGGTTTATACTTATCTTTGTCTCTGGGAGGATACCATAGTTCTGTATCCATACCCATACACTTAGCGTCTGCGCGCCAATTCTCTATGTCTAATGGGTCGCGCACCTGCACTCCTGAATCTTTTGACGCATCTCTAGGAAGTCGTTCTCATCTAGCATTATATAGTTTTCGTTGTTTAGATGGAAACCTAAAACAGGCATACGACCATCAAGTATTGCTTCTTTGACAATCTTCTCAAGCACATCAGACTTAACTGTTACTTGTTTCTTACCTGTCCATTTGTGCTCTATCAACAAATCACTAGACCTAACGTCACCTTTACGGCTCCAGAACGCTCCAGATGCAGCAACGGTTCCACCACCAACTGCTTTAGCTAGCCTGTTCTCGTGCTTCTTGGACTGTTTCTGACCCTCAGACTTCATTAGTCTCCTGAACGTACTTAGAGGCTGCACGAACAGCATCTCGTACGTCTTTGTCTAATGCTTCTTTAAGGTCAAGGTCTTCACGGATAGCATTAACTACCGCCTCAGCACCCTGCCACTTCTGGTCCTTGTAACTATAGTAAGCACCTGCTCTGGTAATTATTTTATTAATAATACCTAGGGCAACAATCTCTTTAGCAAAATCATACTCACCAGCAAAACAATTTCCATTATCAAAGTAGAAATCTAGGTATGCTACTTGTGAAGGTGGGGCTGACTTGTTCTTCAACGTACGAATTTTAATCGTCTGCCCTACACGCTTCTTTTCCTGACCAGTTCCTACCTCTAACCAATCATCTCTTTTAACTTCAATTCTAGTAAAGAATGCATAGTTTTTAGCCTCCCCTCCTGGAGTAGTTCGTGGGTCACCGTACATGACACCAATCTTCATACGGTATTGGTTAATTACAATTCCTATGAAAGGACGCTCAAATTCTGTAAGAGACCGCTTGGATGCTTTGCCAACTTTGCGAAAGAACTTGCCTGTAAGAAGAGCACCACGACCAACAGTAGCTTCATCCATGTTCTTTTCATCTTCAGCCATAGGTACTAGCGCTGGTAATGAATCTATGACAACACAATCAACTTCTTTAGTACCTACCAATTCAATTACTGCTTCGTATGCTTCTTCCATAATATTGGTAGAAATTACATAAATGCGAGATAGGTCTACACCACACATCTCTGCGTATGAAGGAACCCATTGTTCTGCAGCAACCCACACTGTAGTAAAATTAGGGTCGCGCTGTTGGTTTGCTGCTACGGTTTTAAGGGCTACTGCTGTCTTTCCGTTTGAAGCTTCACCTACAATTTCATGCCATTGGTTGGTAGGAAACCCGCCACCAAGAACTACGTCTAATGCAAGAGACCCAGTAGTCATACGACCAACTGTGTCATCTCTGATGTCTTCTCCTAGAATAATGGTGTCTACACCAAACTTCTTATTGAGTTTTGCAATTGCCTTCAGTAGTTCGCTATTCATTACTCAATCCTTCCAATGATTCCCTGTGGGTTAAAATTATTTGCAGTACTAATCTGACGTGCTGCCTGAGTAGGTCCAGAGCCTTGACCACCAGAGATTCCCTTGCCCATACCGCTACCAGACTGTACAACTGGGTATCCGCAATCGTAGCATCGAGCCTTTGCAGAAGGGTCTGTAGAGCCGTAGTTTCCACTACCACACCCAGGGCATCTAGACGCGTTTACAGCGCTCTGAGGCATTCTGGGAGCTTCCTGTGGTACCTGTGGGGGTGGGTTATACGGTGTAGGTACAGGAGATACAGGCATTGGGGATGGTCGTGACGGCGCTGGGGCTGGTGTACCCATCTTGCTTGCCCACCAATTATTAGAACTCATCTTCAGCCTCCGATGTAAAACTTCCTGGATTAACAACAATACCCAGTGCTAAAGCAGAAGAGAAACTGCCGACCAGGGCTCCAAGAGTTATGGTTGTGTATATTTCTAATAAGTCTTCATGGGACTTCTCTAAAGATTCTTCATCTACAAGACCCTTTTTAAGAAGAACATCATTCATTGTCTTTACCAAAATCATAGCGTTAATGTCTGACATAACATTTAAGAATGATAGATAAGGAATTACCTGTTCAAGTCTGTCTGCAGACTCACTAAGCTCCATGTCTTCACCCTCTTGACTAATAGGGTTTAAACCAAATGCTTCTGCAAACTCATTAGTGTTGCTTACACCTGTATCATAACAGAACCATCGGAATAATGTACTAAGCGGTAATACTTCTGTATCAACCACAAATTTATCTGATTCGTTAGGTTCTTTTTTATCCCAGAACTTCCAACTCACTTGGCTTCACCCCATCTTTGTACTACTGTAATGTCTGCTACTAACGGTATGTTCAACAAGTTAATGCCCTCCATAGCCTCTCTAATTACGTCCACTGTTTCATCTACCTTATCATCTGGAGTCAAAGTTACCAATTCGTCATGCACTGTAAGGATTAATTTAGCACCATCTGGCAAGTTCTTATGTGCACGAACCATAGCAAGCTTAATAATATCCGCGGCTGAACCTTGGATACGAGTATTAAATGCTTGACGTTCTGCCTGTGCTCTTGTGAACTGGTCCTTTGATGTAATCTCTGGAAGATACCTGCGACGACCTAGAAGCGTAGCCACATAATGTGGTGTCTTTTTCTTGGTTGCGCCCAATACCTTTGCTCGGTAGGAATTAACTGCCGAAAACTTTTCAGAAAAATTATCTAGCAATTGACGAGCCTCAGTCACACTACAACCTATATCTGCAGCAATCTTATTAGGACCAACACCGTATGCCATAGCAAGAACCAATGTCTTACCAGCGCGCCTGTCTACTCCCATAGTCTCACCTACTGTTGTATAGATATCTCTACCGTTAAGGTAGTTATCCATCATAATTGGGTCCGCTGACATAGACGCAATAATACGAGGTTCAATCTGCGAGTAATCAGCAACTACTAGTTTGTATCCTTCTGGGGCTGCAAAAAGGTTTCTAATGGCTTTTCCGTGCGAAGTATGTGGGGCTGGTACATTTTGAAGGTTAGGGTTGCGACTACTAAAGCGACCAGTCTCCGCGCCATGCTGAACAAAATCACAGTGGATACGCCCGTTAATAAGTAGGCTTTCTTTCTGCTCACGTTTCTCTTTACCTCCTGTTGTACGAACTACTTCTCCACCTTTGTAAGGGACTACATAAGTGGTGCTTAACTTGTTAAGGTCTGCATAAGTTAACAAAGCATCCACTAGCGGGTCTACTTTACGGTAATGCTCTAGCGCATCAGCGGCTACAGAATAGTCTTCGTATGTAACTTCTTTACCCTCGTCAGACTTCTTCTGACCAGCGGTAGTTAATAGTTTAGGTTTAAGTCCACGACCACCCTCGGACTTTGGTCCGTAAAGAATAAACTGCTTTTCTTTATTAGAATTAATATTAAAAGGCTTTTGTGCAATCCTAAAGATATCAGCACGAGCTGTTTCAATGTCCAACCGTAGCTGTGCATCCAATTTATCTAGCTCTTCTACGTCAATAGGTGAGCCAGTTAGTTTGACGTCACATAAAACCTCTAAAACATTCATCTCTAGGTCCATGATTACACTTAGATTATCGCTCTCAATACGTGGCGCTAGGTTCTTCCAAAGCAAGAACGTGTACTTAGCGTCAAGGAATGCATACTTAGCAACCTCATCGAACGAGTACTTCTCTACTTCTTTACCTACACCCTTGACCATGTGGTAACCAAACTCGCGCTCTAGACAAGCATCAAGACCACATTTGTTCTTGTTTTTATTGTCAATAATGAATGAGCCAATCATCGTATCAAAGTATGGAGCCGATGGAATCTCACCATCAAAGTACTTAGCTACAGATGTTAAATCAAATACTAAGTTATGACCTACAGTTAATATGTCATTATTAAACATCAATGGACGTAACGCTTTAAACACCTCACCTGGATATAACTGTAAGGGTGGGGAGCTAAAAATCTTGTCTGCTTTTTTCTTATCTTTTGAGTAGTCACTAGCACGTGGAGTAAGACCTGCAGCAACACGCTTTTCACCAGCATCAGTAAGTGGAAAAATATCTTCAAGGAAATCACCGTTTGGGTGACCCATTGGTATTATGTCACAACGACCATGCGTAGCAAATGTAATCCACAATACTTCGTTTACTGGGGTAAGACCGCGGTTATCGCCTACGGTTTCTACGTCAAAAGCAAAAGCATCTTGGGTTAAGTAGTAGTTGACCATATCATTTAATTGGTCAAGTGTAGTAATAATGTTCATGTAAATCCCCTAAAGCCCACCTAGCAAGAAGGGGAAACCTGCTAGGTGGGCAGTCTGTGTGGTATTAGAGAAGGCTGTTGGCAATCTCTACAAGTTCAGCATAGGAATTTTCCTTGATAACTGAACGTGTGTATGATTCAAACTCGCCAATAGCAGCTTCTGCATCAGCTGCATTGATGCTCCAGTCTTCATCAAGGTCACGTGCCTTGATTGCATTCAGGTGGTAGACAGTTGTCTGACGTTCGCCTGACTTACTTAGAGCCCAGAAGTTCTTATTTAAGGGTCCCTGTGGGGAGAAGTGCGCCTGATGTAGTTGCTTAAAGAGACGTGGTGTCGCAGTAAGAATCTGACGTTGAGCAGGGCTTACGCTGAAATTGATAATCGTGAAACCACGCTTCTCTTCAGCACGATGATTCAACACGGTGCAAAGTGGGCAATTGTCACCCAAGCATACGTATGACTTCTTACCTGGCTTACCATTTAGGAAGTGTTGCTTGTAGGTAGCAAAAGGACCGTCAGGGTCAATGAACTTGACTACCTGAATCTCTTCACTGTGCTTGAAATCTACAGGGTAGTTACCTGTAGGTGTGGTTAGTGCTTCTGCAGCATCCCAACCTGAGCCGACAGCAGTGCTTGCGCTCTGCTCTGGACGTGCATTTACATCGAAGTCATCTTCAAAAGCAACTTCAATGTCTGGGGTCTTGAATTCGGGGCGGTTAATTGCCATAGTTTCTATTTCCTTATTTTCACTAGTTGGTAGTTTCTTCTACGCGGAGTTTATCCCACGCCTCAGCAATATCTTTTGTGACTTGCTGGTGATGTGACCACTCTACACGACCTTCGTGTAAAAGTCCAGCCCCATCAAAAATCTCTATAGCAGCCTCAATTTGAGCCCGACTATAAAGTCGGCGACCCTGGTGCGGGTCACCATTCTTATTCGGCTTTGTTGGAAGCCGATAAGGTGATGTAGGTAGATTGCCTACCTTTATCCAATGTCGAACTGTAATTATAGGACGACCTAGTGCATCTGCCAAAGCGCCGAGTGTAAAGAGTTCCATATCTTGACCATTAGGCATGGTCTTGAAGTAGGGACGTGAGTCCCAACTCTTTATCTCTGCTACCTCTTTAGGTGCAGCTTTCTCTTTACGCTTGCGTTTACTACCTGGGTAGAACTCTTCAAGCATTGAGAAAGCGTCTTCTATAAAATCGTTCATTACTTCATCACTAACGCCCAAGTTACCTTAGCAGGGAACATCTTGTCGATGTCCTCTTCGGTAATCAAGCCTTCGTAGTAAGCAGACATGATTTCATCTTCATCTAGAACAGGAACCATCTTGATACATTTATCTTGAAGTCCACGCTCTGCGAGAAGTTCTTCTGCAACGTTAATATCTAATGACTTAGATACACGTCGTTGGCGCATCACTCTATTGATACCTGACACACTGTCGTTAATCTCAACAACAATGTGACCTTTGTCGTCTGCTTCACCTAATTCATTTACACCCGCATTCAAGGATTTCTTGATATGCGTCTGTAGTGAGTTAAGTTCTTCTAGACGACCTTTAAGAACTGAGTTCTGTTGAACCAAGTCTTTTAGTTCTTCGATGTCCATTTGGACCCCCTTAATGTATAGCAGTGATGCTACACACTAATCTATTCGGTGTCAACCTGGGGTGTCAAATAGGCTAGAAGAGCATCAATTATGATACTAGTTACGGTGATTCCCTCTAGCGCGGCTTTCGCTTGGACAGTCCGCCATAGTTCGTCATCAACCCTGATAGTACGGGTAGGTGTTTTAGGTGCATTAGGCATACCTATAGTATACCAACCTGTACTGACAAAAGCACACTAAAGTGCCTTGGGAGGGATTCGAACCCACACTGTACGGTGTTTGAGACCGCGTTCTCTACCAGTTGGAATACCAAGGCGTACCCCCTGCTGGATTCGAACCAGCGACACGCAGGGTAGAAACCTGCTGCTCTATCCCCTGAGCTAAGGGGGCTTGGCTCCCGCTAGTGGATTCGAACCAATAACCTGCCGATTAACAGTCGGCTGCTCTGCCATTGAGCTAAGCGGGATGGTATTCCTATTCTAATACCAATTGTGGTTGTTCCAGAAACCAAGTGCTTGGCATGGTGTTCCATACCGTTTCTTGATGTACCTTAGACCCCAGTTAATTTGAGTACTTGGGCTGGACTGCCAACCTTTACCCATCTTATTTCCTGGTAGTGCTTGAGGTATACCATGAGCACCTGACGAGTGGTTATGTGCAGTAACATGCCAACCACTTTCATTAGTCCATAGTGTGTGTAAACAAGCGAACTGAGCCCCACACCAATCGTATCTAGCCGCCATAGTTGCTTGGGCTAGTCTCTTGTTATATGTGGGTGATGCGTAGAGTACACGAGTGTACGACCTAGATGCGGCTTGCGTCTTGCATATTTTATGTTTCGCATTAGCGTTAGCCTGACCCTGGGCTATAGGTAGCGATACTAGCAAGCTAGTAAGAAGCGCTATAGCGGTGGTCAGACGTTTGGTTTTGTCTAACATTACTTCCACCCTATCAAATAATTGGGTGGAGTTCAACCTGACTTATACAGAAGAAGATAGTATGAACTGACGTAAAGTACCAAGATTTAATTCAACCCCACCCTTATCATCAATCCCTTCACCATCAATAACCGCATTAGCCACAGAACTTTTCTGCTGTAATGCAGAGTGCTGGCGTGCTTCAATCGAATTGGCTACCAAAAGGTCTTGAATTACAATAGTTTCCCAGGTGCTGGAGGCTCGTTTAATTCGTCCATTTCTTTGTACTGCAAGTCCCGACGACCAGGGTAGGTCATAATTAACCAGAAGATTGGCGGCAGGAAGGTCCACGCCATAACCACCAGCGTCACTACTGACCAGAACCCGTATCGATGAGTTAGTGTTGAAAGCAATTTTATTGTCCTCCTTGGTTTTTGCGTCTAATCTGCCAGTATATGTCTTGGCTATATCTTCACCTAATGCTTTTTGAATCAGGTCAACCATATCTACATACGTAGCAAATATAACAACTTTGTTATCTTCTCGTTGTGACAAGAAATCTTTTACGTACTCAATTAAAGTATCAAACTTATTAGCAGAGTTAACGCCGTCTAAGTGTCCGCCGTCTAGTAGTTCGTAAGCGTATGATGAACCATCGCCAGTCATGTTCTTAAATTTTTCTGCGCTAATCTTTACCAATTCTGGATGGGAGCATAGCATCTTAAGGCATCCAACTTTAGACATAATTGCCCCCCGTACCTCATCTGCCCTACCCCCCTTGTTTGACTCATATCCGTAGTGGGACAACAGATTAAACGACTTACCAAATAAATCCTGAGCATTGTCTAGGTCTTGGATAAGGTCTCCAGATATTTTCTTGTATAGTTTTGCAGACTTGCGGTCTAGGTGTACAAGCAGTGGGTCTTTATGAATAGATTCTGGAAGGTACGGAGCAACGTCAGGGTCCTTCTGTGATTTACGCACAGAAGCCTCTTTCATTTTTGTATGTAGCGTAGGTAAATTTCTATACCTATCAACACCGCCCCAAGTATTACGGACAATAAATGCTGAGTCAAAAATGTCAAAGCGTCCTAGCACTTCCTTATCTACAAACTGCATGATTGAATACAACTCTTCTGGCTTACCGTTTTCAATTGGGGTTCCAGTAAGAGCAAACTTAATAGGCGCGTCAATAAGTTTCTTTACCTGCTTAGAGCGCTTAGACTTAAATGATTTAATAGCGGTGGCTTCATCAAGAACCACAAAACCGCGTGGAAGTTTTCTAACGTACTCCCAGTCATTGACTACCTGTTCGTAGTTCATAATTACGTAATCAACTTGTGTGTTATGCCAGTTCATAGCCTGAGCATACTGAGCCTGACGTTGCTTAGGTGTCCCATCAATAACTACTGAAAACGATGTGTGCTCGGTGAACTTGTCAATAGAGTTAGCCCACTGGTACTTCAAACTGGACAGGCAAATGATAAGCCCTGGCTCTGTTATTTTCCCCTCGTCCATTAACTGTTCTAACGCGGCAATAGTTAGAACGGTTTTGCCGAGACCGAGGTCGTATGCTACGAGCATTTTTTTCTGCTCGCACATACGCTCCACGGCTTCGACTTGGTACGGGAATAGCGTACCTGTAAACATTACTTTTTCTTCGCTGGGGCTTTCTTGACAGGCTTTGCTGGAGCCTTCTTCACTGGCTTTTTAGCAGGAGCCTTAGCAGGTTTCTTTGCTGGAGCTTTCTTTACAGGAGGCTTAGCAACACCTGGCTTACCACCTGCAATTGTTGTAGTAGCGACTGGTGCTAGAGGCTCTACAACCTTAGGTGGCTGATAATCAATAACAAACTGCGGGTCTACATCGTTGGTCTTAGACCAGAAACGAGAAGTCTGGACTTCAAAGTGTAAGTGAGGACCTGAGACATTACCCTCAGCGCCTGACTTACCAATAACTTGTCCAGCCTTAACTTTGTCGCCAATCTTTACATATGACTTAGAGCCATGAGCAAGAATTGCGTAGTAGGTACGAGCAGGAAGTAGTGGTGAACGCTTTGCAGTGAACTGCAGAATAATTTCAAAGCGACCAAAGGCTGTGCCCCAACCGCCTTGTACGCCTACGCCAACAACAACTGCGTCAATAGGTGCATACAAGTCTGTGCCAATCGGACAAGCATAGTCAACTCCTTGGTGGTGTCCAGAAGACCACATGGGTCCACGCTTGCCATAGGGCGTAGTGATTCTATAATTACTTGGTACTGGTGCTACCATTTATTTCTCCTAATATTGATATAAATTAAACTACATCTTTCCATAATGAGTATCGGATAGAGTGCACTGCTGAGTCTATACCATTTAGTATTTCTTGTCTACTCATGGCTCCAATATCCTTTACATCAGAGTCACCGTAGTTAAAGAACCACGCATCTTTCTCTAGTTCTAATAGGCTAGTTAATACCTGAGAAGATGCGTATTGACCAGCTTGGTCATTGTCCATAGCAATTATAACTCTATCGGCAGACTTTAATAATCTAATCTGTTCCTCTGATACAGATGTACCAAAACTGGCAACTCCACCAGATATACCTACGGATTCAAGACGCACTACATCTAACGGAGACTCAACAAGAATCATATCTCCACCTATGTACTTGTCGTATCCAAATAAAGATAGGCTCTTTTGCATACCTTGTGGTTGGTTTCTGAAGTATCTACCTACGAAACCTTTTTCCTGCCAACCCATTAACTTTTTGCTCTCTGGGTCTCGGATAGGAATAATCCAGTTCTCTCGTAGACTGTCCCATAGAATTTCGTGCAGGTACGCCGCATCCTGAGTTAAACCACGTGAGCGCAATGCGTGAGATGGCGGCTCTACAAAAGCAGCAAGTGTTGCTTCTGATACGTAAACCAGTTCTTCAAACACTTCTTTCTTCTTAGTCAATGCGCGCTCAAGCGCTTCACTAAGTTCTCCACCTACGTTTATCCACTCTTTGGCTTCGTCTAAAGTTTCAAAACCATTTAGATAACTGACTAGAGACTGTAGGCTTCCTTTAAACTGGCAAGAAAAACAAATGTGTGCACCTGTTTCAGAGTTTATGTACCAAGATGGGTTGCGGTCTACTTTACCTGTACGAACCTCATGCCCTGGGCAGTAACCTTGAATCTCATCTCCACGTGAGCCAACATACTCAACACCTAAACGGTCAAGTACGCCTTCCATCTCATCTACTGTCATTCCCAGTCCTCCACATATCTACTCCCCATTGGTATTGTGTTTTCTGGAAGTTTTGTTCCTTTAGCCCAAACTTCAACTTTGTGTAAAAACCAATTAACTATAATTCTCATTAGTAATCATCTCCACTAATCTCTCGGAAGTCACCTGTATTCCAGTCCCAAACCATAGACACTTCCATAGGTCCACAGTTACGGCTGGCAAGCACCTTAAGGATACGCATATCGTCTACGTTCTCGTCTTCACGTTGTAGACCAAACAGCACGTCAGCATCCTGTAAGAACGATGATGAGTAACCAACAGAGTCAGCAGTTACTTGACCCTTGTTCATCTTCCATTTCAAAGCCTGTGTAGAAACCACAATAGGAATCTCAGCCGTCTGAGCAAGACGCTTTAACGAGCGGGTGATATTAGTTAGAGCAATAGGAGTGTTAGCTTCACCAGACTGTTCGTCCTTCATAAGGTATACGCCATCAAGGAATAATACATCTGGCTTCAATGATTGAATCTTATTAGCAATACCACTTACTGTTAGCGCATTAGATGACTCTGTAAGCCAAAACCTAGTATCCATCTTAGAGATACTTTTCAACTTTGCTTGATAACGAGTCTCTTCCTCTGGTGTAAGTGCTCCTGTAGATAGTCGATGATGGGATACACGAGAACGCATAGAGTCATATCTGGTAACTTGTTCAGAGTTCAACATCTCAAAAGATTGAAACACTGGAGAGTACCCAGACAAGTGAACATTATTAGCAATCTGCATAGCAAGTGTTGACTTACCTGTCTTAGGTGGTGCAACAACAACAATCAACTGACCTTTTTGCAAACCACTAGTTGCCGCATCAATGGTGGCAAATCCTGTAGGTATACCACGTAGACCGTTTGGTAGACTCTTACGCTCAAGGTATTCTTCCCAGCGCTTCTCTGCATCTTTGGTCAAGTCTAAGTCAGATGAACCAGACAGACCGTTTCCCTGCAGTGCACTAAGACCTACTTGAATACTTTCAACTGCAGCGCTGTAGTCTTTTCTTTGCTCTATGTCCTCAATAGCAGTACGCATGAAATCATGCACTACTGCTTTCTTCTTTGCTTCTATAATCTGGTCAATTAAAAAGAAAGGATTGTCTGTTACATGGTGAAAGGTGTAGGTAGGAAAATTATCAGTAAGCACATCCATACTAGGCAACTGCCCGTACTTAGAGTTGTGCTCACGTAAGAACTTCCAAATCCTCTGCTCTAAAGCATTTGTAAACCAGTCGTCCTGAACACCGCGTTCAAACATTGGTGTTAGGTCTTGGTCTTGTATAGCCCGATTAATTAGTTCTGTTTCGTAGTTCATATTGTTCCTTAAAGGTCTATGCCCCAGTGACCATACATCAGTTGGTTTGCTGGGTCAAGTACGCCGATTACTTCTGGTCTAAATGGTAAGTCTGCCACTAATTTACGTGGTGATTTATAGTATGAGAATCCTCGGAATGGGTTTAACCCAGCCCTGTCTAACTCGTTATACATAATCTCTAGTTCATCATAATCATGCTCAAAAGATATTAGCTCTAACGTAACCATACGTTGAGTAGTAAATTGGTATAACTTATTAAGCATAAATTTGTCATACTGGTGCTCTGTCTTAACAACTGGGAAGAACTTAAACTTCTTCTCGATATGTTGTTTCTTTACAAACACAAGTTCTTCTGCAACCAGTACACGCTTAGGAGTGTTGTTACTGATATCCCCTTTGTACATTTTTAACAGACCTCTATTTTTCCATATTTAATTATAAACCTACGAAAATCTTCAGGTGAATCCTGTGCTTTATCAGCATCTTCTGGAGTACAACGACTTGATATTTCTAATGGGTAAGTGCCCTTGTTACTATCAACCCTAGCCTTTACAAACTTTACATGTTTGCAGTTATTTCTACCGTTGAACCCTGGACAAGTACACATAAACTCTTTGTCTTTTGTAATACTTACTTCATAGATACCAGGACCTGGTTCCATAGACTGACTAAGGAACAACTGTACTACACGTGTGTCTTTCATCGTACCCTCCATTATCGTCTCAAGTCTCCCTTGGTAGATTGTAGTTCAATAATTGCAAAAGCTTCGCGTATGAAACTTTCAGTTGCATTACCGTACGCTGCATCCCAAGCATCTACTGCAAGGTTTGTAGTAATAATAGTTGGTAAACCATTATTGAACCTAGTACGAAGAAGGTGGTGAAGCATAGAACGTTGCCACCCTGTACCAGAAGTGTGCTCTTTACCTACGTCATCAATAACTAATACACGTACGTTATAAGCATCATCTTTACATTCGCCGTGCATACCTAGGAACAGGCGTTCTTGCTCGTCGGTATGTTCACCCATTAGAGCACCTTTTAAGTCAATGATATCATTAAATGTGGCAAAGTAACATGGAGTCACAAGCGCTTTATTTGACTCTACAGAGAACGCATCTAAAGGAAAAGTCCTAATCATTTCTTGAATAATAGCTAAAGCAAACGTAGTTTTACCGTGACCTGGTTCGCCTACAAGAAGTAACCCCTTGCCACAAGTCTTCTTACCTTCTGCACGAATCACAGAACCGTCGCGTACTTTATCAATCCAAGCTTTAGCAAGCGACATATCGTTCTTGGTTATTTCTTTGCAATCTGATAGTTCCCAACCCATACGTGCTTTAGGAAGACCAGCAACTTGAACCCAAGACCGCCTACGTACAGGCAACTCATCTGTCTTAATCATTGTTAACCTCCTGCGACTTGCGTATGTAAGCGTTTATTCTATCCATAGTTTCTCTGGTAAGACCAGCAGTAAGCATCTGACTCTCAATATTTTCTTGCTCTTCAGCAATACGTAGAGCCTCATCTTTCATGTTACTCATATAACCACTCCTGTGATTTCTTAGCAGATACTTGTGCATCTTCTAACTGTTCTTCTGTACGAACCATTCCCCGAGCCTGAGTTAAATAGTTTGGAGAACGTTTAATAAACATCTTCCATAGCATTTCTCCATTATCGTATTTATCCAAATCGACTGTAGAAAAAAACATATCTAAAAGGATTAATTCAATCTCACCATTGGTGTCGTGCTGTTTCCTAAACGTACCAAGAGCCTGGCTAAACCTACTTCCTCTAACTGACCAAGGTTTGATATGCCACTTAGCTTGAATTCTGGCACCAAACTCATAAGCAACATCACTGCAAGTCCACTGGGAAGGGTGTATATCCTGCCGTTTAATTAACTTCTCTGTACGTGCTTCTTCCTTAGCCGCATCGTATTCGGCTTTCTTAAACTTCTGTGCTTGAGCCCGTTCATCTAACTTGTCGCTAGAGACGTTGGTCTCAAAGAGTCCACCCCATGACATATCCGCTACCTCCAATTCTACTTTCTCAAAAGTTTCCTCACGGGGTCCCCCCGTGTATTCCTTACTAATTAAGCTACTTATATAACTAGTACTAGTTAGCTCACTCTGCTGAGACAGGGGGGTGGAAAATCCCTCTCCTGTGATGGACTTTACGGGAGTGGGAAAACCCCGCTCTTGTAAGTACTCAATTCCCTCAGCAGTGACCCAACTTTCTGTCTGAAATCTACCACCAATCTTACTGATATCTGTGGCAATAAATCCTATATCACGAAGTTCTTTTAATACTCGCTTAAAGAAATCCTCACCCTGCCTCTTAATGCCTCTAAAACGGCGCACAAGGGCAGGAGATGTTGGGTGCACGTCTTCGTACACACAGACGCTTAAAACGCCTGTAGCTTCCGCTGAAATCATTTCTTGAGTACCCTGGCAAACTCTTCCGCAAAGATACTAGCAATAACACGCACAGCTTCGTATAGAGGGTCCTCGTACACGTCTTCTTCGGGCTCCTCGTCTGAGTCAGTAAGCATATCTAATAATTCATTATTATCTTCAATAACTTTCTCGATGAGTTCTGCAACGTGAGGTCGAGGGCGTTCAATTTTTTCTATGGTTTCTGATGGGCTTATCTCAACTAGACCGTTGGTAAGGTCAAATGCAGGTAGACCCTGTTCTTTAGCAGTCGCTAGAGCATTTACAGACTCGTCATCTTCGTCATCCCATAGGATAAAGAAGGCTGCGTTTTTATATGTTTCTAATGTATTACCAACTTCAACAGATATCTTTTTATCTGTTAGGTATTGTTTAGCCCACACCTGACCATCGGACTGTTTACCAGTCGAGATTAAGTGGAACACTATTTCTTTGTTGGCATAAATGTAATCGTCAATCAGGGCTTCTACGTTTTCCCTGCTCGTCTTACCATTGCCAACCACTACGATGTTTTCGTACATGTTGTCTCCTTAGACGGTTAGGAGATTTATACTACACGTAGATTTTTGGTCGTCAAATCAGAAGGTAGATTTACTTGTAGTACGAGTATGTAACAGAGTAGTTAATTGCTCTATTGGATACGGTTCTATCATGGTTCAAAGTACCAATAGCGGTAGCGCTATCATCGTATACTGTAGTGGGTCCTGATATAGTTCCGTATGAGTAGAGCATAGCGGCTGTAGACTTCCAGAAACCTACGTAGTAAGTTGTTCCCGCAGTAACTGAAGCATTAACACTTGTAAACGTCTGTGTAGTTGGCGATGCGTTACTAGCAACTGTCCTTGAACCTCCTTGGTAAATCCAGTTAGTTCCTGATGTAGCAGTTGTCCAGATAGATGGTTTGACTGTAGCGGTGACACCACTTCCAGCAATATTCAAAGTCATAGAATCAATCTTGTAGTCTACTGCACCACTAATGTTAGGCACTGTAAAGGTAGACGCTGCTTCTTGACCAGCCGTTCCAGTTAATGTTCCAACACTTCCAGCTCCATTTGAGTTAAAGGTTACGGTGTACTTATCACGAATATTTATTGAGTACGAGCTAGTTGTGTTAGACAAGTAGTATTGTGACCCATCAAATATTCCACGTATGTAGGTGTAAGCTGTTGAAGCAGGTGTCCAAGGAATTTGAATTGCTCCGTTGACATCTGTGGTTGCGCTTCCAATAACTTCCCAAGTTGCTGAGGTTGAGTTATAGGCTTCAAATCTAACCGTTTCCCCAGATAAAGGTGTGTTTGACATTGGTAATGCTAGGTTTGCTTTGTAGTACATAGTGCTACCAATATTAAATGCGTACGATGTAACGTTAGAGCCATCTACAAGGTTTTGGGTAACTACTGGTTGTCCTTGGTAAATAGTGTACACACCAGTGTATGTTGAAGGTTGGTAGGCATTGTAACCACTATAAGTTATGGTGTAAGGGTTGTTCTGTCCAGGATATCCAATGTTAGGAACAGACCATGCGCCCGTGCTTGTATTAACTGAAGCATAAGTCGGAGATGATGACGTAAACGAAATACCAACAGTACCACCAGTAGGAACTGGTGTTATGGTACCCGACATTGTTATTGTAGTTGGGTAAGTTACCATATTTGTAAACGATACAGTATCTATGCTTGTGTAAATAGGTTGTACTGGTGTAGTAGCCGACCAAATTGATGATACTGCAGAATATCCTAAACCGTTTCTAGCAGATACTCGGTAGTAGTAAGTTGTGGTTTGAGACGCAGTTGTATCTGTGTATGTAACACCAGTAACAGTGCTTGATACAACAGTTAAACCTGTTGTAAACCCGCCATTAGTTGCTCGTTCAACCTTGTAGTCAATAACAGGGTTGTCAACACTATTTGTTGTTGAAGCAGTCCAACTTAAGTTAATCGTGTTGTAAGAAACAGCGGTAGCAGATAGCGGTGTAGGTGCAGTCGGTACAGCATACGTAGTGATTGATGCTGATGTGGATGGGCTAGATGTTAACTGACCATTGTTAGCAGTCAGTCTGTAGTAGTAAGAAGTTCCAGCAGATACTGTGGTATCAGTTACAGGCAATGTACTGCTTGTAGTTGTGTATGTCCAAGTACCGTTAGTAGTACCACGTTCAATTGTCCAAGTGCTAACGGATGGATTACTGATGTAAATAGGAACAGCAATATTTACTGAAGTAGTTGAAATGGAACTGTTAGTTAGTACTGGAGAGTTCATAGGAGACGTTACATAGTATGGCTGTGTTGAGTTACTTACTACGTATGCACTAAATAGCTGAGCATTGTTTGCCCTAATTTGGTAACGGTAGTACGTCGAGTTAGACACAGCAGTATCAACATATGATGTACTTGTTGGGGTACCTATCGTAGACCATGAGCCCCAGGTTGCATTATCTGTAGAATTTGACCGTTGAAGGGTGTAGTTAGTAAGACTTGGGTTAGACGTAGGTTCGCTCCATGTAACAGTAATGCTATTAGCAGTACTTGCTGTAGGTGTAGCAGTAGGAGTTGTTGTATTAATATAAGACGGTAAAGTGCTTGTGCTGTATGGAGATGTGCCAAGACTATTAGTTGCGTATACCCTGTAATAGTAAACACTATTACTTGTTCCAACAGTATCTGTGTACGATGTAGCAGAGCTACTCAAGGCAGTTGTAATAGTGGTCCATACAGAGCCGTTTGTTGAACGGTCAATTCCATAGTTAATTACAGGAGTATCTGGGTTAACAACAGTAGATGATGTCCAGTTAATAACTGTGTTAGATGTTGTAGCAATTCCAGAAACACTTGGTGCACTAGGAACAGAGTTAGTTGTTACTGCGTACGAAGCAACTGATGCAGCAGATGTTAGTTGACTGCTAGCACCTGTTAGCCTGTAGTAATATGTAGTACCGCTAGAAACAGATGTATCAATAACAGGAAGTGCGTTGGTGCTAATTACTGTGGACCATCCACTAGTTCCATTAAGCGAGCGTTCAATTGTCCACGTTGTAACTGCTGGGTTGCTGACATAATTAACAGGTTGAATTGTTGGGTTTTTGTCTGTTGTGTTTCTAGTTACGTTAGGTGTAGACATAGGTGAACTAATGTAGTAAGGCTGGGTTACATTACTTACTGCAGGAATACTAGATACCTGTGCGTTATTTGCTGTCAGTTGGTACTTGTAGTATGTAGAACTTAATGCAGTTGTTTCTGTGTAAGATGTTGCAGTTGGTGATGATAGAGACAGTGGTGCTGACCAAGATGACCAATTAATATTATCTGTAGATGTAGCTCTTAGTAGTGTGTAAGAACTTAAAGCTGGGTTAGATGATGGAGCAGACCAAGTAACACTTAACTGGTTAGCAGTGCTAGCTATTGGGCTAACAGTAGGTGTAACTGTTGCCACGTAGTAATCTTGAACTCCAGTACTTGCTGTAGATGAACCAATACCATTTACTGCAGTAACTCTGTAGTAATAAGATGCGCTGCTATTAACAGATGTATCTGTGTAGGATGTGGCATTTCCACTTACTGCAGTTGTAACGGTTGTCCACGTAGCATTGTCAGATGAGCGCTCAATAGTGTAGTTAACAACAGGGGTTGCCGCATTAGTAACTGTTGCTGCAGTCCAGTAAACAGTTACGCTAGATGCTCCTGCTAATGAGTAAACTCCAGTAGGAGCATTAGGAACAGAGTAAGTTTTAATACCGATAGATGATGCAGAAGTTGCAACTACCTCACCATTATCTGCCGTAATTCTGTAATAGTAGGTAGTGTTCTGTGAAACAGATGAATTAACATACGGTAGAGATGGTGTAGACGCAGTAAGTACAGACCAACTTCCAACACCAGTAAGTGAGCGTTCTACCTTCCATGATGTAACTGGAGGGTTACTGCTATATGAGTCTGATGCTACTGATATGTCAACAGTTGAAGTAGAAACATAACTAGGTAATGCAACAGGTGTTGTCAAGAAATTAGCCGTTGTAGGAGCGCTCTGGTTGTATGGGTTGTATACAATTCCGTTGTATGCTCTAACTTGGTACTTGTAATATGTTCCAACAATAGTTGCTGTAGTATCATCATAAGTAAGTGTTGTACCAGATACGTTAGTTAAATCTGACCAACTACCAAAGTTAATATTATCTGTTGATGTTGCTCGTTGTATGTAATAGTACGTAAGTGATGGCGCTGCAACAGCAGGTGCTTCCCAGGTTATTCTAATTGTTCCCGATACACCAGACTTAGCAGTAGCGGTAACTGGTCCCATAGAACTAATAGTTGGGTCAGGTCGTACCGACTCAGATACTTCCTTAGAACCGACAGCATTGCTTGCTGTAATTGTGTATGTGTATTGGTTGTTAGCAACAAGGTTAGAAACAGTAGTAGAACCAACTGAAGTAGTAGCACCAGATGTCAGTGTCACCGTACCAAATACAGATACCTGAGTAAGTGTAAATGAAACTGTTGGGTTAGAAGAACCTATTGATGACCAGTTAACTGTAACAATGCCATTACCTGATGAGTTGTATGTAATAGCGGATAAATTCAAAGATGGGGTTGTGTCTAAGTAGTATGGCAATGCCTTAACAGGAGCAGGCGTTCCATAACGAACCCTGTTCTGATTAGCCCAACTATTAGTAACCCACGCGGTTGCAGTAGACGTAACGGTAGGTGCTGTAGTTGAGATAGTTGTACTAACAAATTGACCTGTAGTAGAACTAATTACATCTGGCACGTATGCAGTAAACCCAGTTGCAGTAATACTACCAATCAATGCACCAGTAAGGTTTGCTGCGGTATTACCAGTAAGACCAGTAATGGTAACTGATTGACCAGGTTTAAAATTATGCGTGTCCTGTGTGTTGTAAAGAACAGCTTTACCATCAGGTCTAATGGAAACAGATGCGACTACACCAGCAAGTGTTGCCGCTTCAACTGAGTTACGCATAATATAAACCGTCCGTAATTATTGATTTAAGTCTTCCAGCATTTGCTACACGGTTGGTGTAATAATGACTTCTACAGGCATTAGGAATACCATTATATTCCCACATAGAGTCAATAGTCCCAGTATTGTCTGCGTAATTGTATCCATCAAACGAACCATCAAAGTAAGGTTTTACAGACGAACCGTATTCAAATAACACATCGTCAATGTAATGAATCTCCGTAGCTACTGGTGAAGCTATAAGTATGTTTAATGTTGCAGAGTAAGCGCCTGGAGGAACAGTTACGATTAACGAGTGTCTAGTCCAAGACCCAACAGTATTTGTAGATGCTGTACCAGTAGTTACGTCACCAGTAGACCATACTATTTTTGGGGTAATGCTTCTTGCTGTAGCATTAGCATATGTATAAAACGAGAATGTGTAATACACGCTTTGGTCTACAGTACTAGGAGGCTCCACAACAAATGCTGTATTAGTACTGGTAATTGTTCCACCACTAATTGTGCCAGCATACGCAGTCATAGTAATAGTACTTGTAGAACTTGCAACAACTTTTAATGCTCTAGGTCCAGAAATAGATTGAGAAGTTGTGCTAGAAATAGCGGCATTAGTTGCGTACCAGAACTGAGTTCCAGTATTGTTAACACCACTAACAGTTCCTACTTCAAATGATGGGTTAGTAATTAAATTAATTCTATTAGCAATTACATCAATATAATTTATTTTAACATCTTCAAAAAATGTATTTGATGACACAAGTCCACCAGTTGCAGCAACAGCAGATGCTTGAGTTGCCGTAGATGTAGAAGGGATGGTGTATCTAACAGAGTTAACACTAGGAACAGATGAGATAACGTAAGGTCCACCGTCATATGGAGCGCCTAAACCTGTTACTGAAACATAATTAGTACCACTAGCAGTATCAGTAGCAGTAAAGTTGTGCGAACCTGAAGTAACTAATTCTATAGATGTGCTAGTTAATAACTGTTTTGATACTACATTTATACCGTGTTCAAACTGAACAGCATCAAGATACATAGGAATAGTAGTTGCATTAATACCAGTTATAGAAATCTGCGGCTCAGCATAGGAAGCATTAGGTGGGGCTACTGCTGTAACTTTTGCTGGCAACCAGGTTGAGCTGCCTGTTGAAATACTTAAAACAGTTCCAGTGCTGGTGCTAATAACAGTTCCGTGAATATCGTACCAGTTTAAAGATACTGTTACGGTAGGAGTGGCAGTTGCCCCACCTAAATTTGCATAGGTACTAAATGAGTAGGGTTTGTTTTCTTCAACTATAATCCGTGCAGTATTAGCCCCAGTTTTATCAGAGTTACTTGCACTAAACCATAACTCAGTACCTGAAGCAATACTTGCAGTAGTGTTTGCAGAAAGTGTGATAATTGATGTACCAGAGTTAACAGCCGTTACATGTGTACCAAATGGAATACCTGTTCCCAGTACATAATCATTAATTGCTGGTATAGTTCCAGACTTCATTGTTATAGTAGTAGCACCAGAAGAAGCAAGTGCTGTTGTCTTTAGTCTCTTAGGACCTAGGTAAAACTTAGCGGTAGTACCACCACTACCAGCAAGTACCTTTGCCATACCAGTAACTAGATTGTACGAGGCTTTAATTGTCGCAGATGATAGTGCTGCTGATGGTGAGCGATTAACTCTAAACGTTGTAGAGGACAAAACTGCAGTAACAGCAGTACCAGGGCTAAATGCACCTGTTCCACTAGATACAGATACTATTGCTCCTGGTTGTAAGTTTGCAGTACTAGAAACAGTAATGGTAGTGCCAGAACCAGACGCACTGTACATAACAAGACCTTGACCACCGCTATAGGCGCTATCAGTAAAGGCGGCAATAGAACCATCAATTGGTCCAACAGAGTTTATAGTTGGGTAAACAGTTTGGTCAGTAGTTGGGTACCAGTACCCAGTACCATCTTCAAATGATGCTGAGTTATACTCGTGCATATAGTTTCTACCCTGAGTAGACGTAGAGTTATAACCAGTGTAAGCCTCAATAAGAGTGCTTAACCCCGCTTTAGAACCAGCTGTTTGAAAGATTCTAATTATGTTATTTAGAAGTATGCGAGCCTGTGCTACATCATTAACGTCTTTATAGTCTCCACCAAATTGCTTAAGAAGCATCTTAATTAGTGTTTCATCAGCTTTAAGAGTGTTAGTCATATAAAAAACATCAGTAGCCTGTGTCTTATAGATATCTAATTGGAAGGCAAATACTTTTAAGAAGTCTAGTAAGTCGTTAACTACAACTGACTGACCGTTCTTTATAACTGTTTGGTAACTTCCAGAAATGTAGTATTTGGGTAGATGGTTAGCAAGAAGGGTTGCTGTTCCAGTGTCTTTAATTAATACCGAAGAGCCTTCAGCAACCTTGTTCCAGTAATAATCTGAAGGTACTAAAGAACCAGTAGTTAAACTGTAATTTATAAATAAAGAATAAAAAACTCTATCTGCTTTTACGGAAGATGTAGCAGCAGTAGTAGTTGGGTTAGTAGTTGTTGCAGTGCTACCAACTGTGTCGTAAACGTGATACCTAGCCGTGGTTCCGTAACTATTAGGCTCAGACGTATCTGCTGTAGTACCCAAAGAATAACTAGGGATAGCTACATAATCGTCTACTGCAAACCCAGAGCCACCAGATGCAATAGTTACAGTTCCGCCAGTTGATACGTTAAAAGCCGAGTTTTTACCAACAGATGAGTTTACAGACACACCAGCAATATTAGATGCAGTTACTGATGGGGCAGTCCCAGAGATGCTAGTAGTTATAGTTTTAATACCAGCAGATGCGGACGCACCAACCGCGCTTACAACAACGGTTATATCAGTTGCAGCTCCACCACCAATATTAGCAGCAGCTAATGTTAAAGAGTTTCCTGCCGTGTACCCTTCACCAGAGCAACTAAGAGTTACAGATACTACAGCACCAGTGCCCCCAGCACCCTTACCAGCCCTTACAACATTAAAGGTAGCGCCGTTTCCAGAGCCACCCGTTGCTGGAACATTGTAGAAGTTCTTGTAGTCAACGCTATCTGCATAAGCAATAGTTCCACCACCGCTATAAGTGAAAGTTGAAACTGGATTTGCCCCATACACACTGGCTACTTTAACTACATAGTTTTTATTAGTAATATCATAAACGGTATCACCGTCATAAATGTTTTGCGGGTACCCAGTGTACTTACGCACAAGTCTAGCCTTATACCAAATAACTTTATCTGGCACGTTGCTTATTCCTACATGCGTAACACCATAATTGTTAGGACGTGCAGATATAGTAGACTTTAGTGCGGAAGAGATAGCTGAAGGTACTGCCATTAGCTAATGCCACCTGCTGTAGTAACTTTGATGTATGTAGGCTCAAGAATAGGAACCTCATCAATATTACAGGATAAGTCTGTTACACCCCCAGCAAGTGTAGGAGATGCGACTACTGTGTATTGCTTTTCGTATCCTGTGATAGTTACGTACGATACACCATCTACACTCTTACACGCAGAGTAGATATCACCCTGAGTAATAACGTCGTTGAACACAACATTTTCAAAATTAAATAAGTCGTAAATAGAATTAGTTACTGCATCTTTTACAATATTAGGGTCATATTGTGGAAGAACATTTACTGTAACTGCTAGGTATGGGTACGCAGCAGTAAAGTCTTTAATAGCAATACTTGTATTAGGTGGAATTTTATCCGATAAGTATTTGTAGACATTATTCTTTAATGTAGTTCCAGATGCGTAGCCACCAGCAGCAGCTATAAAAATAGTTACTTGTGTGTAGACACTAGCGGCTGCAACTGCTTTAGCTATACCATTTACCTGAACAGCAAGTTGTGCATAGTCTTTTAATGTAACTGCTCTATTTAAAGACCGTAGTGCTAGTGGGGCGTTTACTCTAACAGAGTCAGTTGATTCCGCATCAGCACCTCCACTAAATGCAGCAGCGTTATTTACCTGTAAATCATTAACAGGTTGACCGTCCTTATCGCTAACAACAATAGTAAGGGTGTTAGCAAGGATGTTACCTAGACTTCCAGGAGTAGTTGTACATCTGTATGAAGTAGAAATAGTTTGACCAGAAGCAGGAATTCTACCTGAGATTCCATCACCAAACTGAATATATGTTACACCTGTTCCGTCTGTGTAACCAGAAAACACTGGGTCATCGGCATTGTAGTCTAAGATATGCTCTACTTTTTGGTACGCTACATTACCAGCCGTAACAGAAATAGAATTTCCAGTTAAAACTCCAGAGTTAAGTAATGTAAATTCTTGGTAAGCACTACCATTAGATGTTCCAATTGTTTCCCCAGAAACTGTAATACCTTGAGTCACTGTTCCAGTTGCTGTTCCATAAGTAGAACCAACTGCTGCTGCAATGTTTACATCGCTGTCTAACTCAAAAGTAATCTCTGTGTTAGTACCATCCGCTGTTGTAGAAAATAACGTTCCACTTTTAATAGTAACTGCACTTGTAGATGAGTTAGTAAGAAGCACACTACCGCTTGATGGGGAGATGTCATTAGGCGTGTAGTTCAGCAGCTGTGCAAGTCTTAGTACAGTTTCTCGCTGAGTTGATGTATCAATAAATGATTCATTAGCAGCACGGTCAATGTAATAATTAAGAAGGTCGCCCATATAAGCGAACAGTTCTACTAAAACAATACCAAAATCTGTAGCATCTCTAGATACCCATTGTGGAGCAAAGTTAGGAATTAATGCTTTAATGTCATCGCTAATAGATTGGAAATCTCTAGACGTGTAGTCTACTTGCGGTACATATAGTTCGTCAGCCATTATAGAACCTCGATTATTTCTCCAGCTGGGGTAAGTGATTCATTAACTATTTTAACAGAATCTACCTCTCCAGTCGGAACTTGATAGATAATATTTAGAGATATAGTAGCTAAGCTCTCGTCATAAAAAGCTTGAATATCTCTAAGCGTTAGCTCTGGTGCCCATATTACAAATGCGTCAGATATTGCTTCTTTAGCCGAAAGAATGGCTTCAGTATTTCCCTCAAATAGTAATGAATTTACATTTGCTCCAAAACTATGGTACCAAATACGCTCATCTATATCTATGGATAGTAGGCTCAACACCTTATTTCTCCATACTTTATGGTCTGTATCAGCAATGAATCCGACCCTACCAGTAGAACTGATATCAAACGGGAGGTCAATCATTGTTGTGTTTAGTGGTAAATTACCACCTGTACCAAATGTAGCCATTAGAACGCTCCTAGCCATAGTGGGAAATTAGGGTCTCCGCCTTCAAACATTACCCAGCAACCATCTCCAGGTATAGGCAAAAATCCTCCAACAAGAGTCGCAGTTACTGTAAATGAAGGGGTTGCTGGGACTACTGCGTCTGCAGATTCAGCAAGGAATTGGATATGAGTGTCTGTTCCTCGCCACCAAAACTCTAGATAGTCATTAGCTTTAACAGTTAGTACATAGTTCCAAGAAATAATTTGAGGGGTAGCATTAGCGTCACCACTAATAGATATGCTGCCGTTGCTGTTTAAAACATTTTGAGCTGGCAAACTTCCATTTAGCTTAACCCAAACATCCGCAGTATCGTTTCCCTTGTTAGTTCTTTGCAACTGAGCCGAAAACTGAATGTTATATGTTCCAGCAGCGGCAAACGTAAGCTTTGAGCCATCCATAATAGAAACTCTAAAAGCTTCTTCTGTTGTGTTAATGGTTACTACTTGAGGAGTATTAACTGCCGCAATGTTTTGAGTAGTTGAGTCACTAAAAGAACCATAAGGAGCTTTTTTATTTTCAGGCACACCAATAATAGGAAATGCCCAATTAGTTACGGCAGTTCCAAGAATCTGTGGAACTTGTAATTTAATGCGGTTTAAGTTTTCTGGGTCGTTAGTATCTATAACAACTCCACGGTAAATGCCGTAGAATCGTTTATCCCAGTTATCTAAATTAGCGTACACCTTGAGCCCTCAATCTATCTAGAGCGGCTTGGCTAATACTGGATGTGGAAACATACTTGCTGTTATCAGATGCAATATCTCCACCAGCCTGCCATACCCAAGGAACTTTTCCAGTGGTAGGTTGTGGTCTATTATTAGTACTACCAAAACCTTCGTTACTGTACACAGTATTTCCGTCAGTTAAAAGAGATGCCTCATTAGATACCTTGTTTAATGTGTCAGGTACTAAATCTCTAATCTGAATAACATCAGGAACAGCAACTACTTTGCCGTCACTCCATACGTTTGCTGTTCCAATAGAGTCAGTTCCCACTTGTAATATAGTTGTGTATGTAAGAATATTTGGCTCAGTCTCAATTACCTTATGTTTTACAGACATAACAATCCAGTATCCAGAGTAGTCAGAGCCAATGCCAGCTAGATACACAGGGCTGTCTGGATATATATTTGCAATACCAGCAACTTCTACTTCTGCACGATAAGGAAAGCGATTGCGTTGGTCAATAGCTTGAGCCTCATATGCTGCTGGTGTATACCCAGGCGCTACTGTTTCTGTAGAAAAACTGTCAAAAAACTCTGGTGTTGATATGTCTCTTAGCGACTCTGGTCTTGTCTTGTTAGTAACAATATTTACTTCTTTAGTAACAGGGTCAACACCGCCAACTCTACCAGCAGACTTATACGCGTCCACGTACTGTACGCTCTCACCAAGAATCATTTTAAATGAATATAGAGTAGAACCTTTTGGGTCGTTAGATTCACGCATTACAAACGATGGTGCGTTTGCACGGGTAGCTGTGTAAGCAGCAGTAAGTGGTTGGAAGTAAATAGATGTGTTTTGTATTCTAAAGGTATACCCACATTGCTTAGCAAGCCTTGTAATAATCTCAAGGTCTGTGTGCCCAGCCTGAGATACCTGTGGATAAACACGGGGATGGTCAGTAACAAATGCAGAGAAGTTATGTTCTGCAGCAATCTGGCGCACAATATCTGATGCAGTCATATTAGTAAATACTCTTTGACGCGCTTGCTTTAATTTATAAGATGCGCCAATTAATGCTATTTCTACAAACTGTTTACCAGGAGTAATCTCTGGTTTGATATCGTGGATATATCCAACAAAGTTTCTGGCACCAGTGGTTCCTCGAAGGTTAACTTTTACTGGCTCACCAGGTTTGATGTGAGTGTATTTAATATCCCAATCCCTAAACTTAACTACTGCTACCTCATGGGCATATCTATTTAAATTTAAATAGAAATAGGAAAGCCGCTGAGGGGGATTCTCAGCTAAAGGGAACTCTATGGATACGTAATTAAACACTAGGTATCCTAAGAGTTGTTCCAGAAGTAATATTCATAAAGTCAACAACTTCTGGGTTGTACTCAACAATAGTCCACCACAAGTCAGCGCGCCTCATGTAGTACTCAGCCAACCCCCAAAGTGTTTCCCCAGGAACATAGGTATGGGTAAAGAAAGATACAGCATCTAAAGAGTCAGATGTATAAAATACAATAGGTGTTGTAGTTCCATACTCTTTTTTTCTAAAGTAATCAACAGTAGCATCCTCGTAACGAGAACCAGAATAAATAGGCATTAGTTACTCGACAATCCTGCAGTAGCCATAAGGTTAAACTGCAATGTTACATCAGTACGAATAGGAATCATGTCTTTAGTAAACGCAGTATGGTTAACAGTAAGGTTGTTAACATAACCCAAGTAACTAAGCGGACCAATATCAATCTTTAGAAGAGTAGGGCTTAAGAAACCAATATCAGAACTAACTCTACCAGTAGCAACGTTAGTCCAACCTGGACCATTAATTGCTTTGTACAAGTACTCAAGGTCAGCAATAGTTCCGTATTTCTGAAGGTCTTGAATTTTATAAGATACTTCGTCACCAAATCCGTAATCAAAAGCAGCAGCGGCTGAGTAGTAACTTGAGTAGTCTTTTGCTAATTGGTCATAGGTAGTTAATTCTTTATTAGCTTTAGGAACATGCGAAATAGACTTGATACAAGCAAAATCGTTAGTTCTATCTAGCCTAAGACTAAATGTTAGGTACTCACCACTTGGAAAAGCTCCTACAACATTAACAAACTTGTCAGCAAATGAAGGTGTAATATCCATATTAACTGCAACTGATGTGGTAATTTCATTAGGGTTCCATAAGAATTGGAATCCATAACGCGGGTCTTTCTTATGACTTTTTGCGTTATTAGCATTAGCCCAGTTATAGGATGTGTAGTCTACATTTTCAGTATCAACTCTAGAGTACCAATAGATACGACCACGTCTGTACTTTGATTTAGCACCTAGAGCAAATGCTTCACTATTTACTACAAGTTCGTCCATATCATGCGGTTCAACTGGAAGGCTCCACTGATGAGGTGGAAGGTTCCATCGGTAACCATTAAGACCTTTATTAGTCCTAGCTTTTGGGTTACCTCCCTTACCTGGATTTTTATTAGCACCTGCAACTTTACCCTTTTTCTTGTGTTTATTTTTTGCATGCGGGGTAGTTTTTTTTACTACTTTCTTTTTTGCTACCGCGCCACTGTCTCTACTGTCTGTTGGATTTTGAAACATAGTTACCTCGTTGCCATACTTACCATTGCATTTGTAATTGCACTACCAAAAGAATATGGGTCAGTTCCTGGAGGTGCTGATACATTTACAGTAATTGCTCCAGTAAATACTGGTGTTGAGGTAACTCCTCCAGTAGGAACAGAGTTATCAGAAAGACCTGGCATACTATCAATATGTGCACCAGTAGCAAGAAGAGCGGCACCGATTGCTGCACCACCAGCAATTTTTCCTAGTATGCCAGCTTTCTTTGAGCCACCTAATTTAGCAATAAGTTTACTCATGCCAGAAGATTTAGTCATACCTGTAAAATTACCATTTGCGTTAATTAAGGTGTCAGTTAATAAGTTACCAGCACCACCACGGATACCGCCAAATACTTCAAGACCAGTAAGTGCAGCTTGACCACCTTTAATAGCAGTACCAAGTCCAGGGGTGCTTTGTGCTCTACCAAGATAGTCATATAGTGCTGGTATTATCTCCCTATTCATAGCATTAGTTCCAGCATTGGTAGCGTTGGTGTACGACTGTATTAGACTCAACTCTTTAGGAAAAGTTCCAACAAGGTTTGTTAAAGTATCTGTCATTCCACCAGTCTTCATAAGACCTGCTTTAGTACCAGAGGTTGAAAGGTTAGCGCCACCACTATTAGCCATTTGTACAAGACCAGCTATTACTGTTGCTCTTAAGTTTTCGTCTTGACCAAAGTACTGGTCAAGCATACTATCCAAAGCATTACCAGACATAGCAGATACAGCAATCATTTGGGGTGTAACTTTTCCAGCAGCGTTTTTAAGTAAGGTATAGATTTGTTTAATAATATCTGGCAAATCATTCATGTTACCACCAGCACCACGTACGTTAACGCCAATCATTCTAAGTGAGTTAACTTTTCGGGCTTGGTTAAGACTAGCCATAACACCCATACCACCAGTAATACCAAGACCTGGTGATAAGTTAGATGCTAACGCAGCGCCGCCCATAATTCCACCAAAGCTAGAGTTAGGACCAAAGTTGCTAAGACCTGGCATTAGACCCATACCAGCGCCGTAGTTCATTGCTTGAACAGAATCAAACGCACTAGTAGGAGAACCTAATGCGCTTACGCCTCTTTGTGACCTATAGGAGTTAAGTAAATAATTATGACCAGAGATACCAGACTGACCATAGAACATCTGGCGAGACCCAAGCATCTCAACATTCATTGCCTCTTCAGCAGTAGGCAATAACCCCATAGCGGCAACTGTTGCTTGACCTGTAGTTTTTAAAAGACCTTTAGCAAATATCCCTCTTGTCTTACGTACAGTAGGGTCTGTGTAATCTGGAGACGACCCCGACATCATTGAACTAATAGGACCACCACTACCAACTCCAGGAGCAGGAGTAGTAACAGGTGAATTTCCAGAACCTGGACTACCAGCACTGTTATTAAGCCTACCTAAGGCTGCGGTAAGCGCATTAACCTTAGCTAAGATAGAGTCTAAAATACCACTTGGGTCAGCCATTATAGGTTCCTTGTAGCCCTTTCAATCCAATTAGTTCTTTCTCTATGCGAGAGTAAGCGTATGTCGCTCAGAGACCAGTTAAATATTCGAGTTAGTACTTCGTAGTGGTCCATTAAATTTACATAGTCTTCGTTACTAAAAACGAAATAAGTCAGCCAGACTTAGTGGAATAAACGTATCTTTTCCACATGCCTTGCAAGCCTTCAGCACCTCCCCGAGGCGTGGACCAGGGGCTTTGGTGTACAACTCTGTAATAAGAGTTTCACGGTCAGCTATCCCTAATTCTAAAGCGGTTGTTCTACCCATAGATATAGAACCGTCAACAGAAGCAATGCACCCAGCCAGAGCAATTGTAATAAGCTCAGCAGCCGTTTTATTTTCCGTCTGTAAAAGTTTCTTTTGTGTAATACCGTTTGGAAGATTAAGAACAACCTCACCAGCCTTTACCTTTACGGAAAAAGTTCTGTCAGCAACTGGGTTATCTAGTTCTGATATTGGAATATCTTTTTCAATATCAATATCCCAGATATCACCAGTACCGCAGTTCTGACAAATAGATGGTTGTTTAATAATGTTACCGAATGTTACTCGTCTAATTCCCAGTAAAATTGCATCTCTATCACCAGACAGTAAGGAATCAAAGTCAGAGACCGTTACGGGCTCATCCCCAATACTTACTAGACCTCTTGATAGCGCCGTCTGTAGTACCCCATATATTGAACTAGCTTTTGAGATAGCTTCTTCATCAGCACCTGTAAGTTCTTTAACTTCAGCGTACTTAGATAGAATACCGTTATCTCCCATAAAGCCACCTGGTAGGTATACTTCATTGCTAAGGGGCAATACAGTATCTACATCTTTAACAGTTTCATTGGAATCTAAAGACTCCACTAATCTGTTTACTGCATCTGGGTCGGTTATTTCAGCCATATTATTTTCCTTATTGTTTTAGTTATTAGAATTGATTTCCTGGGTTGTAGTTAGGGTCTTTTGCTTTTCCGTCTTCCTTAACGAACAGAACTGATAGACCTTCATGTGTTAGCGTAATACTTTCAACAAAAAGACCGTTCTGAGTTGCGTCTAGGTCGGTGTACCCTATAGATGTTATAAACGCGTTCTTAAGTAGGAACGCCATTTTAGGAGTATTGGTAGTTGCGTCCGAGTTAGGGTGGTCCATAACCATAATCTTTACATCGCAACGGAACTGATTTGCCACGTTTGTTGTACCAAGAGTATTAACATTTAGACCCTCACCAGCAGATGCAGCAAAGATTCCGCGCATCCAAGTGATAGCTTGGTCGTTTCCAAACAACGCTCCTCTTGTAAGAGTTACGTCATTAAATCTTGTCATGCCTGGAACTTTGTGTGCAGTGGTGTTGTATCCACCTTCACGGTAAGCGATTGGGTCGTTAATAATACCTAAACCAGTAATAGATGTAAACCCGCCAGTAAATCCACCAGCAGTATTTGTTGTAATTCTAGTATCAAATGGTTTAGCCTGAATGAATTCAACTTTAAACCGAAACTGGCGTAACGGGTCAGAAAGAATACTTCCTCTGTCATCAATTGTGTTAATTGCCATTATTTATTATCTCCTTAAATAGACGCGGTTACAGTCGAGCTTCCATCAAGCTGACCAATTCGAATGATTACAAACTCTGCTGGCTTTTGTACTGCAATACCAACTTCAATATGAAGTTCACCCGCATTAATTGAACCTGTAGTGTTGATAGTATTATCGCACTTTACATAAAACGCTTGTGCTGAGGTGCTTCCAGAAAGACCACCAGCGCGCCAGAAGTCTGTAAGGAATCTATTAACTACGCTGCTAACAGTGTTCCAAAGGTTCTGGTCGTTAGGCTCAAAGATAGCAAACTGAGTTAAACTACGAAGTGAAGAACCTACATAGTTAATTGTTCTACGTACAGGTACGTAACGAAGAGTGAAGTCGCTACTTAATGTACGAGCACCCATTACACAAATGCCAGAACCTGGAATAAAACGAATAATATTCAGATTAGCACTGTACGAGCTAATCTTTGTAAAATCATCGTTGCTTAATGGGATAACATTGACAGCAGACTTAAGTCTTGCGTTAACACCAGCAGGAGCTTTAAACACTCCTCGTCTAGAGTCTGTGTCAGTGTATAGAGCAGCAACTGCTCCACACGGTGCTACAGATACAGTCTTTCCAGTTGTAGATGATGGGTCTGCAATGATGATGTTCGGGTAGTACGCAGCCGCGTAGTTAACATCTCCAGTGTAAGAAGAGATACCAACATCTGTAGTACTACTAAGTACATCAGCCAGAGTAAGTGAGGCTTCAGCATCAATTAATACAAAGGAATCACCACGAGTACTTGAGTAAGCAATAAGCTGGTTAATATCAGAAGAGTATGAGTTATTTGCCCAGTTAAGAATAAGTGGGGTTATAACCGTATCAAATCTAGAAATTAAACTGGTGTTAGTTCTAGCAGTAGGTCCTTCAGAACCAGCTGTAGTACCTCCACCAGATTGAATAAGAGAGCTAGTCTGTGTTCCTAGGCGTACTGCAACAGGAGTATTTGTAAACCCGTTAGAGTTCCAAGAGAAAGCGCCATTTGCTCCCTTAACAGAATCTGAACCAGTGGTGTTCTTCCAAGTACCTGTGAACTGTGGAAGTCTAAAGATACCAGTACCAGTGGAACCACCATCAACAACATCAATCCAAGATGAGTTGATTTGACCTAAGAAGTATCGACTATTTCCTGGGTCCATACTTAACTGTAGGAATCTTTCTACAATATTTGCCGCTTTTAAGTTAGTAGCAGTAGTTGTATTTGAGTAATAGACAGTTAGGTCAAAGTAACCTGGAGTACTATTTGGAGTTGTACTAATCCAAATACCATTACCCCAAGCACCGTGGCTCTTAGCAGTTACTACGATAGCCTGACCTAAACCATTTAGACCTCCGCCAGTAACAGTTACTGGTGATGCTGCAGTGTATGTTGTTGTGCTAGTTGAAACTGCTGATGCAGGAGAGTAGTACAAAGATAAAGTTTTCTTATCAGACGATACAGATGATACTACCCAAGTATTACCATTTAAATTAGTGTAGTTAGTATCAGTAATACCAGAAAGGCTAACAGTAGTTCCAGCGTAGTGGTTAGTAAACGCCGCTGTAGTTGCTGCAATAGTTACTACTTTGTTTCCAAAGTTAGAAGTGTAAGCGTCAAAAGCAATACTTCCAGTAAGGGCTGTAGATAGGTTATTATCTCTTATGGTAGTCTTAGCTTTTACAGCATCTGGGTTAACATCACGAAGAATGTATGCTTGACCACCACCATTATCAAAGAAAGTTTTAATACCATACTTCAAGTCAGTATTATTTGAAGCCGTAATTGATGTTACGGTACCAGCGGTAATAGGTGCTTGGTTAACTACAAAATTTGTAGAGTCTGTAATTGCTGTAACAACTGTTGAAGATGTAGTTGATAATGCCGCACCAGATGCCCCAACAAGTGACAGAACTGAACCTACCTGAAGACCCACAGTGCTAGCAACAGTAATAGTTGTGCTTGATGTAGATAGGCTAATTGTAGATGAGCCTGTTGTAGGTAGAAGTGTAATTGGTGGTATACCAGTCCAAGTATTAATGTTGGTACCAAAGCTAAAGTTATTGATAAAGTCAGACCAACTGCTTACTAGCGTAGGTACAGCAACAACGTTATTGTTCAGCGTGGTTGTTGGTCCCCTATCCGCATAACCAATAAACGCAGCGGTTGAAGGTGTAGCAGTATTAGCTACTGGTATTGAGGGTGCCAACGACTCTTCGATGTACACGCCAGGCTTATTGTAGTTAGCCATTATTTCTCCTTGAGGGGTAGTTTATAAATGTTAAACAGCTTTTTTATCTTCGGGTATCGATGTTGTCCATGGAGCCTTTGCTCCACGGTTATTGATTGAAACAAATTGTGTTGTTATATAAGCGTATGCTAGAGTAGGGCTCATCTCACTCATTACAGTTATTGTGTAAACATTGCGAAGAAGGCGTTTGTTTCCGTTCTCACCTTCAGCGCGGTCCAGTTTTGTGAAGTCCCCTAAGAACATATGTCGGTAAGCAGTACTAGTACCAATTTCATTAGGTACTGGTAGGAACCCACGGAACCCAGGGAACTTATTCATTAAATGGTAAGCTAGTGCTCTATCGTGGCGTGGATGACGTGAGTAAGACGTAATCTGGTATACAAGGTCATACGGTACTGGATACTCATATCCGTATAAGGTATTTGTACTACTAATAACAGTGCCTTGATTGTCAGAGTCGTAGTAGTAACCAGAGTGAGCCCGCTCAAACGACTGCCGAATATCCATTAGTTCAATGGTAATAAACGGAAAACTTTGACTACGGATTTCAACATCTGGATAACCAAACCACACACCTACAGAGCGTGGATTACTCTTTTCATCAGATACTGTTAAACCAGAAAGGTACGACTTAAGAGCCGCATCTTCAGCCAAGATAAAGGTCATTTTTCCACCTGAGTTGGGTCTGGTGCGCTAGTAGGAGAAAGAGAATGATAAATAGCGTTAACAGTTGCATCAGCAACAACGCTGTTAACTACCTCTTTAAACTTACGCAAGACATAAGTAGCTGGTTGACCAGGCTTACCGTATTCTAAATCAGTTACCTGGGTTTTTAATTCCCCAGGAATATTTAGAGTTGGTGCACCTTCTTGAATATCCACAGAAATCTTTTTAACAATATCTGTAGACCAGTTTCCTGCTAGGGCAATGTTAACGAAGGCAGCGTTAAGATACTTTTTTCTTGCATTTAGGTAATCAAGAAAGTATGACATTACTTACCCCTGCGCCACAGTATGCCCGCCAAGACTCCAACCCATACGCCCTTTGGCTGCGGATTGCCATAGACAATCCCGCGGTAGAACTCTTTAGAGTCCGCCTGAGATACTTTGTTCTCGGACACGCAAATCTCCTTGGGTGGAGTAGAGCAACTGGGTAGCAAGGGGTCTTGACTTAGTTCCTGCAGTGGAACTAATACAATAGTAAATGAAAAAAGCCCCTTTCGGGGGCTTAAATCATATTAGTTTTTACTTTTTATATGTTGTAATACCACTTGTGTCTACAGGAGGCACTAAGTATGAGTAGAGGATTACAACGCTATTGCTAATAGTAGAGCCACAGAAACCATAAATGGTGTCCCCAGCGTTTAACCAAAGTTGTAATTGACCACTTGCGGCAATGCCAATGCCGCCATTAGTGGTTCCAAGACCATCTAGAGTGTCATCTCCAACAGCAATTGTTGACCCACTTCTATTCTGGATAGTTACATAGCATGGGCTAGCACCAGCAGGTACTGTAAACAACAAAGTCTTAGTGTTTGCAGTAATTGTAGGAACTACAATATGGTCAAGAGCCATTACTTCTTACCTTTAACCTTCTTAGCCAAGGCAGCGTCCTTCTTAGCATCAGCAGCTCTAGACATAGGCTTCTTTTCCATCTTCTTGTCTTCTTTAGCAAACTTAGCCTTCTGAAGAGGTGACATACCTTTTGTTGCTTTAGCATCTTGCTTAGCGTCAGCCTTCTTATCGCACGCTCCTGAGTGAGACTTACTGCACTTACCGCACTTGCTTGTTGGCTTGCAGGCACATTTTGCCTTGCCACATTTCTTACACATATCTCTCCTAGCCAGCGTAATACTGGAATTGTGGGTCATTAACTAGTTCTTCAGGCATAATCTGCTGACAATCAAAAGTGAGCAGTGTGTACCTCTCATTAATAATACCAGCATAATTGTTCTTAAGCGCGCGATAAACTTGGCTTTTCCAAACAATTCTGTCTCTATTTAGAGGGTCTGGACTCTCACTATTTAATGGGTCTAACTTATATAGCATCTCTGGAATAAGGTCAATAATCACATCATGGTCAATAGTTAGGTGCAATCTATCTGAGTTGTAGAAACCTTGTTGAACCATGTTAGTTGAACCTTGACCAAGCACCGCTCTAATTACAGGAATCTTAACAGGCTCTAACCACTTACGACCACCACTACCATCATAGGTTATGGAACCGACATCATAGATAGGGTCAATCTGGGTAGACGTTGCATCAGCATCATTGTGCGGTTTCCAGACATACCAGTCAATAGTAGTACCTACTGGGTTAGTAAGGTCTTTAGTAATGGCGTCGTGAATCTCATTGGTTTCCCAATCAGAACTAAAACGCCCACCTGGGGTATACGGTCTACTCATTAGCGAACCTGTAAACTGGTTCTATCTATCATAATCCCACGACAGCAAGCCGCGTAATCTTCACAGTCCTGTGTTGGACAACCTGTTCTACACGCCATTATGACCACAAACCTGTCGCTGGGTAACGGTCTGCTGAAGATGTTCCAAGTTCAATTAGTGAAGCGTACGATTCACGGGCAATAGTCATTGTTGATGTACCAGAAACCGAAACTGTTGATAAGCCTAGTTTAGGTTGAAAGTATGAGCCAGTCGCACCAGTTCGCATAATTCCACGCAAAGTAAGTTTGAAGAATACTGATGTACCAGTTGTCACAGAACCACCAACTTGATAGTTAGTATTTATTGCATTAACATACGAAGAATAGTTTGTTGTTGTTGCCCAGTTACCATTTGGTGAGGTTGCAAGTGAAGCCTGCATTACATCAAATCCAATATTTGTAACAGCATCACCAGTAATATATACACGAATACCAGTTGAAGTACTTGCAGTGTGGGTACAGTTGCCAACAAAGACGTATTCTACATAGTAAGTTTTATTAATTCCAACAGTCACACCATTAGTTAAACCAAATGGGTCAATAAAGTTTGCTGCTGATGTTGTGCCAGCTGCACCAACTGCAGACAATGTTGCTGATGTTGTAGCGGTTAATGGTGAATACCACAAAGAAGGCGCTTGTGCGGTACTTTCAAGTTTTGTTACAGGTACTGAATTGGTAGTTAAATTTGCACCGTTTAAGTTTGTTAATGATGCGCCACTTCCTGAAAAGCTTGGGGCAGTAATAGTACCATTAGGACTTACGGAAGCAACTGCAGTACCGTTATTTTGTTGCCATTCTTGTAAATTTGCTAATGTAGATGTTACAACAATTTGACCACCAGTGCCAGAACCGTTTGTTTGATTTAGAGATGTTACTTGAATAGTTGTTGCGCCAACTGAAGTTACTGTTGTCGGCGTTGCGCTATTAAAGTTTGCGTTAGAAAATCCAGATAATGTTACAGCCTGACCAACGACTAAACCAGTAGTTGAGCTGAAACCACTAATTGTATCGTAAGCCTGACCTATACCACCAGAATGGTTAGCGCTTAAACCCGTGAAAGTCAATGAACCAGCAGGTTTAATAATTAACGGGGCTACCGAAGTTGATAACGTAGTGATTGCAACTTGACTACTAGATGTAATACCACCAGTTCCAATAGTGGCAGTTGTAGCAGTTACAGTTGTAGCGGTAACTGCGTTAAAAGTTCCAGTACCTGTAAATGTAGCAGTTGTTCCAACTACCGTTGGTGCAGTAGCGGTTCCAAGAGCAGATATAGTTAACCCAGCAAATGTGGGAGTTGCAGCGGTTTGTAAGTTTTGAGTAAGTCCAATATTAATCTGGGAACCTGTAGTAGTTACGGTAGCACCGTTACTTGTTGCAACAGTGACTGCGCCTGTAGCACCTGCAAAAGATAACACACCAGCATTAGTAATAGTTACAGAGTCATTAAGGTTAACGGTTGTTGTAGATAATGAAATGCCAGAACCCGCAGTTAATGTAATTGCCTTAGCCGCAACTGCTCCCGAAGTAACTGTAAAGTTGGAGTTGTTAAACGATGAAATACCCGCAATAGTTGTAGACGCTAAGGTGTGGCTTCCAGAAGTAACACCTGTTACACGACCATAGGAGTCAACCGTAACGCCCTGTACAATGTTTGCAGAAGTATTTCCAGTGCTATTAATTTGACTAAACGAGGTTAAATCTAAGTTATTGGCGGTTGGGTTTAGGGTATTTCCAGAGGATTGAATAAGAAAACTACTGCCAGATTTAGTAATACCAACGCCAGCATTATAGGCTCCGCCAGCAGCAGCATCTACATAAGCTTTATTAGCAACATCTGTAGGAGCAGATGCGGTAGCAGTAACTGCCATAGCGGTAGCATTAACCGTTGTAGCGTTTATAGTTGTAGCAGTTAAAGTAGCAGCAGTTACAGTCGTTGCATTAACGGTTGTAGCAGTTACAGTTGTAGCGGATACAGTAGCAAAAGTTCCAGTTCCATTAGTGGTTAAGTTGGAACTATTATCCATAGACCAGTTGTTTTGGTACACATTAGTTGGTGACGAAGGAGAACCAGTACGCTCACCAATGTTAGGTCCACGCCGTAAAACAGTATTGCTACCGCCATCATAAAAACCAGTAGTGACACCATGAAGGAACGAAGCACCAGAAACACTTACATAACTATTGCCATTGAAACTAGCACCATACTGCGGTGAAACAGTACCAGTAGTATCATCATTGTTTCCTGGGTAAGTTACAAGCGAATCAACTAGGACAGGTACAGTAGCAGCAGAAGCTTTAAAACCAGCATAAGAACCACCACCAGAGTTACCGTTACGACCGTCACGGCGAGCATAACAACCATTAAAAGTAATAGGACCATTGCCTGTGGCGTCAACATAGAAACCGTTATAGTTGCTTCTATCAGTTGTACAGCCCGTAAATACTGCGCCACCTGAACCAGCAGGGGAAGTACCCCAAGAACCAGTTACATAAAAACCATGCTGACCAGACCACTCGGAACGGCAGTTAGTAAAAACAGTATTGGCGTTGTTTGAAATAAACCAGCCAGAAACACCAGAGTACAAAGATTGACAACTAACAAAGTTAGAGTCCGACATGTTACCTACAGAGAAACCAAAGTTTCCACAAGACCTAGCAATGGTTTCTGTAACATACCAAGAGTAAGGTTTTTGTACACTAGAATCTGTACGAGTGTAGTTTCCTGCAGCAATACCGTTATGTGGCATGAACTGAACAGCAACATTGTGTATAATAACTTCACGAACATTGCCTGTAGCGTAAATACCACGAATAGTTCCAGAGGAAATAGCAGAACCATCAATAGTTAGATTGGTGATTCGTTGACCAGTAGACTCGTTAGCGTAACCACCTTCTTCTTTATCCAACATGCGGATAACGGCAGAACCACTGAAAGTAGAAGCAGCTTTAATCATTGAAGGTTGTGGCGTGCTTAAAGGTGCAGAGTTGTAAAAGACTCTGTTACCGTGTGTACCCTCAAGGGTAATAGTTGGGAGCAAAATAATAGGCGCGGTTACACGGAAAGTTTTAGCGGGAAACCAAACAATACCACCAGCAGGGCAAGCATTGATTGCATTCTGGATAGCCGTAGTATCATCTGTAGTACCATCACCTACAGCGCCATAATCAAGAACATTGATAATGCTAAGGTTTGTGGTCCCTGCAATACCTTGTGGACCAGTTGCTCCAATAGTTCCCTGTGGACCAGTTGCTCCAATAGTTCCTTGTGGACCTACAGCCGTACCGCTAACAACTACTACAGAAGTAGCGGCAGGGTTTACAACAATAACTTCTTGAGTACTAACTGCCATTATTCCACCGTAACTTGACGGTTAGCAAACAATAGACCACGTACATAAGTCTCATTGAATGACTCGTCAGCCTTGTAAATCTGCAAATCCCAGAAGCACTTAAGTGGCAGTTCAAGGGTTTGGTCGTGAGTAAGAGAAAGAGTTACCTTACCAAGAGCAACATCAGTAATAGTGCAAGTAATCTCAGCAGCAACTATGGGAGAACCTGGATAAGTTCTAGCCTGTGCTTTAACTAAATAACCAGTTAAATTAATTGGGAAGTCAAAAGGAACTGACCAAACATCACCTTGAGTAAGAACAATGTCGTAAATGCCCACGTTGCTTGGGAGCGGAGTGCGACCCTTAAGGTTGTTCTCAATGTAAACGCGCTCTGGTAGAGTGCTGTCGTCAATCTCTTTAGACATATACACAGGAACAAGTCGATTAGTAGTACGAGATGTTCGGCGAAGAATACCCATCTCAATACGCCATAGACCAATGTTAAGGGCAGAGCATAGCTCTCGGTATTGTTCTTTACGCTGACCAATAATATTAGATAACTGTTGAAAGCGCTGGCTACGGGGAATTTGAACACCATCAGGTGCAGAAATGTTAATATCAAACGCAGCATCTGTAGCAAGTGCCCATAGAGCCTCTACAACGGCTAGGAGAGCCACTGGGTACTCTTCTATTACTGGGATGTTAGCAATGGTCACTTCACTACCGTAAGCGTCTGTACGGTTCGTTGTGTGCTGTGTGACGGCTGTGTTTATAAAAGTAGTTAACTCAGTGTCAGTAAAATATCTCCATTGAGTTCCTGTCACAACAATTGCAGCCCCAGAAGCGGGCGCAGTAACAAAATGAATCATTCCTATTGATTCTTCAAGCGTAAAATCAGTAGGATTGGTCTTAGTAACGCCATTTACGGTAACTAATAGACCGTAAGCTGAAACAGGCTTAACGCCAATGTAAAAATCTTTAGTAGTACCATCACCAAGAAGGGTTTTGGTAAATTGTTGGGCATTATCGCCAAGTTCTAGACGAACTCTTGAAAGGAGGTCGGAAAGGACTGCCACAAAAACTCCTTATATACGCTCTAATAAATGATGCCCTATTTTTCAATAAAAATCAGGCTAAAACAGAAACAGCGGGCTACTGCCCGCTGCCTCCGACGCATATACCTAGATGGTATTTGCTAGATAACCTTTATCTTTAAGGTGTAGAGCTAAATCGCGCTCTACCTGGTACTTTTGACCAGACTTAAAGGAATAAAAATTGCCTGCGCCAAATGTCATGCTTTCGATGTCTTCAACAACACGAATAGTGACTGTTTCGTCTGCAGCAGAGACAATTGTGGGCTCATCAACAATAACTTCAGCCCTATTAGGCTTAGTAGCGTCAATAACTTCAGTTTCTAAAGCTACTACCTTCTGTGCGGTAGCCATTGCCATTTGATTTGCGCTTTCTTGAACTGCTTCAGCATTTTCCTGAATTAGTTTTTCGCGCAACTTGCCCGTTGCATCGGTGGGCTTTGCCTTTGATGTTGCCATGAGTATTCTCCATTGTTAGTATCTGATAAAAGTAGAGAGGGGGCTTACGCCCCCTCTCCGAGGGGTCTTAATTAGTTGGTTTCTGCAACTACGATTGCCTGGTCGGTGATTAGACCAAGACCGAAGATTGAGTACCATGCAAGTGCATGCTCACGTCCGAAGTCTAGGATACCACCATCGCGCAATTCCACAGGAAGTGAAATAGCGTGACCGAAAGCATTGTCGCCGATGAAGATAGCACCGTAACGGTCTGCGTTACCTGCACCAGTAAAGGTGTTAGGTGTTGCGTAACCACCACCAGCAGCTACAGTTGGGTTGCTTACAGCAACGTCACCAGCGTATGATGTACCAGCACCACCTGGAACCTTGAGAACCTGAGTGGTTTCAATGAACACGGTGTCGTACAAACGACCGATTTCACCAAGCATGAAGTTACCAGGAGCGGCGTACTTCGTTACTTCGATGAATTCTGAGTTATCGCGTAGGCGACGGCTCTGATGGGGGTGAACAAACGCAACGTAGGTTTCGCCTAGTCTTGGGATGTTCTTGGTAGCCAATGTCTCAACAGCGTCCTTAACGGTACGAGTTGAAAGGAAGTAGTTACCAGTCATGTTTGCACGAGCGGTATTACCTGAACCAGTAGGAAGGTTACCGTATGCGTACAAGTTGTTACCAGCTGCGTTAGCAGTTGATGAGTATAGACCTGAGCGGTCTTCACCGTAGAGCACAGAAGTTGCACCGTAAAGGGTGTCGCGTGAAATCTGGTCTAGGTAGATAGCCATGTTGCGACCTAGAAGACGTGAGGCAGAAGCCATAACATCATCAAAAGAAGCATTAAGCAATAGTTCCGAAACAGCAAGCGCGTAGCCGTGCTCCGAAACTGTAATGCTGAACTGCTGTGCAGTCAAAGCATTTGTGCTCATACGTACACCTTCAACCAATGGCTGTGCGAAGCCAAGGTTGTTGTAACGCATGAAGTTAATCTGTAAACCTGGTGCAACACCAAGTTCGGTCTTCTTTACAGCAAACTGTTCAAAACGCAGGATTGGCATAGCCTGGAAAAGAATTTCCTTTGACCAAATCTGCTGAATTGCCTGAGTTAGCTGCGAGTTTGTGCCTGAATAGGCGGTTGGGGAAGCGGCGAGATTGCCAGTTCCTGTTAAAGCGCTAGCCACGTGTGACTCCTATATATAGTGTGGTTAATGGGGTTAATGGGTATTATCCGAACAATCCCTGTGAGCGACCTTGAGCATTAGGGCTCAATAGTTGCTGACGGTATTTTATGTATTCATTCATCGGCATGTCTGCAATATCTGCAGCACTAAACTGACGAGAGCCCGTCTCAATATCCATAGGTCCAGCAGCGGGAGTAGTAACTCTTGTTCCCGCCATATCCCTTCGTGCAGTTTGCGTTGCTTGCTGCACACTATCTAGGATACGGGATGAGCGGTCTTTTAGTCCTTGAATACTCTGTTCGACTTCTTCGACTGAACCGCCGCTAATCATGTCTACAAGTTCTGGGATGATGTTATCCCGTTCTTCTTCTAGACGAGCGTTGCGGTAGTTCTGAACTTCTGTGAACGCTTTCTCACGTTCCAGTAATGCAAAGGCACGCTCGCGCTCGTTGCGCTCACGTTCCAACTGCTCAGACCATTCCTGTTCTTTAACCTTAAGAAGGTCTCGAACTTCAAGTTCTTCCTCTTGCTTACGCTTAGCTTCTTCAGCGGCAGCAGTATTAGCTGCTTCCTCTTTAGCAGTTTTTTCTGCTAATTCAGCATCGCGGTCACGCTTAATAGAATCAAGTTCTTCCTTGAGACTATTAATCTGAGGGTATAACTTATCTTTTTCCTGGCTTCGAACCCTTGCCAAATCTTCTTCTGTGTAGAATTTCTGACCGTTCGACGAAGTAGCAGTAGGCACGTCAGCGCCCAGTTCTGCTACTGGAGCTACATTTACCTCAGAGGTAAATGCGTCTACATCTGCGTTTACAGATACATCCATAATATTTCCTTAATGTTTATGGGTCGTTTTCCAAATATGCCTAAGCATGTATCCCGTATGACCAACCGATTGTTTATATACTTAATTTTTCTACTATTATGATAAAAAATCTACCTAAAGTAAATTATTTTTCATAATCCGTTGGAGCTCTTCTATTAGGTAGAGTTGTTCCGTAGGCTTTTGTAACCAAGTCAACGCGCAGTTGTTGTTCTGCTACTTGGCTTTGGATTGCTGCTTCATCAAGAATTGGAGGCATACCTGGTGCAGGTGCTCCACCTTCAGTACCGCCAGGTGTACCCATATTTCCACCTAATGATGGGTCTACAGGAGTTGGTTGACCACCAAGTCCACCTGACAACATGCCTGTAAGTTCAGCAATCTGTTGTTCAATTTGAGTTTGTACAAGTTTCAACGCACCGTCAGCCTTAGCATCCTGCATTAATTCTGCGCGAATCTCATCAAGTTTTTCTTCTGGGAATTCTTCACCAAGAGTGCGTAGAGCACCAACTTTAGACTCAAGACCAAGAGACATCTTTGACTGCACTTCGTTGATGATAACCAATTTGTCAAGAGGTAGCGGTGGTGGGAAGTGAACGTAAGACTTGTAAGTTAATGGGTCATCAATGTTTAGCTGTACCGCTTCACCTGGAGATGGTGGAACTTGTTGAGTTGGGTCCCAGGTAAATGTCTCTGGTTCTTTTAGAGAAAGGTTTAATAGCACCAGTTCATTAATACGCTGAATACCGTACGCGTACTGAATAATCTTCTGGTGGTACTTGTTCATCAATGGCTGGAACTGTATAGAAAGAGCAACGCCAGATGTGTTAGAAATCTGCTGTGACATACCAAGAGCAGTCTCAGGAACACCAGTCATTTCGTGCATTGACTTCTTCATAAGGGCTAGGAAGTCCATAGCGCCCTTTAGACCCTGCGCTCCACCCTCAAGGTTCTCTACACGAGCATCTTTAGGAAGACCGCCCCAGACCTTGTTAGCACCTTTTTCTAGTTGGGAAGCCTTAGCACCAATGATTACAGTTACGGGAGCGGCATGGTAATTAACAATATCAGCAACGTCAGTAGCCACTTCATTATAAGTACGGTTAATTGGAATAATATCGTGACAATCAGATAGACCCCAAGGAGAACCAGAAATACGCACATTAGGAATGTGAATAACTGGAATAGTACCAAGCGGGTTAGGGCGCGAATCAATAAGTTCATCGTTGATATATTCTTCAATAATGTCATCAGTCAAAATCTCCGTGTATGTAAAGACTTGACGAGTACCTTCTAGAGATGTTCCCCAGAATCGGTACTTGAGCTTAAATCTAATAAGCCTGTCGCGGTCATGCGGGTGGAACTCAGGGAAACAGAACGACGCGTTTAGCGGAAGGATTCTGACGCGACCTGGGTGTAGCCTGTTTACAGAGTCAACATATCCCTCTTCGTAAGCAACTTTGACGAAACAGTCACCTGATACACCGCCTTGTTGTCCCATTTCCCACAATACAGTAGGCTTGTTATTATCTACTTCCCAGACTCTTTCAAGAAGGTAGGGGACAATTGCTGCGGTTTCTTTAGGGCTAGTGAAGTTAACACCATTACCAAAAGCAAAGTTAATATTATAATCTGTGATAGCACGGTAATAGTTAAGAACCATCTGGGTCTCGCCAGCCTGACGGCGGTAAGATGTGTGGTGACCTAAGTACATAGCCCAGTTAAGAGAATAACGGTTTAGACGAGGACCGTGGACCTCAAATTCTTCATCTGCAAGTTCTACAAGACCAAGGGGAGAAATAGAGATAGTGAGGTCAGAAGAAGCCGACCTATAACTTGGGGGCGAAAAATCAACACTCATCTAATTACCTCTCTGCTAAACAACTAAATGATACCATAAAATAACTAACCTCGCATTTGCTCGCCGCGAATGTTACCGCGACCAACTTTTTTAGTTACTTTTTGTTTAGCTGCAGCTTCTTTTTTCTCGATTGCTTCCTGAACGTAGTCTCGGAAACGTGGGTCAATATCTTTTTTCGAAGTTACAAATTTGCCACCCATTTGGGCATAATGTGAGTGTACCCAGTGGGCGGCTGCTGGGGACGGGTAGACTCGAAATCTAGTCTTAGCCTGTGCAACATACATGTTCCATAGGCGTGGATTAGCAGGCAACTGCCTAGGTCCTTCTTGGACCGATTTACCTTGAATAAGAGCCATAATAAATCCTTAGACCCCCTGCTTTATGGGCAGGGGGAACTAGGGTTGAAGTTAGTCTTGTACGACTGATGGGTTCAAGCGGTACTGGTGACCACCATCACGGAAGACTTCTGCAATAACGTTTTCGCCGTGGTCAGCAAATGCTTCACTAGCAAAATCATTAAGGACAGTTGGTGCTTCCACCCACGCTGCAGAACCTACGTGAGCCCGCTCGCGCATTGTTTCTTCGGCTGACTTTTCGAACACATTACGGTTCTGATTTGGACGACCTGGTGCAGGAATGTACCCCTGCATTGCCCCCACGGTGAATTCCTGTGGAACATCCGTGTCAGTTGCGATTCCTTCTTCAAAACGAAGCGGACCACGCTGACCTGGAATTGCAGGACTCAAGGTGCGGTCATAAACGGTGCCTGGACGCTCAGGGAATTGAGGGTCTGGTGCGATATTCATTGACATAGAGAATTCTCCTTTAAGGAAGGTTGAGGTACCTCACTTAAAATTATGCCTTGTATTGGTCTGTACGTCAGACTAAACTTAAATTATCTACTAAAAAACGGATTACTGGTCTGCTCTACTTCTACCATAGAATAATCTAAAGTTAAGCTACAGGCAATCGCTAAAGAGTCTGCAAAATCATCATGTGCGTGGGCTTCGTCAGGAGCAGCAGCCATGAAGTTAGGACCCTTAAACTTAGTCTCTAAGTCTGTCATTTGCTGGTAAAAACGCTTCCAAGCACGTAATCTACGGGTTTTAGCGTGGGCAGGGAAACCTACTAGACGGCGGTCAATAAGGGCTTTAAGGTGCTTCCAGCGCTTTGACTGCTCGGTAGGGCTACTGGTTAGGGAAATAACCTCCGCGCGTGGTAGGAGCAGTTTTAGACGCTGGGCTACTGCGTCACCGACACCGTTTGCATCAACTCCGACTAAGAAGACATTGTAGTTCTCTAGGAAGTTAACAATCTGGAAGTACTGGTCTTCCCAGTCATCTCCTTGGATTTCCAACCAATTAAGTACACGATGGTCGTAGTAACCAAACTCATCGGGGCGGTCCCAGTCTACCCAAACAACTGTAACAACTGTGGAGTCCATCTTACGAGCAGGGTCAATACCTACTACAACAGGGGTACGATGATAAGCCTTAACAACTTCCATACTTGTATCGCCAAGTTCATCCATAACCGTAGAGGTAATAAACATACCTTTTTCAAGCATCCACTTGCAGTTATACGACATCTGGAACTCATCAGAGTCATCTCCGATTCGTAGCGTTTCTTTTTTAATGAACTTTCCGTAGTCTTTGTTGACCTTGGCTACTTCCTGCCAATTCCACTCGAAGTGGTTTTTTCGGGAACGTGACGTCTGCCTACGCTTATTTAATTGAATAGACTTGTAGAAGTTGTTCTTAATATTTGTTGGTGTTCCCGTTTTTACCATAGTACCTGAGTAGTACGCAAGCATAGGGGAAATAGATTTAGCGACCATAAAGTCATCTGCTCCCTGACACTCATCAATAACAATGAGGTGAAACGACTTAGACTCAATCTTGGCTCGCGGGTTTGCGGTCATCATCATAAGGCTACTGCCTGAGTTTTTGAGTTTAATTTGTCGTGTGATTCCAGGAACCTTACCCAAAGAATCATCAATCTCTGGGTCTCCAAGGATAGCCTGTGCGTGCTCAGATGTAAGACGGTTTACAGTTCTACCGAATAGGGTTTCTACCTGACCCTCAACAGGAGCAAACATACCAACCCAAATACCATCTTTAAACTTACCTAGTAGGTCTGGATACATCTTGGCTAGGCGAGGAAGTAACACCATAAGAGTGGCTACTGTGTTGGCTACTGTCTCAGATTTTCCCGACTGACGGGCTGCAAGAGCGGTAATTTCTTCACCGTCACCAATAATTACAGACTCCATCATACGGCGCGCTAAAGGGGCTTGGTACGGGTGTAGGGCGTGTCCAACAAGGGTATCCATAAACTGCATCATCTTGTCTACAAGAGCATTTACGAACTCTTTAGATAGTTCGTCCATTTCATCTTCAGGCTCATCATAAACTTGTACTTCGTCAAAGTCGTCGTCTAATTCAATGTCGTCTTCGTAGAAGAGATGTTGCTCGCTCATATGTTGTCCAAACTAGTAAAACCTTTAATACTATACCACAGTTCTGTTGTACAGTTCAGTTACTACTGCGTGCAAAGCCTCAGCGCCAGTTAGAGCCTCTTCTACGTATACATCCTCACCAGTACGCTGGTATCCCGAAAAACACCTGTTAATCTCAAATAGAGCCTGGTCTGCCCATCCAGTTAGTTCACCAGTAGGTATCTTCTTTACTCTCTTGGCTACTTTCTCAGAGAAAGGTTTATCCCATATTTTTTTAGGTTTACGGCGAAAGTTTACCATTCCATTAGTTCCTCTACTGTTACATCTAGTTCCCTTCCCCAAATTGCTGAGGCAAGGGCTACGTCCTCGTCTTGTGTTTCTATCCACTTGCCCAACACAAACCCTGTGTGAGTAAATGGTAAACGAAATACTAGGCAACTGCCTCGGCGAAAAGGCTCTTCAATTTCGTGAGTCCAGCCTTTTTCAAGAACTGGTAGTGGTTTACGATGTGGGTATTTAACTGTTGTACCGTATATTAGTCCGTTACTCTTCATCCGATATCCTATCTGGTCTTCCTTCGTTATCCATACCATTAATAAAGTCATCATATATCTTCATAACGCTACTTAGTCTTCTAGTATCGCCAGTAAATTGCAAACCGCCTGAGATATCTTGTTCTCTAGCAGCCGCTTCTACAACAGAGTCAAGAGCATTCTTTTTATGTGGAGACATAGTATCTCTATTAACTGGACCCTTATCGTCCCAGTTGTTTAGACCAGATTCTTCAAGATACACACCTTTAGATGGCGCGCCCCTAAACTCATCCCAAATTTCTTCAGGTACATTATAGTAATTGTACCAAGTTCTATCTCTAAACACAACTGTCATAGTACCCGTATTTTTATCCCAACCAGCGGCTAAAGTTCGTGGTCTATCTGGGTTACTGGTAGAAGTGCTCTTAAGTTCTAGTTTTGCATAGGTCTTGCTTCTTGGGTCTGGGTCAACTTCAAACTCATCGTTTAGCTCTTGCTCTTCTGGCATCATTCTATCTCGCAATCGTGTAGTTCTGTTTCGTCTTCCCTGACTCTAGCGTGGCAATCATAGCAACGTAGCCATTTAAGAGGGTTAAAGTTATTTTGTGCGGTAGCGCCTGGTTCAAAATCATACCCATCTTCATTAAAGGCTGGGTCATAGTCATAAATTACTTCTGGTTCTTCAAATAATTCTGGGGGGAATGGACCACGAGGTCGAGTAACCCTATTAGGTACTGGGTGACCTTGGTATGCTGCTACGGTTCTTATTACGTTCATACCTATAGAATAGCAAAAGAGCACCCTTTAAGGGTGCTCTTCTGGTAGTTTAATTACTTACTAGAGCCTGCGCCATATGCTGGGTTCTTAGGATTAACGCCAAGTGCGATAGGTCCTAGAACGGCTACTAGAGCAGCCTTAAGCAAATCTGACGGGGTTGTGTAACCTGCAACGTATGCAGTTGCTACTGCGACTAGTGCCGAGTATGCATAGTGCTCTGCGATTGATGCGAGCTTCTTTTTAGTTGTAGTACTCATATTTCTCCTATTGTTTGTCAATGTGGTTATCAAAACGCTCTTGCAGTTTGTCCATGTTTTTTTCAATGCGGTTAACCGCATCTCTCATACTAGACCCACCGTTAGGAGAATATTGTGATTCCACTTTTTTAATTCTATCATCAATTTCGTTTAGTTTTTCCAATCTTGACGTAATTCTATTAATATATTTAAAACCAGCAAAGATAAGTGCTGCAATTTCAATGGAAGTTAGGATTAATTGTGTCCAGGAGCTGGCGTTACTCAACATGTATAAACGCTTTCGTTTGTGGGCTCTACTAACTAAAACAAAAATATTCTACGTAATAAAAACTCTATATATTAATTAAACCTTAAAATTGTTTTTATGTCTAGATTAAACAATAAAAAAGCCCTAGCCGAAGCTAGGGCTTTTCTATTTAGGTTTTTACAGACCGTAGTTGCGAGTCAAGTTAAGAACCAAAGCGTTACCAGAGTTTGCTGCTGATGTTGTAACAATGGTGTTCTTTGGACGAGCAACAAGATTAGTAACTGTGGTAGTACCTGTTACGTTAGCAATGGTGAACGTGAATCCACTTACAGCCGCGACTGTTGCATCACCAAGGTTATTGGCTACTGCACCAGAAGTACCGCCACTTAGGTTTACTGTGTCGCCAACACCAAGGGTGTGTGCGGTAGAACCTGTAGTAAATACCCAACCAGTTCCTGACTGTGCTGCCACTGTGACTGTTAGGTCAGTGGAGAAGTTCATGTTACCTGGCTGTAGACCAGCAGCGCGAATCTTTTGGATTGCGTTTGTGGTTGTAAGACCAGTAACTGTAGGAGTGGTGTAGCTTGGTGTGTAAGCAGGGTAGCCACTGTCTGGGGTAGTAACACGGTCATGGTTATCCAAACCAGGTACCAAGTAAGCTGATGGGTACGCGTAAGTGTAGCCCCATCCGTTATCAGCAGTAGTGATGTAAGCAGTACCAGTGAATGTACCAGTGTTCTTAGCAACGCTACCTAGCGAGGTCTGTGTACCGCTTAGAGCAGGGCTAGACGCAGTGTAGGTAACAGTGTAAGTAGTAACAGCAGACGCAGTTGTAGATGCGGTATTAATCGCAGTTACAGTTCCACCAGTTACACCAGATACGTTGATAACATCACTAACTGCAATACCATGAGGTACGTTGGTTGTGATTGTTACAGAAGACGCACCAGTAGCAATCGAAGTGATTGAGAATACTGGGGCTAAAACGCTGAACGTGTTTGCATCAAGAACAGTAGCAGGCTTATCAATTACATTGAAACCAGCAACGCTTGAACTACCAACAGTTACATTCTGACCTGAAGATAGGTTATGAGGAGTAACAGTTCTGTAGTTAATTGTGCGGGTTGTAGAAATTGTAAAAGCATTTGCTGAGGATACTACGCCAATAGCAGCAGGATTAACAGTAAGTGTTCCTGTTCCAATTGCAGTAATAACACTTCCTGTAGCAAGACCTGTAGCAGTTACGCCCATGCCAACACTCACACCAGCTGTTGCAACTGTGAATGTTACATCACCTTTAGCACCAGCAACGCTAGGTGTTGGAGTAGCGGTTGCGCTAGATACAACGCCAGTAGCAGCAGAGATTGCTACGCTATTGATACCATTAACAGCGTACTGCTTAACAATTGTACCAACCTTGTTGGTTACAGCTTTTGTAAGAGGGCTGTTAAATACAATGCTTGTAGTACCAGTTGATGCAATCTGTACAGTATCAAAGTTGTAATCATTAGGAACAATGCCCTGAATGGTTACAGTCTGACCAGCAACTAGACCGTGAGTTGAGCCAACAGTGAATGTTACCTGAGTACCATTTGAAGTTACGTTGCTAGTAGCAACGCCGACAATACGGATGTCACCATCAGTAGCGTCCTTATTAGGCTGGATTGGGTTAGTGTTACCCCATTCACGTGCAACTTGAACGTTGGTCTGTGCAGTTGTAGGCAACCAGTTAT
>Ga0209084_1000248_pt1 | contig 52184 bp, 62 predicted proteins | sample C_130820_MF_Meta_FD_187309 | JGI IMG/M metagenome (GOLD analysis project Ga0209084, IMG submission 187309) | Freshwater microbial communities from Lake Croche, Canada to study carbon cycling - C_130820_MF_MetaG (SPAdes) (version 2) | ecosystem: Environmental > Aquatic > Freshwater > Lake...
CTTCAGCCCCACCCTGTGCAAGAGCTTGGCAAGAAACTCAAGGTCAAGCTCTCCGTCCTCTTCCAGCTTTGCCTGAAGGACATGGCCAAGGCTCAGGTTTCGTTGGCCCCCGATGTGGTACCCGTCATGGCACTCGTTGCAGACGCAGAGTAAGTTTCGATGGTCTTGGTAGTCCAGACCACGGCGCCCGACGATGTGATGCAGGTGGAGCGCTCGACCGAACCGCCCTTTGCGCCACCAGCACACTGCACACCGGCAGCAAAGGTCTGCGTAGACCGCGAGTTGCCGGTGTGTCCTGTCTCGCTTCTTGCTCACCATCAAAAGATTTCTCCGCCCGAGCTGTCGGGCTTCCACTGAACCCATCCGCCGTTGTCAAGCCGGTTGCCTTCTTTGTCTCGACGCCTCGGGTAAAGAACCCCGGTGTCGGTTTGCTTGCTGATCGTCAGCGTAGCGTTGCACTCCCGGCACTTGATCTCGTGGAAAGTGTACTTGCCGTTCTTGCGGGTGATGAAGGCTGTGTCGTCCAGCCCGCAAGCTCCGCACGTCGTGCTTCCGAAAGCCTCGCCAGCATGCGAGAGTTCCTCGAAGGCTTCCTCGATGGTCTTACCTTCGACCGTGACTTCGATCTTTCCGATCTTGTGCGTGACTCGTATCATGTCCCATCGTCTCCGTTGTGTGTCTTAGCTTCACTCTTAGAAACTACCCTAGACCCCATCCCTGCTGAAGGAGGAGGCAGCTCCTACTTCAGGGTACCATTACCAGGACCGACCCCCTGCCTTATCGAGGGGTTCCTTCAGCGTGTGACCGGGGCGTTGGGGTTTGAATCTCAGCCACATCTACCAGTGGCCCGTTGCCCGGATTTCGTGCTGGGGTCGGGAGACTTGCGAGGACTAGCCTCTCCTGCATGGGCAGGCGTTGTTTAGGCTCGGGAGGTTTTGATTTCTAAAGCGGTGGTCCGTCCGAGGAATCCATGACACCGCGTCTCCATCATAAGGGGCCTGTCAATATGGTGGCAGTAGATTCTCCATCTTACGCAGATTAACCTGGGGCACGAACCAGGAAGGTCGCCTGATGCCCGGGTCCTTCTTCCATCTCTCCTGCTTCGCCTCAAGCCCGGAGAGCCATCCACGCAGGATGACCCTCCCGTCCAGCGCAACACACGCCAGAACGAAACGTCGCTCGTCTGCGTCGTTGTTTCGGACGATGAGACTCCCGGCCTTCAGGGCTGTGGACCGGACCTCAAACTCCCCGCAGTCCGGGATCGAGTGGAAGGTGTTGACCGAGTCCCCGCCGTAGACCCCGATCCACTTGGCGAAAGCCCGCTCACCGATGGCGCCCACCAGCTCCTCGTCTATGCGAGTTCGGATGGGCCGATCGTAGGTGGTGCGGTGGTTGAGCCCCTGCGCCTCTGATGCGGTGATCCGCTGGATGGCAGTGAAGAGGCAGGCCATGACCTCTTGGGTGGAGATGGACACGACAGTCGCCGGTCTTTCGGAAGAGATCATTCCTCCCCCTCCGGCCCCGGCGGCTGCCGTTCCTCGCGGAGCTTCGCGTTCTCAGCCTCCAGGTTCTCCACCTTCTGCAACAACGTGGAAATCGACCGCCGCTCCTCGCGGAGCCGAGTGATCTCGTCGTGCGCGATCTCGACCATGTCAGCAAGCCAGTTGTCATCGGTCATTTCGCGGACCTTCACGCTGACGCGATGGAGATCGTCAAGGTCGATTGGTTGATGATCACTCACGCCCCACCTCCTTCACCGCCACGTTGGTGTGAACTTCCGCGTTTCTCATGGCATACCTCCGGCCCTCTTCGAGCTGGCGTGCCGTTTCTTCTGCGCTCGGGAGGGATATCGATGAAGCTGAGAACAGCCTCTGCTTACGCTCGGATGGGGTCTCGTGCCTGTGCTTGTCATTTTGATTCGCTTGGATGTCGAACCTAGCTCTGTTCCTACGAGAGTCCAGTTCTTCCACGAACACCTTCCTCCACATGGGAGTGAGGTTGGCGCTCCGTAAGGCCCACTCGATCCACCCCTTGTCCACCACCTTCATGGGCTGTCCCTTCCACTTCTTCCCGAAGGGGCACCTCCACTCACGGCGTCTGGCATCCTGTCGATCCGGTTCAGCGAAGGCATCCCGATCCTCGGAGTCCCACTCCACTCCGACGACAATGCCCCTCCGTCGCTTTCTCTCGGCCTCTCGGTTGAGCTTCTGCTCCTGCCGCTCCTGCTCCATCTCTGCCGCGACAGCCGCATCCAGCTCCTCCAGCGAAGTCTCCTTCTCCTCCATGGCCTCGACCACCTTGGCTCGGGCCTTCCCCGTCTGCTCGGACAGAACGTCCAATGCGCTGCACAGCTTGTGGCACCGGCTCGAATCCGTGATGTCGTGGATCACGAAGCTGGGCTTTGCACTGGCAGCGATCGCCGCCCGCCTCTCCTCAGGCGGAGCCAGGTCGAGACCATCGAGAACCCCCTCCAGGGACCTCGTGGCTCGGCCGATCATCTGAGTGTATTTGTTGAGAGCCTTTGTTGGTTTAGCTAGAAATATTTCACTGAGAGGTGGGAAGTCCCAGCCTGTGGTTAAGATGCCAACATTGATTATGAGCTCCCTATCACCTACCATGAACTCCTTGAGCTCGCTAGCGTAGACTTCATCGGACTGCTTGCTATGCACCAAACTACAGGTCATCCCATGACGATCAACCATGATGTCCCTGAGAAGGATCGCCTGCTTGATCGAGTGGGCAAACACGATCCCCTTCGCCCCCGCCCGGTGGTTTCGGGTGATGAGCGCCGCGAGGTCTTGCAAGGCTTCTTCGGACCGCAGGATTTTGTCCAGTTCCTCGGCCTGGAAGTCAGCCCCTGCCTTCTTGGCCAACCCGTCGAGGTTGATTGACTTGACGTAGTGGACCTTGACGCGAGGGGGCACTAGCCATCCGTCATCGATCGCCTTCCGCAGGGGCAAGCAGTAGGCCACCTCTTCGTAGAACCCGCAGAGAGCTTGCTTGTCCCCGCGGTAGGCCGTTGCCGTGACACCAAGGACCCGGGCCCCACCCTCCACCAGGGCATTGAGCATGTCCCTGGCGGAGGTGGTGAATCCCCAGTGAGCCTCGTCCACCACGACGAGATCGACCTTGCCGACGAACCGCTTGTAGCGGTCGTTGCGAATCAGGCTGTGCCACGAGGCGACAACGAACTCCGTCTCGGGCACTGCCCACAGACCAGCTTGCTCCACATCAGGCGAGCAGTTCCTTAGGCTTCTGATTGACTTCACGGTCTGTTCAATCAAAGTCAGCATTGGAACTATGATGAGGCTCCGTGCTCCATCCTTTGGAAGCAGCGTGAAGGTCCTCGTCTTGCCAGTCCCGGTTGGGAGCTCGATCAAGATTCGCTTCTTACCTGTCCGGTATGAGTTGCGAATCGCCGTGTGAGACTCTCGCTGGTAGGGCCTGAGTCGGTGGTCAAACAGTGGCAAGGCTTCGGACTTGTTGACATCCCACGACGCCATCACGCACCTCCTTCCGGCAAGGGCAACTGTCCTTCCAGGCACCGCGTAAGGGTGAACTCAGGGCAGCCGCACGCAGGGCACATTCCTTTCGCTCCTCGCACCACGCCGCACCTGGTGCAGCTACGGTTGTTCATCGCTTCAATATCCTGGACAGCGCCTTCCCCGCTTCCTCGTACTTGCTCGACCTCCTCCCCACCCACCGGCTCCCCGTCTCCTCCGGCGACCACGAGTCCTTCGTAAGGTCCCTGAGCCGTTCGATTTCTTCGAGGCTTGGAGCGCTTTCCTCTTCCTTTGCCTTTGACCTCACCACCCCCTCCACCTGAAGCAGGCTGCGGATGAGACTCCTCGGCCACCGGCTCCACCTCTGTTGGACCTTGAGCATGCTCATGCCCGATTGGTAGTCCTTGATAATCGCTCGCTTGATTGGCTCCGGGATCATCGCTTGGTAGATCGGCTGAATCATCGGGTCCATCTCCAAAGAACTCGAACGCCTTTGCCTCCAGTGCTGACCTTGCAAGCCTCAGCTCAACGAACAAAACAGGCAGCCATTTCCCAACGAGGAGGGGCACTTCGTTTCTGTGTGCCCCAAACAGAATCCCCTCAAGGCTGTTGATTTCCTGATCACTCAGCATCGGGCACCTCCATCTGAAGCGTGCGAACAACCTCTGCATCGAAGACGTACTTCGCAGTCAGGATCATCGCCTCACTGGAGGGAACGCTCCCCATGTCCACGAGGCTCTTGAGGTGGGTCACAACCTTCTTCGTCTGCTCAGGGCTGTCCTTGTGCTTGACGAACGCCGCTTCGGCACGCTTGAGAAGGTCGATCGCCGCCGCAGATGTCGGCTGTGACTTAGACTTCTTCTGCTGCTTCACGGGAGTAGGCAGGGAGACAGATGGCGTAACCTCTCCGCCCTCGGGAGAAGCTGCGATGTCCACTGCCACCCGGGGCACGGTGATCTTCTCGCTCACCATCTCCGTGACGGTTGGCTTTGCCGCTTCGGCCTGGGCCGCGACGTTCAGCTCTTCCTCAGATTCTTCGTCAGCGTCCATCCATCCGCCGCACAATCCCTGCATGAGGATTTTTTTGGCGTAAGTGATGTTGATCTCCAGTAGCTGGATACCGGGGCGAGCATTCTCGTACCCCATCAGCAGCGGGCATGTAGAGCTGATCCACTCTCCGCTGGCGTGGTGCAGGGTGCCAACCCCAATCCACTGCCCAGTCTTCTCGTCACGCCCCATCTGAAACGTGGGCATCGTGAACCCGTTGGCCAGCAATCCCGGGAGCGTGGCGTCCACGATGTCCCTGAGCGTTGCGTAGCGAAAGTCATCCATCTTGTTGAACCCCGACCGCTTGATCGGCTTGTACATGGCCTGAGCCTTGTTCAACGCCGAGTACAGCGCGCCGAGATCGTTCGAGCTACTCACGCCTGTCAGTGCCGAGTCGAGTTTCATATTCGTTTTCCTTTGTCCAGTTGGGCATAAACAATTCAGTGAGCTGGTCATCCTCCGGGGCAGACCAGTCATCCAGTGCCAGCCGGGAGTGAAGATCGCGGCAGGTCTCGATTACATGACGCTCGCTCATGGCGAGGTACTCTTCGGGCAACACGACTGCATGGCACTCGTAGGGAGCCACGGTCGATGAGACCACGAACACAAACTGCTTCGCATCGAAGCCAGCAGCGCGTGCCAACTTCGTGTACATGGCAGCCTGAAATCCGTATCCGTAATCATGCACCGCTTTGTGGAACATCTTGAGCGGTTGCTGATCTCTCGTCGTCTTCAGGTCCCAGACGTAGCTCTCAGTTGCTGCGTCAGGACGACACCGGACGTTCAGTCCAGAGTCCGGGCACTTCCACCTGATGGAGAACTCGCGGTGCTCCGTGCTCGCCGTGAGCATGCGGAAGATGGCGTTTGACCCGATCATGCTCAGTTGGGCCCGGTAGGCGTCGGCCTCTTTGGGCTTGAGCAGGATCGCGTCTGGAGACTGGGATGCAACCCAGTCATCGCCCTTCTTCAGCACTGCACCGTTCGCTCCGACAAACTCGGCAGGGATGACGGCAACCCTGCTCCACCATGCCTCGTCACCGATCTCTGCCCACAGATGGATCAGTGATCCCTTCGCCATCGCATCCGACTCAGTCGGCGGAATCGTCTTCGTGAGGTATCGCTCTCGAAACCAGAGCGGCCCCTTCGTCCTGAGACCCCAGAGCTGGGTCTTCGACCACCAGTCCGCGTCGGAGTGGTAGGCCTCATTCGTCTCATCAAATCGGAGAGTAGCTTGTGTACATACCGGCGGGCTACCCTCCCCATTACGGGAGGTTTGCATGTGAGATACCTGGGTGTTGCTTTCGACTGGGTTGCCTCCGTGGCACCAGCCGACTTCCGACGAGACAGGTTATAGACCTGACCGCAAAAGTCAAGGCCACCGCAGCTACTCGAAGTAACTCGTTGGCTGCGTGTTCCTTGCGCGTCTCCGCTTCGTCGGGACAATGCCGTGCTGGAGGTCCCTCTCTGCCTTCAGCTCCCGTGAAAGCTGACGATCCAGAGACATGAGGTCCACCAGCTCGGGGTCTGCAAAGGGGATCGCTTCTTGCGGAATGAAGGGTTGCGTGAAGGAGCGGACAAGGGGGTCGTCTTCGAGGAGCTCGCCAATTTTCTTGCGAGCATCTCTCCTTCTTGTTTGATCGTCTACGTTCTGGAACTTCACGCCGCTGAACATGTTGACGCCGGTCTGGAATGCACGGTCTCGAATGTCCGGGACCTTCTCTTCATCGATCATGCGGTTCATGATCTGAAGCACTCGGGGGGCGAAAGGGCTGGCGTCGAGGATCGGCTTGGCGGCCCGAATGGCCTGACCGTAAGAGCTGTCTGGGTGAATGCCGAGGAGTTCCTCAGCGATCTGCCCGGCTGCCGTGTCCATGTCCTTGATCGGGCGCTTGGTGAAGGTGTCGACGCCGGTGCCCATCTCCCACGTTGCCTTGATGAGAGGGTTGGCGTTCTTGCCGATGATGTCTTCTGCGCTCTTGAACAAAGTGCCTGAAGCATCGAGCGCTCCATTGGAGTCGAAGACAGGCTGGAACATATTGATTTGATCTATGCCCGGGATGTCCACGTCCGTGATCCAGGGCTGGACACCCTCTTTGGCGCCACCGAACGGAGTGCCAAAGCCGGAGCTCGGCATGCCGTAGCTGTTCCTGATCGACTCCGGGACGTAGCCCTCGTCATCCTTCCCATTCTCCATGATGTCGCGGGGAGCACGCATCGTCAGTTGCGCGTACCGACCAGACGGATTCGCACCGATCATCTCGGCTGCGTTCATCGACATCCGCGACGTGTAGGCGTAGAAGGGGGCAAGCCTTCTCAGGTAGTCTCGCTCGAACGTGGTGAGCGACGAGTAGTCGATGTGCAGCTTCTTCGCCTTGGCGGCAGCCACTCTCGGGTTGAACCCCTGGAGAAGCATGCCGTTGTACCCGGCGAGACGGTTGATTTTGTCGGTGATGTCGCCTTGCCGTGACCCGTACCGGGTGATGGCATTGGTGTTGTTGCGCTCGTCAACCAAGCCCTTCACGAAGTTGCCGGGCTTCCACCCCTCGGGATCGAAGAGCTCTGAGTAGGCAGCGTTCCTCGTGGGCAGTGGACCCTTGCCTCCAGCGAGTGCCCCCATGGCGTCGTAGGCCTGGTAGGCCAGCGTGGTGTCGGGGCTCGACCCCGGCAGGAACTGGTCGATCGTGTGCGTGCCCTTGGCAATATCCTGCGTGGCGCCAGCCATGTCCATGCTGCGGCCCCTACCCATCATGTCATAGGCAGCGAGGTCTTCCTGGTACCGGCGAATGCGGTCGGCTGGCGGGACGTTCTGGTACATGGGGACGCGGCTAAGGAAGTCATCCAGCTCATCAAGCCTGCCCTGCATCAGTGACTTCGTCGCACCGTATCCGCGCATCACATCACCGGGGCTGCCCAGCTCAACGATGTTCATGACCACGCCACCCAGCCAGTCCCTCGTGAACTTCGCGGGCCAGGCGAGTAAGGGCGCTTTCCACATGCGCGTGATTGCGTCGGTCGCTTTCGTCAGCGCGTTGTGGAGCTCGGGCTTGGCGTAGTATTCCTTCATCCTGGTGATTCGTCGGATCGTGTCGTCGTCCACCGAGACTGCGGACAAGTCCACCTGACCGTTGGCGTTGGCGAGACGGCCGAGGCGGTCCTCCATCTGCTGCTTGCCACCAGCGATTCGGCTCATGCCCGGCGGCAGTGGGCCGATCGCCCCACCCGACTCGTCCACCGAGTTGATGCCGAGGTTCCTGGTGAGGACGTTGGCCACTGAGTCGTGGTTGCCGCCCTTGATGTAGGCCGGGCCACCCTTCTTCGCTACCCCGTTCAGGATGTCGAAGGTGGCGTTGTTGACTCCCACTCCCTGGTAGTTGCCGACGATGTACCGAGAGAGGTCCTCCAAGGGCGAGGCACCGAAGAGGTCCACCTTGCCGATCGATGACGGGTCCATCTGGTGCATGATGTCGGCAAGCCTGCGGGCGTCCCCGAGTCCGTACATCGGGATTGGATCGCCGTTCGGGAGCCTGCCGGTGGGGAACCTGCGGCCGACTTCGCCCTGAATCTCCTGAAGGATGTAGCCCGCTGCCTCGTCGTCCGTGTTTGCCGTGCGAGCGCGGCCCGCGATTCTTTTGTCTCTGCTTAGACGGTTAAGGAAGTCTGTTCCGCCAGGGGTATACATAGGACTGACACGACCAAGCTGGTCCCCAGTCATGGCGGAGTGAGCCTTGGCCCCAACCGGCTGTGGCGCCAGGCCGAGCTCTTCAATCCGGTCCAGGAAGTTCTCGTCGTTGGTGTGGCGGGGGAAGTAGTCGCCGCCGTAGTTGTCGGTGAACTCGTTGCTGGCGAGACCGGCCGTCCGCCGCATCTTGTTCATCGTTTCCTTGAGGCCGCCAGGTCGGTGCCAGTTCGTGATGAACTGGCCGATCTCCGGGTTGGCAGCAAGGATGACTGCGTCCCCCGGGTCTGCGTATCCCTCGATCGCGCGACGAAGAACTCGATTAAGGGCGGCCGGGTCCTTGGAGGCATTGATGACCTTGGCAAGAGGAGCGATGGTCTGGTTGACCAGGCGGCGACCCTCTTCCCCCATCTGCCGCTTGGTGTCATTGACCGCGAGACCAATGATCTGCCCCTTCTCGTCCATGGCCCCAGACAGGTCGTTGCTGACCATGGCGTTGGCCGCCCGTCCGGGAGCCGACCATCGCAGCGACTGGCCTGCAAGGTCCATCCCTGCGGCCAGACGCTCGCCACCGGGGACGTTCATCCCGTAGAGGACCTGATCGGACAGGGGGAGCTTCAGGCCAATGTCATACCGGAGAGGCTGATCCAGGATGCCGTCGAGGTTCTTCTGCGATCCGACGGTCCCCAGCAGCTCATCGTAAGCATCGGTGTTCGAGAAGGTCTTCGTCCCCCGGACGGCACCAGCCTGCGCGTCGGCCAGCTCTCTCAGGGTCTGGCCGCGGGAAGCCATCCTCGGACCTACCAGCGGTCTTGCCAGAAGGTCTTGGTCTGTCAGCAGATTTGCTGTCTTGCCGTTGAAGTTCTTGCTAAAAGACTCAAGAGCGTTCTTAGCATAGCTATCACCAACAGTATTAGCTGCAATCTTAGCTCGGCTTGCAGCAACCTGCGCTGTTCTCGGGAGCCCGGCCTTGAGTGCCGTGAGGCCAGCCTTGCTCGCTCCGCCGCCGATCACGTTCAGCGGGTCAACCAGCACTCCTGCACCGAACTCAGCGAGGGGTCGCCCCCACCCTCCGAGAGCATTCGCGTCCGGTTGCAGGTCCCACGATTCGAGCATTTGGCCCGGCGTGGTGCCGCTGCCAAGCTCTTGTCCAGACACCACGTCCCGGAGCCATGAAGCAGGCGTGTCGATGAGGTCGAGCAAGGCGCTGGCGCCCTGCATGGTTCGTCCCGTCACCATCCCGAGCAGGGACTCACGCTCCGCCTCGGTGAGCGGATCGCTTGCCATCCGCGGGTCCACCGGGAAGTATCCCCCGGACCCATACCCGATCTGAGGAGCTCGCCTGCTAACGGGTTGATCGAAGTAGCCAGCGGACATGCCTCACCTCACGCTCCAGCATCGGGCTTCTGTCTCGGGTCGTTCATGAACGGCATGCCGTAGAACCAGTCGTCGGGGACAAGCGGGTTGTTCGTCTCTTCGATGTCCTGCCCCGTGGCAATTCTCCACAGCCTGCTTGCCTGCGGGCTCCATGGAGTCACGCCAATCATCTTTGCCCACTTGGTGTATCCGGCCTTGCCGACGGTGAGCTTGTTCTTTGCCAAGAACGCATTGGTCCATTCACGGATGTGGTGATGGTCGTCCTCGGTCATGTCCGGCTTGTTCGTCAATCCGCGAACCGTGTCCACTTCTCCAGTGACGATCGCGTCGTTGATTGCTTCGGGCGGCGCTGCGCCACCGGGGAATCCATTCTTGACGAGAGTCTTCCTGGCTTCCATGCGTGCCGCCCCGGGTGGCAGCGAGTTCATGGCGGCCAGGTCCTGCTGCGTTCTGGCCATGGGGTTCTGGGCAGCCAACTGGGCCTGCTGGTTCCTTCCCATGGCTTCCATGGAGCGGGCTTCGTCCTCGCCTCTCTGGGTGTATGCGGCCATGTTTCCAAGCCCAAGCTGCGGGTGCATGGCGTGGTAGGAAAGCAACACGCGAATACGATCTTCGGGGGTCTTGGCGTTGGCCAAGTCGTCGTGGAAGGTAACGGCGGCCCGGCTTGTTCCAAGGCGGCTGGCCATGTTGTCCTGCTTCGCCCGAGTTTCGATGGCGTCCTGGGTGTTCATCGCCCTGTCCGTTCGGAACTGGTTCACCACGTTGTCGTTGACGAATCGCATGCGCTCGTTGTGGGACTTCCCGGCGTTGGCCGGATCGTCATAGGCAGCTTCGAGGTCAGCACTGGTGAAGTCCGGGACGCCGTCGTTGTTGTTGTCGGCCCTGATCTCCTTCTTAAATCGCGTTGCCAGGGTACGAAGAGCATCCGTCCTCTTCCGGCTTTCCTGCTGAGCGATCATGGGGGCGCCGGGCTTGTATCGGGAACCACCACCGGGAATCTCCTCGACGGTGTACTTGCCGTCCTTCGTGAGGCGGTCGTGCCGCTGTCGGACGGCGGCTAAGTCGGCTGCGAGCTGCGCCGAGTCTGGCTCGTAGGCGGTTGGGTCGATGCCGAAAGCGGCTGCCATTCCCTTCACGCCGAGACCCTGGCCGGAGGCCAGAGCATGTTCGCTCGGTGCCCTCGGGACATAGCCTCCCGCCCCGTCGTTGACTCTTTGATCCCAGGCGTTCATGCCAGTGCGGGGCAGCCGGGGAACCCCCGGAGTGAACGGGGTGTAGTCCACAGCCTTGCGCTGGTCAGGGGTAAGCTCCGTCAGCGGGACCCCCTCTGCCACACCACGGCGCCCGGAGAGGACGCTGCCGGGTTGCGGACCCTCAGACGGCAGAAACTTCCTCCCCTGGCGAGCTCGCTCCTGGTTCTGGAGCATCTTGATTCGCTCTTGTTCGGTCATGTCAGTATGGCCTCGTCAACGTGGATGGGGTCGCCTGATTGTATCTGGTCCTCAGGAAGCGGATTCGTTCCTCGGGGGTCAGTGCGTGGAACGGTTTGCGCGACTGCATCTCTCTGGCAGTCATCGGGCCCATGCTGCCTGCCTCGCTTGCATCCTGATCACCTCCGCGTTTTCCTCCCGGCGCTGGGAAGAACGGATCGACATTGGTGTTGTTGATCCCCTGGCGAAGGGCATTGATGATCGCGCCTCCGCCAACGGCTGCCCCGGCAACGGCCGCCGTCTTCCAGGGGAACTTCCACTGACGCTTGGGCTTGCCAGCGGTGTCGGGCTTTGGCTGGTCCACGGCAGTCGCTGCGTCGGCATCAGCAGTCACATCCACATCGGGTGACGCGGCAGTGTCTCCTTCAGGGACCGATTTGGCATTCGGGTCTGGCGATGCCGCTTCGGCCTCTACAGGAACCTCAGCCTCACCCGGCTTGGGGCCTGCATCGGCACCCGTTTCTTTGGAGTCGGGGACGAACTCGGCATCGAGCTCGTCTTCCGGGGCGCCGTACATCGGGTCATCAAACTCGCTGGCCTTTTCCACTGGGGCAGCGTCTTCGCTGTCCGTCACGACCGGATCGGGGCGAGGCTCGTCCTGCGTCATCTGCGCGTCGAAGTCTCCCCGGGCTGTGTCGATGTCTTTCACAGCGTCCGCGTAAGCCTTCTCGACAGCCTTGACTGCCGCTCCTTGCGTTGCGTCCCACGACTTGTCGTTCGGGTCTCGATTCTTGTTCGACCAGTCAATCCATGCCTTTGCTCTGTCCAAATCCTCTTCGGTCACCATATCGCCCGAAAGAATGTCAAGGTGCTCATCGCTCGTGCCGTGCGGAAAGTTCTGCCTGAAGAGTTCTTCGCTGGTTAGCTTGGGGGCCGGGGCTTCGGGGTTGTCCTCATCGTTATTCATGCCCCGCTCGAAGACCGCTTCGCGTTCCTCGGGGGTTAGCACGCGGGCTTCGGGGGCCGGAGAGGCGTCCGCCGGGTCAGCGGGAGCCTGCTTCTCCGACATGGACCCCAGGCCTGCGGTGTCATCCGCGGGGGCTGGGCCCACCTCCCTGGGCTCAGAGCCTTTCTTCGGAGCTGGCGTCTTCTTGGCGCCACGGGACGCTTCGAGCTTCTCGTTGATGTCGTCCAGCTTCCTCTGCATCGCCGGGTCGTCGGAGCCATTGACCAGCGTGGCCATGTACTCCTGAAGTGCGGCTGATTCCTTGGCGGTCCGCTTCGACTTTGAGGCCACCTTGGACATGGCGATGTGCGGGTCCGGGCCTAGCTTCTGTGGACGGGGTTTTGGGGTCTCCTTGGCAGCCACCTTCTCCTGAAGCTCCGCCATGCGGCCTTTGCCAGCCGGGGCCGGGGCCTGCGAGCCAGACTGCTTCTCATACGCCTTGATCGCACCATCAAGACGCAAAAGTTCCTTGGACGCTGCCTTGGAGGAAGCAGTGCCGGAGTTCGTGGCGATCTCTCGCCTCATGCGATTGGCTTCGGCCTTGGCTGCCGCGAGTGCTTCGGGAGAAACCTGGCCAGAGCCGAGAGTGGCGATGTGATCCGATGCCGGTTGTGCCTTGGCGAACAGGCGGGACTTGGTGCTCCAGATTTGAGTGGGAGCTGGCATCCACTCTCCGCTCGCCATTTTGTTGAAGTTGTTGGGAACGCCTTCTGGAGCTAACGGGTTCTGCCCAAACTCGCGCATGTACATCGCGCGGATGGCTTCGTACTTGTCGTCCAGCGTCCCGGGCTCGATACCCTTTTCCGCAAGGGTGGCGGAGTCCTGGGTGAACTGCTGGTTCGGGCTGTCCACGATCGGCCGGTCCACGTTCCCCGTCTCGGCCCGTCGCTTCCTTGAGGCCTCTAACTGCCTGGCGTCCTGCGCAGCGAGTTCCTCGGACAGCCGCGCTTTATTGACGACGGGCTTCTTGGGGGCAGGTTCGTTTCGGTTGAAGTTCACCGGGTCACCTGCCAGCGTCTCAGGAAGAGAGCCGTCGTCGATCGGGACTTCGTCTTCTCCGAAGCCTACTTCCTCAGTTTCGTCACCAGTCCCCCTTGTTGCCTTCCTGGCTTGAGCATCTTCCATGAATTGCTCACGACGACCGGGCGTGAAGAAGTGGTCGTCCATCAGCTCTTGGCCGGACATTCTTCGGATGTCGGACACCTCGTCCATGAAGCCTGGGCTGGCTTGGCTGAACATGCTTTCGAGCAGGTTCCTGGATTGCTCTTGAGGCGTCCTCCCGTTGATGCCGGAGCCCTCCTCCATGGGAGAGTTGGCAGTGGCGCCCTCAGCCTGCATGCGTTCCCACAGTCGCTCCAGTGCGTTTCGCCGGAGGTTGTCGCTCTCGCTGTAGAGGAAGTCGTGAAGGTTCTTGTCGAACTGTTCCTGCGGCGTCCTGTCCTGGGCCAGCATCGCGGGGAGCTCACGGTCAGACCGGGCCATGACCCTCGGCGGGATCGGTTCCCTGTCGGTCTCCCCTGCATCAAAGTCGGCCTTCTGCTGCTCGTACTTCCTAATCGCTTCGATCTGGCTAAAGGTCTTTGGGTCCACGAGATGGCGTGCATCTTTGTAGGGAACTTCATCCATGACGCGAACGGGCGTCGGTCGTGACGTGTCTGACAAGGCAGGAAGATCGGCGGGCGACTCCGGGAACGAAATGGAGTTCTCTCGGAGGATCGTCTGCATTTGGGGAATCGACATGCCCTGGGCTTGCTTGGTCAGGAACCTCCCCATGTCGCTGTTCGGGCTGACCGCATTCATCTTGCCGCCGGGCATGGTCTTGCCGGTCATGAGCTGCTGAGCGGTGAGCCTCTCCAGCTCCTGCCGGTATGCGCGAGCGTCCTGAGGCAGCCGCTCCGGGATGTCCACAACGGTGGTGTTGAAATACTTGTCAAGCGGCTTGTTGACCTGCGAGCCGGGCTCGGAGTGAAAGGCAGACTTGCCCTCCCGGTCTGTCTTGATGAGCTCGTCGTCCACGGCTCCAGCCGGGGCCGGGTACCGCGGCGGAGGGATCACGACACCGGGGTCCTGGGGGGCCCACTCGTCTGCCCCTGTTCCTCCAAGCGTCCGCTCTCTGAAGCTCTCGCCTGACGGCTCTTCGTCCGAAACTCGGTAGGCTTCTTCTCCCCCGCGTCCAGGCATTCGCTCTGTCCTGGGCGTGCTGTCGCCGCTGTTGACGCGATCAACCTCCGCCATTCGCTCGGGGTTCCACTCGCCGTCATGGAGAACCTTGACGAGGTCGTCGGCCATCGAGGACCAGCCAACAGCCACTCGGCCACCGGCGCCGGTTGGCGAGGTCCGCTCGTTGGGGAACTCGTTGGCGATCGCCCGGTAGACATGATCCTTGCCCTCATCCGGGAGACGATCGAACTCGTCCTTGATGCGAACCGCGAACATCGGGTCTTCGTGAAACAGCGATTCCAAGAGAGCGTGAGCGCGGCCCCCGTCGCTGACGCCACGCTCCCTTGCGCGGATCGTCCGCTGCCCGGTCTTCGGGTCATACTGCAACCCGGTTTTGGTGGACCGAGAAGTGCTCTTCTGGTGAAGGATGATGTCCATGAGCTGCTGAATGGCGGTCTTCTGCGCCCAGCCCATGCCACCGTCTTCGGTCGGAACATTCCGCAGCGCGCTAGTCCCGTGACCAAGATTAGCGTCTACGCGAGTCTCCCCTGGGTCTACAAATCGAATCCGCGAAACGCTGTCGCCGGGCTGTTGGTAGCTGATCGGCGGGATGCCAAGCTCCGCTCGCATGGCGTTGATGTCCGCCTCGACCTCGGAGATGCGTGCGGGGTCTATGCCAGGAGAAAGTATGGGCGGCTCCACCGGAAGCCTGGGTGCGGCCTTTCCCCGGATGGGGCGGTCGCCCTTGCTCACGCGCTGACCGGCATCAAGAGCCTTGGATACGTTCTTAGGAGTAGCCATCAGGATTCCTTCTTGCCTTTGCCCTTGCCGTACTTCGTGAACTTCAAGCCCGCTGGCATGTCGTCCTTCGTGACCTTTGGAGACTTGCCGCCGCCCTGCTCCGCGGCGAGGTCCACGAGATCGTCGTTCTCTTTCGACTCCTCTTCGGCGTTGTCCTCCTCCTCCGGCTCATCTTTCTCCTCGGCCTCTTTCTTTTTCCTGGCGCCGTGCGTCATGGCTGCTGAAGCCGCGTGGCGAAGAGCCAGCCGGAGCTGCCTGGGCGTCATCTCGTCTGGATCGAGTCCAATGAAGTGGTGTGCCATCGTGTCATTCCGTCCTGGAAAGGAGTGCGAGCCGGAGTTGCTGCCAGGCCTGCTGCTGGGCAAGGTTCATGTTCATGTTGCCGGACATCCGGGCCATCTGCTTCTGGAAGTTGGCCTGATTCATCCCAGTCTGGAGACCGTAGTTGCTGTTGAGTCGGCCTTGGACCCTCTGTTCGTATTCGCCTTGCTGATCGGCGTTGAACATCTGGTCTTCTGCCCTGATGCCAGCCGCTTGCTGAGCGCCCTCGCCAACACCGCTGGCCTGCTGCTGAGCTGCCTGCATCTGCTGCTGAGCTCCGGCAGAGAACCCCTGCGGAGCGACCATCCCGGGACGGACGGCACCCTTCCGGTACCCGGCGGCAGTGGCGTTGTTGGCCGCTGCTTCCGTGACGGAGTCGGCAATCTTCCTGGGAGGTGCAAGTCCGGCGAGCGCAGATACCTGGTACGGCTTCTGTGCTGCCTTGGGAGGCGTCATTCGCGGGTCGGATGAGATCACGAGAGCAGACCGATCAATCCGGTCCTCCATTGGTTTTGCATCTCCATCCTCTGACGCGCGACCTCTTGGGCCATCCCCAACTGACTCACCTGCTGGCTCACCGCTTGCTGGTATCGCTGCATCCGCTGGGCTCGCCCTTGCTGCGTGAGCTGCTCTTTCTGGGACTGAAGCTGGCCTTGAAGCTGTGCGTTCTGGGTTGCGGCGCCGCGAGCCACGTTCGCATTGCCCTGCATCATCTGGCCTTTGGCGAAGTCCTGGACGGCTTGGTTGCCGGTCGCAGTCCCCGTGTTCGGCTTGACCTGGGTGTCGTGCTGATACCCCTGAAGAACGGCGCCCGTGTTGATGCCCTGGCCATTGGCATTCATCTGCGCCTGGTAGCCCTGCGGAGAAGGCATCCGCGGGCTGGGCATCTTGGGGAGCTTTTGGTTGATCATCGGTTGGTTGATCATCGGGTTACCCGAGGAGTGAGCTGCGGAGAGGGTCGAACGCATCGACCGGCTTCCCGTTGACGATTGTCTGTCCGCCGAGACCAGCCGCCCGCATGAGGGCTGCGTTCTTTGCTTGCTTGGCCTGGAGGTTTTGCTGGTTCATGGCCATGCTGGCTTGATTCCCGGCCATCTCTGACTGGTACTTCATGTTTGCCAGATACTCCTCGTGGGCCATCTGATCCGAGTCGCGCGCCTGGTCAACGCGGCTGTCCATTTCTTTGGCGATGGCGTCGTTCGTCTGCTGGAGCGATGACGCCTGGTTGTTGAAGTGCTCCCGGGCGGCTGGGTGCATGTAGTCCATGTAGTCCATCTGCGTCGGATCAGGCATTTGATGCGGCATCTGATGAACTCCGGGCTGCTGCTGCGGCGGGGGCGTGTGATTGCCGAATAGGCCTGGAGGAGCGACCTTCATCGGGCGGGCTGGGGCTGGCTTGCTCGGCTTTCGGGTCGGCTTGGCTGGCGGCCCGCCTGGCGCAAAGCCTGGCATCCGCATCAGGTCGGAAACGTCATCTCCGAATATCGGGAAGTTTTCGCTCATGGTTGCTCCTGCCTCCTATTTATGTCGCCATGACGCCGCTTTGTCCCTCGGCGTTCTTGCATGCCATCAAGATCATGGACTTGGCCCACGTCCGATTGAAAGCTAGGTTTGCGAACACGCCTCTTTTTCTAGCTTCTTCCTCTATCCAATTGATCACAGTTTCGATGTTGTCTCGAACCCATTGTGATCCAAGCTGATCCATTTTGGCGGCGTGGGCATTGCACTCGCAGTCCCCCTTGGGAACGATCCTGAGCCACGCGAACATCTTCTTTAGCTCTGTTCCCGGACCTGCTGGCAGAGTCGCTTCTTCTCGCTTGCGTGGGTATGCGTAGTGAGTCTCATCGACCGTGATCATTTCTCCGTCTCTGGAGACGATGCACATCTCTACTTCGTCCCAGGTGTAGCCGCGCTCGGTGAGCCTGGCCTCAAACTGAGAGACTGGTCCTGTGATCACGGAAACACCTGCGCTGGGCAGCCTCCAAAGACAACGTCGTTCGGATAGCACCTGCCGTCACCGCACGCGATCCCGTTGACGGCTGTGCCGGACTTGTAGGTCAGCGTCTGGCTTCTTGTCATGCCGCCGCCGATGTAGGTCGCCATCTCCTGGGACCCAAGACGGCAACTGTCAGCCGGGTCAGTACCGGCCATGGTCAAGGACATTGTTGGGTAGTAGATGCGGCACATGGTGACGCCGACTCCAGAGAGATAGCTCTTGACGTAAGTTCCGGTCAAGCAGACACCACCCCTTTGGTCGATGTCGAAGTAGCAAAACGTCGGGCAACCGATCTGGCACGCTGCCTGGCACTCGGCCTGAGTGGCGTACCCACCGGCGTTGGCCTGGAGAGAGCAGACCCCCGTAACGCGATCGCAGACCCACAATTGCGGTGGAGGTGGCGGCGGGGGTAAGCAGCACTCGCATGGCGGGGCCGGGTTCAGGTCGATGGCTGATCGAGTCAGCTTGCCTCCCTTCCTGAGCAGCTTGCTCTTTCGCCTCACCAGCTTGGCCATGGTCAGGACTCGCAGTCAGTGGTGTTGCTCAGGTCTTTCTCGATAGCTTTGATCCGCTTCTCAAGGTCCTTGATCTTGACGATGTCTGGTCGCCATTCGAGCAAAATGCTGCAAATGTCCTGGCCTTTGAGCTCTTTAAGAGACTCACGATTGCAGCACTTCGGGCACCCGCCGGGGTCTCCGCCTGTCACCAGACGAATGCAGTCGTCCATCTTCTTGCGGAACCAAGAGCAGTTGAGCCGCTCAAGGATTCTTACCTCGAAGCTGGCAAATGCCGCCTCAATCGCAGAGGAGATCATTGACTCGATCAGGTCCTTGATGGAGTCCCAGTCGATGTCGCCAGGGGTTCCCGGAATGCCCGGAATGCCGTCCTTGCCGTCGGTGCCGATGCCGTTGTATCCCGGCAGCCCGTCCTTCCCTGCCCTCCCAGCGGCCCCGTCCCGGGAGTTGGCTTCCTTCGCTTTGTTGGCATTGAAGAAGTTGGGATTGTTGGCTGTCGTGGAGTCGTAGGACCGAGGCCCTTGGCTTGTCGGCGCCGGGGTGTTGGACATGGACAGAAGCCGCTGGGCGATATCCAGGCTGTGACCGGCCGGGATGCCCGCTTGCGTGAACAGGCCAGCAATTTGCTGTGCAGAGACGTTGTTGCTCATTCTCCCTCTACTCCCATGACTTCAATTCCGTGAAGGATCACTGGGCCTGAGTCGTCTTGCTGGCCGAACAGCTTGACTGCAACGTGAGCATCTGAGCCACTGAAGTCCCTGATCGTTCTTCCGGCGAACACGGCGCGAGCAACTCCGTTTGAGTCACCTTCCTGGTGCGGATTGATCTCCAGGTTGACGTAGGACTGCGGCTGCGTTTGGTCTGCGATGAAACCCACGCCGCGATCTCTTCCGGCCACGTTCTTTCTCGGCGTGGTCGAGTTGTTGTAGAAGAGCTGGAGATAAAGCATGCACTTGGAGAGCGTGGTGCGATGAATCACTGAGACCGTTCTGCTGTTCTGCTGGTCGCCGTTCTTTGCGGTCTCATCTGTGATGAAGGCAAAGTTCCCTGACTTCCATGACCACGACACTGGTGTTCCATCGTCGGTCAGGCCTTGGCCAAACTGCACGACTCCTGGCTTGGCAGACAACTTGCCCACGCTGGCTGTGATCTGCGTGATCTGGCCGTCCGCGCCTCTGATCTCCGTTGCGCTGAAGAATTGCGACGGATATCCCTCCAGCCACGAGGTTTTCGTGTCCGGGTCATAGACGATCTGCCTGGTCGGAAACTCGCCTTCGTCTCCTGTGAAGCAGACATGGATGCGGATGACGCTGTAGTTCCTGTCCGCTCTCAAGAAAAACCATTTCCTCTTGGAGAAGTCGATGGTCGGAAGGCTTGAGTCGGTATTGGTTCTAACCATGGTATCGAGAGCATCGAAGAGGCTTTCTGTATGCCCATGTTCGTTGATCTTGTAGAGCCCGAAGTCATCGAAGACATAGGCTTCCCCCATGTAGATGTCCCAGCACCGCTGATTCAAGCATCCGCGATAGGCAACGAGGGATGTCGTTGCATTCATGGCTGGGTTGTTCACCCAATTCAGCCTGTTGCAGTGCCGTGCCTGCATGACAAGAACTGCGCCTGCGTAAGGAATCATGGATGTGATGTAGTCCGTGTCCCTCACGTTGGTTTGAAGAACCAGCTCGTTTGTTTCGGGCATGGACTCGGGCTCGTCGGCCTCTGAGTACATGATCGTGTTGGGCCTCTTGCCGGTTGTGTCCACTGCCAGAAGAGTGCGGTCCTGGAACACGATGCCGACCGAGAAGTCTGTGGACGCCACCCCGAATCTGTTTGCGTTGAGACTGCCATCGTCCAGGAGAATCGGTAAGGCCAGGAACCCGTCCCTGTTCACGTCCGTCAGGTCATAGTCGGAGAGCGTGTCCTCAAAGGGGAGCGTTGCGTCGAGGAGCGTGGTCACCCTGAAGAGCGTGATTGCTTGATTGCTGGTGCTTCTCCATAGCTCAGCTCCCGTCGCCCACTCAGGCTTTGGGTCCGGGATACGCCATGTGAGTTTTGCAGCGTGATCTCCGCAGTTCACCTCGTTGACTGGAGAAAGGCTCGACAGGACTGGGCCGCCAGCGTCCTTCGACACCCCTGCGTTCACCCACCTGTAGTAGCACTGGTATTTTCCGCGAAGAGTTGCTCGCATGATCGCAAGACCGCGAGCTCCTCCTACGTCGCCTTCTGTGTTGAGCAACTTGGGAGCGAACAAATATGTCTTGTTGGGTTGCTCAAGAAGCAGTTTCGTTATCCTGCCGTAGCAGTCCACTTCTGTGTTGATCGTGTCTCCGTCTTCGGTGGTGAAGACGGGCGGGGTCATGTAGCCCTTGCCTGCGTTTGCTGGCAACGGGTCAATCTGCCGCTGCTTGTAGGTGTTGAGCTGCGAGATGGTCAGTTTGTCAGGGCACCGCGGGTCTGAAATGCAGTAACCGCGAGCTCGGAGCTGGCACGTCGCGGTGGTGTTGCAGTTCGGGCCGTTCAAGTATCCAGCCATGAATCCAGATGCGGTGTGCAGCGTGGCGACGATCTCGTCCCCGGGCTCATACCCAGACCCAAAGTCATAGACTTGAGCTGTTATCGTGTAGTTAGCGAGATCAGTTCCGTCGCCAGCCGGGTAGCACTTAAACTTTCCCCAGAAGGCATCCGGGAACATGAAGATGACCTTCGCTCCCCCGCCTTTGCCTCCCGTGGCTGGAACGATGACGCCGTTACCCTCTCTGGTGTACTCAGACAAGCAGAGCCAGTAGTAGAGCGGGTACTCGAATATCTCCCAGAAAATTGCTCCGGTGTCTGGGTCTCCTGCCGCAAACCCCTTCTTCAGCTTCAGGGCGGCGGCGGCGCCTGTCCCTGTGACTGCAAGCCCTGGTTGATCCCGGAACTGCACGCACGCAGTGGAAGTGTATCCAGTCCCTCCGTCAGTGACCTCAACTTCTGATATCTGAGCATTGCCTATGCGGGCGATGGCCTTTGCCTGCCTGCCTCCGACGACAACCGGGTCTATCGGGGAGTCAATCAAGAATATGCTGCTGAGTGGCGTCAGGTCGATAGCCTTCGGTGAGCCACCTCCTGCGGTGCTAGACACAAGAGCGCCAGACTGGCCTGGCGGAGGGCCGATGTACACAGACGGCGGCAGGTGATACCCGTTGCCAACATCCGTTAGATCGATGCGGGCAACGTAGAAGCTGGGGCTGGAGTCGATTGCGATGACTGGCTTCGTGGCTGGGGCAGCCAAGCCCACTGGTCTAAGGCTTCCGTCACGGCTGCGTACAAGCCCCTGATTGCCGTGCCCCTGGTAGATGTAGACTTCGCCCCTCCGCCCCTGACAGAACGAGACCGGAAACTCCGGCCTGAGCGCGGTGCGCTTTTGGGAAACAGTCGCTTCAGTTCCGACAAGGTTTGTGATCTCCAGGATGTTTCCAGCGTCATCGAACGCCATGACAGTGTCCGTGCTCCCGGACCCCACCGACAGCCCCCACATCTCCAGGAGCTTGTTTGCCACGCTCAGGATGGTCTTCATCCCGCCCCTGACAGTGAGCTGACCGGGGATCAGCGACATGACATTGAACTGCTCGGTGGCTGCACCGGGAGGGAGTTTGTAGGCGCTGGCAGCCTGGTACAGGCCAAGGAAGTTGGAGATTTTCATGGGTAGCTACCGGGTGCCCCTCCGTCGAGGATCAGTGATCCTGGGCTGGATGACGAGCCGCCGTCCAGCGTGTTTCCTGAGGTCGATCCGCTGCTTCCCGAAGACCCGGGCCCGGAGCCTGCGTTGTCTGCCCCTGGCCTCAGGTACCAGTACGAGTAGTAGCCAAACCGAGAGTCACGGCGACCCGAGATAGGAGCCTTGGAGTCTCGCTCAAACGCCAGCCTCAGGTCTCTTCCGTAGATTCCCATTGCCCCTTCGATGTTTTTTCCAGTCAGCCTTGCCAACCATGTTTCGGCGCCCGACAACAAAGCAGTGTACATCTGGGGAGAAATGTCCAAGTAGTCAGTGATGATGTACTTGGTGTTCTGGTACTGAAGCGGTGCGGCCGGGCTCCATGCAGAAAGCTCGCCCGCACTGGTGACTGCATAAATCAACGCCTCATCGGCGTACCCGTTCATGCCAGCGAGGCTTTCTGGATGAATTGCCGGGTCTCCTGAAAATCGGATCAGGCTTCCCGTCATCAGCTTTGAGAACTTCGTGTCTGTTCCGTGGGTGATGACGCCGTCTGTTGTCACGGTTCCACACCTGGCTTGATCCTCCCATCCGGTGAATCTCAAGTCCCTCGGACGACGACGGTAGGTGAGCGTCATCGACGTGTCATAGGCCCATCCGTTGAAGACCCTCATCTCCCATCGGTCTGGCATGGAGATCGAAGGAGTGATCGTCCACACGATGTGAACCAACGACCTGAAAGCGGTGTTGATCAGTCGCTCAAACTCCATCGGGGAGACGTATTCGGCAACGATTCCCGTGGTTGGGAGAGCGACAGCATCGACGGAGCTTACGCCCCACGGGAGCTTGTAGCTGATGACTTTGTTAGAGGACGGAAGGGAAATGTTGTCCGTGCTGTGATACCAATCCCAAGCTCGCACTTCCACCAAGTCTCTGTAGGCATGGAACAGGGACTGCCTAAGAACTCGATGCTCTTGGTCTTGAGCTCCTCCGCCCACTGAAGACATGAGGTATTCGATGGCGTCGATCGCGGCGTACATGGATCACCCCGTGTAGCAGATGTTGTTGACAAACGGGCTGACGCGATAGTTCGTCGTCACCTGAGAGCCAGCCGCGACGAACTTATTGGCGCCGTAGGCCAGACCGTTCCATGCCGGAACCGCATTAGACTGGATCGGCATAGCTGTGCTGCGGATGGTCCATGTCACGCCGTTTGCGCTTGTGATGCAGGTAGCCTGCCCGTCCGTCGCCATGAAGAGACTGTTTCCGTAGGTGCACCCCCTCCATGACGCCGTGGTGCCGATGGTCTGGGCGGTCCAGGCCGTACCGTTTGTTGAGGTGTAGGCAGTTCCTCCTCCGCATGGGACCAAGACGTAGAGCGATCCGCTGTAGGCGACCTCAAACGGGGCCGCTGCGGCGGTGCCGAAGTAGAAGTCGGCTCCGGCCAGCGTAGCCCTCGTCCAGACAGCGCCGTCGGTCGAGCTGTAGAGGTACCCGTCAACGAGCCGACCAAACCACCGTCCGCCGGAGTACCGGACTTCTGCGTTGTTCCACACGGTGTTGTTGGTAGTGCCGGAAATGCTCGTGGAGATAGCGGAAAGCTGACCGTTGAAATACTGCCACAAGGCACCCGAGGGAGCCGAGACGGCGCCTGCCCATCCAGCGTCCGACGGCTTCGCAGTGATGAGGAAGCGGTTCACCCCGAAATCATATGACTGCGCCTCTGAAAATCCAGGAGCCCCGGCAGTCCACGACGGAGCGGCCACACCCCAGGTGATACCGTTGCTGGAGCTGCTGACCGACATCGATGCCCTGCCGAGGACGTAGCAGTCGTTGATGGCGAAAAACAGGCCGCCGCCACGAGCAATCCGGCTGAACCGAGACGACACTGGGACTGGTGCCGGGCATGCCTGCCAGGCAACACCGTCCACTGAGTACGCATACCCGGTCGTGAACAGGCCCCCAGCAATGTCGCCATCCGGGGCGTAGCTCAGGGCACCGAGCCTGCTGTATCCAGAGGTGTTCCATGGGTAATCGACGGTCCCGGAGGCGAGCTTCCAGGACGATCCGTTGACCGTTGGAGCGGACCCAACAGTGAGGGTGGCGATCTGGCTGTAGACCGTGCCCACGGCTGTGGTCGTGGCTGACAGGCGGTACTTGGCGCCGTTGTCTCCCGAGGAGACCGTGACCGTGAGCGTGGTCGCGTTTGCCCCGGAGATAGCTGCCCAGGTAGAGCCACCGGCAGCAAACTTTTGCCAGGCGTAGTTGATGGGGCTCTCTGTGGACTGAGCAATGGCAGTGAACGTGACAGACAGACCTGCGGTGGTTGTGGTGTCTGAGGGGTTGGTCGTGAACACTGTGGACTGCTGCGTTGCTGCGGCACTGGGGAGGACCAGATTCAGCGTCCAGGTTGGTGCCGTGCCAGTGATCGAGGCAGAGGCCACGGCTCCGGTGGTGACCGAGCCAATGGTCAGTGTTGGGGTCGGGCCAGCGGGACCTTGGCTTCCGGCCACACCCTGGATTCCCTGTGAGCCTTGTGGGCCAGTCGGTCCCTGGACTCCAGCCGCACCGGCAGCTCCAGCCGCGCCGACTGGGCCACGCATCTGGCCGAAATTGAGCCAGCCGTTTGCCTGAGTCGTGCTGGCCGTGCTGCCCCCGACGTAGACAAACCCGTCGCCCACCAACGTGGCAGATGGGGTGCCGGTAGGCAGGGTCGATCCCGAGAAAATCCAGATGTCCCCCACTGCCATTCCCGTCGAAACAGGCGGCCATGTGGTGGTGAAAGTGCCTTTGACCACACCGGCCCCACCTCGATCGCCTTGCGGACCCTGTGCCCCAGTCGGGCCAGCCACTCCCTGAGGGCCAGCCGCACCGGCACTTCCGGTAGCACCAACAGGCAGGACGAGGTTCAGGACTTGGTTGGGAGCAGTGCCCGAGAACGTAGCTGACGGCGTGCTGCTAGATGTGACCGTGCCGATCGTGAGGCTGGTGGCCGCTCCGGCACTTCCGGCGTCACCCTTTGGCAGCACCAGATTGAGGATCGGGTTCTGTGGCGTACCGCTGATCGAAGCGCTTGGGGCGGTCCCCTGCGAGACAGATCCGATGGCCATCGTGGCGGCACTGCCAGTCGGGCCAGCGGGACCGGCAGGGCCAGCGACACCGGCAGGCCCGGAGGACCCCTGCGGGCCTGCAACACCGGGCAGTCCACGGTCTGATCGGTAGGCCAGGCTGTTCCAGGTGGTTGTCCCGTCGCCCAACTTGAATCGTCCGGTGTCGGTCTCAACCCCCAGCTCGGCAGCACCGAGGATCGAGTTTGCGGCGGCCCACTCTAGGGCTGTGCCTCGCCGCATCAAGATTTGCTGGTAGATCGTTGGCATGTCATTGCTCCTTTGAAGTATTCATGTGCGGCAGAGGGGAGTGCTGGTCACGCCTCTAACGGCATCGGCTAAAACGTAGCGTCAGCAATCTGTTGGCCTGTTGTCGCCGTTGTTGCAACGTCAGCGAGCCTCCCACTTGCGAACGCCGTAAGCGCCGACGCACACGCCGACTGGATTGCTGACGATGTGATTGCTGCGGTCCCAGTAGTCGCGTCGACAGCCACGCCAGACGCGACCAGCGAAGCGGCAGGGACTGCGAGCGTTCCAGTCCTCGCGCCCGCTGCGTAAGAGGTGCCGCTGCGAACGTCACCTGTCGGCGGGTAATATCCTGTCGAGATCGGATCGACAATCGTTTTCTTTGAGCCAGCCGACGATCCGCCAACCACCTGCACTATGGCAAAGTTTCCCGTTGACACAGTGAACAGCACAATTCCAGTGACTGGGGAAAATCCGTTGTCGGCATATTCCACCTCGGTCACTCGCACCCCCCATGTTGATGCAGTCACTCCCGGCTGAGTGCTGCTAGCCTTTGCTCGCGTGACGGTATACGTTCCAGAGGACCCTAGTATCATCCCAGGGCCACCTACTCCCCCGACGCAAGTCCCGTTGATCGTCACGGTGCTAGCTACCCCTGCCGCCACCTGCACGCCCGCGTACGAGCCGCTCGATCCAGACACTGTGCCTGTGATGGTTAGTGGCACATTACCCTGCACGGCCACCCCCGGTCCGTTGCTCCCAGCCGTTACGTCTCCGGTGATACTGATTACGGCACCTTGCGCTTGCAACCCACCGCCAACATTACCGCTCGCGCCACCAGTCACGTTTCCGGTGATGTTAAGCACCGCTGCTCCGGTGACCGTAAATACTGCCGATCCGTAATTGCCGGTTGTGTGCTGCAAAGATCCAGTGATGTTCAGCGTTCCAGCCGACTGAAATACGCAAGAGCCTGTCCCATTGGATGTCACAGATCCGATAATTGTGTATGTGCCCGACGAACTGATAGCAATCAGATTCGTGTTTTGGCAAATCAGATTCGCCGTCAGCGTCACGCCAGACACGAGCGCAAACGCCCCGCCAGCCGTGGCTGTGTTGCTGCCGTCGTTGAAGGCATCGTTTCGGATCGTCGCAACTGTCGTGGCGACGTTGATCGTGATTGTTGAAATGCCGTTGGCACATAAAACGTCTGCCGCAGTAAACGTGGCGGTGGCCGCAGTTCCTGTTGGCGTGGTAGCCCAGATGGCTCCGTTAATGTTTCCCGACGCGCGGGCGAAATACGTCGCCATTGCTCACAGCCCTTTCGACCGGAGGAACTCGACCACGGCGGACTGCATGGCAGAAAACGCTGCTTGCTCTTGCGGGTCAGTGATTTCGTTTTCCCGGCCACGCACGATCGAAATTGACGCGCTATCGAGACGTTGCTTTTGGCCTTGCTCATCAAAGCGGACGGGGACGCAGTTTAGAGAAAACGATACTGGCTCCGTACCGTCTTCGTTTAGCCTTTGGCTGACGGCAAGCGAAACGTCCCAGGAAGCGAACGTCCTGCCGTCTGATTCGATGATTGCGTTGGATTTCATTTCGCTCACGAATAGGTGGCAGAGGCAAAGGCGTCCCATGCGACATTTGTCGCCGTGAGTGTTGCGGTGACAGACCCAGACGCGGAAATCTGTGATCTCTTAATCGTCCACACCGAAGCCGAGGTCGCGGACCCGGTGACGGCGCGGCCGGAGTAGGAATATGGAGAGGCCCAGGCAAAACGGCGATCGTAGATCGTCGGCTTGCCCGACAGATCGGCATACGCGCCGCTGGTCGCAACGGTCGAAAGCTGCGTCTTGATGTACGGAACGTCGGCCTTAATTGAGTCGTCTTCAAGGACGATCCCCACGCCCACCGCCGATGTCACGATTAAGCCATCGGTGTCCGTGGTAAGAATCGACCCTGCCACCGTTCCAATCGCCCCAGCGCTGGTAATGTTGCCGTGCGCGTGGGAGGTCGGAATGAAGCTCGTCGGCTTGTCAGTCAGGTCGTTCCATGAGGAGACGCCTCCGCCACCGGATGGGGCCGGGAAAAAACTGGCGTCATACTCGTCCTGAGTAAGCTCCTTGGCCTTCTTCACTAGGGCCAGACCCGAGAACGCAGCTAGGAGCGATGCGTAGCCTGGCTGGTTGTCGGTGAGGGAAAGCAGCACTCTCCCCTTCTGGTCCTGCGGGGCCGTGGCGTAGGGGCTGATGCAGGTCAGGCTGCCGGAGTAGCCGATCTGGCTGTCCACGCTGGCCCGGATCGCTTCGTACTCTGAGTCGGTGCTGAGGTTGAGCCTGAGAAATCTCATGCGACCCCCCATTTCTCGGCCAACTCGGCGTAGATCGACGCTTCCTGGCTGGCGGTGAGGCTGGAGTACAGGCGGATTTCGTTGATGCTGCCGTCAAAGAACCGAATGGGAGCGTTGGAGTTGGCCGCCCCGATCATCGAGAGCGATCCTGTGACGGTGATCGGTGACGAGACCGCTGAGGTCGATGCAGCAAAGCTGTTCTGCTTCACCAGGCTTGGGCCAACGGTGAGGATTCTCCGTGACCCTGTCGCTAAGACCCCGCCTTTGACATGCGTGGAGCCGGACGAGACCAGGACTGGCCCCTGGGTGGCGTCGTTGTTGCTGGCCACCATGGCGGCCTGGGTGCTGGCGCCACTGAGAAGCTGGAAGAAGGTGCCGTAGGTCGAGCCACCAGCCCGGGAGCCCACGATGAAGGCCTTCCAGGTTGACCCGGGAGTGATCTGCGGCAGCGTCAGGTAGCTGTACTCGCCGTCGAACACGACCGCCGGGTACTGACCGAGGGTGGCTATGGGGCGGCTGAACTTGGACGGGGCACTGGAGACACCCCATGAATCCAAGGGGCCTTCCTTGGCAATGGACTCAGCGTCCAGCCACAGAAGCAACCCGGATACAGCCCGGGGGTTTCTCCTGATGGAAGCAGCGGTGGAGAGCATCAGGCCCTCCAGCGGCTAACAACAGAGGAGTTCGAGAGCCAGACCTGCCCGCCGTCTGGCTGGAGGACGATGTCCCCGCCGGTTTGCGAGCGAACCCGGTTGGCCGCCGTCGAGGATGCGGACTCGTGGGCCAGAGTGATCGTGCCGCCGCCGGTGGCGTTCTCGTTGACGATCAACACTGGCGCCGTAGCCACGATGCCAGTGATCGTGATGTTGCCAGAGCTGGTCACTCGGACAATGTCGTAGCCCGTGACATCCAGGTTGTTGCTGGAAGTGATGGTCGTGGCAAGGACACGAGGCAGGATCGGATCGCTGCCGTTGAGCTGGTGATTGGTGGCGTGCGAGGTTGGGGCCCGTGCGTTGGTCAGCCGCGAGTCGCCCGTGACGATGGCGTCGGTGATCCCGTATCCGGTCACGGTGGTCGGGGTGCCGGTGATCGTCCCCCAGGCCTGGTTGTGGGAGGCCGGGGTGAACGTGGAGGGGACGCCGGACAGGCTGCCATAGGCCACCGCAGGACTGGTGCCAGCGGTGACGCGACCGTAGACATCTACCGTCACTGAGGTGTAGACGCCCGCCGTCACGCCGCTGGTTGGGAGCTGAGCCACCGGGAGGGTGCCGGTGGTGAGCTGCGAGGCGTTCGTCATCAGCGACAACAAGGCACTGACCGCGCAACTGAACGTCGCTGAGCCAGCGGCGTTGTCGAACACGATCACGGAGCCCGATGTGGGAGTTCCCGCTGTAAACGCTGAGATTGTAGAGTCTGGCATGGCTTACTTCTTGCCGATGATGTAGGTGCCGTCTTGGGCAATAAGCCTGTTCGCATTCTGCCCGGTGACGTTGAACGGGGATGTTGGTGTGGTCGGCACACCGGCAGGGGTCATGGTTCCCTTGCTCATGCTTTCACCACAGCCTGAGCAGTGCAGGTGCCAGCGTTGATGACGGCGCAGACCTGAACGGCCCCGTAGGCCGCGTCCGGGATTGCGTAGGCCTTGCCCGTAACGACAGGCGTTGTCAGAGCGTTCCCAGAAGCATCGCACAGGGGCACCGGGGTGCCTCCGTCGTCAGAGCAGACGTGCCAAGTGATCGTCGTCCCGGTGACCAGCGAATTGATGAACAGGAGCCCACCGGCAGACGCTCGGTACGGAATGCGGTAGGCCGTGGCCGCGGTCGTTCCTACAGTCCCGGCCGGAATCTGGGAGAACGATCGCAAAATCATGCATGCCATGGGTTGGCCTCTCGTGTGGTTCTTTCTCCCTATTTATGTCGCCATGACGCCAGATTGACGCACTACCTCTTCTTCTTCCAGGAAGGGGTGTGCTTTTCGACCACGAGGGCCCTGGCGTCGGATTTCTTCAAGTCCGGGTTCTTGGCCATCGCGGCTTTCGTGAGTCGCGCGATTGCCCGATTGCTGAGGGCTTTGGGCTCGGGCTTCGGTCGCTCGCTGCCCTCGTGATTGACTATGCCTTGCACCGTTAGGTTTCTGGCCTTAGCAACTTTCAATACGTCGCTCGTGTCGCTGACCCAGGCCATCGGGTCCATGTGACCCCGCTTGTCTGCTATTCCTGAGATGTACTGCTTGCCAGAGACGCTGATCCCGACAGCCTGGGCCTCGCGGACGATCTTGTTCGCTTGGTGGACCGGCATGTCGTTGAGCCAGCTTCCGTCCAGCCTCCCTTCCTGGAACGCGCGGTCCGTTCCCTTGGTGCCAGGGGGCTGCTGGAGAGCGCACATGATGGCAAACGCCTCCGTCTGGCCATCGAGGATCATGCGTCGATAGTGCAGCTTGACGTGCATCGGCGCGCGGGCAAGCTCGTGCGGGAATATCACGGGTTGAGCTCCGGTGGAATCTGAGGAGAAGGGGGGCCCCCGCCGCCGCCGTCACCGGGCGGAGGTGGACCGCTCGGGCCAGACGGAGGCAAGCCCGGGTCCCCGGGAGGCAGCGGCGGGGGAGGAGGTGGAGGTTCCGGCAAGAGGTAGGGCGTCGGGTCAATGTCGAGGCTCTTTGCCCAATCGGATATCAGGGCGTTCCACACCGTCACCATGCCGGTGGAGGCGAGCTGCTGTGCGATCGGGCCGATGGTCTGCATGGCCATCTGCATCTGCTCGACCTTCCCGGCCTTGTTGGGCTTGCGGGCGGAGCCTGCTTCGATGCGGTACTGGAACTCTCGGGCGATGGCGTTGATGCCGATCGGGATGATCCTCTTGTCCCAGGCCTCGGCGCCGAGAGGGCCAATGATTGGGGCCACGTCCTTGCCTTCGAGGAGCCAGCGTGCCGCCAGTGCCTCTCGCCTTGCCAACATGCTCATGGCGTCTTCTAAGACGTTTGCCATGTCGTCAGGACGGACGCTGATCTGCTCTGACTTGACCTGGGCTTCAGCAGCACTTCTAAACTGATTTCTGGTCATACCGTAAACTAATTCGGTAAGACCGACCCGTTTGTCAAACAACTCCATAAGAGCTGTGAGAATCTCCCAGATGTCGCGGTTCACCGACGGCATCGTCAGCACCGAGACAATCTCGTTGATGTTCCGCCCCATGGTCTCCGAGAGCTCCACCAGCGTGAAGCCGCCCTGCTCGTGCTTGAGAATCTGGTCCTTGAAATCCTGCTCGGCCGCCTTGTTGACGGCGATGACCGTCTTGCACGACACCATGATCCTGGAGATCAAGAACGAGATGATCCAGTTGATGCACTTCAGTTCTGGAATGCCCGGCTTGATGTGGCTGATTGGCCAGGAGTATCCGGTCTTGCGGTGGAACTGGAGCGCAACAAACGGCCACCCGTTGTTCTCGGTGTAGAAGGGGATCGGCCACCGGGTTCGACCGAACAGCGTTTCCGGCATTCCGGTCTCGGGATCGATCTGCTCAAGAGCCACTGCCTTTGGCGCATTCAACGGAAAATCCACGCCTTCCGCGACCACGATGTAGCAGTTGTCACCCAAGGAATCGAATCGATCTCGGAACTCCTTTGGGGACCCCTTGAGGGTGTGGCCGAAGCCGGTCTTGGACCAGATTTTCCAGTAAACCACCAGGTCATTCGTCTGGCCGTTCTTCTTCTTGTTTCGATAGCCACGACCACCGATTGCGACCTCGGATTCGTAGCTCTCGATGTGGCCCTTGAGGGCTTCGTCGTCGAGCTGATACTTCTTCTTCAGGTATCCAATTGGGTGAACGCACCGTCTTGCGCACCAGAGGATATCTTCTTGCTCGTCAGCGTCAGGGTCCCACTGGATGTTGTCACTGGAGTCGAAGAAGCTGCCGATCACGCTGTAAGGCTCACCCTCGTCGCCTTCGAGATCGATGGATTCCGTCCACCACAAGCCGAGTCCGGTGACGATCGCCTCATCGACACATTTCCTGGACTGCTCTTTGAGGTTGAGCTCGACGGGCGTGTAGTTCAGGTAGGCCTCCATCAGGCTTGCGACCGTTTTTCGGCTGTCCTCTTCCGCGGCTATGGCGTTGGACGCCGCGATGAACTTCTGCATCGGGTCTTCGACCGGCATCCCCGTGTTCGGGTCGATCTGCGGCATCCCCGTCATGGGGTCAACCGGCGGCGGCGCCGATGGGTCAATGCCGAGCGTGAGCGGGGAGACCACCGGGAACTTCCGGGGAGTCACCGTGCGAACTGGGTTGCGGTGGTAGATCACGCTCGCAAAGAGCTTGACTGCCTCAAACACCTTGTTCACCACGACCTTGAACGCTGGCGTGACGTTCTTGGCGATTGGCGATACGGCGAGCTTGTCCGAATCAGCCCAGAACCAGTCGCCCTGCCCGTCGAAGAAGTTGCGTGCTTCGTGGGCATCGTCGGTGAATATCTGCTTGTGCTCTTGCGACTTCTTGATCTTTCCCAGCCACGATGTAGCGATGGCGCGAAGGGCATCCTCCATGTCTTTCGCAGACGCCTCTCCCTCCATGCCTTCGGCAGGGTTGTCGCTTTGGAGTCGGAGGTCTTCTTCGAGGCTCATGTGTTCCCCTGCCGACCGGCGGCCGGTGTTTTCCTATGGATGCAATCACAAGTATCCACCGGCCGCCGGGAGCTTACGCCTTCTGCTTCGCCGCCCTGACCTTCAGCTCTGTCAGGAGCTGCCGCACGTCGTGCAGCGCCTTCTGGTTGGGGTGAAGCTCCCAAGCTCCCCACCTCATCCAGTTCCCTGCCAGCTCGCTTTCTCGCCAGAACGGGTCATCAACATGGCGAACGCTCGTCTTCTCGATGAACCCAAACGTCGGTGACCAGATCAGCACCGTCAGCGTGCTGGACCCTGGCGCCTGAGAAACCCATCCGTTTGCTGCTTGAAGCGGGTTCCTGTCAGCCGGGTTGACGTGGAACAGAATCTGGTCGCCCGGAATCACTTCGGGCATCTTAAAGGGCTGTGCTTCTTCGTTGGCCTGCGACTCTGACATTGGAGCCTCCTGTGTGAAATTGCCTCCGCGGGCAGACAAGACATCACAGAAACTGAGATCGTGCAACCGTCATTCACGCCACCCAGGACTTGGTATATGAATTAGGAGTAAGGTACACGGACTCGTTCACGTTCTTAGCTTCGTCTCTTTGCTTCTTCCATGCGTATCCCCACCATTCGTCTTTCTGGACGACCGGGACGTGGTATCGCGGTTCGTAAGCGCAGAGGTAGCGAAGACAGTCCACGAGGTGGAAGTCTCCTCGCTTGTTTGGCTCGTCCTTCACGACAGTTTGAGTGCCGACGTGCTCGACCTTTTTCTTGTACCTCTTCATCTCGTTTTCGAGATTTGGCATAGCGCCGCGCAGGACCCTGAGCCTGGGAGTCCCGTCTGGTCGAATGTGGAGAGCGGTGCGAACCGAATGCAGTCCGGCCTGAATGTTGTCCACGCCGGGGATGAAGCTGGAGCCCGTGGCCTGGGAGCGAACGCCAAGGCTGGCAAGCTGCTCGGTGTACTGGTCCTGCGGGCTTCGGCCAGACCCGATGTCCGTGAGCCGACCTCCGTGCGAATCGATGAGGAAGGCGTAGAACTGCGTGCCTTGGGTCTTCTTCAGCATTTCCTGAGCGAAGATCACCGCATCGCAATTGCGGATGTAGAGCTCGTCATAGAGCAGGATCATCGTTCCTTCAGGCGGCACTGCGGCGAACGTGACCGCGGTGACCGAGTGCCCCGGATCGATCGAGGCGTACCGGCACCACTCCGCCGGAACCTGGCCTCCCGGAAGGGAGGACTGATCGTAACCGTGGATCGACATGCTGAAGTTCGGGTAGACCTTGATCGAGTCGATGTTGAACTCGCCCTCGGATCGTTGACGGAGCACGTTCTCACCGGCTGCCGACCAACGCTCCAGCATCTTCCTCTTCTCGTCCTCGGAGATGTGCGGGTTGTCCATGAAGCGAAGGATGTATCGCTTGATGTCTTTGTTGCCCGTCTCCATCGCCTTCTCAGCCCGCTCGTTGAGGCTCATCAGCGCGTCATTCTTCGAGTGCGGCATGGCGGACCACGCGAAGTTCCCCGCGAGGTCAGGGAGGCGGGCCTGCATCTCAAGGACCCAGTCCTCGTTCTCGATGTCCTCATCGATGTGGACTCGATTCGCCTTGAAGCCCTGCTGCGGCTTGGCTTCGCTGGAGAAGAAGTGAATCGTCCAGCCGTTGACCAGCTCGCAGACGTTGAGATAGTTGGCGGACTTCAGGAGCCACGACATGCTCTTGATGAGTCGCGGCGGAATCAGGGGCGGGGCTGGCTTCGTTTCCTTCTCCCGACCGGCATCGGCCACGGGGTCAAACGCCCGCCAGTGTCCGGTCGCCTTGTCCCGGATCATCTTGAATGCGCCTGCCTTGAAGAGCATCGGGACGACTGTCAGGCCGATGTGCTTCCATCCGGCGCCGATGATGACGAGGACCCCGTTTTCCGTGGGGTACTTTCCAGGGACGGGGTGGGTTCCTGTTACAGCCCATGCGTCCTCGATAAACGTGCAGAGGGACTTGCCAGATCGATTGCCGCCGACCACGAGGATTTCACTCGCCGGGTCCTGGTGATACTCCCACTGCAACGCCGATGGACGGTACATCTTGAGGGCTTCCGCCCGCCGAGAGGAAAGCTCGCTCTGCAAGCTCCTGAGTTCGTCTATCTGAAAGGTTGATAGGGAACTGACCAAAGGGAGCGGCTGAGGACCCGGCTGGGGCTGGGGCTGGGATTTGGGAGACAACATCGTGGACCCTCTTGGCGTTGGTGAGGTGCAGGATGCTCTCGATTCGCTTGTCGATTTCCGACTGCAACTCCTCTTCGGAGTAGAGGTCGATCGGCTTGCGGGCACCCCCCTGTTCGGTGTTTTTGATGGTGACCCTGGAGATCATCTCCAGCACACCAGACCTGATCCGTGACCCTGGCTTGGCGTCCCAGAACTGCTTCATGAGGAGCGCGGAGAACCCGTTCACTCCCCCGAAGTTGTTCATGATCGCTTCGGTGAGCTCAGCGGTGTGCGGGATGTTCGTGCCGCCAGAAATCTGCCTGCTCACGAACGACTCGACCGCATTGCTCTCGATCTTCTCCAGGTCCGACTGCCGCTTCCTTTTCTTCTGGCACTTCCGGCACACGCGACGGAACTTGTGCGTGCAACCCGGCGCACGGGCGAAGTGCTTTTTGGTCAGCGGGTACGGGAGCTCGCACGCCTCGCATTGCTGCATCAAGATGTCATCGCTATCGTCTTCGCTCACGGATTCACCTGTCGAGCTGCATGACCGAAGCGATCATGGGCCGCATGAGCTGGCCCTCGTCGCCTTGATTCAGCGCTCTTTGAAGGGTTCGCTCTCGCCAGTTTCCGTACTGGTCGAGAATCTGGCTGGCCATGGAAGGCCCGAGCAGGGAATGGTTGAGAGATTCCAGCATGTCCTGATCCAGCGGGATCGGGGACGTGGAAGTTCCCTGAGCAAGCTCGTTGAAATCGTCTGTCATGGACGCATCGGCAGCCGCCAGGTCAATGGGGCGTCCGCCCTGCCGCTCTCGGAGCAAGGCTCGAATGGTGTTGCTCATGGTGCCACCAGAATGGTTTTCGGGACCTCGCACTCATCCCCCTCGCACTCCCCGGACATCTTGGCCTCGTCGGCCGGGGTCGGTTCGCCCGGGGTCATCGAAGCGGCAGCCACTGCCACGGCGGCAGCAGCGCGGGGGCGAGCGGCTTCGATTGCGTCCGGCTCAGCAGCCATGGAGGCCAAGGCAGCCAGGAGGTAGTTCCAGATGGTCATTTGTCATCCTCTTTGCTGGCCCTCAGGTCATCTTTCCACAGCTCGAAACCCTGCTCGCACAGGGGAGGCGGGCCGCCTTCCTCGCTGGGGATATCGCCGCGGCACTGCGGGCAATCTTTCCTGTGACGGTCAAACAGCGGAGTCAGGATTGGCCTGGGGCGATCGGGGCGATGGGCGGGCGATGGCTTGGGTGCTGGCTTGGGGGCGGGCGGCGGGCGGAGCTGGCACCCAATAAGTGCAAGCCCAGAGAAGGCGGCGGCGAGGATGCAGTTTCGCATGCTCATCGATCGGCTATCCGAAAGACGGACACCGCGATAGCAGTGCCGACCACAGAGCCAAGGAGGGCACCAACGAAAGCCAGCCCGCCGACAAGCAAGAACATCTCGAACATCACCAACCTCCCTCGTGATTGAGAATGCGGTTGCCCTGCTCGTCATACTTCACGATCGAGCCGATGGCATCCTGGGACGGATCGTGCTCTTCACTGAGCGGCGCCTTCTCGGCTGCCAGCGCAAACCACAGCCCGAACTTGGCAATCCTCGACAAAAACTTGAGGACCGGCCGGGGCTTGTCGTGAGGAATGAACGGCGAATGATCCGAGTGCGTGGCCCACCAGCCGAACGTGGCAGCGAGGATGGCGGCAGCGACAAAGATGCGAGTGGTCTTGTCCATGTCTTCCTCAGAACGCAAGCGACAGTGACGCGGGATCGGCCTGCATCATCCAGTCGAAGTGATTCAGGTCTCGGTACTTAAACCCATCGACTCCGCCTATGGCGAAGCTGTCGCCCTGGCTGATGATGGCGATGGCATCTTCTTTGCTGATCCAGAAAGAACCGTCTGGTTGGTCAGATGGCCACTTAGGACCTGTTACCCAGGTGCTCCCCCAAGAGTTCATAATGAGTATGCCGTCCCTCTTGCCGTCGTTCTTGGCATACCTCACAGAAATAGCGACCATACAATGAGACCAGTTTCCTCCCCTAGGAAGGAATCCGTCTTGATCTCTTACCTTGGTCTTGGCAAATCCAATGTTGGAGCACACGGGCACTGGGTACCCGGACTCCAGCGCGGCACACAGGCCCTCCCACGTCTCGATCAAGGCCACCTTCTGTGCCTTGTGGAGGTTGGCCTCTTTGGCAAGCTCCGCCGGAACCCCGTTGCGGCCCCAGTCCCTGGAGAGCGGGATAGAGTAGGTGGTGAGGTCAACTTTGCCGTACTTCTGGCGATAGAGGATGCCCCCTTGCCCGTTCTTCAGGCCTGACACCCACCTTGCAGCCGCTGCGCCGTAGCTCCCGTCGCCTCCCGAGTTCACGGATATTGGAGGAAGCCTGGCGGCTGTTCTTGATCCACCGTAAATTGGCTCAGTTGCCACCATAGGAGGCGGTCGTGCCAATCGTCCTTGTGTCCAGTCTACGCACTGACCCACATAAGACCCCATGGCCCAGCCCATACTGACGCACGTTCCCGCGTCACCCTGGTTCAGCGGGCCAAAGGGTTTCGAGTAGACCGCCTGGTGAGCCTTGATCGCGGCTCGGTACGGGAAGGTATCCACTCCCCGGGCCTTCTGGATCACCTCCTCTCCAGCTTCCCGAAAGGTCGGCTTGTCCAGCTCACCCAAGAACTGACGCACGCCGTCGGGATCGGGCGTGTAGCCGTAGTTTGAAGTGCTGGTGCGCAGACGGATGCTCACGTCCTCCATAGCCCTGGTCAGGCTCCAGCCGAGGAGTGAGATGGCGATGCCAGCAAAAATCCACTTCCAGTGAAGGGGATTGCTCTGGGGGTCGTTACTTGGCGGCACGAGCGCTCTCCTTGGCGACATCGCGGAGGGCGGAGACCCAGGCATCTCGATTCACGAGGGGCCCCGGATCGACCCCCAGCTTGGCAGTCAGGTAGTCCCCGACGATTTTCTTGACGTGCGGCTGACGAGTCCCGATCGACTCGCCGTTCATCATGGCAATGCGAACGCGGCTTCGGAGCTCCTCGACCTGAAGCCCGGTGGTGTACCAGGGGCTTGGCCGCTTGCCGTCGTCCGACAGCTCGTGGGCAATCTCGTCTACCATCACGGAGAAGTCGGCTGCATCCTTGGCCGCAGTCGGACCGATGAACTGTCCCCTGAGGGTCAGGCCAGTGACTGCGTCCGGCACCACCTCCGGCTTCGGCGCCGAGTTCTTGCCGATGTTCCACGCCGCGAAGGCGAGGACTGCCGCCACAAGGTAGGGTTTGAGGTCCTGATTCACTTTTCCTCCAGTGCCGCCTGGATGAGGTCGAACGCTGCCTTGAGCTCCGGCGTCAGCTTCTCGTCGGCAGCGAGCCGCTTGCGGAGAGATTGCAGCGTGCTGGTGGATGGCGCGGCTGGCAACGGCGGCCCGATGGGTTCCTGGCGCGACGGGACTGGTGCCGAGGCAGCCGTGGATGCGAACTGCTGCGGCTTGCCGGGTTCGTTGACTGCCGAGAGGATTTTCCACGCGACGTAGAGGCCCACGCACACAACAATGGTCTCGGTCACGTTGAGGCCCTCACGTCGGGAAGCGATCTGTCCAGAACGCCGGACAGGATGGCGATGATGAGCGATCGCGCGACAGGCTTGACGAATGGCCAGACCGTCCACCTGGCAAGAACCGGGACGCACTGGTCGGCCACGGCATCAAAGAGCATGCCGATGGCGATTTCCACGTCCTTTTTCTTGACCTTGCCTGGGACATTGAGGTCGTCCAAGCCAAGCGCCACCGTCTTCAGAAGTGCAAATGCCAGGCTTCCAAAGTCAGCGAAGGAGAGGCCATCCTTGGCCTTCTCCCTCGCCTCATCGATGAACGTCTGGACCCGTTGCTCAAGCGTGAGAACCGGGCTGTCGCCCATCGGCTGTCTCCTCGTGTCGCTTCAGTGGGGGCGGCCGGACTCGAACCGGCGGCCTCCTGGTTATGAGCCAGGTGAGCTACCAACTGCTCCACGCCCCGCCAGAATCAGGTTGCCGTCGGGATGTGTGCGCTGTTGGCCGTTCCGCCGACGATGATCCTCACCAGGCTGTTCGCTGCGGTGGCGATGGTCTCGCCCAAGCCGATGCCAGCGATGGCGGCCCCGGACGTGCCGACTGCCATCTTCGTCCCGACGCTGGGAGTGGCCGCGGTGGACACCGAAGTCGGGCCCTGGATGACACCCCAGAAAACATCCTTGATCGCAACGCTCCCGGACGTGCCGTCGGGAAGCGTAGACGGAAGGTACTCGTCCACCACAGCCACCTGGAAGTCGGTGGTCACGGCGAGCGAGAGGGCGTCAGTGGTGCGGAACTTCACCAACTGGCCCTTGGTGAGCGCGGCGCCCGTGTTGTTCCGCAGTGCGATGCAGCGGACGTACCGCGTCGGGAAGTTGACGATCCCGACCGGATAGGTGGCAGGGTTCTGGTCCAGGAAGACCTTCTCGAACCCGGCCGTTCCCACTCCGAAGGTCGCGTCGGAGAGGTTGACGATTCCGCCGCCAAGGGTCTGGCCTCGCCCGAACTGTGGGTCTGCTGTGGTCGTGGGCATTGCTGTTGTCTACCTCGAAGGAATGGATGTGTGGTGAAAACTCTCGGTGGAACCTTGGCTCAGGCAATGGCCTTGAGACAGAAGAAGTTCCTGGGGGATCGAAACCGGAGGTTGGCCAGGGTGCTCACGACGTACTTGTAGCTCTGGTTGCCCACGTCGTAGACCGGCCCCTCGACCACGAAGAGCGTGTCTTCCATGCACCGGAGTTCGAGGTTGTCGATCGAGAGCCCGTATCCGCACCCGACCGGCACGCCGTATTCGGTGGAAACATCCACGCCGTCCTGCTGGAAGACATCCTTGAAGCCATAGCTTCGAAGTCCCTCGTTGTTGTTGGCGAGGATTCTTTCCTTGGAGTCGAGCTTGGTCTTGTAGTCGATGAACATCCGGCGATCCACCAACACCACGTCGATCTGGCTTTCCTTGGTGTCGTTGCGCTGAGCCTGGTTGATGCCCTCGCGGACCGCGAGCGAGCAGTTGTCGAACCAGGTGTAGGAGCTGCCACCGTTCTTGAAGGCGCTGGACGTGTAGTTGATGATGATCGGGGAGTAGAAGTCATACTCCGGGTCGGCCGTACCGTTCGGCCAAGGCACGCCGGGCTGCTGCGAGCCAGCGATGGCCCCGAGTCCCGTGTTGACGGTGGCGTAGGTGTCGACCGGCCAGCCGTACATGTCAGCCTGATTCGCCGTGGACCGCTTGCTGCCGTCGGTGATGTTCACCGTGCCGCTATACCCGAGAAACGACTCCATTCCGTGGAACCGCGTCTCGTTACCAACGGCATCGCCGTCGGTGTATATCTCCTTCGAGAGATACTGCTTGAGGCTCGTGGTGAGCCGGTTCTGCATCTTCGAGGCGACCTGCACGAGGGCCGAAGCACCCGTGTTTTCCTTGAGCTCCTTGCGGTAAATCATGTCCGTGGTTTGGTATCCACGGTACGGGAGCTGCGCGTCCACCCAGAGGTTCTGGCGAGCGAAGATGCGGGGCGTTTCGCCGTTGTTGCCGGTCACAGGCTGGTTGCGGTACTGCACCTGCCAGTCGATCCCGCGCCCGCCCTGATTCATCAGGACGTTGCCGGACCCTTCCAGCAGCGCGAAGATTTTGAACGACCGAAGCATCGCCAGCTCCTCCTGACGGAGGTAGTTGACGGTCGTCGTTCCAATTGTCCGTGCCCAGTCTGTGCTCGAAGGCATGCTTCAACCTTTCAAAGGAGTCCGCGCTTCGCTGCCGTGTCGAGGAGCATTTGCTCGTAGCTCGCTGGCCTTGAAGCGCGTGGGTCGTTGTTGGTGGTTCCCGCCGATCGATTCGGAGACCTGGATGCTTCTCGGCGGAGGAAGTCCATGTTGGCTTGTGCTCGGGCTGCTCTTGCTGCGTCCTGGCTCGACGTGTCTTGCTGGGGCGGAGCAGGGGGAGCAGGGGGGGCGAACTGTTGGGCTTGCTGTGGCTGCCGAAAGAACTCGGGTTGCTGGTCAACTTCCATTCTTGCCGCGTAGTCGCGGAGCAGAAGGTCGTGTTCCACCTTGTCTCTTGCGTACTGCCATCTCTTCTCTGGGCTTGTGATCCCCATGGATCGCCCTTGCTCGACGTATTTATGTACGGCAATAGCTTCCGTTGTCACACTTCCGTCTTCGTTGAAGAGCCAGTCCTTGTTTTCGTCGCGGATTTGGTCCACGAACGACTCGTTGTCGCGCTGCGTCATCGTCTGCTGGACGATCTCTTGGGCGATCTGCTTGGCTCGCCCTTCGACCATGGGACCCAGGGCTGCCTCCGGGTCTTCGAGGAACTTCCTGGCGAAGTCCTGCTTGAATGCCATCTGCTCTTCGAGCGACTGCCGGGCGTCGATCGGGGCGTCCGGGGAGATGACCTCGCGTCCCGTCTCGGGATCGCGGACGAGGAACCGCTTGTGCGAGTCGCGGACCTGCGGGGGATTCCACCAGGGCTTCTTCTCCTCGGCGGGCTTGGCCCCGGGGTGCTGCGCGGCGGCGGGCGGCGCCATGCGTGCCTTCTGCCACTCATCGAACTGCGGTTTGTCGGCCAGGTACTTCTGGATGTTCGGGTAGAGCTGCTGGAACTGCGTGAGCTGCTGCGATGCGGCACGCTCCCTGACCGTCGTCTGGTAGAGGGAGTGAGCGATCTGCTGCTCCGAGAGGTCCCTGAACTGAGGCAGTTGCCGGAAGTTGTTCATCACCTCCCAGTTCGACCGCGCAACTTGGGCGGCGGCTTGCGGCGACTGGCCCGGGGCGGCTTGCTGCGGAGCCCGCTGCTGAGGGGCAGAAGACTGGGGCGTTGCACCTGAATCAGATGACCCGGAGTCCTGCGATCCCGAGACATCGACATCCTGATCCACAACGTCTGCCGAACCGTCAGTGGGCATTGCCATGAAAAGTTCTCCTTGGGTTGACGAAGATCACAACCTATGGAAGACGATCACGCAATGGTAATTCACATGGGGCCAAAGCCAGACCACTCCCTAAGCAAGGGATGGAGGTCGCTTGTCGGGGTCTTTTTGGCTGGCGGCATGGTGTTCGCTTTGTAGTTGCGGCGCTGACGCAGTCTGTCGTTCGTTTCTTTCATGTTTGCGTCATACCCATTCATCTGTTCTTTGAACTGGTCGTCGGGTAGATAGCTTCCTTCAAGGTCAGGCCTGTTCTCTATTCCTGATTTCATCATCTGCCCAGCCGAAGGGATCGCTGGCGACAACGCTGCGCTCGCCCCGAACGTCAGAGGCAGCGACGTGACTCCTTCCTCGACAATTTCCTTGCCAACTCCCCCGCCAAGTGGAGCGGTCAGGAGGGTGAGCGGGTCGAAGGGGGCGTCCGAGAGGGCCGAGGCCGTGTTTGATCCCACCCAACTCGGGACCTGACCTGTCTTCGCGCGGTGGTAGTCGTCAAACCCCATGCCCTGCTGCGAGTCCGAGGCGTCTGCGAGCGCCCCGCCGACAGCCCTGTGCCGCTCGTCCGCGGTCGCAGCGGGCTCGGTGAGCACCGGGGAGATAGCCCGGGACCACTGGTTGTTGAGCTGGCCCGCCGAAGCTCCCATCTGATCGGCCAGTTCCGATGGCTTGAGCAGGCTCGCCCCGAGGTTGCGGGCGAAGTCATACCCCGTAGCGGCCAGATGCCCCAGGGCGTTGCTGTTCCTGGAGTTGGTGACCCACTCCGGCTCAGCCGCCGTCGGGTCCTTCATGGTCATGGAGTGCATGAAATGCGACAGCGGGGACGACGCCGCCCCCACCATCCCGGCGGCGAACTCCGGGTTGTAGAGGGCATCGAACTCCGCCTGCGGCGTCGAGTGGTGTTTGAAGTTCGCAGTCGCCCAGACCCCGTTGTCGCCGGGGCTGTAGGCGTGCGTGGCGTTCTCGCCGCGGTTGTAGTAGTGCAGGGCGTCTTCGATCGGCCGCCGCGCGGCACCCATCCCTGGGTTGGGAGCGAAGTACTGCATCACCGACTTGAGCTCGGCGTCCTTCTCGGCGGCCGAGTCAAGGCTCCGGTCGCGGTTGGCCAACGCTTCGAGGTATTCGCGGTCGCGCATCCAGGCGTGATTCTGCTGATCGCCCGGGGAGAGCTTGAACTTCTCCGGCTCGCCCTGCTCGGCACGGTCTTCGGGAGTCCAGCCGGGGCCCGCTTCGCCCCGCCGCATCTGCTCACGCCACTGCGGAATCTTCTTCTTGGGGGTGTTGAAGAGCCAGTTCACGTCGTGCGGCTGCTCGGCACGCGGATCACCGGCGCGAGCCAGCTTGATCCAGTCCTCTTGACGCAAGAACGGGCTGTTAGCTGGGAACGGACCCTGGGACTTCCCGTGATAGATGTGGTCTGCCACTTGATTGAGATGCTCAGGGCTCATGCCCAAGCCAGCTCGCTTCGCTAGGCGACCAACAACGTCACGCAGTTCCGGGAGCCCCTTCGGTTCAGACGGCGGGGGCATCAGGCGACTCCTGGTTCGAGGCAATGTGGGGGCCCAAGCTGAGCAGCAAGTCGCGGTCTTTTTTCAGCAGGCCCCTTTGAATCTGGTCCCAGTAGAACTGGAGCTGGTTCCAGCCTGAGGCAGGCTGACCGGCCCGGGGGCCGTACTTCATGATCGGATCGTCCGGGAACGGAGTAAGGGCACCCGGGAAGAAGTTCTTCAGGTCGAGATTTGGGGTTCTCTGCACCGGCCGCATCGGGTTCTCAAGCATTCGGTCGAACATGTGGCCCCACTCATCCGGCTCGATCGGGATTTCCCCGGTGAGGCCGTAGTTGAGCGCCCGAGTCAGGCCCATGTCAGCGGTGATCTCGTTGATGTCGTTCTTGTGGCCAAGCTGGCCATACATCTGCATCCGCTGACCGGCCAGTGGATTCTCGCCGGACTGCTTCCAGGCACGATCGATGCTCTTTTCGATCGTGCCCCGCCGACCGTCCGAGGTAAAGGCCATAGGGTCCCCGTTGTAGAGCTTCGAGTTCAGCCGCGTTCCTGAGAAGAACTTCGACGGAAAGTTCCCGGAGTGAAATGCCTCGTGGCCCAAGACTCCCATGAGCGGGAACCCAGGCTCTTGCATGTGCATGCCCTGGGGGTTGGCCTCGATGAGGTTCAGCCACGGCATGAATCCGCCGTTGTGGGTCGTGTCTCCGATCACCGTGTAGAGCGGTTCCTGGAAGTGCATGTCCCGTTCATGGGGAGACATCCCGTCCGAGACCATCGGGTGGGAACCCGCGTCGAGAAGCGACTGCCTGATCGGGTCCCACTCGTCGCCGTACTGGTCATAGGCGAAGTCATCGAAAGTGGTGCGGGCGATCTTCGCGGCACCCGGGTCACCTGTTCCGCCGTCCTCTTGGATCGATGAATAGTCTTCGAGTGGATAGAAACCATTCCCATCTGGCTGCCGGTGCTGTTTGGCATACTCGTAGGCATTGCCGAGCTGAAACCTGCCACTCTGCATCGACATGCGGGCGGAAGGCTGCGGAGGGAGCGGAGCGGTTGGAGCACGCACCGGCCGGGACAGCTTCCGGGCAACCTGATTCGGGAACGCCATGAGGTGATCTCCTGTTCCCGTATTTATGTCGCCACGAAGCATCGGTGTCGCAGGGGCCAATGCTTGCTGAAGGCTGGGTTCTGGGAGTTTCGCCGTGCTGGTGAACACCTGTCCACGCCCCTGTTGAAAACGGGAAAAAAATGAGGAGGTGAACGTGACTAGGGACCAGCATCGCCCGGGGGGGCGCGGGTGGGCCCCCTGATCCGCGGGATCGATCGCCCGAAGGTCTTGCTACGCAAGGACTTAGGTCTGCCATCATACGTTGACGGACCGGGCCAGACATGGAAAAACACCCTGTTTTGACGACCTTCACCCCCCCCGATCGATCGATCGTGGCACCCTGGGCGGGGGCGCGCAGAACTGCGGGCGGATGCGTGCGGTGCTCCGCGTGCGTGTGCGTGATCGCGTCGTGTGATCGCGTGCGCCCAGGCCACTTCGTGGAAGGCCACGGGGTTTCAGTGTCGGTTCGCTTCACCACCCCACGGAGTCAGTGCCATGTGTGCTCGTCGTCGCCTTCAGGCTTTCCTTGCCAGCAACCACCCGGACGCAGTTCTCCGCCTGCGGAAGCACCGGAGGTTTGCAGGCTACATGGCCACGCTGGAGATCCCGACCCCGGAGGGGTCACTGCTCGTGGAGTCTGGCTGTTCGACCAAGCCTTCGGATTGCTACCGGGACATCCTGACCTCCCTTCGGGAGGATGAGGCCATGTTCGGGGGGTTCGAGCGTGAGGAGGCTCGTTTCCAGTCCTACCTCGAAGAGGTAGCTCAGCAGGAAGTCGCCTGATCGATCGGTCGCCCGGAGGGGTCGCGTGTGTGCGGCCCCTTCGGGGTAGGCCACGGGTTTTCAGTGTCGCCGTCGGTTGTTGCCGATGGTCGTTCGGTTCGGTTCTCTCACGCAAAGGTTTCTCACATGGCTGCTACTCTCGACATGGTCAAGCTGATGGGTCTCCCGGTCGCTGCTCTGGAGGGCATGAAGACCGTCTTCGACGGTGACAACCTCAAGCTGATCGAGGCCGCTCTGGCGGTCCACACGGCGAAGCCGGGCAAGGCCAAGAAGGCCGCTCCTCCGAAGGAGGAGGAGGAGGCCACGTTCATCCCGGAGAAGGCTCCCAAGGCCAAGGCCGCTCCGGCCAAGCCTGTCGCTCCCCCCGCTCCGCCGAAGGTCTACGTCCAGAGGGTCGAGGTCTACAGGGGCCGGGCCCGCATCAAGGGTGGCATCTGCAAGGAGCAGATTCGCAACGTGATCGCCCAACTCCAAGCCTTGGAGTCTCACCCGTCGATCCTGACCTACGCTGAGTGTCAGGTCCAGTTCCCTTGGGACAAGGCTGCGAACCAGCCCGCCTGACCCCTTCGGGGATCGCAGTCTCTGACCCCCCAGTCACTGGAGAAATCCGGTGGCTGGGGGGTTTTTTTGTTGACCTACCCCCCTAACAGAAGGTGAAGAAATGGCCCATACACCTGGACCGTGGACTGTCAGCGGCAACGAAATCAATGTCAAAGACAAGGATGGTGACTTCGTTGCCACCACTCTGAAGTATGACGAGGCCGTTGGCACTCAACAGGACTACGACAACGCCAAGCTCATCGCAGCAGCACCAGACCTGCTGGCTGCCCTCGAATCCATGATCCAGCTTGTGGAACAGGACTATTCGGGATTCGACGCCATCGATCAATGGCAGAAGGCTGTCGGTGCCGTGAATAAAGCAAAGAATCTGTGATCGTCTATTGCCCTATCCCACCCTTTTTCGGAGTCAGTCTCATGATTTCACCGCGTGTCGATGCCTTGCAGAGCCTTCGGGAGTATGCACAGGAGACCTACCCCGAAGGGGGCTACTCGATCGAGACTCAAGTCGTCAGGCCGGGACAGTACTGCGTGGCCTTCTGGGTCTTTGGAGAGGCCGACCACGGCGAGGATGACAAGGTCCACTACTCCCCGGTCTGCAAGACCATCCTGGAGGCTGCTGAAAGCATTCGGGAGGAGCTTTGCTGCGTGTGATCGATCCCCCGTGTGCCCGCTGCCCCTTCGGGGTGGGCCACGGGGTTTTGGCGGCGACGACGGTGGTTCCCCATCAACCCAAAGGTGCCCCATGCCAGATCCCGTGTTTGACAGTGTCGAGCAGCTTTTGGAAGTGGCCTCGGAGGAAGGACTGCTCACCGAAGTGGTGGTGTTTGCCCTCCGGGCGATGAAAGAAAACCCTGAACTGGCAGTCGAGGATGCCATGGCCGATGGCTTTTACGAGTGGGTCAAGTGAATCAGTCTTAGTTGTTTCCCTATCCATTTCCACAGGAGAGTTTCATGTCTGTCAAGATTGTTGGCCCGGATTCCCCGACTCCAATCCTGATCTCGCCGAAAGACGCAGCCAGATTGCTGTCGGTTTCGCCCCGCAAGCTGTGGTCAATGACGTTTGAAGAGACCCCAGGGATTCCGCACGTCAAGTTTGGAAGGTTGCTTCGATACAGCCCTTCTGACCTACAGAAATGGGTGGCTTCGCAGAAGGTTGTGGAGGGCAAGTAGTTCGATCGATTTCTGTTTCCCTATCCCTTTCCCTAGGAGAGTTTCATGTCTGTCAATCGTGGTCGGCCGATCCTTCGCATCTTTACCAGCACCTTTACCCTCATGGTCAAGCACAGCAGGACTGATGCTTGGCAGTCCGTCGACAGTATCTCAGCGATCTCCAAGGTGGAGGCGCTGAAGGGGTTCCGTTCCCGGCGGGTCAAAGGTCTGGATTCCTTGGAGCGGAGCTTCTACCGATGGAAGGTCAAGACTGGCAGGTAGTTCGATCGATCGCACGCTCACGCTGCCCCTTCGGGGAGGGCCACGGGGTTTTTCCAGTGGCGACGGTTCGGTTTCACTTCGTTTCACAGGAGAGTTTCATGTCTTCATCGATGGTCAAGCAGCTTCGTCTAGCCTCCCGTGTCCTCGGCAGGCGTTCGGTCCTCAACACCCTTCAGGCCATTCGCCAGTCGGACCTGCTGGGTGGTGATGTTCATGCTGCCAACGAGATCTCTGACGTTCAAAGGGCGATCCGCCGTGTCATCAAGGTCACCCGTCAGCTCGACAACCTGATGGCTGTCCACAACTTCAAGCCAGGAAAGGAGGTGGCCTGATGGCACCAGTCTGCCAGTGCTGCGATCGAGGCTGTCCGATCCACTCCGGGAAGAGCGCCTGCGACAAGAAGGCTAGCACCGTGGCCGTCCGAATCGACATGGACAACGGGACTGGCATGGATACCGGCATGCCGATGTGCGAAGGCTGTGCTACCGACGCCATGGAGTCCGGTGTGTTTTCTCTGAGGCCATGGTTGCTGATGCACCACAGAAAGGCGGTGGTCTGATGGATAAAGACAAAGTCTTCGGTGTCGCCCTTACCAAGAGCATCTGTCCATGCTGCTGTTCAACGACTGACGATACCATCATCATGAACACCAGTCTTACGAAGAAATGGGCTGACAAGGTCAAGTCTCTTCATGGTCAAGTGACGGAGACTCAGTGGTGCAAGGATTGCCAGGCTGTCGTTGACGGTGGAGGCGTCTGGCTTATCGAGGTTGACCCAGACAAGTCCAAGAGCGAATCCAATGGCATGCTCAAAATCGAGAATGCTCATCGAACTGGCAGGGTTTGGGCTATCAGACGGGAGGCGGCGGAGAGAATCTTCAACCAGCCCCCAGAACCGATGGTGTTCATAGACCCGCAAGCGGCGGAGAAGATCGGACTGCCTGACCACGGTGGAGGAGCTGATGGGCAAGACACCGCTTCGTGAAATGCGAGACCTTGTGAAGGGTCACAAGGAGTTTCTCGGCAACAACGTCTACGGTAAGTGGTTCGACAAGTTGTACGTTGTGTATTCCTATGGAATGCACTGGCCAATGTTTCTTTATGACTCCCAATGTCGGGAGTGGTTCGAGAACGAGGGCGAGTATTCGGCGACAACTAGCAGGCACAGGATGGCTACCCATCCCCACTGCGACACGAAGCTCAGGTCATGCCAGTGGATGAAGGATTGCATCGACCATGGTGGGGAGGAGATGCTTGAACAAGAACGTCTTCTAGCTTCATTCCCCATGCTTTGACCAGACCGACTTAGACCTCACTGAGTCACCACGACCCCTGCCATCCTTCACTGGGTGGCAGGGGTTTTTTTGTTGCCCGACTTTCCACCACCAACAGGAGTTCCCATGCCCACCACGATGCTGCGACCGACGAAGACAGTCAGTCATGTCGAGATGATCGAAGTCCGCAAGGCCGATGCCGCTGCACGACTTGACTATCACCAAGACCGGCAGCTTCAGGCTCAGAACCTGCGGAAAGAGTTCGGATATCTGGGGGACGACGAGACCATCTTCGCCATGCACTGGCTGGCTGTCGCCTTCACCGCTGTCCCAAGTCTGGCCAAGTGGGCTGCCACCAAGACCGTCGATGGCCGGAAGCCCAGTCCGGTGCAGCTTCAGAAGCTGGCCTTCAAGTGGTTGCTCCAGCCAGTCTGTGCTGCTTCGAGGGGGAAGGTCTTCGGTGCCCTCACCGGAGCAGCGTGAATGAGCGAGGCCGCCCTGATTGGTGGTCTTGCCTGCTTGATCTTGTACTCCCTCGGTCCATTGGTCTTTGGTGTGGCCATTGGATTCATTCTTGTTGCCTGTTTCCTAGCTCTAGTCCTCTACATCACTGGTCAGTTTTTCGTGTTGATTGGTTTCCTAGTTCGGTCCTTTCACCCATAGAGAACATCATGCCCAAGAACGAAACCGTCGATGAGTTTTCCGCCCTCATGGCAGACATCTGCAAGGACAACCCTGATGTGGTGGAGGCTGTCAAGCTGGCTGTCGAAGCTCCGGTGGCTGTCGCTACCCCGAAGCCTGCTGCCGACAAGGTCGATGCCAAGAAGCAGCGTGACCCCGTTGCCAAGACCCTGATCGATTTCCCCGGCTGTCCCTTCGAGTCCTCGGTGGCCGACGACAAGGGCTACCTGAACATGGGGTTCACCAAGTACAGCCGGGCCTTCCTCTACGAGGACAAGCTGGAGCAGGTGATTCGATTCTTCCAGCAGCATGGCGATGCCTACCTCGCCGTGGCCAAGGCCTCTGGACTGCGTAACCCCGGCAAGTGACCACTGCCACTGGGGTAGAGGAATGGATGCCTCTATCCCAGTGGTTTTCTTTTCCTTCCTTCCTTCAACCAATGAGGTGACTCGTGGACTGGTTTGACGACATCGTGGATTTCATGAACACACATGCCTTTGATGAGGACGAGTGAAGTATGAAGCGACGACTCATGGATGAGTTGGTTGCAAGGCGGCGGGCCAAGCTGTGGTCTGCCATGAATCCCGGTACCCCGAGAGAGATGGGCCGGTTCAGGAAAAACAGCATTGGGTGTCTGGTCACTCAGCGTTCGATCTGCAAGGGGCATAAGTATCCGAAGCGTATTCCTTCCAAGAAAGAGGTGTTCGATGAGTGCGGCAACTGTGGGATTCGACGGGTCGGGGCTGGACGGTGCGTTTGCATGGTGGGAGCCGGGTCAGATGAGGGTCTCCGCGCTGCGTGATGCCCTCGACAAGGCCAGTCTTTCCAATCTCCTGCCGAAGGCCAGCACCGTGCCTTCTGCCCTCAAGGAGACTCTCAGTGGCTTCGTGACTGCCGCAAACCTGAAGGTTCGTGGTTTGCCTATTGTCATCAACCCGCTCGCCAACGAGGTCAAAGGCTGCGAAGCGGTGCAGCGGAGGCCCGGTCAGCAGGTCAATGAGTTTGCCCACATCATGTCGATCGTGCTGGACGAGACCACCGACAAGGTGCATATCGCCAGCCACAACCCGACGTTCTTCAGCATGCCCAACCAACGGGCTGTCGAGGACAAGATGACCGATGTCTACCGGAACCAGCTCGACTGGTACCCCACTCCGATGGTGTCTTCCTGCTTGGCAAGAGCCATCGAGCACCTCGGAGGACTTCTCTGCCGCAAGACTGGAGGCGTCTACTACATCCCCGAGACTGCGATCGATCGGTTCGAGACTCTTGCGGATTACATGGACTCCGCCGAGGGGGACATGTCGATCACGATCACCAAGTTTCCCCTCATCCCCGGAGAGAGGAGCTACCGGCTGGTCGCTCAGTCTCTGGAACGTGAGGTCAATGAGGCTGTTGCCGCTGTCGAAGAAGCTCTCAGGAGCATCGGCAAGCAGCGTGCCAATGGCAAGGTGTCGAGAACTGAAATGCTTACTGACTTGCTTGCCAAGGTTCAGAGCTATGAGAACATTCTTGGGATGCCGATGCTCCACATCCTTGAGGCTATCACCAAGTGCCAAGAGGCTGTCGATGCCCACGCTGCGATCGAAGACCTGACACTCTGATCGATCGATCGCACACACCCGCTGCCCCTTCGGGGAGGGCCACGGGTTTTTGTCGCTGCCCTTCACCACCACCACCACGGAGATGATCAATGACCACACCAGTGTTGACCGAGCAGATGCGGCGAAAGAACTGGGCGATGGCGTGTGCCAACGTCGCTGCTTGGATCGTGGCCTTGGCCCGACGGAATGCCATGCTGTGGGGCTCACCGGGCAAGAGCAAGACTGCCAGTATGCAGGCCTTTGCCAAGGCTCAGGGCATGGAGTTCCTGCTGCTCATCGGCAGCAACATGGCACCGGAGGATGTCGGCGGCATCCCCCATGTCTTGACCGCTGAGCAGTTCTTCCGTGCCATGCCACCCTTCTGGGCAGAGCGACTGTCCAGACCTGGTGTGGTGGTGGGATGCGACGAGTTTACCTGCACCCCGCCGTCGGTTCGGGCTCCGCTCCAGACCATGTTCTCTGACCGACGGATCGGGCAGATGGATATTCACCCGGACAACATCCTGCTCGCCGCTGCCAATCCTCCGAAGTGGGCACCGAATGCAAGCCCGATGGAGAAGGCAATGGCGAACAGGTTTGTCCACTTCGACTTCATCCACAACTACGAGGCATGGAAGAAGGGCATGTCCTCGGAGCGTGATGAGTGGGGCAAGGTATGGATTCCTTCCATGCCTGGTGACTGGCGTCGGTTCGTCCCCAAGTGGGGCGACCTGATCAACTCCTACCTCGACAAGAACTCCAATGACCGGGACCAGCCGCCCCCGGAGAGCGACGACGAGAATGCCTACCCCACTCCCCGTAGCTGGCATGTCCTTCGGGACTGCCTTGCTGCGGCGGAAGCTGTCGGTGCCCCCGGCATGGTGGAGTCTGCCCTCTGCCACGGTGCAATCGGCAAGGTGGTCGGTGCCAACTTCCTCAGGTTCAAGGCCACCCTCGACCTGATGGACCCCGAGGAAGTGCTGTCCGGCAAGAAGCAGTTCAGGTTCGATTCGCTTCGGCCTGACTTGGCTTCGGCCATGCTGGTCAGTCTGGTCTCGGCACTGAAGTCCAACTTCACGACCGACCGACTGGACGTTGCGTCCGAGGTGTTCTGCATCGACATCGGCAAGCATGCCGCTGACCTTGCTTTCACCCAGCTTCGGCATCTGGTCAACACCCGACCGGAAGGATCACCGATCCCGCCGAAGTCTCTGAAGATCATCTCGGAGTTCGGCAAGAACGTGCCGCCCGAGGTTCGCAACCGGGGCAAGTCGTGAGTACCGGCAAGCCCATGAATCTGGATCGGTCCCTGCTTGAGAACCTGTACCTCAAGCAGGGACTGACGGTGAAGGTGATAGCTACTCGGCTTGGATGCGGACCATCCGCAGTCAACCGAGCAATCCTGAAGTTCGGCCTGACCAAAACCCCTAAGGACAAGACCATGCCACTGTTCATGCAAGAGATCGAGATCGTCAAGACCAAGACCATGACCATCGTGTTCGAGGCAGCGGACAAAAAGGCCGCCGCCCTCATCGTGGAAGCCCTGCAAGACAGCGGGGACGAAGGCCTATACGAAGAGATCGCTGACGAGGGATCGTCCGATGGGTACTCGACGGACGAGAACTTCAGCCTGGTGGCAATTGCTGCTGGTGGCGCTTTCCCCATGCCCTGCCCCAAGGGGATTGCGAAGACCTATTCGATGAGCGATTTCGTGAACGACTGGGTGACCGACAACGAGGAGGAGTGATGCCAGCCACTGGCAAGAGGGAACTGGACGAGGGCTACAAGCCGTTGGCCTTCGAGGAACTGACAGCGGTGTTCCGGGTGGCCAAAGCCATGGAGGAGTACGTCGTCTGCTCCAAGAACCCGATGGTCGAGGACAAGAACGGGATGCTTGTGGACTTGGACACAGTCCATAAGGCACTGACGAGGATCAAGTTCATCACCCCAGAGGAACAGTCATGACCACCGCAACGATTGACCCCGATATTTCCAGGATGTCGATGCGTGAGAGGGTAGTCCACTACCGACTCATGACATTCCAGTGGTTCCCATACCTCACGCCCTATGTCTACAGCCTGGTGCTGGTCGAGCGTCCCGGCATCGGGACCATGGCCGTCGATCGGCAAGGTCGCTGCTACTACGATCCGGCCTTCGTTGTCACTCTGACCTTGGAGCAAGGTGGCTACGTCGTGATGCACGAGACTTGGCATCTCGTGCTTCGCCACTGCCACCGATCGAAGGACATCATCGGTGAGAATCCGACAGCCCGTCAGC
>Ga0209084_1000250_pt1 | contig 52171 bp, 78 predicted proteins | sample C_130820_MF_Meta_FD_187309 | JGI IMG/M metagenome (GOLD analysis project Ga0209084, IMG submission 187309) | Freshwater microbial communities from Lake Croche, Canada to study carbon cycling - C_130820_MF_MetaG (SPAdes) (version 2) | ecosystem: Environmental > Aquatic > Freshwater > Lake...
GCTGGTCCAAGCAGATGCGTGTTTGGTGCGGCCCAGATCAAGCTCGGCTTGTTTGATTTTCTTTAACAGTGCCGCTGCCTTCTGTTCCACTGTGGGCATTTATATTGGACGCAGATTTAATGGCGGTGGCGGCTCTTGCGTGTCTTCCGGTGCTTGCGGCGGTGGCGGCGGTGGCGGCGGGTGCGACGACCCATTCCTAACTTAGCTTTGCCCAGTTCTAGTTGTACCTCGTATTCCTTTTTTGCACGCTCATATGCACTTTTGAGTGCCTCCTTTGTCTCTTTGTTTCCCTCAGCTTCATACTTTGTTCTCGCAGCATTCATTCGTTCGAGCGTAGCGTTCAAGTCTTTCATCTGACTCTGAATGCTCTCAGATGGGGGGAGAACGCGAGACGAACGTGTGGATTTCGTAATGAATGACATTACTCCTTACAGGCTAATTTTTACTGACTTGCCGGTGGATCCACGTCCCTTCTTGCCAGCCGATGCCGCACTTCCCGTCTGCGGGCCATTGCTGACGCTTGCCTTGATGTCCTTCAGGAGGTCATCGATGTTCGGGGGTGGGCGAATGGTTGCTGCAGGCGGAGGCGGTGCCTGGGGCGGCGGTGCCTGGGGGCGGCGCTGCTGCTGGACGCCGATACGAACCGGCTTGTTCTCCTGCGGCTGCTTGGGGACCAGGTTCGGGGGCGGGGCAGGAGGCTGCGACTGCTGCATGAAACTCATCAGACCCGCCAGAGGGTTAGGAGCCTGAGCGGGAGGCGGCACGCTGGCCGTCGACCGCATCTGCTGAGTCTGGTTCTGCATGGCCGCACCCGCCAGCTGACGAGCAATGTCCGGGTTCTGACGCATGATATCCTGAATGTTCGGAATAGGAGCCTTCTGGGCCATCTGGTTGGTCAGGTGAACCATGTACACCATCATGCACACGCGAAGAGGAATGCGAACCAGCGGGTGCATCTTCATGTTCTCGCCATACAGGTCATACAGCTCCTCGAAATCATCTTCCAGGTCAACCACATTCATCTGAGCCGCCTCCGACAGACCGTCGAGCTGAAGACCAAACGCCTTCATCGCACCCACGTTCTTCGAGCCCCACTCAGCTGCGGACATACCCGTGACGAACCATTCGGAGAACTGCTTGATAGTGGCATCCATCGACTTTTCCCGCTTGATGAACTCCAGCTCCAGCTTCATCTCGTCCATCGGCGAATCAATTGTGAACCGTTTCCGCATCGGCACGCCCATCTTGCCCAGACGCTCAAACTTCCGCAGCATGTCATACTTCTCACGCATAACGTGGTCATCCGACATCCGAGCCGGAGCCGACGGCGTCATGTACGGAGCCGCGTTGAGATTGGCCATACCACCCACGTGCGTCGGACCCGTCTCATCAATGGTCGGCACGAGACGCGGCCCCTGCGGCGGGGGCGGTGCCTCTCCACCACCAATATCATTGAAATCAAGGGTAGGAAGCTCGACCGACTCGAGGTTGGTCATGCCTCCCATCATATTGGGATTTACGAGGAGCTCTGTCTCCATTTACTTCTCCTTTGGGTCTGTTTATGAAGGTTGGAACGCGGTAAATATTCGAAGGAAGGAGTAATGGCTTCGAAAGGCCAATCAGCAGCCGCAGCCGCAGCCGCAGCAGCAGCAGAGGCGGAAAGGAGGCGGAATTTTCTCAAAGAGAACGAGAGGCTTCTGGGAGCGCTTTCGGTTGGCAGACAGGTCGAGGCTACGACAACCCGAGTTGTGCAAAAAGATCAGAGTTCAAGGGGCGGTCGTACCCGTCGCCGTTTCAAGAAGCACCGGTTGATGTCACGCAAATACTGCAAGAAGACGCCGTGTCGTCGTATGGGCTTTACGCAGAAGGCGAGTTGCCGTCCGTACAAGAACTGTTACACTCGAAAGAAATGAATCCACAAGGTTATCCTCGTATATTCTTGAGTATACTAATAGTAAATGCCGCTACTACGTATGGCAGCATCAGATGTCACATCATACATAAAGGCTGCCGCACAATACGTTCCACCTGGTGGCGGTAAGCCGCAGTCCCAATCAGCTAGAAACATCGCTCCCATATATGGATTGGGTGCCTCGGTGCGTGCATCGTTGGTCGGTATGAGGATGTCCCCAACTTCTACTTGTCTGGTCATTCCATCCATTCTTGCTCTTGTATCACCTCCAGTTGTAGCGATACCGGGCACGGGGTATTCTGTTTTAGTGTATGATTCTGCTGGCGCAGCATATACGTCTGACAGCAACTTAACGACATTTACACTTGTAACTGCAACGCCAGCACCACCTTATACAGTTATAAATGGTTCTTCTATTGTTAGATTTGTTTCAGGTTCTATATGGCTTTCGAAATATGGAGCACTATTATATAAAACAATAAATAATGGGCTTTCGTGGTCAAGAATAAATAACGGAACAAGTTGGCCGTATATATTTTTTATCTATTCAGAAGATACATTAGCGAACATAATCTATGTCGGAACCGCATCGCGGTTGTATAGGACAAACAATGGAGGAACTACGTGGACAGACTTAGGTGTATATTCAGCCCCATCTATTAGGAATGGAAACTTTTGTAAGCAGGGGGATAGTATTGTATGGCCTGGTGTATATAATAATGCTTCGGGATCATCTTATTCATCCATAGATGGTGGAACTACATTTAGTCGAACATATTTGGGATTTTCTTCTTCAAGTGCATTCTACGGAGGCGATGTAATGTACTTTAACGGTAAGTTTTGTTGTTTTATGGACGATGGTACTTCGACATATAAATGTACTTCATCAGATGGAGTTACATGGACAAGATCAACGGTTGCTACGCCTTTTTTTGTGGTATCTGGGGCAAGAAGAGATCCTGTTTCTGGATTTATGGTAATATCAGTTGAGACAAACGGCAGTGCAACTGATTCTGCAATTGTGTATTCAACTGATAATGGAGATACATGGAGAGCAGCTACGGGTTCGGTTGTTGGAAAATCTGCATCAATAACAACGTCGTATCCTAGTAGGGTTTCTAGTCAACAAAACAGTATATACTTTACGGGATCTTTATGGATATTAGCAGCGACTGATGGCAGTGTTCATAAAAGCTCAAATGGAATCACCTGGACTACGGCTCCCCTATCGCCTGGTAATAACTTATTAACTACTTTTGGTGTTGCATATAACGATAGTACAAATTGTATATTATAATAAATATACAGGGGTTTGTGCCAGTTTACTTAGTATGTTCTAATACCCAAAGACCCTGCAGGAATGAATCCGCAAGATCGTCCTTCTTCGGGTGTGCTGCGAAATGAGCTTGATTCACTGCAGGCACGAGTTGGTATGCGTGAGTTATGCCTGTCTTTTTGCGACCTTTATACGATGCGGTCGAATCTTCCACAGTCACTATGTTTGACAGCTTGTGCGTTGCCGACACACCCACGCAGCGAAACCCCCGGCACGCAAAGTACATCTGTATCATCGCCTGGACCCCGAACATCCGCCGATCCATCTGGTTCTCTACACACACCACGTCCGCCCCCTTCCAAGACTCTGATCGCTGGTCAAGACTACGAATAATGTCCGGGGCCAAGTCGAGACACGAACCCTGTGCTGCCGAGGATACGCACTTCTTCCAGGTATTCTGTTTGAGGTGATTGTACAGCAGCTTGACCAAGTCCACCTTCTTCTCCGCATCTGTTGTCAGGCCTAACTCCTTCATCTCCTCATGAAGCTGATTGACGGTCTTCTTGTTTAACTCAACTTTGGTTACCTTCTTCTGCTTCTTCGGGACATGGCGTGCACACGCGAATGTCCCGTTGGAGGCATGTTCATATCTCGCAGCTGTCGCACATTTGTGGCACTTGACAGCTCCGACGCCAGCCGCCTCTCCGAGCACGTCAATGATGTTCCAGTCTACGATGCGAACGTCCGCACGCGTGGTTCCTTCAATCACGCAATAGGCGAGGTTCCTGAGTCCCGGATCAAAGCTGACCACTTTCATTAGATGTTTGCTCTTAGTATCTATAAATGCCCTGTGACTGCACTTCAAACGTACCCGTTCAGCCGTTCAGGTTAAGTTGGCTGCGACGACCTATGCCGTCGCCTTTAACAGCGACACCAGCACCGTCTTCGAGTCCGCCTTCCCAAACGGGATCCCCCGCTTCGTCAGGATCTCCTGCAGCTCCTTCTTCGTCTTAGCCTCGAGCGTGTCGGTATCCAGCGGACCCGGCGGACCGTCAACCACTTCGGGGGCGGCAACCTTCTCGGACTCCACTGACGCACGGTCGTCCTCCAGCTCGGGCTCGGGCTCCGGCTCGGGAGCAGGTTGCGGTGGCGGTACGGCCTGCTGCTGTTGCATCAGCTCCGAGAAGGCCGCGACAATGCTGTTCATATTCGTAAAGAGCTTCGACTGCTGCCAGTAGAGCCAGGCCACGGCACCGATGAGTCCGAAGACGAGCGTGCCGAGAAGAGCAACCGCACCGATGAGAGGATCAAACGAAGGAACAAACGACTCCATTTGTATTGCCTTGCGACTGGATTACTGAAAGTGGAACGAGCCACAGGAAAGAATAGCAGACATTAACAAATGTCTCGTATTCTCTACGTTCTGCTGGCACTGCTCGCGTTTGCATTAGTTGCGTCCATGACGGCTCAGGCCGCGAAGCCGGTGAAGCTTCCGCCCACGACCCCGTCGTCGTCGGGTGACCATCAGTTTACGACTCCGGCAGGAAATACGCTGCTGTACTAGTAAATGGGGGATAAGAACAGTGCCATGGTTCACCCCCTCCCAACGTGGGGCTCTCTCACAGACGCCCAGAAGCTCAGGTGGAGAAGGTGGGCGATTGAAAAAATCACAAGCGAACAGCCCGACAAAGTGCAAACTGGGGCCAATGGCGATACGTTCATCGATGATAAAATCGTTGAGGCACGTGCGGAGAAACTGTTCGAAGAGAGTCTACCGAAAGGCGGTCGTCGCCGTAAGACACGCCGCCGTCGTCATCGTCGCAGCACTCGCCGTCACTGCCGTCGGTAAACCCCCCCGCGACGGCTGGGAAACCGACGACGCCGTCCACGGATTGTGTGACGTTTACGAGTAGTACGCTTCTTTACCGATCCACCCGCGGCAGGAGCACCCGCTACGTTTCCAGACAGTTTATCGATTGCGTTCTGAATACGCTGTTTCAGTTCGCCATTCCCGACACGGTTCTTCATTTCAGGAAGAATGACGAGAGCACCCGTCTTTGCTGCGTCTTTGCCAGGACCATCTTGCATCGCAAGAATCTTCTCTACCGTTTCTTTTGTCAGAAAGTCCTCTGCTAGTTCCTCTACGCTACCGAACTTCGCAATCATCCTAGCAAAGTATTCGTCGAGAGCCATTATATACGCACAAGAAATCTTCCACTCTCAACACAATGCGTGTCTGGTTCAAGTACGCCGGTATGTTCCTGCTTGTGTGTCTGGTGATTGCGTTCTTCTCCCGCGAGAGGTTTGAGTCGTCCCAGCTCCCTGAGCGGCCTCTGAAGCTGGAGCCGCCCTATGGCAACATTCTGTACACGTCGGACTAGAACTCCTCATCAAACCGCACGGCGTCATTTCCCATGGGACGCGAATAGTCTGACACCTTCTTCTCGAAGAAGTTAGTCTTGCCCTCCAAGCTAATCAAATCCATAAAGTCAAACGGATTCGTCGTACCGTACACCTTGGGAACTCCCAGCTGCACAGCAAGACGATCGGCCACAAACTCAATGTACCGACTCATCATCTTCGCATTCATGCCAATCAGCGAGCACGACAGGGCCTCGCAGATGAACTCCTTCTCCAGCTCCACCGCCTCCTTGATGATGGTCTGAATGAGGGCAGCCGGACGCGGCTCCAGCGTGTGGTACAGAGCAACTGCGAACTGGGTGTGGAGGCCCTCATCGCGAGAAATCAGCTCGTTAGAAAAGGTCAGGCCGGGCATGAGACCCCGCTTCTTCAGCCAGTAAATCGAGCAGAACGCACCCGAGAAGAAGATGCCCTCCACGCAGGCAAAGGCAACCAGGCGTGTCTGGAAGTCGTCGGCCGACTCGATCCACTTCTGGGCCCACTGAGCCTTCTTGCCAATGCAAGCGATCGTATTGATGCCGTCGAACAGCTTCGCCTTCTCGACCTCGTCCTTGACATACGTATCAATCAAAAGTGAGTATGTCTCCGAGTGAATACCCTCCATCGCATTCTGAAACGAGTAGAAGAGCTTCACTGTCTGTGAACTCACCTCCCGCTGGAACCGAGAAGCCAGGTTCTCCTGGACGATTCCATCCGACCCCGCAAAGAAGGCAAGAATATAGGTCACAAAGTGCTTCTCATCCGGAGTCAGCTTGGCCCAATCGGCAAGGTCCTTCGAAAAGTCAATCTCCTCCGGCGTCCAGAAGACCGCGACGCTCTGCTTGTACATGCGAAACAGGTGCTGCTCGGACTGCTTGATGGGGAAAAGTGCCATTACTATACCACACGAAAAGTGCCTAAACGAGAAAGTATGTTGATATCACAATGAGCAGTACGACCAACGTTCAGTCGTATTTACCCTATGTATTCCGACCCGTGTATACGTGGAACTCCAATACGGGAGCGTTTTCCACGCAGTTCAATATGTCAAATGTCGATACATTGACGGTGAACACTGCGAGGTTCGGTGTTATCTATGCGGGCGATAGCAGTAACAACGTATACCTTGGGAACAATACGGGTAATTTGCCCGCATTTGCCGCTACATGCAATACGGCTGGCAATACGGCTGTCGGAATTGGAGCTGCGGCCGCTATATCCAGTTCTTCCAACTCTGAGTTTGTTGGCTTCCAAGCGGGAGGCGTTGCAAAGTCCATCTGCAATACGATTGTCATAGGAGCATCCGCAGGTCTATCTAACTCGAATGTGTCCAACACCATCCTCATTGGTACCTCAAACTCTATTTCATTGTCAAACATCAGCAACACGATTTGTATCGGTGGAAACGCCGGGGGGATTGGTAATTCAAACATCTTCATTGGTTCGTCCAACGGAATCGGCATGATTGGGTCTTCGAACGTACTCATTGGAAACGGAGTCAACTTGTCGACTATCCCCGGGTATACGCTTGTAGACGCGGTAACGCCCAACCCCAGCTTCTCGAATGCGAGTAACCTCTTCATGGTTGGGTCCTCTAACACCGTTCTCATTGCCGGAAGCTTTTCGACAGGTGTTGTGTCCATCGGAAGCACCAATACGAATGCGAATGTCTGCAACGCCGGGATTGGCAACTCTCTCATTTCGAATACTGTTCCGAACCTCACATTGGATGTGTCCAAATGGATGCGAGTTCAGAATGGATTGTCGATTGGATGCGACCCGAATCAGGGATATACACTCGATGTGGTCGGAGGGTTCAGGTCACAGGATGGATACGGTCAGATAACTCTGTCCAACTACTTTGATACGGGCGATGGCGGGGGTGCTGTGGCATCAAACTCGATTGTGAACGTCAACTCGGTAGCCGGTGGCACCATGACGCTCAATGTGGGAGGAAGTGTATTGGCGTCGAGTGTCGTTGTTTCCAGTCAGGTGTCTGCGGCCGGATATTACTCTGCTCAGAGTGGTGTGGGTGGTGTGAACCTTGGTTCAGGTGCCACTACCTCAATCCCACTGAAAAATAACGGACTTGTGACGGTGTTCGCGTATAGCAGTGCGACGTCGCCCGCATACGTATACAGTGCGTCCTACCTAGTAACAAATTACGTGAGTAACGTGGTTTGGTCGAAAAGTAACATCATGACAAGCGGTGAGAGTAACTTCTCTGTCGTCGTGGCCAATGCGAATATCACCATTTCAAACAGCTTCACAGGAAGTGCTTACCTTTTCTACAATGTCACCTTCTTCCCTATCGGATAAGCTTCTCTGTCATCTTGCGAATCGAGACGGAGGAGACGCCCGACGCCGCTGACACTTCCGTCAGCCGACCACCCAGCACATGGGAAATCACGCCAGCGACAATGGTCTTGGGCGTATGTTCCATCTCGGGCAGCTTGTTCAATAGCAGTAGAATGGCGTCGCGGTCATCGTCTCCGACACCCAAGTCAGCACAGATACGCTCGGCAATCCCCAACTGTGTATTCAGGACCGACGAGACCTCGCCTTCAAATCGGCTCAATCCCTTGCACATGGCACGGATTGAGACGTGGAAGAGTGCCGCCACCTCCTCGTGGGTTCGCGTCGCATTGTGCTGACGACAGGCTGTGAACACTGAACCTGCCATCAGGGCCCTGCGAGTCTCTCCTCGTGACTTGCGGGCATCCTCGATCTGCTTGAACAGAGCACACGCATCGTGAATAATGGCCTTGGGCAACCCAATGCGAGAACACGAAGCCTGAATCGCATCAAAGATACCCATCCACGAACGCTCACCGTGGCTCGAGAACGACCACGATGACAGTTTCGCAATGGTCTTGGACTCCTCCGACTGTCCGGGGATGCGGCGACGCATCATCATTGAACCGTAGGATGAATCTGGGAGGAGTTCGTTTGTGACACCACCGGTGCGGGAGGGGTCATCCTCGGTGTTGGAGTAGATTCGCCATTCTGCACCTTCGTCAACGATGCTACCCAGAATCGTTCCACAAATTGTGCAAACGCGCTCACCATCAGCACACGTAGTGTCGGCATGGTCGCAGTTCATGAGGATGGTTCAGTGTGTGAAGATGACTTTTCGTTTTCTTGAATTTTCCACAAATTCAGAGTGATGGCAATGGCTGCAAGGATGTGAACCAACGCATGGGAGGTCATCTGACGAGCCCGTGTTTCGCCAAAGCAGAAGGTCTTGTCAACATATCCCCAATAATAGGAAATGAGTCCGTATGTGCAGATCAAAATGGCCAACACAACTCCGTCGACACCTGCTCTCATCGAATTCATGAGCTCCAATACGAGTACGCTTAGCATGGCGAGAAAGTCAACCGGTCGAAACCACTCTTGGTGAATGGTGTGCCAGATAGATGACGTTATCGCAAGAATGGCTAATGCTGCCGCACTCACGGTCTGACCACCTGTCCAGGCGACATAGGCGGGGGCCAAGAATGCGAACCCAGATGCGACTAACTCAGGCTCTTTCATTGTGTTTATCCACGAATCGCTTCCGTCATGATCAAGTATCCCTCCAACGCACTGAGGGCGTGGTAGAATGCATGAATGAGAACGTCTCGAGGATTGCGTGTATCCTCCGTTGTACCCGGAAGCGAGTAGATGTAGTAGCCAAGCACAAGCTGAATCCCAATGAGCAGGAACGCATTCAGGCCGAGATAGTATGCATACGTCAACCCAATAAAGTGGTAGGCCAATACGAAGAACACATCAAGAGACCGGGCGACTGGGTTGTGGTCGATGTGGTAGATAAATGAACAAATGGCAACACCGCCGGCACAGAACACGCCTGCCCACTTCTTACGGTGATACGCTGCCCATGTGGGGAATATGAACAACATGCTTGTCGCAAGAAGCACAGGGTCGACGACGCTCATTGCTTCTAGTTGGGATTCATATTCATGCTTGCGAGCATGATTGGATCATATGGCATTGGGCGATACTGCGTCAACAAACTCGGACGGCCGCGGTTCATCTGCTGCTTGGCCCATGTGATAAGCAGGTAATCATCATTGACCGGCCATACGCTGAATCCAGACTCAGTGAGCGTGGCTAACAGATATTCACGGGCTTCGCTTAATTTGAAGAGTGGGTACCCAAAGACGAACTTGGGGATATCAAAGACAATGTACGGTGCGTCAGGCGAGTGAATGGCCTGCTTCTTGATTTGTGCGTAGATTTGGGCCAACACTGGACGCATAGCGGACATGCGACGTTCTCGCTGGTTCTCCTGTTCCTGGATAACGTCTCTGGCTTTCAACATGCTTACTTCTGACTACTAGAATGTTCCGCTCGATTGGACTTGGCGGAGGTGGGATTCGCGGGTTCCTCATTTTGGGGGCATTGAAGGCGGTTGAGGAAACGCAAGGCAATCTGAACTTTCCTGACGGTGTCTACGGATGTTCGGTAGGGGCGGTGATTGCCACCGGCGTGGCCTTTGGGTTGACGTACAAGCAGGCAGAAGAGGTGTGCATGAAATATGTCAATACCTCCGCGTTTCTCCCCTCGTTTCGGTATGCGACGATTCTCGCCTTCATGCAGAAGAAGGGACTGTTTACGCAGGACTTGATGGAAGAGCTGTTTCTGAAGATTTTTGATTCTGTAGGTATTGACCTGCGTGGAAAGATGATTTCCGACACACCGCAGAAGCTGTATCTTCTCGCATCGAATATCACGACACAGCGGCCCACGTTGCTAACCGGCAATATCTCGCTGTTGGCCGCGATGAAGGCGTCGTGCTGTCTGCCCTTTATCTTTCACCCGCAGGTCATTCACAACCAACTGTATTTGGACGGCGGCATCTACGCGGAGAACATGTACGATGCCGTGCCCAAGGGAACCTTGGTGCTGGACATTGCTCACATCAAACAGTCCATCTTTCCCTCCACACTCGAATCCATTTCGGTGTTTGATATGATTCGCACACTCTGGGCGGGACTGCGTTCAGTCCGCGTCCATGCCGATGCGGTGAATCTCAATATCGACGGAATCTATTTGCTTGACGAGTTGAAGGACGAGGATAAATTTCGCATGATTGAAGCGGGCTACTCACAGGCGATGCGGTTCCTTTCCAAGCGTGCGGCGAAGGAACTCCATAACATTGTCGTGGGTGACGGCTTGATCGAAGTCGTAGATACCGCTTGAGGTTTCCAGCTTGATGGTTGGGTATCCGGCCACCTCGTACAGCGACGCGGTCTTGGGGTCCTTCTCGGCATCGACACCGACGGCTTCAACTGTGGTCTTGCCAAACACTGGCGACGTCTTCAAGTCTGCCTCAATATTCTCCCATTCCGGCATGGCCTTCTTTGAGTGGCCGCACCAGGTTGTGTAGAAGAAGTACAGTCGAGCGGTGTTCCCCTTAATCTCCCGCTTCGGCTGCGTTTTCCAGAAGCGATAGACTATTGCGAAGAAGAGGACGAGGAGAGCGACTTGGACCCACATTGTTGAAAGAAGCGAGAAATTCTACGTTGCTTTTCATACCAGATGCGATAGGCCTCCTCGGGACCAATGTCCTCCTTCATCTGTAACCACGCGATATCCGTGGTCATGCGTTCGGGTTCATACGGCCTCGGACGGATTTCCATCCAGCGGCTGTGAAAACGAATTACGGGGTTCATTGTATGTAGAATGTAAGGTAAGAGTAAATGGAACTCATGGGCAAGATTCTTCTTGGGGTCGCGGTCAACTACGGGGTTCACTACACAAGCATGGCGGCTCACAACTGGGTGTGCATGCCGCATGGGTTCGGCGACATTCTCAAGGGACTGGTTGTAACTGCGAGTCCGGTGTGTTCGACGCTTCTCGCGATCGGCCAGACCACGCAGTCCGGTTATGCGACACTGGTTACGAGTGCAGTGACAATGGCAGTGGTGAATTCTATCAACATGGTTACGCAAACACCGAAATAGTTAAGGCGGCGGCGAGCTGAGCAGCAATGTGGAGACCCGCCCGTTCAGTGCTGATCTTCTTCTTCAGCAGTGCCCACAGGGTGACAGCGGGATTGAAATGACCACCGGAGTACTTGCCCACTGCGAGAATTGCCGCTGTCAGTGCAGCACCGATGGCGAATGGATTTCCAACCAGAGCAATGACGCCGATCAAGAGGAGGGTGCCGAGATATTCGGCAACGACGAACCACATTTATATGTATGCAGGGTTTACATCTTCAGGCCCCCGCTGGGGAAACCAACCAGGCCGGCACCAATGCCGAATCCAGCACCCGTGCGAGCCGACGCACCGACACTCGGGGCGTAGATGTCGAGGATGGCGAACGTGGCTGTCGCGACGAGGGCAATCATGCCAACCTCCGACACCTTCAGTGTCTTGCCCGGCAGCACATACGCCGCAATGGCCACCGCCAAGCCTTCAAGGGCGTACTTCACTAAACGCATAAGCAGGTCGCTCATATCAACACCAGACGAGGTAGGCTTCGGCTTAGAATCAGACATTTGTTAAGAACGTGCGACAATTTTTACGTGCCAGACGAAGCCGGGGTGTAAACCTTGTATCCAATGATGGCAACGGCGGCAAGCCACACACCCCACCACGGGACGAGCCCCGACAGGAAACGCAGAACAACCCAGAATACGAGGGCGTGCACCAGGGCGGTCACGATGTCACCGTGAGCACTGTTGGGGAGGGAGAGGAGGACGCCGGGCGTGAGGAGGACGAAGAGGAGTGCGGTGGTCAGGAGGTCATACATTTGCTATTTTCACAAGACAAGATGTGTAGAATAAATGCCTAGCACACCGCACACCCTTCCGAAGACTGAGGACGATGGTACGCACATTGACTATTTGGATGAGGATAGCGAGATCCCGACTCAGAAGTACTGCATCATCTCCTTCATCAGCCCGGAGAAGGTGATTAAGCAGAAGGACCACTTCATGTTCGAGAAGTTCATCGAGTGGATGGACTACGAGTGGAAGATCAAGGGCATGGAGAAGTTCATGGCCTTCCTCGCGACCAAGTACAGCCTCAAGGTGGATGACCTCTTCAAGGATGCCCAGGAGTTCACGAAGGTCCACAATGCCGATGTGAAGTCGACGGACGTCAAGGAGCAGTTCGCAGTGTTCCAGCTCAAGAACGAGAAGGACCTCCAGGAGATGTATGACAACAAGGTCGAGTTCCAGACGAACATGCGTGGCGTCAAGGTGCGTCGTTGCTTCGCGTCGGTCGAGGAGACCCAGATGTTCGCCAAGGTGCTTCAGCGTCGCTACCCGAAGGACAACCTGTACATTGGCAAGGTCGGTGCGTGGCTGCCGTGGGACCCCTCGGAGCATCTCATGCCGGAGGTCGAGTATGCCGAGAAGGAGCTGAACGAGCTGATGCGTCGGTACAAGGAGAACGAGGTCAACAAGGAGATGTTCTTTGCCGACCAGCGTGAGGAGTCCATCAAGAAGCAGAAGGACGAGAATGAGCGTCGTCGCAAGGCCAATGCTCTCGAGGCGGCGGGCGTGAACCGGGCCAACACGGGCGGTGCGGCTCAGCTCGAGGATGTCGTGGCGTCTGCGTCCATGCCCGTCCATCCTTCGGAGGGTCTGCTTCGGGAGTGACGCAGTAAATTGTTGAGAGTGAGTAATGGTCCGTCGTAGTTTGAAAAGGGGAGGCCGCACAGGTCCAGATGGCACTCTGTCACCTACTGAACCGGCACCGGCGGCGGCTGAGGGTAAACCTCAGCTGACTGAGGTTGAGATATCCGGGAAACTTAAACCGCTGCTCGGAAAGACGTGGGCAGTTCCGATTGAGCCCGGTGAAGGTGTTCGCGACGAAGCATTCAAGTCTCTCCAGGCATTTGTGTTATCAAAGCTACCGGACAATCATAAAAAGGCAGCAGAGAAGATTCTTATCGAAATAGACAAGACACTCGAAGAACTCAAAACACCGCCTCCGACGGAAGGTGGGTCTAAGAGGGCCTGGCGGTCTATGCGTGGAGGGGTACTTACCCCGTTAGTGTACCTCAAGTGCTGTGTCTACGCATTGTTACTTGTCATCATAGATGGTCTGTCTGCAACACCCAGTCTCATATTGACTACTGCCATAGTGGCGGGGGCGGGTGTGTCTATAGTGGGCACGATTCTAACGGTTGTCGCAGGAAACATTACTGTGATTGGGTCGGCGACGCTTGCAGCAACTCTTACATCAAAGATCATAAGCGTGTATACTCAACTCACAACGCCCAGGCGTTACGGTGAAGCACCTGGTGAGGACGATGTCGCAGAGGAGGTGGTACCGCAATCAATTCAGTCATTGATGCGTACAGATCTGGCTCAACCTGCGGTGCCTCTTGGGACACAGCCGTTCGTGTTTGTCCCAAACGAAGCCGCCATCGAGGCAGCATATGCCGAGGAGGGAGAGATTCCGCCCGCCGTTCCGATGCCCGCGACGCCCCTGCACTTCTTTGTACGCGAAATAATGGGCAATCCCAAACTTGCGGCGACACTAACGAAAGCTCTTGACCCTCCCGAATCACTTGCTGCTTCTGCTATAAAAATCATTACCCGGACGTTTTTGTTCATTTTCGCAGTGTTTTATCTCAGAAAGCTGATTGAGGTCATATCAAAGGAGGAGGCTGACCAAGCGGCAGCGGCACGGGTGGAACGTCTGAACAATCCAGGGGCGGCAGTGGGGCCGGCGGCACTTGTCCTGGCGGCGGCTCCTGCGGCGGCGGCTATCGCACCTCTTGTTCTTGTTGCGGCGGCTCGGGTAGCACCTGCTCCTGCGGCACCTGGGGCACCTGCGGCGGCACCCGGGGCTCGGCCACGACGACCGAGTATGGCACAGCGGCGAGCGATCCAAGCGGCAGCAGCGGCGGCGTTGGGGATAGACCCGGGCGAGGAAGCCGATGCCGCATCCGGACCCGGACGCGGGGGCCGTCGTCGCACTAGGAGGAACCGCCACCGCCGCCACCGTCCTTCCGCACCCACACGGAAGGGGTCTTCTTATTCCCGCTGTTTGCGGGGTTCCACTGGTCGGCGGCGAGGATAGCCGAATGAAACGGCTGATTGTTCGCCCATAACGACGCATCACACATGTGAAACGGCGGGTGTTCGGCAGCCTTGTACCAGAACACCTGATCTTCTAACTTATTCGAGTTCACGTTGTTACAGATAACCAGACACTCGAAGTTCTCCGTGCATTGGTCCATAAAGGTGCAGAACATCTCAAAGCTGGGAAACATACCTGCGTAATTCTCGTAGATACGCCGGCGATTTCCGAGAATGTTCTCACGCAAAATAAAGACAAAGTCCACGTTCGTTCGCAGGTTTGGCGTGATACCTAACGGATACTGCATCGTAATGATAGTCATCATATCGATATGGCGTCCATTCATGAAGACATAGCGAGTCGACTCCTCCTTGATCCACGAGGAATCGTACAGACAGTCGTCCAGAATCAGAAAGGCTCGCGGATCGATAGACGAGTTTCCACCACCGCCATTCTTCGCCTTGTTGCGGTTCTGTTTCACTGTCATCTGTCGCTTAATGACGTTCATAACAATCTGAGGCGAATACTTGTCGTGAATGAATTTGGAAGGGACCATGTGCTGAAAGAACTCGTTGGCTACTTCTGTTCCTGAGATGACAGTGCCAACCGGAAACTCGTGCTGGGTGTTAAAGAGAATATCGCGAACCAAGAACGATTTGCCGGTATCCTTCTTTCCGATGCACACAATCATCGGACTCTTGCGAGAATCAATTTCGCATCGCTCTTTGATCTGGTCAATACTGAACTTGCGGAGTTGGTAGTTCATTGTTTTGACCCGCAGAAAGTGTTCTGCGTCTACTTACGCTGTTTCATTACCCCACCCTCAACACAATGGTGAAAGATTTGAGGACTCAGCCCGTCGACCTCCGTCTTCATCGCGTGGCCAAACTGAAGGCTGAGGCATGGAATCTCGAACACCCACAGCCTTTCTTTCCGTCGTTGGAGCAGCTGTTCAAGACAGAGAAGTTGACGTCCATGTCTGAGTATGGAATTAAGTTTCCTGAGGAGGTGGAGTCTGTGGTGGATGCGGACCATATCAAGACGACCAAGGGGCAGATCGTACCCGTTCATCGCAAGACGACGATGATTCTGAGTCCGTTCAAAACCATGAAGGGCGAGTATTCGGCACCTGGCCTGCCCAAGCCCGCGGAGACGGCCAAGGGCTATTCTGAGCAGATGCAGAGCCCGCACACAGCGGCCTATGTAGGTGCGTTAGCATCCGCAGTCCTGGCCATGTCGGAGTGCGAACACTTTCCGCGTGTGTATGGTCTGTATGCGGCAATGGCGACCAAGCACGAGGTCAATATCTCGGATGACTATGAGGAGCTGTGCGACCGCAAGTGGTTTGTCGATAATATCGGCAAGACATTTGAAATGCGTCTGCGTGGTGCGGGTGGTGAGGCCTTTACGCACACTCGCGGCCAGCGTGTTGCGGTTCAGGTCGGCGAGGACATTGAGTTAATCACTGAGGACGTGATGGCCGACCCTGTTGCCGAGCCGACAGCCATGGGTGTTGTAGAGGAGTATGAGATTCCCACCGAGTCGGAGAGCGATGACGAAGACTCGGAGGACGAGGATGTGTTTGATATCGAGTCCTGTGGATGCTCGGACAGCACGGCGGAGGCGGACGGTGAGTCTACCGCGAGTGAAAGCGATGAGGACTTTGCCTGGGCGACTTTCTCTGGAGTGCCTGTTGTGACCACGGTCATGGAAACGTGTGCGGGAACCTTCTACGACCTCCTCAATACAAGCAGCGACCCGACGCACCACACGGCGTGGGTGGCACAGATTGTCTTTGCCCTGGCGTATGCTCAGCGAACGTTCGGGTTTGTCCACAATGACCTCCATGGGAACAATGTAATGTATGTGCCGACGACGGAGGAGTTCCTGGCCTACAAGCACCATGGTGTGACGTATCGCGTTCCCACCTTTGGCGTGCTCATCAAGATTATCGACTTTGACCGTGCATCCTTCTCGGTGCGTATGGCGGGAATGAAAGAGAGTCGGTTCTTCATGAGTTCGCAGTTCAAGGATGATGAAGAGGCGGCGGGGCAGTACAACATTGAACCGTTCTACACGAACACGCATCCGCGTATTCCCCTGAACCCGTCCTTTGATTTAGCTCGCTTTGCGTCGAGTATGTTCTGGGATATGTTTCCGATGGGGCCGAAGCAGGAGACGACTCATCCACTGTTTGAGATGTTCAAACACTGGACGACGCTTCCGGACGGCTCGTCTGTCATCTTTCGAGCAAAGGGTGACAACCACGACCGCTACCATGGCTTCGATTTATACAAGGCGATTGCCAGGAACTTGAAGGAATCTGCAGTCCCCCGAAAGGAACTGATGAAGTTTGGTCAGTATGTGGGGAACGTTTCTCCTGGGACTCAGGTCCTGGTGATCGCGGAGTAGATTACTTCATACCGAACGTCTTGTACACCACCTTGTGCGTGAGAGCCCACACGACACCGAACACAACCGCGTGCGTCAGGGCGACGGTGAGACGCGAGCCACCCGGCGGCAGGGAGACAAGAACACCCGGGGTCAGAACAAAGAACAGCACGGCGGCATACAGAGACATGTACATTTTGTTTATTCAGCCAGAAAGTTTTAGAACGACGGCTTGCCAGTGAACATATCCTGGACAGCCGTCACCATGGGCTCGGCCACATCGGCACCGCCCAGGGCATAGACAACCCCGGCCGTGAGAACACCTGCACCACCTCCCACCTTGGCGGCGTCCGTTACATCAATCGGCTGCTCCTTGCCACGACGGTCCATCACATACAGAACAATTGCAACCATCACCACTGCCCCTACAACCATGCCATACGTGTACAGCTCGGATGTCATTTGTTTCGGAGTCCACTTTTTTCTACTCACAAATTGAGCGAGACTGTTTCCTTCGGCTCAAGCTTGACAGAGTCATTGTCATCATCCGTCTCGAACTCTGAATCGTCTAGCTTAATGTCCTCGCCGAGGGAAATGGCCGGGGCTTCATCCTCATCCTCATCCTCATCGAACTGAACCGCCTTCGGGGGCTCGGGAGGTGCCTCCACGAGAGCTGGAGCCGGAGCCACAAGAGCCTCTGGTTTGGGTGCCGCAGGAGCCTCGGCCACCGCCGACGACTGACTCTGAAAGTACGCACGACTGATATCCTTCCACGGGATGAAGCTGTCGATGACCTCATTCATCGCAGCTCCAATCATCGTCTCAATCTCGCGACGGTTGCGAGCCTGCTGCTCCGACATGACGCCCACTGTCTTGAACAGGTACGCCGACGACCACGCAAGACGTGCCGACTGGTTGTAGAGCTTGTGGACAAAGGTTCCCACCGACGGGCGGTTAAAGTCAATATCCACATGAGCCTTCTCAGCCTGCTGAAGGGTCGCGAAGGCACGGATATAACTGACAAATACGCCAAGCAGAAGGTCCTCCAGGTACTCGCACTTGGACGTGATGACGATGCGGTCAACCTCCTTCCGGAGCGTCTCCGGGCTCCACTTGGGAATCTGCGTTAACAGATTCTGGAACGTCTTGAGAATCTGGTCGGACTGTCCATTGCGGTCACACGCACCCTTGGCGGAATCGTAGACGCTCCACAGACCATCGGCAACGTGCGGGACAAGCACGCGGGTCAGGTTCTCACGAAGAGTGGACTTGACGAATTCAGTGCTCATTTGTTTACAGACGAGTCAATGAGTTTCACTAAACCGACGCAGATGCCGACGTTCGTCCTTATCCTCATGATTCGCAATGAAGAGAAAATCCTAAAGCGTTGTCTAGAGGCAGTGGCTGACGTGGTCTCTGCCTTTTGTATCTGCGACACCGGGTCGACGGATGAGTCCTGTGCGATTGCTACCGAGTTTCTGAACACGCACGATGGCTGCCTCACGCACGAGCCGTGGAAGGATTTCGGGTATAATCGCACAGTCAGCTTTCAGAACGCACAGAACTATCTGAAGAAGACGGGGTGGGACCTGACCGATACATTTGGTCTGCTGCTGGACGCAGACATGGTGTTCGTCCCCGGAAACCTCAAGACGCATCCGCTGGAGCGGTCGGGGTACACGGTGATTCAGAAGGCAGGAACACTCGAGTACCCCAATGCCCGTATTGTTCACATGGAGCATCCGTGGACGTGCCGCGGTGTGACCCACGAGTACTGGGATGGGCCGACAAAGACCCTTCCGCTGTCCGTGTGCCATATTGACGACCGCAACGACGGCGGTTGTAAGGCGGATAAATTCGAGCGAGATGTGCGTCTTTTGGAGCAGGGTCTACTCGACGAGCCGGACAATGGTCGATACATGTTCTACCTGGCTCAGACGTACAATGGTGTTGGCAAGCTGAAGGAGTGCATCGCCATGTACAAGAAGCGGATTGCTGTGGGTGGATGGGAAGAGGAGCTGTGGTACAGTCAGTACATGATTGGCAAGTCATGGTTGGCTCTGGAGAATATTCCAAAGTTCGAGCAGTGGATGCTCAAGGCCCACGAGCGTCGACCGTCCCGTGCCGAGCCCATCTACAGTTTGGCCAAGTATTTCCGCGAAAAGTCCCAGCACCATAAAGCCTACCATTACACGCAGATTGGGTTGAACATCCCCATGACCACCGACGCATTGTTTGTGGAGACGGATGCGTACAATGGACTCTTTGAGTACGAGGCGACTATCCTCTTCTATTACATTGGTCAGTGTCGCCGTGGTCTTGACGAGTCTGTACGGTATCTCCTCAAGGATCGGCCCCACCAGGACAATGTGTATTGTAACATGCCCTTCTATATCGAGCCGTTGGCCTTTGCGTCCAAGTCCCATCCGATTGACCGCGACTTGTTTGGCGAGGACTATCATCCCACATCTGTGTCCATGGTGCGAATGAACGGCAAGGTTATGCACAATGTTCGCTTCGTGAATTACTCCATCAACCCGCAGAATGGCAGTTATCTCATGAAGGAAGACGGTGTTGTCCGTGAGAACTCGACGGTGCGAACGCAGAATGCGTTCTACAACCCTGAGACGGGCGAGGTGACGAAGATGCGAGACGACTCGGTGTCCCTGACCCGGAAGCCGGGGGCTCACATTGTGGGTCTCGAGGATGTGCGTATCTACCACTCGAAGGATGGAACCCTCAAGTGCACAGCAACCTCGTGGGAGTACATGGATAAGATTCGCATCTTCCGGTCCACATACGATCCTGTTCAGGGCCTGTATACAGACTGTTATATGATGGAGTCACCTGGCAACCAGGAGTGTGAGAAGAATTGGCTGGCGATTGAGGGGACAGACGACGTGGTGTACAGCTGGAATCCGCTCCGCGTCGGGACGTTTCAGGGGAATGAGCTGGCGATTCACACGGAGCACGATACACCGTGGTACTTCAAGCATTTCCGGGGTTCGGCTGTCGCCTTCCAGCCTGCTCAGTATCCGGGTGAGACGTGGGTACTGGTTCACACGGTTGAGTACTGCCAGCCCCGCAAGTACTTCCATCTGTTCGTGCGTCTTGACGAGAAGTACAAGGTAAAATGTATTAGCCGTCCCTTCGTGTTCCGGGCCAAGACGATTGAGTACTGCATTGGGTGCATGCCAGACCCCGCAATGACAACGCTGACTTGTATCTTCTCGACGATGGACGATAATCCGCGTATGATTGATATTCCTGTGTCGAGTTTGGAGTGGATTCAAGCGTAGAGCTGACGCCACGATTCATTTGTCACCGCCGCAGTGTCCTTCAGAATGTGGCGGGCTGTGTCCACGTCCAGCACGCACGGCAGCGTAATCTTCTTGTAGAACACATAGTCCTTCGCCGTCTTCTCGTCGGCAATACGGAGCAGGTTAATACGCGTCACTAGCGACTCGACGGAGCGAATCAGTGTGCGAACACCCTCCTCGTCCTTGCTGAACTCCTCAATCAAGTACTTCACCGCATCATCTGTCAGGGTCAGTTGGCCCGTCAGCTGAACGCGGTCCAGGATCTGCGGCCACACATACTTGGTGAGAATGTTCTTCTTGTCCTCCACATTGTACCCTGAGCAGTTGATAACCTGCATGCGGTCCCGGAGAATCGGGTGGACCTTGGACTCGTCGTTGAAGCTAAACACGAACAGGCACTGGCTCAGATCAAAGTCCACACCAGCGAAATAGCGGTCATGGAACTGGGTGTTCTGCGAGCGGTCCGTCAGGTGAATGAGCATGGAGACAATCTCATCGCCATGCGAGGTGGTGGAGATCTTATCCAGCTCATCGAAATACAGCACCGGGTTCATGCACCGGGCCGTCATGAGCGAATCTGCGATGCGGCCGCACATGGACCCCTCATACGTGAAGGAGTGTCCGACAAAGTTGGCCGAATCCGAGGCACCGCCCAACGAGAAGAACTCAAACGGACGCTGGAGAACCTGGGCCACACCGTTCTTGGCGATGCTCGTCTTTCCCACACCTGGCGGTCCCTTGAGAGCAATGACATTGCCCAACGACCCGGGGCTAGAAATCCACTGGGCCAGTGTCTGCATGATCTGTGTCTTGGCCGTGGGCATGCCGTACACAGCCTTGTCCAGCATCTCGCGGGTCTGAGAGAGATACTTTGCACACGGCTCCGGACCATCTGAGAGCTTGACAGGCAGAGTGACCATCTTGCCAAAGGGGATGCGAAGGAATGACTCGACCCATGTCCTCAGCTTGTATCCCTCTGAGCCATCCATCTCATTCAGGATGTCAATCTTCTTGATGACCGCTGCCTTGAGCGAATCCGGGATGGGCATCTCGAGGACGCGGAACTTGAACGGAACATCGCCTTCCTCAATGAGCGACGACAGCCGCTTCATGTGTTCATTGAGACGACGACGCTTGGATTTGGAGAGGTCCTCGAAGTACTCCTCTTCATCCTCGTTCAGCTCGATGGCCGGACCATCATCCCGCCGCTCCTTCTGACCACCGCCACTCCCATACTTCTTCTTGAGGTGGCTGATGAACTCGTCCTCGGACTCGGACTCTTCCTCTTCATCGTCTTCAGATTCTCCCACGTGAATATGTGCCTTTCCATTGGTAACTGTGTGGATGTGGAGACGAACACTGATTTTCGATCCCTTGGGCAGCTTGATGACGGCCTCTTCCTCTTCGGACTCCTCCTCCTCCTCCTCTTCGTCGTCGTCCTCCTCTTCGTCGACATCAGGCTCGAAGTCCTCATCCTCTGAGGAGTCTGAATCCGACTCGGCCTTTAAGGTCTCATCCTTCACCCAGGTCGTATTCGTGTTACGCTTGCGAAGATTGTAACGACTAGGCATCTTGCTGCCTCCCGAGAAAAAACAAAGGGCATCCGTTTTTTGACAGAGTATACTAATGAGTGAACTTGCGACCATCACCGCAGTGGCGGAGAAGCAAGCCGAGATGCTTGCGGCTCGCGATGCCGAGGCACCTGCAATCAAAATCAGCACTGTCATTGTCGAAGCCTTTCTGAAGTCGCACCGCGTCCTTTGTTACGGTGGCACGGCTATCAACAACCTGCTCCCGAAGGAGGACCAGTTTTACGGCCCGACGGAGACGCCGGATTACGATTTCTTCAGCGAGACACCTCAGGAGCATGGTGTCATCATCTCAGACCAGCTTGCGGCCAAGGGCATCGAGAGCGTGGAGATGAAGCCCGGTGTCCACCTTGGAACCTACAAGGTCTTTGCCGACTACCACGGTGTGGCGGACCTGACGTTCATTGCGACAAAACTGTTCGACCACCTGTGGAAGGAGAAGATTACTCGGCATGGAATCCACTATGTCCACCCCAATTTCCTTCGCATGTCCATGTACCTCGAACTCTCACGTCCCGAGGGCGATGTGTCTCGCTGGGAGAAAGTGTACACCCGACTCACGCTGCTGAACAAGCACTATCCCATTCTGTGCACAGACGAACCCAAGGAACCGGATCAGCTGTCCGTGGAGCAGAAGAAGGATGTGATTAGCATGCTGAAGAAGAACCCGATTGTTCTTCTTGGGTTCTCCACAGTGTCTCGCCACGAGAAGAAGGCGGTGTGGTATACACCCGTTTCGCTCCTCGCCGAGAAGGAAGAGATTGAGAAGCACACCAAGGGCCACAAGACAGTTGTCCACGAAGAAACTGATATTCTTCCAAAGCGAACAGATGTGCTTGACAAGGACGGTGCGGTAATGTATGCGTTTTACGAGACACAGGCGTGCCACAGCTACCATACGACGGGTGATGGGATTCGCATTGCCAGTATCCCGACCACACTGACATTCTTCCTGGCTCTGGCGTACACGGGAGGCACGAAGGACGAAATCACTCGCCTGATGTGCGTAGCCCAGCGGCTGGTTGAGCTGGCGGCTGATAAGCCGAAGCGGAGGTTCGCTCTCTTGACCCCGGCAGAGTGCCTGGGTAAACAGAAGGAGTTGCTCGATATGCGTCGTGAACGTGTGGAGATGTTTGCCAAGTTAGGAAAGAATAAGGAGTCTGTTGATTTCGTGCAGTACTTCTTCACGTACAATCCGAAGAACGACAAGACGAAGCGTGCCAAGATATCTGCACTTCTCAAGAAGACACGGAAGGCACGTCTCACGGGTACTGCAAAGTAACCGGGATTGTGTTGGGCACGGTCACAGTTGTGCCCACTCCATTCACAACTGTGCCCGTTGTCAAGGCAAACGGCTGACCAGCCACCGCAGCACATTCACGGAATCCCTCCTGAACCTGAAGAAGAAAGTTGTAGCTGTTCTGAATACCCTTGGAGCGATAGGCGTTCACGCCTGAGTAGCCCGACCCCGCCGGAACGTTCGTGATATACGCTAAACGCAGCCTTGTTTGTGTCAGTACGTCGGACGCATCACGCAGACGCATGCCCTGGAGTCCACTGAGTGCTGTGCCATTTTGTCCGCCGGCGCTCATTTACTACCCACTTACATTTTATCGCCCTGTGTACCAGGTCACATCAAAGTACTGGCCAGAATCGGGTCCGTGGACAAGCGAGACTGGCGGAGCGGCAGCGGCATGCGACATGATTTCGGAGGCTGAGAGTGCACGAGAATAGTAGATGAGCCCGCCCACCTGGCCGTCGAATCCTTTTGAACCTCCGATGGTGGTGGGTGCATCCTCCTGCTTGGGAAGCTGTGTCAGTGTGTGGTGGCGACGGAGAAGTCCATTGATATAGACATCCACTGTGTACTGGGTGATCACAATGGCAATGTGAATCCACTTCTGAGCGGGGATATTGTCAATGAGCACCGTCTCGGTCGCACCATATGTAGCCACGGTAACCAGAATCGACCCCGACTGGCTCGCCAGATACAGACCAGGGCAGTCGGCCCGATTGAACACACTTCGCTGAGTGCCGTTTCCATAAGTGAAATCATTCACCTCAAACCAACCTTCGAAGCTGAAGGTCGCCCCCTCCGGTTGGTTGTTCGACCGAGGGAGAGTTGCCTTTGATGTGTATGGAACCTTTCCGCTCTGAGTCCCTCCTTGCAGTGGCACAGATGTCGGGTCGGTCGACGTGGACGATCGCCACGCAACGGCACCCAAGACGGCGAGTCCAAGTCCTCCAAGTGCAATCTCCATTGTTCCTTACTTAGAAACAAAGCCCCTCGAAGTGAGACGCAGGCCACCTGTCTTCACCTTCGCCGGCATCAGAAGAATCTTAATCCACTCTTCGTAGGTATGCGTCTTCTGATATTCTATCGTCTGTAGAGGCACAGGACGCCCCTTGATGTTGTAGATATAGTGAATGCGGCTTGGGTCGGATTGCGTTTCCTTCCGTAGGAACCCGCTCTTGGCAAGGTCGATGGTCCATTTCAGATCTTCACCTCGTATGGCATCTTCGAACCGAACAAGCTTCGCAATGTCTGCGAGCATCGGGTTCAGATGATTGGGCGGCCGCACAAACACGCCGTCCACATACAGTTTCCCGGTGAGGGGAATGTCAATGCTGTGCGTAAAGGTGTGCTCGGACATCTGTCCTCGAATCCGCATCACGTCCTTTCCTTCCGTGAAGCAGGCCAGAAAGTCCTCGAAGTATGCGTCAGTCACCGAGTCGTCGTCGTCGATAAATGCAGTGTACTTGCCCTTGGCATTAGCCAGGAGGTTCCTGCGTTTCATACCCACGCTCATTTCACGGTTATCCAGTGCTTCGTTGATGTCGAGACGCAGGCCCGGGCAGATGTGAGCAAATTGTTCGCGGAGAGTTGCCTTCAACGCTTCGCACTGGGTCCGTCGTTCGACCAGAGTCGGAATCAAGATTGACAGGTCAAACTCATAGGCCTTTCGCGAAATGTATGTTCGAAGGTCTTGTTCCATGTACTTGTTATTCCGCACATACAACGAATCAAAGGCAACGTTGTATCCGAGGACCGGGTGCCGATGACGAATAATACACGTAGGGTTGTAGATTGTCTTTGGGCGTAGAATGGTCTTGCACAGGTCCGTCAACTCCGTGTCGCAGTAGAAGCTCTTGTACTCGGGTGCGTAGATGGACCCGAACCGCTCATACATGGTACGCCCATAGATGGACAAGGTATTCAGTTGCGTCCCTTGGAACCCATCATTGAACCAGAGAATACAGTCACGGTCTGGAGTCATGCTGCGTCGAATGTACTCGTCGTATCCCCGAACCTCGGGGATCATGTCATCCGAAACCAGGACAACGATATCCCACGGATAGTCTACCTTCTCAATATCCGCATTGCAGGCCTCAATCTTGGTTGTGCTCGCACCATAATACAGTGCGTTCCATGCGAATCGATTAAGAATGGAAAAGAGCTGTTGCTGGATGTCGGTCCCAGTCATGGTGACGTCATCTACGTCGCATGAAACGACAACCCCAATCAGATCTGGACGGGTAGCCATGTCAAGATACTGTTTCAGTGTTTTTATCAACTGACCTGGCCGCGAGCGACTTGGGCACTTGAGGAGAATTCGCGGTGCAGCCATTATTACTTGGTAGAAGAGAACCAACCCGATACATCCGAGCTCGATCCACCCGCTACATCCTTTCCAGCACTGTCCTTCACGCCAAAGACGAACGTGTATCCAAACAAGGAGAGGTTGCTGAGCTGAGACGCAGAGGACGGTGTCGAGCTCGAGCATACGGTGCCCGCACCAAAGAACGCACCAGCATCCGAAGACTCAATCTTGGTCGACGAGCTGTGGACAGTGCAGACTGCCCCACCGAAGCCACCCCCGCCACCAATGATGAGGTTACCCGACGCGGGCATCGGGATACCGTCCAGGACCGCGGACTTCTGAAGGCGGCCGTTGATGTACACATCCACGTTGCGACCGTACGTTGTAATCGAAACTGCGAACCAGGACTGGAGAGGCACATTCTCAACCGTGATAAGCTGGGCAGTTCCGCTTCCCGTGTTCACAGTGTTCACATCCGTTCCCGAGGGATACAGGCTGATAGAAATCTGAAGGGCATTGTCCGTCGGGTGAAGCACGACAGCCGGAACGCTCGTACCCGGGTTGGTTGAACTGGTCTGGGCAATCACCGGCTTGGGTTGTCCGAACTTGTACCCCCAGTCCTTGATGTACATCCAAAACTGAAGACTTGTGTTCGAGCCAGACACAACGGATGGAATGGTGGCTCCCACCTTTCCATCAACCTCCGTAGGGGCCTGGTCCGCAGCCAGTGCGACTCCACCCGAAGGACCCACGTACTTGCTCGCCACAATGACAAGTGCGAACACCACGGCGATTCCGAGAATCGCACCAAAGATGGCCATATAGTTAGTCGGTCTGGGTCCAGAGGGTGCCAGCTGAAGGGACAGATCCGGCGGCTTGGATGCGTATGCTCCCATATTTATGCTTTACAAGGGAAAGGTATTCAAGATAACAATGGAAAAACGAACACTGCCTCTACAACGGAGTCAGGTACCAATGTTCTGTAATAACTGTGGGGAGCGAGGTCATGTGTTTAAGCACTGTTTACAGCCCGTGCTGTCGTGCGGGATTGCCCTGGTCAATCAGGCGTCGATGCCGGTGGACCCGAGTACTGTCCAGGTCCTCATGATTCGGAGGAAGGACAGTATGAGTTTTGCGGAGTTTATGCGGGGAAAGTATGACCCAACCGACGATGTGTATGTGGGCCGACTCTTTAGCAACATGACACTCCAAGAGCAGACGGCTGTGGTATGCGAGCCGTTTGACACACTGTGGAATCAGCTGTGGGGGGATGATCATTCGTCTCCAGAGTACATGTTCTCGAAGGACCGGTTCGCTCGCATTGACCGCGAGGGTATGATGCGGAGCCACATGTCTCCGTTCAAGGAACCTGAATGGGGGTTCCCAAAGGGCCGGCGGGTCCGGACTGAGACGGATGTGGAGTGTGCGATTCGTGAGTTCAATGAGGAGACTAATGTTCCGCGTGAGGCGTACACTCTTGTCAAGGACATTGTCTTGGAGGAGACGTTTATGGGTCTGAATGGGATTCAGTATCGCCACATCTACTTTGTGGCCTTGCTAACGGCTCCGGAGCGTGTGAATGTGAGTCAAAAGATGACACACATGCAGAGGCGTGAGATTTCCGGAATTGGGTGGAAGACGTTCGAAGAGTGTCGCGGCTATGTTCGCCCCCACCACATTGAGCGGATGGCCATGCTGGATGTGCTTGAGAACATTGTCAAGACGTATGAGAGCACGCCGTGACTCCCAGCATTGTCAAGAGTGCGGTCTGAACTCCAAAGGCATAGTGGAAGAGTTCGCCAACGATCACCCAGAACAGGAAATGGAGAAGCACATTACCACCAAACTCCCATGTCGTGTACATTGCGAGCACGATTGTCAGGGTTGTATCTGCAACGGCAAACCCCATGAAGCGGACCGAGTGAGCACCCGTGCCAGGTGCTCCAAATATATTCGCATACGGACACCCCATTGTATCTACGCAAACCTAAAACGTGCGAGATACACTGTGATACAATACGCGACCACACTCAGTACAAAGACCCACCACCAGACTGGGAAGACCGTGGCTTCCTTATCCTCCGTCCCGAATGGACGAATCCGCCCTTCACGCCCAAAGGCCACGGACGGTTTGATGTACAGGAAGGCCGCCATCAGGAACAGATAGATGGACACCATCCAGATGCGGTGGTTTTTCCTGGTCAGCGGCTCCATTACTTACGGGAGCGACGAGTTTTGCGGTGGTGACGACGGCGGCGGGTCTTGCGACGACGGCCGAGTCCGTGGGCCGGACCATACTTCGCTTCTACCTCATTGACGTAGAGCGGCTGATAACCGTTTGCGAATTCCATTGTAACCCCCTCCGCATCCGAGGTAAATGTTCCATTCCCGGTCTTACCAGTTGTTCCCGTATACGAAGCGGTTGTTCCTTCTACGCTCGTTAACGTGATGGGGTCTTTCTCGATTTTTGAACCCATGAGGTTACCGCGATATAATTTCGCACCTGGCGTCATGTCCACAGCCATAGCACGCCGAAATCCAGGTTCCATCTTGTTAATCCCCACGATAATTTCAACGCACCACAAGATAATGAGCTTCGTGCTTCCGAACCGGAAAGCGTTCGCGGACTACATTACTCGCATCTTTCTGAAATACCGAAAGGAAGACCGCGACCCGCTCGACGCCGAAGACAAGGATGCCGACCTGTGCTTGAAGCAGTCGAATGCCCGCGAGATGTTTCCGTATCAGAAGTTGATTCGCGAGTACTTGATGATTGAGACGCCGTATCGGGGCATTCTGCTTTACCACGGACTGGGCTCGGGCAAGACGTGCACCTCCATTGCCGTGGCTGAGTCGCTGATGAGCTACAAGAAGGTCTACGTCCTGACTCCGGCTTCCCTTCAACAGAATTACCGTTCTGAGCTGCGAAAGTGCGGCGACCCCATCTACGCCTTTGAGCAGCATTGGCGGGAAAAGGCTCTCAATGACCAGTCCCGTGTCGAGGCCAAGGCACTGAGCATCTCCGATGGATTCCTGGACCGGACAGGCAAGTTCTTTGTGACTGTCGCTGGCGAGAACCCGAACTTCAAGGACTTGCCCAAGACGGCTCAGGATATCATCAAGGCTCAGATTGAGGATATCATTGGACAACGCTTCAATTTTATCAACTACAACGGTCTCAGCTCCAAGAACATTGACACCTTTGTCCCGAAACCCGACGCCGAGGGGAACTTCCCCGAGAACCCGTTCAACAATTGCGTGGTCATTATCGACGAGGTCCACAACTTGATTTCGCGTATCGTCAATTCCTCCGAGATTGCCCGTCGCCTCTACGATGCCGTGTACAAGGCCACGGACTGCAAGATTGTCGGGTTATCGGGCACACCCGTCATCAATCGCCCCAACGAGATTGCCTATCTGATGAATCTGCTGCGTGGTCCGATTGAGCGTATCACCATTCCCTTTGGCAAGGCGGCGGCATGGGATGAGGAGAAGATGAAGACGGCCTTCAAGGCTCTGCCCGATGTGGACACGATTGAGTTCAATGCCGTGAAGAAGTATGTGCTGATTACTCGCAACCCTCCTCACTTTCGGTCCGTGTACAATGAAGCCGGAGACCGCATTGCCGTCCAGTACAAGAAGGATGTTCCCTTTGTTCCCCTAGCCATGGACTGGGTCAAGACATGGGACAAGAAACTGACAGGCGAGCTTGGGTCTGAGATTGCCGTGGACCGCGTGACAAGCGAGAACCTGGAATGCCTGCCCACAAAGTTCGAGGAGTTTGCTGCCATGTTTCTCGACGGACTGAACATCAAGAATCCGCTGCTCTTTGCGAAGCGTATCCAGGGCTTGGTGTCGTATTTCAAGGGTGCCGACGAGCGGTTAATCCCCAAACGCGTGGAAGACGACAAGATGCTGGAAAAGGTGGTGATGAGTCCCGAGCAATTCACGCAGTATCTCGATGTTCGCTTCCAAGAAATCAAGGCCGATGCGAAGAAGGCACTGAGCATGAATGACGACGGTGGGTCCTATCGCGTCATTTCTCGGTTAGCCTGTAACTTTGCCGTGCCGCCCGAGTTGAAGGCTCTGACCAAGAAGGTGGAGAAGGAGTTTAACAACGTCGTCAAGGAAACCGACGTGCCCGACAAGCCGGAGATTCTGGCGGCGTTGAAGGCGAATCCTGGAAAGTACCTGACCGCCAAGGCATTGGAACAGTTCAGTCCCAAGCTGGGAAAGATGCTGGCCAACGTAGAGGCCACCCGCGGTGCCGGTGCCGAGTGGCCGAATCAGTTCGTCTATTCGCAGTACCGTCAGCTGGAGGGTCTTGGTGTCTTTGCCGCCATTCTTGATGCGAATGGATGGCAGCCGTACAAGATTACCAACAAGAATGGTCAGTGGCAGGAGGACGAGATGGAGGATAAGCCGGCCTATGCCTTCTTCTCCGGCGAAGAGAAGGAGGATCTGCGTGAGCTGATGCGTCAGATTCTCAACAATCGCTACGAGAACAGCTTTCCTCCCAGTTTGAAGACGAGCATTGAGAAGCGTGGCAAGAAACTGCTCTGCATGCTGATGGCCACGTCAAGTGGTGCCGAAGGTATTACGCTAGCCAATGTCCGCCACGTCCACATCATGGAGCCGCACTGGACCCCGGCTCGTCATGACCAGGTTATCGGCCGAGCCATTCGCATCTGCTCTCACGCGACGCTGCCGCTCGACCAACGCACAGTCAAGGTCAGTCTGTATATCTCCGTCATTTCGCCGTCTCAGTCCAAGGGTGCGGAAGGCCCGAACATTGTCGCTGTTCGCAAGTCCGATGTGGAGATGAAACGGTATGAAGGTGAACCAGCTGTGGAGACGTTCATGTCCACGGATGAGTACCTGTATGAGAAGGTGTATGAAAAGGACAAGGTGAATCAGCGAATCTCCATTCTGCTCAAACAGTCGGCGGTGGACTGCGAGATTCACCGCAAACTCCACTCCCGTGAGAAGCCGGCGATTTCGTGCATGCGATTCGATACCACCGCGACAGGCGAAGACCTGGCGTTCAAACCGTCCATCAAGTCAGATGACCTGGATGAGACCTATCTTCGCAACATGGTGCGGAAGAAGCGGCGGTTGCAGAAGCTGAAAATCAAGGACATTGTGTACTTCATGGACCCCGACTCCAAGGAGATTTTCGACGGGCAGGCCTTTGAGGACAATCAGCGGCTGTTACGCATCGGCACGAAGATATCCGAAACGCAGATTAAATATTGGCTTGGGTAGTTACACGGCCGCCGCCCGCAGGTCGGCGAGCCAAGAAGCACACACGTCGGTCCAGGTCTTGAACTTCATCTCAGCCGCCTTGGACTGCATCTCAATACACTTGTCAAGCACCGCATCCATCGCATCGGCCACGTGGTTCGGGTCGAAGGACGGGGCACTCAGACCGAGGGGCATGGCCGCCGCCTGGTACACCAGCGGACCCGGACGAATGTACTGCGTAACGGTGGTCGGCAGGAAGGAGCGATACGACCCCACGTCCGTGACAATCTGAGGAGCACCTGTGTACAGATGCTCGAGCTGACATAGACCGAAGCCCTCGCCGTCCGACGTATTGATGCCGACATCGCACATATTGTAAATCTGGTTGATGCCCTCATCACTCAGCATGTTGGGCGGAGCCGTATCCACAATGGCCATCCGCTTCGCATACAGATTCGGGTCAAGTCCCGCACGGCCAAGCTGGTCGTGGAAGATACGCTGAATGTCATAGTGAGCACCCTTCTGCGGGTCAACCGTTGTCACCATGAGAAGCCACAGCGGCTTATCCGGATGACGACGCAGAAGCTCCACGAATCCCATAATCGTCAGGTCCTGACGCTTCCGCTGGCTGTTGCGATTGGCATTGAGGAAGACAATTGCCTCTGGGGGAAGACCCACATTCTTGCGAAGAGCCGAACGCGTCGCCAGGGGCAGACGAGAGAAGATGGTCGAGTCCACGGCGTGCTCCATAACCTGCGGCGTCTCAATATCCGTACCATACTCCGTGAACGTCTTGGCCCACGAGTCCGTGAAGCAAAAGACGCGATCCGCACTCGTGGTAATCTCCTTTATGAGCGGAGGTGCGATTCCAGTATAGACCTGATCCACATAGAGCCAGAGCTTGTACGGCGTCTCGCCCTTCTTGAACTTCATGGCCTGAATGAACCGAGCAATGATCATCGGGTCATTGTATATCATCACCACATCCGGTCCAACCATCTCGAGATACTCGTGGATCTTATTGAACCCAAAGCCCTCCTCCTTCGGGTCCTCATTGGCCGCCGCATCGTAGGCAACAATACCATCCGGTGTCTTGCGGATATTCTTCCGCTCGGGATGACGCTGGAATCCAAAGTGGAACGTCTTGACCTTGGGGGCAAGAGTGGCAGCCTGGGCCAGAAGATTAGAGACCACCTTTGAGTACCCGGTGGTCTGGTCGACGTGTGTACTGACGAGAACGAACCTCATTTGAGTGTATTCTCTCCACTCTGTATAAATAGAATGCAGGTCAACTCTGCACAGGACTATCTTACGCGGGTCAAACAGCAGGTGATTACAAAGGGGTCTATCGTTGCCCCGCCTCCTCAAATGCGAAAGACCAATGCTGCTGCATTGTCGATAGCAGTAAACAGGACAAATCAATACAATCGGTTCATCGTTCCGGCAGGTCCGGTTGGGGGTGCCACGTTCACGAGCTATTGCTGTGCGGTGCTTGCGAGTATTCTGAATCTGGCTGTGGCGTCTGGTAGCGGAACCAACGCTCAGACGCTGTCGTGGACTGAGACAAATGGATCAAGCCGATCTGTTGCGGTTACGTACAATGGTGTGGCAGTATCGGGAGCAGTCTCCGCAGTCGGTAACGGAACATGCGTTATCACGGCACAGGGAACGAATTCGGGGGTTTACGTGGTTACAGTCACCATCTTCAATGTCAATGGATCATCTGCGTCTAACAGCATCAACTTGACAATTGGATATCCCACACTTACAACCCTCATTGTATCGTCTGGAGCGGGGTCTGGAAACCAAACGCTCACATGGTCGGAGGCTGGGCCCGTTGCGTCTCGTACGGTCGTCTTTACGGCTGGTTCGGGTACTGTTGGAAGCATTTCATCTGGGACGGTCAGCCTCACAGGTGTCTCGACATCAGCAACTGTGGTGGTCACTCTATTTTCTGCGGCGAGTCTCTGGAACGCTGGAAGTGTGGGTACGATCAACCTCAGCAATCCCTGCTTCCTTGGGTTTGTTCCTCTCATGACCCGTATGGGTGCGGTCGCCGCCAAGTACATCGGGGTGGGCATGGAGATGCTTCAGCCGAATGGTACTTTCAGTCGTGTTCTCGGTATCAAGGTATCAACTGTCACACATGCGGGCGGCAACTTCGAAAACGACCGCCTGTTCGCAGACGAGGATGAAAAGATGGTTGTTACCTACTGGCACAAGGTCAGGTTTGAAGGCGAAGAAGATGAGGTCAAAGCCGGGAGCCACCCGAAGCTCCACGAGGTGTTCCGCGAGTTCCCGTTCGATGTCTACAACTTTGTTCTGGAGAGCTACAAGGACAAGCTGTTGGTCGCCGACACAACTATCATCGCCGAGTCATTCGTGCCGGTCAATCCCGCGTAAAGAGGTGTTCGAGGTATGAATCAGCTAGACATTCTCTGAGCTCCAGCTCATTATCGGATAGGAGTCCCACTTCCTGTATCACCAGCCCATCTTTACAAACCCATACAATCGGAACCGGAGTTATCTCAGTCGTGTGTTCGGCTTCATCCCCCGTTGTCCGAGTGCAGACCCACGGATATGTGAACGAGATGAGCATTCGGTCAATTGGAAATACATGCCCTTCTCTCAAGATCCGTTCAAACTCGGCTATCAGCGGCAATGCACGACGAGACCACAGCATCGCAGTACAACTGCGGATACTTTTGGTTTTTGAACACATAAAGAAGGAGCCCGAAACCCGTTCAATTTTTTCGGGTTCGGGGAAGATCTTGTGTGAGTTTGCTCCCAAGAACACAGCATCCCATTCAATGGATGCGGTTGCTTCTTCTATCCGATGCAGAAAGACATCTCTGGAGCAGGAGAGGCGAGCATCATCTTCCAAAATAAGACACCACTCGTGATCGCATAATCCTTGGCGAATGGCGTTCACGTGTGCTAGTCCGCATCCCGTATGCGGGATATCGGACACCACTCCATCAATCCGTTCATACTCTAGCCAGTCCCAATGTCGGCCGAACAACTCCATCCGATCGGGCCGAGAGGATAGATTGATGACAACGGTCTTCATTGAGTGCTTAAACAATCGTATCTCTAAGATACAATGCCTGGCGGTTTAATGCAATTGACCCAGGTGGGGGCCCAGAACCACCTGATTAATGGCAACCCATCCATGACCCATTTCAGAGCTGTCTACCGCCGGTACACCAACTTTGCCATGGAGTCTGTTCGCATGGACTTTTCAGCAGCCAATCTCGATTTGAATGCAACGTCCAAGCGAACGCTGAGTTGTCGTATCGACCGCTACGCCCAGCTGCTGCACGATACGTATCTGTTTGTCACGCTGCCTGACATCTGGTCGCCGATGGCACCGCTGCCCATTGTGAACGGCCAGTCCGTAGCACCCCCGTCTGGATACGATCCTGGATGCAGTGCACTTGGCTACGAGTTTCAGTGGATCAAGAACATTGGCTACAATATCATCGACCACGTGGACCTGGTGGCGAACAATGTAGTCATTCAGAGCCTCACAGGTGAGTGGCTCAAGATGTACTCGTACATGACACACGATACCGCCAAACGCCGCGTCGTGAACCAGATGGTGGGCAACGTGCCCGAGATATACGACCCTGCGAATGCGTATGACCGAGTCAACCAGTATCCTAACGCAGTGACCCCGGCCACACTACCGACAACTATGCCATTCACAACCATACCGGAGCCATCGATTCGCTCTCGTCAGCTGGTGATTCCTCTCCACTTTTGGTTTGCGGAGAACCCTGGTCTGGCACTTCCGCTGGTCTCGATGCAGAACTCAGAGACGTACATCAATGTAACTCTGCGTCCCCTGAATCAGCTGTATACAGTGATTGACGTCGCTCCTGCGAATCCGACCTATGGACAGCGTATTCAACCCACAGGGTCGTATCCCATTGGTCTGTTTCTGACTCCGCCGACTACCGCCGGTATCTCGTCCTCTGCGGCGGTTACGACATTCTATGCGAATCCGTATCTGGAGGGCAACTTCATCTATCTGACCGACATGGAGATGAATCAGCTCGCAACAGCTGACCAGACGTTCCTGCTGAAACAGGTTACCCACGTTCTTAAGGAGGGTCAGTATGGTGCGAACACAGACCTGGAGATTCCCATGTTCAACATGGTGACCCGAATCGTCTTTATCGCCCAGCGGTCGGACAAGTTGTCGACGAACGACTGGGACAATTACACGAATTGGCCAAGCTCGAACCGTGCCCCCTTTTCGGCTATAACTCCAGCCATAGGCGATCTGCTGTACTCGTCCGGCCAGTATCAGATTTCATCGGTGTCTCCACGCGATGCGATTGTGGATGGCCAGCTGCTCTTCGATGGCAATGAGCGGTTCAAGACGAAGCCAAAGACGTACTTCTCTCTGCTCCAGCAGTACAAGCACACAACCGGTGAACAGCCCTCTACGCTTCCCGGTGTGTACATGTATTCGTTTGGACTGAACAATGACCAATATCAACCCAGTGGTGCTGTGAACGGAAGCAAGATCAATAAGGTCGTTCTTCGCGTGTCTCTCCAGCAACCACTACCGGTCTCTGTCGCATCTGCTTCTCAGGGCGTAGTCTGTATTCTGAAGTCAACCGCCCTCAGTCAGAATCCCGTAGTCATTCCGCCGGGAGACCTGTTGCCCCAAGCCGATGGATCGTACTTGTACACGCCTGATCAGGTGATTTCAATTGTCCCGACTATTGCGAATAACAACATCATCTTTTTGTACACGTACACCGTCGGTGTGTACGTGGAGTCCATCAATTATCTCCGTATCGTGAGCGGTCTCGCAAATCTCGTATTTGCTACTTAACAATGGGCGAGGTCAAGTTGACGAAAGCCGACTATATTGTCGGCACGCAAACGCTCGATGTCCTAGACGTTCTCAACAAACTCAAATCCGAGAACTATGGGGCAATCGAACTTTCAATGCCCAAATTAGACGAGCTCTTGCGGAAGGATAACCGCATCTCAACGCCCGCGGATGCGGAGGCCCTGCGGTTGACTCCGCCTCGGCTTGTTGTGGAGTACACCGACGAAAAGGGTATTCCGCATCATATCGACAAGGTTGGGTCTGCTCAGCCACCTCCTGTACCCACAAAGGAGCATTTCGAAGGCAAAGACGATGCGGTGGCAATCGGGGGGCGGTCAATGTTCGGCCGGCTGATTCAGACCCCATCCGAGATCTTCAAGGACATGGGAATGTTCGCAGCCAAGGGGTCGTTCCTCTTTGGATTCGCCCTCTTCTGGACAGTTATGGTTATTTGGACGTATACACAGTGGACGTACATTGGCATTGAACTCACGCCGTTGAAAGGAGCTGCGGGAGATCCAACCAAGTACACCACGGAGAATCTCGGTATCTTTTCCAAGTATGTCGTTGGACTGACCGCACTGGCCATGGCTGCTCTCGCCGCACTCTGCGAATATTCGAAGATTAACGCCACGATCGCAAAGTATATTGGGGGTACACCGGTCTATGGATGGCTGATGCGGGCGATTATGACAATCACAACTGGGTTCGCACCTATCGCAGGACTCTTCCTTCAGCTGATGATTTGGTTCACAGTGGTTCGGCCGATTGAAGCATTGAAGAAGAACCCCAGTCCGAACAGCCTCACGATACCGGGCATAGGATAACCTTGGCGTATGATAAGGATGCTGATTCAACTCCCTTGGTTGGTGGCTGGTCTGTTGACAGGATTCGTGATTGGAACGGTGTTTATCCCGCCAACACGCAAGTCTTCCGGCGTGCCGCGGCCGGGTGATCGCGAAGTATTCCACACGGACACTGGATGTGTTCGCTTTGAGGCCACGGAGGTGCCGTGCACATCCGAACCCGACTCTCTGAATCTCCTCGCATCCCAGAAGTAATGAAGGTGCCGATCACCAATGTGCTCCACCGCGGAGCACCCTTTTTCTCCTTTATCATCGGCTTGGGGTTGGCGGTGCTGCTGTTCCACCGTAGCTTTGGAGTCATGAAGACCCTGGCTATGCCCGTCGGTGAAGTGACAAGTAAAATCGTCAAGGCCGATGGAAAGTGCTATCGCTACCGCGTGGAAGACGCTGAATGCGAAATCCCGTCTAGTTCATAAACAATGGAAGGCTCCACATCGTTAGACGCTCTCCTCCCGAGTCCGCAGGGTCCGCAGTCTGCTCCTCCAGTGTACCCCGAGGCCAGTGGTCCGGGACCGAGTACCACAGGATTCGCTCCGTCGTTCAAGCCGTCGCTGCCAGCCATGACCTTCATGTTCCGCAACCTCCAGCTGTATGTTGCCTTCTTTGTCTCCACATTTGTGTTGTCTCTGGCCACACCCCGCAACCTTCTGCTTCAGTACATTCCCTCGGCGTACACATCCAATGGCGTGGTCAGCTACCAGGGTGCGGCGGTGCTGAGTGGTGCGTCGGTGGTCCTTGCCCACTTTGTGAACATCGTTATCACAAGCTTTCTCGGATAGTGTGTGGACCACACAATGCAGTGTTCGCCGGCATGGGTCTATCCCCGTATCCTCCTCGGTGCTGGACATCAGTTAACTCCGCTCTTCACAGCCAAGTACAACATTACCCATGTGGTCAATTGTGCGTTTGCGAACGATTGTCCAGAGTGGTGGAAAACGAGACATCATGGGAAGTACGCGGAACTCAATGCCATTGACTCCGTGGCTGTCAATATCTTAGATTGGTACCCCGAGTTTGAGAATTGGATGCGGCTGTTTCTGAGGTCAACCAATGGAACGGTCTTTGTCCATTGTAAGGCGGGTGTCAATCGCTCGGCCTTCTTGGTCTTGACGTTTGTATCCAAGAACTTTGGCATCGATTTCCGGACACTGCTGTCAGCCGTCCGGAAGCAGAGACCGATCATCTGCGACAATTCTGCTTTCATGAAACAGGTGGAAGACGAACTATATGGACGTGTTCAGGGTCCGGAAAACACGGGAAGCGGACTCCACGTCAATGGGGACGCTTGATTCTGTCCACCAAGACGTTGTGACCGGATTACGGGACGCAAAGACACACGATACCGCACTGGAGACCGAGGCGGCCACTTTACGTGTTCGTGTCGAGTCCCTGCGTGCGTCCAACGAGATTGCTGATGTTGTGACGTGTTCCGGATGGGAGGCCCGCATTCGCGAGATTGAAGCCGAACTAGCCCAAAAGAACCCACTGGAGGACTATTACTTGAAGAACATGGACATCCTGATGGATTATTACAATCGTCCGGATGCCTCGGCTCAACCCGCACAGACACCGAAGGATGCGGCGACGTTCATGAAGTTCTTTGCGGCAACGGTGCCGTCTGAGTCGGTGGGTGCGTCCAAGAAGCGGATGTTTGACGAGTATGTGTCCCGCATGAAGCTGGCCAACAACCCGGAGGCTATGCAGCAAATGACCGAACACTGTGTGGGGTGTAACGTGGCCCGCGAGGAGATTAGCTCAGAGGGCATTCTCGTGTGTCCGAAGTGTGGATCTGAGGAGTATTCGCTGGTGGTGTCTGACTTTCCTTCGTTTCGTGACCCGCCCAAGGAGCGGAACAATTACGCATACAAGAAGATTAACCACCTCAATGAGATTCTGAACCAGTTCCAGGCCAAGGAGTCGACCATGATTCCCGAGGAGGTTATGAACGAGGTGGTTCTGGAAATCAAGAAGCGGCGAATTGCGAACATTGCTGACTTGACGGAGAAGGAGATTCGCGAGATTCTGAAGAAGCTGGGTCGCTCCAAGTTCTATGAGCATGCGGCTCACATTCTTTCGCGGTTGAACGGCAATCCGCCGCCCACCATTACGCCGGAGATTGAGGAGAAAATCCGAGCCATGTTCCAGGAGATTCAGGCCCCGTTCCTACTGTACTGCCCCAATGACCGCACGAACTTTCTGTCGTACTCGTACATTCTGTACAAGTTCATGGAGCTGCTGGACCTTGATGAGTACAAGCCGTATTTCCCGCTGCTGAAGTCGCGAGACCGGCTTATCTCGCACGATGCGATATGGGCAAAGATATGCGAGTACTTGAAATGGGAGTATATTCGGAGTGTTTAGATAAATGCCAATTCTGCTTGAAGATTTGAAGGAGGGTCATACGTACGTCGTCAAAATGGGTGAAACAACGGTAATGACTGGAACATTCGTAGGGCTACATACCGAGCGCTTCCCCGACCCGAGGTCGACGCACGTGTGGCAGCGACTTGTCGCTTGGATCAGGAATGCTGATCAGAAGGCTGATCAGAAGGCTGATCAGAAGGTCGGAGTGTATAATGACACCTATACGTTCGAATTAGCGGCTCCGGGCGAGGCCGCCGGTGACCCAACCGAGCTGGCGGCCGGTTTTCGTGCAGTACGGGCACTGAAGGAGGGTGCGAAAGGGCGAGGGCGCAAGTCCAAGAAGTCCAAGTACCGCTCTCGGAAAACTCGTCGCACCCGCCGGTAATTCGACGTTTTAACGTAGTGTGAGTCCATATATAAATGTCACACGTTGTTCGTATCGCGGGACGAATGATTGAACTTTCGGGGCTGCACGGTGTTTGGCTTGGAACCAAGTATCCAATCGGCTCACGCATCACGCTGTATTATATCAATGGTTCCCCCACACAGACGATCGAATATGAGTCTGGTGAGTGGGAACGGGCTGAAAAGGACAGGAAAATGATAAAGGATGCCAGTAATTTACTTACACCCCGCTAACCAATACAATGGACCCCACCAAGCAGTACAAGGACAAGAAGACGGGCGTATATCTCGGTCGGTTCGTGAAGACTGTCGACGATTACCCAGATGGTCCGTGGCGTGGCGGAGCAACGTATCATACGTTCGAGAAGGATGGCAAGATGCACACGGTCAGTGGACCTTATAACGATGTCAGTGGGTATGAGATTTGTCTAGGGGGTTAATAATGGCTTGCGAAGTCAAGTGGCTCAAAGCCGGCGAAGACAAGGACGAAATCGAAAGGTTGACTGCCCTAGCGGAGGAACAACAGAACGTGTTATCCCCCGAATACCCGGATGGAGCACCGGCGAAAAATACGCGGAGTAAACTGCGGATACTTCCGTTCGATACGATGATTACTCCATGGAAATCTCAGTTTGGAACCCAACCAAATTGGCATTTTGTCGCACAGAATTCACCTCCCGATGGTCCGATATGTGGTTGGTTAACCGCACAAATAAAGAGTTCGGCTAGCAGGAACTATATATACCTATCTGAAATTAGCACTCGTCGAATCAAGGATAAGCTCTACGGTGGCGTGGGCACACGTCTACATGACGCACTCGTGGCTGCTGCTATGAATGGGGGCTACGACTTCATCTACCTATACCCAGTGAGCGAGGCGGTTTCGAAAATCTACGTGAGATGGGGATACACATCACAGTTAGGTGTTCTCCGGCATCAGTTCTATGTGTTACCTGGAAAACAAGGCCCGACCGATGCTATGATAAAGTCTCTCCTCCCCCCTCGTCCAGCGGTGGGCGTGATACAGAGAGCACGTGAGGTAATTGGGCCAGGCTTCGATGAACACAGGCGGGATGTGTTGGCCGACCCAGATAATGTCAAAGAAGTTGAGTTATTGCTAAACGAGTTCGATGAGGATAACGCAGCAGCCGAGCTTCCCGAACGCACGCGTAGACCAGAACAGCTCGCAAAAATTGCCGCAGCGGACGCTGCTCGTTTGAAAAACCAAAATGAGCGAATGTCCGATCTTCTAGAATCCATGAAGAATCCGAAGGGTGGCCGTCGTAAGACCGCCAGGAACACCCATCGTCTCCGGTTTCTTCGCAAGCACAACCTTCCTGAACACGGATACTCGGTTGGAGAGTTGTCCAAGATTTCGCACGTTCCCCGTCCCATTCTCCGCCAGGTCTATGATCGCGGCATTGGTGCGTACAAGACGAACCCCACCTCGGTGCGAATGAAGGGAACCTTCAAGAAGGGCGTGAAGGCTCCGTATAGCAAGAAGCTGAGCAAGGAGCAGTGGGCAATGGCTCGGGTGTACTCGTTCCTCGATGGAAATCCCAAGCACGACGGAGACCTCCGACGCAAAACTCGTCGCCGCCATAAGTAAATGGCAACTGAGTCTGAGTTAACGAAGAAGGTATCGAACGACACGATCGAGACATATTACTATGTCATCTTCTGGTTAGTGGCCATCTCCGCCGGCCTCGTGGTGCTCTTTGAGCTGTATGTAATGACCGTCTCGCCCAAGCGTGGTCTCTACATGTTCCTGCGTTCAGCTCCTGCACTGATCTTGGGCGTGGTGAATGCACTGTTCCTGTACATCCTCAGCGTACGGGCGTTGAAGTAATCTCGGGGATGAGTAATGACCACGTTTACGGTTGAAGACGGCATCGGCGTTCGTGTTGCACGGCGTAGAAGAGTTTGAGAGATTGGCGTTTGCAGTAGCGGCAGACCCAGACCGCCACCGGTGGACGAGGAGCTAAGAAGGTTCGGATATCCATGGCATCGAAACCCATTTTTCGTGGATAGACAGAATCCGTTTTCTACGCAACCACGTCCTTCGGGTTGATGCGTGTCGACACTGTGAACAACCACAATCCGGACGTCACGCACTTGTCCCTGACCTTGTCCGAGAGCTTCATGTCATTTGCCTTATGCGACAAACTCACGTTCAGGTTATCCAGGCGTCGCATCATCTCCTCCGCGGAAATCTTATGCTCCTTGGTGATGGCGACAAAGTCATCTAGCAGGTTGTCGCTATTGAAGTTCGGCCGTTGTGGACGTCCGGTTGTAACCTTGAGAAGCTTGTACTTCTCGCAGAACGCCTTGCGGGCAGCGAGGATTGAATCCATATCCGCCATCGGCTCGTCAGTCACATACAGCTCAGGAACCGACACTGCCTTATTCAGTCGCAGAAACTCGGCCTTCACCTGGTCATGTGTCGCATCCCACATGATATCCACCAGAATCGGTGCAACCTCTGTGATTCCAACCAATGCCTCCCGGCGGTGGTTGGATTCGTAGCAATATAGCTTCTTGTTGACGCATGCCAAGTACATCATCCCATCCAGCCGTCCAGACTGCTTGACGAAGGCGTGAATCTCGGCCACACGGTCTGTGTCGGGTGGGCGATTGTACTTCCAGCGCTCGATACCCAGGTCGTTGAAGATATGGAGAGGAACCCAGTAAACGTGGTGGCTGCCATGCTCGCCGCCTGCGACGTTGTTGTCGACGAGATACTTCTGAATATGTGCCATCTTGATTGAAAAGATTGATAGTGGTTGGATGTATATCCGTTTTTCAACGCGAACTCTTGCTCTTGCGTGGCCGACGAGCCTGGATCTGTGCGTCCATGAGGGCAAGGGACTTGGCTGCAGGCGATGGGCCCCAGGAGAACGAGGCCCCAGGATCATCCTTGTGGATGTGTGTCCATCCGTACGCGATGTGCTTGAAATTGATCAGCTCATCAAGTGTGAGGAGTGCCTGTGCATCGACGAATGCAGTTAGGGCTTGGTTGCGGACTTCACGCTCAGTGGTGTCCAATGCCATTGGGTGCAGAACGACGTGGGTCTTGTAGGCGATGTAGAGGTTCAGGACCCCGGAGAGGGGCGTGAGGTTGGTTGTAGACATGGTGACCGGCGCTCTTACCTGTTCCGTGCTAAGACAGAATCCGTTTTCTACTTGTCTCTGCATGTCTTGCAGACAGCCCACGTCTTGTCCTTGATTTCCTTCCCACAGTCCTCGCATGTCTTCACGTACACCTTCGCCACAGCCTCATTGAGATTCGCGACAAGCTCTTCTGTAATGGACCCCATGAGCATGATCGTCATGGGCTTGTCGCCACCTGAATTGTCTGCATAGGAGAGCCACGTCCTCCCGCGCTGGAACCGCACGTTCTCTTCCTCGTAATAGTGTGGGTTGAAGTAGTGCGTGTAGTACTCAATGAACTCGCAGATGACCTTGTCTGGAGACACATCCCTGTCGGCGTCGTAGAGCTCGGAGTATTCGAAGATAGCGATTTCGAAGGACATCTTGACGGTGTAGGAATATCGTTGTTGTTATAACCCTAAGATGTACTTCTTTGGCGAGTTCAAATCCGTTTTGGACGATCGCGCTTGTTGCGACTGGACTTGTGTTTGTTGGCTCTAAACTTGGACGTGAGTTTCTTGGATTGGCGTAGGGTCTTGCGGCGACCACCCGCTGAGACAGGAATGTGCTTCTCCGCAAGAACTAAGTCGGGGTGCCTAGGGGGTTCAATGGCAGTGTAGCCCATTTTCTTGTGAAAATCAAGTGCATCTGGAACTGATTCCAATACGATTCGTAGGGGAGTCTCCAGTCGTGCCTTATCCTCGGCACTGAGTGCAGGGTCCTCCTTCAATTGAAGTCGTCGCTTCATGAGGCTTTCTTCGAATAGCTTAGTTATGATGCGACCTCGCCCCTCCCCCCGACCCGTCGACTTTACACAGATGAAGATCAACTCAACTTCATTCTTGGCGGGTCGTTTGTCATCAAAGAACATGGTTCCCACGAGTTCCTTTCCTTCTCTCAGGAACGCCCACTTGTAGCGAAGAACGCTCGGGTTGGCGACTGTGTCAGCATACGCAAGATTGCGAGTATGCGACTCAATGTAATTACCACTCACTCCCCCTGCACACATCTTCAAAGCCTCGATAAACGCAACCGCACGACGAATATCGGCCGCCTCTTGCGAAAGGTGCTTGAATTTATACCATTCGTGTGCATTCTCTATCGTGAATGTGTAAGGCCCCGATTGAAGCACTGGCTGCTCCGGTAGGGGATCTGGTGGCACTGCTTCAAGATTTGCGCCTGTTTCTGCAGATACTGCAGTCGCTTCCTTGGCTTCAACCTCCTTAAAGAGCGTCTTCGATTCGAAGTAATAGAATTTAAGCATGACCAGGTTTGTTGTGATAACATACTCGTGTACAATACTTTCAACGGTGAAGGGTTTGTCGACTTGCGGTAAGAGGCTGACACGCTCCCTTTCAAATGCCGCGCTCGCACCATCCGAGGTTATGCGAGTTCCGCGCTGAAACCGAGCAGAGCCAGAAATTTCTGGCATAATGTAGGTTTTCCCCTCTTTTAGATTGTAGAAGTTTACTCCTGATGGAGGTGGTCCTCCGGGAACCGAAGGTCGCAAAGCGTTTTGCCTCCGCTCTTTTCGCTCTGCTTCAAGAGCACTACTCTTAGCGAGGATGTCGGCCCATGATGACATTATATAGAGCGGGCAAAACGTTTGCGTGTTCCTCCTCGATACTTGGCGGGTGTGATCGTCACCTTTTTTAACCCACTGTCTAGCTCTCCAATATTCTCGATCACTGCCTCATAGATCGCCATAAGGATACGCTTATTGCAGGTGTGCTGGTATTTGCTGTACAAGATGTACGAGATCATTAACGCTTCCCCCATTCGCATGAATGTCTTCGATCATTGCGAGAATTCGTTGTCTGAGGGGCAATAAGTCTCCATGGCGTTCCATGAATCGAACACGGCGGGAAGCACGATACATGTCAAGCCACTTGCCGAGATGACGATCCCCCGTAGAGATAAAAATCACCTTGTCTGATGTAGCCACCTTGTTCCCATGCAACTTGTACGGATACTGTTGTCCATCGTCGATTCGGAGGTAGACATGGCGTTTCCAATTATCTCCGAATACTTCTTGAGCAACAGACTCGACGATTGATATGGTGCCTGTATCGCGCTCGCCGTATAAGAATAAGAAATTGTATTGAATTGCATCTACCCTCGGCATATCCGGTGGCGCTCGAGCATTCATAAAGTCATGCAAAAAAGCACGCTTGTCCTCTGAATTGTAGAATGTCTCGTCGTTCATTTATCTTTATGTAGGATATTAATTAGTTAGAACTAAACGCAACTAACTAACTGACATTGTTTTCACTCGCTGTCGGAACCCAGGTCGTTCCCGTCCATGTCCGTCTTGGCGTAGCAGTCGGCGATCCAATGACTCGTGCGCCCGCATCGATGGCATGCCCCACTCTGTTTCTTGGGCTTGGGTTCAGGCTTCGACTGGTAGGTAACGCGGGTCTCTTTGGTCGTGACAACGCGCTCAACGACAACTGTCTTGGTAGGCTGCTTCTTCGGAGGCATCTTGAATGGAAAATTGGTTTGGGTTGGGGTGAAGGAATCCGTTTTTACTGGGCGATAGGCAGTTCGTGAATCTCGAAGAAGTTCTCCTTCTCGAGGTACAGTGAGACCACATTCCCCTCGACTGTGGCGGTTGATACAGCTTCCAACCAGATTTCTTCCGAGCTACCCCCGTCGTATTTCACGAACTCTTGTAGAAACGGCATCCATCTCGCCTTGATTGCGTCTGTTGCGTCCTTGAGGGTCTTGTAGGTTGTAGGGTAGATGGTTCGGCTGCACTTGCTGGTCGCTTCGAGGACAATGAAGATGGATGCCATGGTGACTGCAATGGGAGTTTGGGTTGGGGTGAAGGAATCCGTTTTCAATCCTGATACAGTACTTGCGGAGTATCCCAGCTGACGTCGACGAATTGAAGTCCACCACCCTTGGGGGTTTCAAGCTCACGGATGCGGGTGCGGAGAGTATCAATGAGAGCGAGCAGGGCTTGGACGAGGGCGACAGTTCCGGGATCAGGAGTCGGCATTTTCACAGGGTACTGCCTGCGGAAAACGAAATCCGTTTTCGCAGATAGGAACAAGGAAACAAAATGCTTGACCCCGACTACGCACCAAAGTACGCAATCTTCTGGATCGACGATGGATTCGCCGGAAATGGCGAGTACGTTCTAGACGAGGCAACGCTCCGGGATTGGCTTGGTCGTCTCCGTTTCCGGTATCCTAACATGCAGCACTGGGGAGAACTTCCTGGCGGAGAGCGGTACGATGAAGTCGACCCGATTCCCCTGATAGCTTCCATCTCTTCGCACAATTAACCTTCTCGTCGGTGAGATAGCGTAAACTGATCTCCCGAACCAAATCACGTGGAAGCCACTTGCCATCAGGACACGTTCCCGTTAACCCACGCTCATACTGTCTCCGCATCCGGAGAATGTATCGGTCGCGAATCTCCTTTTTCTGTGCGTCGTCAAAGCGACAGAGGTTGTAGTACTCGTAGGATTGGCCACAACGACACTCGGGTTCCCAGACTCGAAGATACAATCCCCACGGTGCCTCCTGTTGCGTCCCGATTGTATGCGTAACTCCACTACTCACTTCAACTGTCTCGTGAAATCGAATCATCTGGTAGTTTGAAGCCCTGCCAACATAGTAGTCACCGAAGGTTCCCCTGAAACGAGAACGCAGGATAGCGGCGAAGGCTCCAGCGGCGAAGGCATAGTATCGCTTGCCGGGAACGAGGTCGTGGATGTCAACAGGGGGTCCGATGGGGGTCTGCATTTTGAATGTAAAAATGGGTTGTGGTGTTCGGATTCGTTTTCACCACGAGGTCTCCTTCTCCAGTCGCCGCTGCTCCAACGCATGCGTAATCGATTCGCAGTCGGTCAAGGGTGCCCAACTGACACGAACTCCGTAGGTCGCATCGGGACCCATGTGCCGAATCTCCATAGAGACATCGCAGTCGGGAAAGTGCTCCTTCGTCCAGTGCATCAACGTGTCAAAGGCCACACCCAGCTGCATGGACTTTGAAGCCACAGATGTCATGGCACCAACCTCAGCGACCCTCCGAATCTCCTTGTAGAACTCCTCAGCGGCAAGCTGTCCCTTGATCTCCTGCTCTCGGTGTGCGATGCGGGCCTTCTCAGCAATAGCGGTGGCGTAGGCATTCTGAAGTTGAGTGCGAGTGATAGGCTCCATTGTAAAAAGGGTTTGGTTTTTGGCGAGCGAATTCGTTTTTCAAAGATGCACTTCCCATCCCGAGAGCGATGCTGGTCCTTGTCTCAATGCCCACTTTCGTATCATCTCCATGATACTCTCGCCAATGGTGACGGAATCTGCAGCGGCGGCGGCTTGTTTGCGGGCTGTCTCGTTGCTGGTCTTCAGTTCCCCGAGAATCAGCGTGAGCAGTCGGTTGGTCTCGTTGGTGGCTGCGAGTTGTTCCATCTTGAATGGAAAAAGAAGATGAGTGTGGTTGATAGAATCCGTTTTCAGTGAATCCACCAACCCTCCGTGTGCTTGACCTCGTAGCACCGGTCAGCCGTGTGTTCCGTGCGGCCACAGCGAGTGCACCAGTCCTTGGGTGGAGCGGTATTCTCAGTGGGAGGACGGCATCCCTTCTCATGCTGCTCACACGCGTACCGGTTGGGGTAGTCGGACACACACCACTGACACGCCCAACTGGTGTTCTTGGGCTGTGTGCAGTCCTTGGGATCGTGTCCAGTGGCATGGCAGTTCGTGCACGAGTCCGCGGGTGCGTGCATCTCAAAGCGAATGGGTTGCTCAACCTCATCGCTTAGCCGCATATCCCCGCAATCATATGGACGCACAGCATCAATGCCATACTTCTTCATCAGGGCCAGCGTTGCTACCCGCACGTCATTCGGAGTGGTGACGGGACGAGTCTCGAGAATGCGGATGGGGTTGTAGGTCTGAATCCACTGGGGGCCGAAACCGCAGGCGTAGTAGGCGTAGGTGTGCTCGATGTTGCGGGACTTGCCGACGAGGTACTTGCCGCATGTGAGTTCGAGAATATAGAGGTGCTCCATGGTAACCGCTAAAAAGTAGTTTGGTTGATGGACCCGAATTCGTTTTCTCACACGATGGGTGGAAGCTGATCGCGAAGGATATGCTTGACCTCCTTTCGGGTGTTATCGTACATCTCCTGCGTAATGACACCGAGCATCATGACAGAGACACGCCGATTGGCAAAGGTGATGAAGTGGCTGGAATGGTCAAACTCTGCGTCATGGAAGTCGCGGCGGAACACCATGTACTCGTGAACGCGGCGGGCGAATGTGAGGGCAGCAGTGTCCTTGTTGGTGACCTGGCTGAACTCGCGTGCGTTATCGATCCAGACGATGATCTCGTAGTTCTGCATTTTGACAGATATCTGGGTAGCGGGCGTGGAATCCGTTTTTGCTCGAGGTATCACAATGAAGGCGTATCAGGTATACTTTCTCTTTTTGAAGACAATTGTCCTTCTTCAGGTTATCTTGTTGGCCACCGGTCATAAGGTCAAGGAAAGCTCGTTCTTTGCCATTGTCGACACTGTGTTCAAGCTTTCGCTGGGGTTGTTTCTCGGTATCTACTTTTGGCTCTTCCGGCCGAAAGGCATCGAATGGGAGGACGGACTCATCATCTCAGTCGGTGGATTTCTAATTCTGACAGACATTCAGTTTGAACCTCTTATACGGATCTACGCTCTTCGCGACAACACGGCGAAATCACTTGCGCCGACCGTATAGTTTCCGAATGGGAATATGCGACTGCTTGAACACGATTTCGTCCACAATCTGAAACGTCTCCGTTACCGGTACAAAAGCAACTTCATGATTCAACAGCGTCGTAATCACGGCTGTATCGGGACATTCGCGTCCAATGAACCGCAGGGCGTCTTGGTAGGTCTTGATCCCCTTCATCTGACTTTTCCTCACCGTCTTTGTCCCGACCGTCATCATGGGAATGTCTTCGAACCCGAAGCAGTTGCCCATTATCACTTCGCCCAGCTAACTTTAAAGCAGTTTACGAACCACACCTTGTCGATACGACAGTTGGGAAAGTTGCCGATAAGGGCGGCCTTGACCTTTTCTCGCGTAAGGTTGCCCGGAACATCAATGTATTCGTATGTGATCCCCGAACGGGCTGCGAGCTCGATTTGGCGGGTGGCAGTGGAAAGAAAGTCGTCGACTGGGTCATAACTGTCAGACACTGTACGCAAATCCTCAGCCGATGGCATATTGGCTTACACCAACCAACGTGGAACATTTAAATGCCCGATTGTTCGGTATGTCAATCTGATATGGACATGGAGGAATTCCAAGACCCAGGTGAATCGACGGCGACATGTGTCAAGCTGGAATGCGGACATGCCTACCATACCCGGTGTGCGATTAGCTACCTGAAACGAACCAACTTTGATTGCATCGTGTGTAACCGGCACAAGGAGCCGCGCGAACGGCTGGAGGAGGAACAACTTGCACTGAATACCTTTGCTGTCGTCAAGCGGGATCCAGCATACCGTGAACTGAAACGAGAGGCACTGGTGAAATTCAAAGAGTACACAGCGACAAAAAAAGCCGCCAAGAAAGAGATGATTGACTTTCTCGAATCTCGAAACTGGTTTGGACTCAAGGAGGCACGAACAGACGCCCAACGGGCAGCCGCTAGGACACGAGCCTATTTGTGTCGCACGGCTATTCGTCGAGTTCCACTGCTTCGGGCTGTCTTATCGGGTCATCTGCAGCGGGGTGATAAGTATCACATCAATCGTTTGTGTGGGTTGCCACCTCCGTGGAAGTTTCGGAGGGGATTGTACCTGCACGGGTTTTAAAAGTGACAAGGTATACTCAGTATGGAGCAATTTGCTGCGAACTTCAAGGCACTGGACATTCCCTCTCGCAAGGCAAAGCTTGACCAGATTACGATGTTTCTACGCCAACAAAACGCAGCCGTAGAGGCGGAGGCGTTTCAGGCATTGAGGTGTTGTTATCCCGCATTTCCGCTGTCAGCAAACGAGCGGGTGTTTCAGGAGTATATTGCGTGGGCAGAGATTGTTCGAATCCAGGATCACCCCGTCGTGCGTCATATTCTGTCGCAGGGTTAATAGTACTGCGGAAACGTCTTACGCAGGCCATAGTACACAGCTGCGAAGACAACGGCGTGCGTCGCAACCTGCGTCGTCTTGCCCGCACCCGGCGGGAGGGAAAGCAGCACACCCGGGGACAGCAGGATAAACAAAAGAACAGGGATTACGATATTAAGGTCCATTTATATGTACGCACGACAATTCTTCAGGTGTACAGGCCATCCGGGCATGGGGGAATGCGGATATGCAGCGGTGCCGGCAACGCCGGCTCAGGAGCGAATCCACCCGAGTGCTCAAAGTGAATCTCGGCCATGTTTCCAAGGTCCTTGACACGCCCCTGCATCCATAACGACATGATGGCAAAGGCGTTTCGATTCCTGTTCTTAGGGGGGACGACTCCGCCTGCTTCCACGCAAAGGAGTACAATGTACGACAGGTCGCCGGGTGTTACACTTGCTCGGATGAAGTCAGTGGTCAATGTATGGGCTGCCTTGGTGATGCGGGGCATGCTGACGGTGTGCTCGAACATATCAATCCGGGTGCGGGAAGCAGGGCGGACCAATGTGTCGTAGGCGTACGCGTAACACTGAGGGCAGTTGGTGCACTCCATGTTAAAAGTATCCTTGTTCTGTGCTACTGAATCCGTTTTCAGCGGGCCGACACATAGGCAATGTGCTCCTCAAGTGTGCGGAATCGCTTCTCGTCAGCAATCCACCACGCATTGTCCTCTGTGAACTCTGGGACATTGGGCTTCAACTCGTGTCCCTCCTCGACACCGAAGAGCTTCGATAGAAAGGCACCATAACTCGGGTAGTGAGGCACTTCCTCAATAAAGACACGCATTCCGTGCTTGGCGATGGTCTGCATGGACCGCAGCGTCCTTCCGGCGGAAGAACCCGAGTGTCCCTTGTACTCCATCGTATCCCTCAGAGCATTTGTCATGGGGTCGCTTGTATCTGCGAACCCAGCCGGATCGTTAAAGTCGCGAACCCAGTACCATGCGTTGAGCTTGTCGAGGGCAGTCTCCGCAGACTGGAGCATGTGGTTGAAGTTGTCATCGTATCCGAGGAGCTTGTAGTCGAAAGGCATTGAAAAATAAATAGATGGATGCGTGCGGATTCGTTTTCAGCGGCTGGTGTTGAAGAACCTGACCATGTCGAGGGCACGGGCGGCTGCGTTGCGGATGGCCAGGTCTGTTAGCGTTGTCGAGGTTCGCCAGTCCTCACCCAGTGAGGCCTTGATGCAGCGGTCGTAGATGACCACCTGCGGAATGTCGGACGTCTCTCGCTTGCGGGCCAGTTCGAACACCGCATACCGAGCCGTCTCAATCTGGTAGACATCCAGATTGTTCCAGTGAATGGCATCTGCTGCCAATGCCTCGTATCCGTGCTTGAACGCATACTGCGCGATACGGAGAGCGTCGAAGAAGCTACCACCACTATGATACTCCCTATAGACCATCTTGTTTAAGATGGTATCTGACCGAGAACCGTGAATGTCCGTAGTCGTGCGAATCCAGTCAACAGCTTCTGCACGTTCTGTAGCCTGGATGGCATCGGCGTACTCTTTAGACCGAGTCGTGCTGAATCCGAGTGTGAGGAAGAAGGAGTCCATATTGTATGCGGGGCAATGTAAAAAGTGTTTTGTGTGGGAGAATCCGTTTTCAGTGGCGATTCGCGCGGTCGAGCTTGTTAAGGTCGTCCTGGTCGTATCCCTCCCACATCTCCTTCTCCGCCTCCGCAAGGTCGGCACGGCGGTTCTGGAGAAGCCAGACCCAGTCGTCCCTCTGGCCCTTCGTCAAGCCGCCACGAAGGCGCACCTCAATCTCGGCAATCTCGGCACGCATGGACTCAAGGGACATGTGACGCGGGGGAGGCGACGGAGGGAGAGGCGGGTGCGCGGGTGTGAAACTCCACTTGTCTGGTAGGTTGGCGAGAAGCTCTGCCTTGAGTTCGTCCGAGACTCGCACTGTCTTCGGAAACTCGTCATCGTCGTCGCAGATGCGGGTGCCATCGTCGGCCCAGCCGCAGCGGCCCGTGTGCTCGTGCGGGTACTCGATGAAGGCCTTGTTGCATGGGTGGTCACGCACCGACATGCAGGTGTGGCAATACTTGGATCCGAGAACGGTGGCACCCACGTCCCCGCAGCCAGGGCAGCGGTGCCAGTCCTCGCGGCAGGCATCGCAGGTAGAGCCGAGGTCGGTTGTCATGTTGGAGCAGTCGGTCTGGTGGCAGGAGTAGAGGTGGGAAGACATGGTTGCTTGTTGATGTTGAGGGCCGGCTCTACCTATGCCGTAGAATGACGGAATCCGTTTTCAGAATACGGTCATGGGCCAAGATCTGTGAGCGTATAAATCGTGTATCACCCCCAGAGAGGAAGAGGTTCGTGTACTGGTCCAATAAGATACTCAGTGAACGGTGGAGGTTGCGGTTCTTTCGTTCATACACACTGAATCGGTTGAGTCGCATGTGTCGGTCGTGATGGGATCCGTAGGCAGTGTGTCCGCGTACGAGAAGTTCAGTTGAGAGGCGTTGATGGTTCGACATTGCACTTGCTCTGTTCTTTCCTTGCGGCATTTCGTTTTTATTCCCATCCACATATAATGAGCTCCGCACCAACGAACCCTGCCCTGACGCAGCCGACGTCGACAACCACAACCCCGACACCGTCGGTCTTCGGTGGTCTGATGATGATTC
>Ga0209084_1000251_pt1 | contig 52039 bp, 49 predicted proteins | sample C_130820_MF_Meta_FD_187309 | JGI IMG/M metagenome (GOLD analysis project Ga0209084, IMG submission 187309) | Freshwater microbial communities from Lake Croche, Canada to study carbon cycling - C_130820_MF_MetaG (SPAdes) (version 2) | ecosystem: Environmental > Aquatic > Freshwater > Lake...
AGGATTTGCAACGGCTACCTCGGCGAATGCCGACCAGAGCGTGCCGAGTCGTTGCTGTTGCTCGTCGATCGTGAGTCCGATTCGAGCTCGAAGCGCGTTTTCGAAGAGCGGGTAGATATGCACCGGCATCACGACACCGCGAGCAGACTCGACCTCGCTGGCCAGGGGACGTTCGTCACCGATCATGGTGGGTGGGGGAGTGTCATCGATCTGTGTGGTCCAGTCGGGGCGTTGGTCCGCGGCCCGGAACATGGACATTGACCGGGTGGCTTCGCCACCGCACAGCACGATGACCTCGGCCGCGCCGGCCTGGATCTCCGCCGCAGCGCGGGCGACCATGACGCCCGCGAGATTGCCGCCCATCACCGATGTGGCCAGCTCATTTGGGTGGGCGCCGATGCGCTCGGCCACAAGTGCCGCTGCATTTCGATAGCGCCACGAGAGCTGTGAGACGGTGCGGACGGCATCAGCGGAAGCGAGCAGGCCGGAGCCCCCGCTGTCCCGCTCCGCCCGGCGCAGCGCCTCGGTCATGAGCGCCACCGGTTCGAGGGATTCCTCACCCCGATCAGGGCGGATGGTGATCTGGCCGACGCCGACGATCACGGGAAGACGGGGGTCAAGCTGTTCTGTCACGCCAGAACGGTAACGGTGCTCGGTGTCGTCACTACAATCCCATTCACGACGCGTTGGTCGGCTGCCCCGAGGCACCACCTTCCAACGCCGCACCAAGGGAGACCCTCGCCATGCCCTGGCCCGCCGATAACGACAGCGCAGTCTTCGACCTCATCGATGCCGAGGTCGAACGACAGAACACCTCGCTGCAGCTGATCGCTTCGGAGAACTTCACCTCACCCGCTGTCATGCGTGCCACCGGTTCGGTGCTCACCAACAAGTACTCCGAGGGCTATCCGGGAAAGCGCTACTACGGTGGCAACCTGATCGTGGACGACATCGAGGATCTCGCCCGTGAGCGGGTCAAGGCCCTCTTCGGTGCCGATCACGCCAATGTGCAGCCCCATTCCGGGGCCAACGCAAACCTCGGCGTGTACCTCGCGCTGTTGAAGGCTGGCGACACCGTCATGGGACTCAGCCTCGATCATGGTGGCCACCTCACCCATGGCTCGCCGGTCAACATTTCCGGGATCTTCTACAACTTCGTCTCTTATGGCGTCACGCCCTCCGATGAGCGCATCGATTACGACGAGATCCGTGAAACAGCGCTGCGTGAGCGCCCGAGGATGATCATCGCCGGAGCGACGGCCTATCCGCGGATCATCGATCCCGAACCCATCCGGGCCATCGCCGACGAAGTTGGCGCACTGTTCATGTTCGACGCTGCCCATATTGCGGGCCTCATCGCCGGTGGGGCCCATCCCAATCCGGTGCCCTACGCCGACGTCGTCACCTTCACGACCCACAAGACTCTTCGGGGCCCTCGTGGTGGCTGCATCCTCGCCAAGGCAGAGCACGCCGCCGCCATCGACAAGGCAATCTTCCCGGGTCTGCAGGGTGGCCCACTCGAACACGCCGTTGCCGGGAAGGCCGTGGCCTTTCGCGAAGCTGCCGATCCTTCCTTCAAGGGGTACGCCCAGCAGATCGTGCGCAACGCCGCTGCGCTCGCCGAGGCACTGGCCAACGAAGGCTTCCGCCTCGTGTCGGGCGGCACCGACAACCACCTTCTGCTCCTTGATCTGCGCAACTTCGATACCGAACTCACGGGCAAGGAAGCGCAGGCCGTCCTCGATCAGGCGGGTATCACGCTCAACAAGAACACCATCCCCGACGATCCCCGCTCACCGTTCGTCACCAGTGGTGTGCGCATCGGTACCCCGGCGGTCACCACCCAGGGCATGACCGAACCGGAGATGGTCGAGATCGCCTCGCTCATCTCACGGGCACTGCGCAATCGCACGGACGATGCCGCTCTCGCTGGAGTGCGCGACGACGTCGCTGTGCTCTGCTCCAAGTTCACGCCCTACGGCTGAGCCGGAGAGCGAACCGAACCCGTGCCAAGCATCGGCGCCTATGGCGTGATCCTCGCTGTCGTGGCCGGCACGACCTTCGCATCGCTGTTTGTGGTGCGTCGTCTCTCGTTCAGGGTCGGCGCTGTGGTGCGTCCCGACGAACGTCATGTACACGAGCGGCCGACGCCAACGCTGGGCGGTCTCTCGATGTTGCTCGGTGTGCTCGTCGGCATGGGTGTGGCCTGGGCCATGGGTTCGTTCGATGCCATCTTCGAGGGGAGCACGGAACCACTCGGCCTGGTGATCGCTGCCGTGCTCATCGCGGCGGTTGGGGTTATCGACGACCTCCGCGACGTCTCAGCCCCGGCGAAGTTGGCCGGCATGGTCATCGCCGCCAGCGTGCTCGTGATCTCGGGCATCTCCATCCTTGTATTCCGAGTGCCGTTCGCCGGCACGTTCGTCCTCTCCACCGACTGGTCCTATCTGCTCTCGGTGCTCTGGGTGATCGGGATGGCCAATGCCATCAATCTCATCGATGGTCTCGACGGGCTCGCCGGTGGCATCGTGGCCATCGCCGCGGGCACGTTCTTCCTCTATGCCCACAAACTTGGTGGCGAGGGTCTTCTTGCCGTCGGCAACATCGGACCGCTCATCGCGATCATCGTGCTCGGGGCCTGTATCGGCTTCCTGCCCCACAACATCCATCCCGCCCGGATCTTCATGGGCGATGGGGGAGCGCTGCTGCTGGGGCTGCTCATGGCCGCATCCACGATGGTGGTGGGTGGGCGTACCGATCGCAGTTTCTCGGGGAACTCGTTCTTCTTCTTCGCCCCACTCTTCATCCCGTTGGTCATACTCGGGGTCCCTGTGGTCGACACGTTGTTCGCCATCATCCGCCGGGCCCGGCGCAGATCAGGTATATCCACCGCCGACAAGGGTCACCTCCACCATCGGCTCATGGACCTCGGTCACGGCCATCGACGCAGCGTGTTCATCCTCTGGACATGGACGGCGCTGCTGTCCGGATTCGTGCTGTGGCCGATCTACAGCCGTTCGGGCGACGGTCTGGTGCCCTTCGGTATCGCTGCAATTCTCCTGAGTCTCTTCACGGTCCTGCATCCGGGAGTCCGCACCGGCCGCCGTGGTTCAACCGAGGATGACTCGGCTGCCCATCGGCGATGAGGCGGTGGCCGGGCATGAGGATGGGGCCACTACGGGCCCGGTTCCGGGCGACGATATGAGAATCGTCCCCTGAAACTTGCGTATCTGAACGGATTCGCCTACTTTGCGATTCTCTTCACAAGCTCGGACACGGGCTCGGCGGGGAACGATCGTCAAGCAGGATCCACGCTCTGAACTCGAGCGAAGTATCGGGGAAACCCGGAGGATGGATGCAGTGGCCGTGTCGCAGAAGCGCGAGATCTCTGAGCAGATGGGTCGAGCCACTGGTGGCTACGAACTCGCGTTGTCTCCGTTGCTCCTCGCGCTCATCGGCTACGGCCTCGACCGCGTCTTCGGAACTGTCCCGGTCCTCACCATCGTGCTGGCCTCGGTGGGACTCATCGGTGTCGTCGTGAAGATCTATTTCCAGTACCGCTCGGAGATGGAAGAGCACGCGAAGAACGGACCGTGGGCTCGATGATCCCATCATCGATGCCGTCACCGTCGGCAGTCGAAGGCACCGCTCCCGAGGTGATCATCGCTCGTGATATCGCCAAGCGTGCAGCCATGATCGCTCCGATACTCATCGTCGGGTTCGGTCTCATCTGGGGCATGAACGGGGCGTATTCCACTGCCTACGGTCTCGCGATCGTGGTTTGCAATTTCGCTCTGGCTGGGGCGCTATTGTCTTGGTCTGCAAGTATCTCGCCGGGCCTGATGATGGGTGTAGCGCTGTTCGGTTACCTCATTCGCCTGGCGCTCATCTTTCTGGCCATCTGGCTGGTCCGCGGTGCATCGTGGGTGGCGCTTGTTCCACTCGGTATCACGATCATCTCGGCTCACCTCGGCCTGTTGTTCTGGGAGATGAAGTACATCTCAGCCTCCCTCGCTTTCCCAGCTCTCAAGCCTTCCTCGCCCAAGCCTGTCTCCAAGGAGTCATCCGCATCGTGATCTTCGGACTCGAGTTCCCACCGATTCAGAACCTCGTCGAATGGCCGAACTGGTTCGGCCCCGAGGGGTCCTGGTACGGCTTCAACAAGATCGCGTTCATCAACGTGATCGCGTTGGTCGCTACGACCTTGCTGTTTTTCATCGGAGGACGATCGAAATCGCTCGTGCCCAAGGGCGCGAAGAATCTCGTGGAGTCGGCAGTGGACTTCATCCGTGACGGCATCGTGCTCGAGACCATGGGGCCCGAGGGCATCAAGTACCTCCCGTTCCTCGTGAGCCTGTTCTTCTTCATCCTCATCACGAACATCTTCGAGGTCATCCCGTTCTTCCACATGCCGGGCAATGCCCGCATGGCTGGTCCCGCTGTCCTCGCCATTTTCACCTGGGCGTACTACATCGCCGTCGGCATCAAGCACCAGGGACCGAAGTACTTCATCAATGCCATTGCGCCCGCTGGTGTGCCCAAGGCACTGCTGCCACTCGTGATTCCGATCGAGTTCCTCTCGACCTTTATCGTGCGGCCGTTTTCGCTTGCCGTGCGACTCTTCGCCAACATGCTCGCCGGTCACATCCTTCTCGTGACCTTCAGCGTGCTCTGCATCACGCTGTTCACGGCGTCGCTCTTGGCGATCGTCCTGCCGCTTTCGTTCGCCATGCTCGTTGGCCTGACCGGCTTCGAGATCATGGTGGCGTTCCTGCAGGCCTACATCTTCACCATTCTCGCCGCCGTGTATATCGGCAGCTCGCTTCACGCCGATCACTGATTCTTTCGAGGACGAACCCGTCCTCGACCCGATGTCGTCACCGGTGGTCGCCGGGGGCGCAACACCCACAACAGGAGAGCAACAACCAATGAGCATCCTTGCGCAAGCAGCAGCGGCAACCGCCGACAAGGCGACCCAGCAGGCAATCGCTGGTGCGACGAACGCCGGTATGGCCTATGGCCTCGCCGCCATCGGCCCGGGCATCGGCATCGGCTACCTCGTCGGTCAGTCGGTCCAGGCCATGGCTCGTCAGCCCGAGGCCGCAGGCATGGTCCGAACCACCATGTTCCTCGGCATCGCCTTCACCGAAGCCCTCGCCCTTATCGGCTTCGTGGTCTTCATTCTTCTGAAGTTCGTCTGATCCACTATTCGGGTGTTGTGCCCTCCCCCTGCGCGGGGGAGGGTCGACCCGGATAGCCCTTCCTTCCGCACGACGACGCACGCCTCAAGGAGTTCTCTGTGCTCGCTCTCGTACGGGTTATCGCTGAAGCCGCAGCCACTGATGTCCATCAGGCGACGGAAACCGCAGCGAAGAACCCGATTCTTCCGACAATCAACGAGATGTTCTGGGCAGCAGTTGTCTTCCTGCTGCTCTGGACACTCATGAAGTTCGTCCTGCTCCCGCCGATCACGAAGCTGATGGCGACGCGGGCCGACACCATCCGGGGTGACCTCCAGGCCGCTGAAGCTGCCGAGGCGCACCGGGTCTCCCGACTCTCCGACTACGAGGCCGGCCTTGCTGGTGCTCGTTCTGAGGCCATTGGGATCATCGAGCAGGCCCGCAGCGAGGGTGATGCCGAACGGCGCGTGCAGATCACGGCAGCCGACGCCGAGGTCGCCACACTTCGCTCCGACGCTGCAGCAGAGATCGCCGCCGCCAAGGTGCGAGCCCGGGCCGAACTCACCTCATCAATCACTGACATCGCTGTCGGTGCCGCCGAAGCGGTCGTCCAGAAGCCCATCGATCGTGCGTCTCAATCCGCACTGGTCGAGGACTACGTGAGCCGTTCCGGCTCCCAGAACTGATCGGCACAGGAGACGACATGAACATTCTCATCCTCGCCGCTGAGGTCACGACCAAAACCGCCGAAGCAGTCACCTCCACAGCCGCTTCCGAAGGCACCCACCATGCCAATGGTTGGGTCCTGCCCGGCGACATCAACGAGGTCATCTGGGGAACCATCGGTTTCCTCATCGTGTTCTCGCTCATCGTCTGGAAGGGTGGCCCGGCCATCAAGGCCATGTGGAATGGTCGCATCGACCGCATCCGCACCGAACTCGAGACCGCGGCGGCTGCACGGTCCGAAGCCGAGGCCAAGCTTGCTGCGGTCGAGGCCAGCCTGGCCGATGCCGACAATGAACGTCAGCGCATCGTTGCCGAGGCACGCGAAACTGCTGTCACGGTCCGAGCGCAGATCATTGCCAAAGCGGGCACCGATGCCGCCGAAGTTCGTGCGCGCGGTGCTGCCGACGTCGAAGCCGCCAAGGCCCAGGCCACAAACGATCTGCAGGCTGAGATCGGTGTGCTGGCCATCGGCGCCGCAGAGGCCGTGGTGGCCAATGCGCTCGACGCCTCCACCCAGTCGCAACTGATTGACAACTACATCGACAAGGTGGGTGCCTGATCATGAGCGATCGCAGCAATCTCTACGCGGATTCGTTCCTCACCCTCATTGCTGCCGAGGGTAACGGCAACGAAATCATCGACGAACTCTTCCGGGTATCGCGCACCATCGAGGGCAATGACGAGCTTCGTCAGGCCCTCACCGAAGCGACCATTCCGGCAGAGCGTCGTCAGCAGATCGTCGAGGACCTCCTCGGCGGCAAAGCATTCCCACTCACAACTTCGCTCGTCTCCCTCGTCGTGGCCACTGGCCGCGTGCGTGAACTTCCGAGCGTTGTTGATCGCCTCATGGAGCTTCAGGCTGCACGAGGCGAGAAGGTCGTCGCCCAGGTTCGTTCTGCGGTGGCGTTGTCCGACGAGCAGAAGAGCCGTCTTGCTTCTGCGTTGGCCAAGAACACCGGCAAGCAGGTCGAGGTCGTGGTCATCGTTGACCCCACCGTCCTCGGCGGTCTTGTCACCCAGATCGGCGACACCGTCATCGACGGCTCCGTGCGCCAGCGTCTGTCCCAACTCCGCGAGTCGTTCTGAGACCAGAGGACCCCGTTATGGCTGAACTCACAATCAATACCGGCGATATCACCGCCGCACTCCAGAAGAATCTGTCGGGTTTCACCCCGTCACTCGAGTCGACCCAGGTCGGCCGCGTGCTCGAGGTGGGCGACGGCATCGCACGCGTCTCGGGCCTGCCCGATGTCGGGGTGAACGAGCTCCTCGAGTTCGAGGGCGGCACCGTTGGTCTCGCGCTCAACCTCGATGAGGACTCGATCGGCGCCGTCATCCTCGGCGATGCCGAGTCGGCAGCTGGCGTCGAGGAGGGAACTCCGGTGCGTGCCACCGGACGCATCCTCTCGATGCCTGTCGGCGATGCGCTGCTTGGCCGTGTGGTCAACGCTCTCGGCGAGCCCATCGATGGCCGTGGCCCGATCGTTGGTGCCCAGACCCGCCGTATGGAGATCCAAGCGCCTGGCATTACCGGTCGCAAGCCCGTGCATGAGCCGCTGCAGACCGGCATCAAGTCGATCGACGCCATGACCCCCATTGGTCGTGGTCAGCGCGAGCTCGTCATCGGCGACCGCAAGACCGGCAAGACCACCGTGTGTGTCGACACCATCTTGAACCAGAAGGGTCTCGGGGTGAAGTGCATCTACGTGGCCATCGGGCAGAAGGCCTCCACGGTTGCTCAGACCGTGAACACCCTCACCGAGTACGGCGCCATGGAGTACACCTGCGTCGTTGTGGCCCCAGCCTCAGATCCGGCGCCGTTCAAGTACCTCGCTCCCTATGCCGGTTGCGCCATTGGTCAGCACTGGATGGACAACGGCGAGCACGCCCTCATCGTCTACGACGATCTCTCCAAGCAGGCTGAGGCCTACCGTCAGCTCGCACTGTTGCTGCGCCGCCCGCCGGGCCGTGAGGCCTATCCCGGCGACGTGTTCTATCTCCACTCACGCCTGCTCGAGCGTTCCGCCAAGCTCTCCGATGAGCTCGGTGCCGGTTCACTCACTGCCCTTCCGGTCATCGAGACCAAGGCCGGCGACGTCTCGGCGTACATCCCCACCAACGTGATCTCGATCACCGACGGCCAGGTGTACCTGCAGGACGATCTCTTCAAGTCCGGTGTTCGTCCGGCCGTCGATGTGGGCATCTCGGTGTCCCGTGTGGGTTCAGCTGCGCAGATCAAGGCCATGAAGAAGGTCTCGGGCACGCTCAAGCTCGATCTCGCTCAGTTCCGCGAGCTCGAGGCGTTCGCCACCTTCGGTTCCGAACTCGACAAGATCTCGGCTGCCCAGCTCGAGCGTGGCTATCGCCTCACCGAGTTGCTCAAGCAGAACCTCAACTCGCCGATGCCGGTCGAGGAGCAGGTCGTGGTCATTTATGCCGGTACCAAGGGCTATCTCGACAGCATCCCCGTCTCCGATGTCAAGCGCTTTGAGAAGGACCTGCTCGACTTCATGCGTGGTCGTTACAGCTCACTGCTCGACGAAATCCGGTCCAGTGGAGATCTCCCGGATGCCATCGATGATGCGGTCAAGACGTTCGCCCAGGAGTTCCAGGCGACCGAGACCGCTGCCGCAACCGGAACCACCGAGGCCTAGTCATGGCTGGTGGTCAGGAGCGGATCCTTCGCCGACGCATCAAGAGCGTCGAGTCGACGAAGAAGATCACGCGCGCCATGGAACTCATCGCCGCCACTCGCGTCGTGAAGGCCCAGGAGCGCGCTGCTTCTGCACGTCCGTACAGCGATGAGATCACCGCAGTGATCATCGACCTGCTTCGTGCAGGGGCGGCCAAGGAGCATCCGCTCCTGCGTGATAATCCCGATGCTCGCACTGCGGCGTTCGTGGTCATCACCTCCGATCGCGGCATGTGTGGCGCGTACAACACGAACGTGATTCGTGCTGCCGAGCGGGCCATGGCTGTCGCCAAGGCCAATGGTCTCGGTTTCTCGCTCATTGTCGTCGGCAAGAAGGCCCAGAAGCAGTTCAAGTTCCAAGGCCTCGAACTCGACGCGGTTTTCGAGGGCATGACCGATCAGCCGATTTATGACAATGCTCGCGATGTGGCGGCAACTGTTCGTCGTCGCTACGAGACCGGCGAACTCGCCTATGTGGACATTGCCTACACCCGCTACCTGTCGGCCGGCACACAGCAGGCTGTCGTGCAGCGGTTCCTTCCGCTCGAAGTCCCCGAGGTGGATCCGAATGCCGGCCCCAGCGCGGATCTTGAGTACGAGCCCTCGCCCACGGGGATCCTCAACGAGATCCTTCCGCGGTATCTCGAGTCCCGCCTGTTCTCTGCGCTGCTTGATGCCTCGGCTTCCGAGCACGCGTCACGCCAGCGGGCCATGAAGGCCGCCACCGACAACGCCGAGGACCTCAAGACTCTTCTTAGTCGCACCATGAACCGGGCCCGCCAGGACGCCATTACGACCGAGATCATGGAGATCGTCGGTGGTGCCGAGGCGCTCAGCTCCGATAAGGGCGACAAGGACGAACTTCTTCCTTCGCATCTCAATTCCGAACACCTTTTCCCTGATCATCTCGATCGCACCGACCACACGCAGTCGATTCACTGACCGCCGCAACCAGGAGACAAGTCCCCAGATGACCGTCACCGAAAACCCAACCAAACTCAAGGACGGCCGCGTCGTCGCCATCGCCGGCCCCGTGGTCGACGTGGAGTTCCCACGCGGATCGCTCCCGGAGATCAACACCGCGCTTGAGATGACTCTCAACAACGGCGACACCGACATCATCGTCGTCGCCGAGGTCGCTCAGCAGATCGGTGACAGCCGAGTGCGTGTTGTCACCATGAAGCCCACCGACGGGCTCCGTCGTGGCACACCGGTGCGCAACCTCGGTCATGGCATCACCGTGCCGGTGGGCGATGCTGTGCTCGGTCACGTGTTCAACGTCATTGGGGAGCCGCTTGACTCACCGCTCACCGATGCCAACGTCGAGCGTTGGGAAATCCACCGCGAACCGCCGGCGTTCGACACCCTTGAGCCCAAGGCGCAGGTCTTCCCGACTGGCATCAAGGTCATCGATCTCCTCACCCCGTACGTGGCCGGTGGCAAGATCGGCCTGTTCGGCGGTGCCGGCGTGGGTAAGACCGTGCTCATCCAGGAGATGATCAACCGTGTGGCCTCACAGCACGGTGGTGTGTCGGTGTTCGCCGGAGTGGGCGAGCGCACCCGTGAGGGAACCGACCTGTGGATGGAAATGGAAGAGTCGGGCGTTATCAACAAGACCGCCCTCGTCTTCGGCCAGATGGATGAGCCGCCGGGCGTTCGTCTTCGTGTTGCGCTCTCCGCCCTCACCATGGCTGAGTATTTCCGCGACGTGCAGAACCAAGACGTTCTGCTGTTCGTCGACAACATCTTCCGTTTCGTGCAGGCCGGTTCCGAGGTGTCCACGCTCCTCGGCCGTATGCCTTCGGCCGTGGGTTACCAGCCCACCCTTGCCGACGAAATGGGCGAGCTGCAGGAGCGCATCACCTCCACCCGTGGTCGTTCGATCACCTCGCTGCAGGCCGTGTACGTGCCCGCCGACGATTACACCGACCCGGCGCCGTTCACCACGTTCACCCATCTCGATGCCACCACCGAGCTTTCTCGTCAGATCGCTTCGCTCGGCATCTACCCGGCCGTGGATCCGCTCACCTCGACCTCCTCGATCCTCGCTCCCGAGGTCGTCGGTCAGCGTCACTACGACGTTGCCCGTCGCGTGCAGGAAGTTCTGCAGCGCTACAAGGAACTCCAGGACATCATCGCCATTCTTGGCCTCGACGAACTTTCCGAAGAGGACCGTGTCACGGTGAACCGTGCCCGCAAGGTGCAGCGCTTCCTGTCGCAGCCGTTCTTTGTGGCTGAGGTCTTCACCGGCATGCCCGGTATCTTCGTGCCCATCGAGGACACCGTCGACTCCTTCGAGCAGCTGGTCAACGGCGATCTCGACGATCTGCCCGAGCAGGCGTTCCTCAACGTCGGCGATGCCGACAGCGCCCGCGCCAAGGCTCGTGAGCTCGAGGCCAACGCCTGATGCCTCTCGCCGTCGAACTCGTCTCTCCCGAGCGCACGCTGTTCTCGGGTGACGCCACCATCGTGCGGGCTCGCACTGTGGGCGGCGGCGATATCGCGTTCCTTCCCGGCCACACCCCGTTCGTGGGTGCGTTGGCCACCTGGACCGTCGAGATCACCCTCGCTGAAGGTGGCTCCGAGATCGCTGCGGTGCACGGTGGATTCGTCGAGGTCAGCAACGATCACGTGAAGATCCTCACTGATCTGGCTGAGCTTGCCTCGACCATTGACACCGAGCGTGCCCGCCGGGCCGAGGAGAAGGCCCGCGCCGCCATCGCTAAGGGCGATGAGGCTGAGGCCGAAGGTGCACTGGCCCGGGCAACCGCCCGCCTCGCCGCATCCGGCCAGCTGAGCTGATTCCGATCGGCCGCATGGCGGTCAGATCGCATCTAACGTCAGCAGTCATGGTTCTCATGGCCGGTCGCTAGGTGAGCAACTGGAAACACGGGTGAGAAGTGACTTGATATGTCTCGCAGTTGCGATTGCAAGTCGCGGAGACCCACTGATCGCTTTCGAGAGACCCGGGTCGGGCTCACCTTCTGGTGGTCTTTGCGTCAAACCTCGAACATTTCGTGGCGCAATTCGAAACTGGTCTCGAGATTCGAGTCCCAATCAATGGAGCGAATGTCAACTTCATGACCTATTCGGACTTCGGGACGGATCACCTCGAGGGTCTCTTCGAACCAGCCACCGCGGGCGACGTAGACATCGCGACCCGAGAGATGGAAGATGATTCCATGATCAATTGAGACCCTGAAGGCGAGTGCACCTGCGATAAAGGCGTCCACCTGGGCTCGAACCACCGAAATTCGATCAATCGACTGACCCCTCTCGTGGAAGTACATAAGACCTCGGGACATTGCAGCTCGAGAATCTCCCATACCCTCCTGGATAGAGAGGGCGGCGAAGTCCTCTGGGCCGCTTTCGAGCGGTGAATCGACTATCTCTGTGCCGATCGTGAATGAACCGGCTGAGGTAACGATATAGATCGACCCGACGGCGAATCGGCCTTCATGGAGCAGAGCTGAGCCGCCGTAGTAATCCCATGTAGTTCCGATGTGGGAGTTGAGGATTAACTTCTCCCGTGGGGTCAAGTGTGTTTCAAACTCATTCATGTTGAGCTCCTAACGAAGTGGATGCGTTGAGTCTTAATTAGTCCGCCGCTTTTCGAACGTGAGAGTTGGATCGAAGGAGACCCATCTCTTGATGTTGGCCGGATACTGATACTTGAACCATCGCTGAACAGCACTATCTTCGCTCCATTTTTAGCGAGAGTTGCCTTGGGGCCGTTCTTCGTCGCGTAAGCAAAGAATTTTTCAGAAGAGTTCCCAGGGTTTGAACTTGAGATTCGACGACGGTTCGAACTGGATCCGGGCTCTCCGAAATAGCCTGCCTTGAGCTGGCCAAATTCCCGCACGAGTTGATGGAGGTTGCTCTGGATAGATCGTGCGCCTGGAGTACTCCCGCTACCCCCGCCCATCGTTGACCCCGTTTCTGGCAAGAGCGATCCGCGGAGCGAATGTGAGCAACTCAACGGAACGGTGCTTAAGTGAGTTCTCGATACTCGGCGAAAGGGGCCGCCCGTGGAGAAGAATAAGCGGTGGCGACAGGACTTCGGCGAGTGCGATTAGGCCTTCTTCAAAGTAGAACTTGTCTTCCCGACTTCGCCAGCAACCGTGGTTTGACACGGTAACTGGAATGCCGGATGGCACACCTGCGAAACAAAAGTCGTAGTCAATGCTGGTACTCCACCTAATCGTAGGAATGACCGTTAGGCCGCGTGACTGAAAGTAGACACCGACAGCTCGGCTCATCCAAACATTGCCGATTCGCTTGTGACGAGGCATTGACCGATGCAATGAAAAATCCGGTGTCGCAACGCTGGAATATCTTGAGATTCGGAACAGCTGCCGGTGAGGACTCCTCACTAAACCGGAGATGCGATTGTCCTGAAGGTAGAAGTGGATCATCGAATCAGCTGGATCAGAGTCGCGACCAATGCGATCAAATCCGACCATATGTTTCGGTGGCTCCCTGAGGTCTGGCGGCGGAACCAGCTTGGGAATCTGCTCGGTTCCATCGGTTTGGCAAGGGGGAAGCCACTCCGGCGTCGTGGTTACATGGGAAACGCTTCCCGTAGGAGCATTGGGGGGATATAGCATCTAAATAATCCTTGGTGTTCGTGTAGGGAATGCAGGGATTCAGGCGTAAGCCGCTGGTGTGGGCGGAGGTGCAACTCCGCCCACACATCTGCTTGATTGAGCTGCGTGTGTCTAGTTCCAGGAGTTGAGGTCCTCCTTGACCGAAGGAATTCGCTTATTGAGGCGAGAGTTCCAGGGAATGCGACCGTCACGCTGAAGTCTTCCGATGATGAGCGATTCACTAATCCCTCGGCGTCTGGAAAGTTCGACTACCTGAGCTTCGGTTACGGGTCCGGTGGATAGGTCCTCAAGATCAGGAACGAGCCAACTTCCTGCTTGAAGGTCCGCTGCAAGTTCTCGACTTGCCTCCTCAACCCTTTCGGAAGATTCGGGATCACTTATGTAGATTCCACCATTTTCGAGATGACCAAGTGATATGTGTGCAAGCTCATGCGCAATCGTGAACATGATCTTGTCGCTTCGCCCACCGCGACCTGAGATGGAAATGAGCGGGTGACCATTGACGACTGTGCAGACTCCATCAATGTTCCCCCCGGAATACGGCGGTACGAAGACAAGCGCAATTCCGACCTCGGAAAACCTCTCTGGCAATTCGCGAAAATCCTCACGCGTCCTGACGGTGGTCGCCAGTGAGCCACCAAGTTGTTCGAGGACAGTTACGTTTGCGAGCGGAGGCAGGTCGCCAGAAACGAGACTTCGAGACTCTGCAATCCAAGCAAGTTGCTGTCGGGAAACTGGCCCGATCTTTTCTTTTCTGCGCGCAGAGGCCGAAAATATGATTTCGTCCTCTATAGAACTTATGCCGAGCAGCTTATTTGCAGCCTTCTCAATCGTTTGCGGGTCCGAGTCGGGAAGCGTCCCCCTGCGAATCATCTCGCGTGTTGGCAGAATCCGCTCCACGCGGCTCCGGCTGTCGATTTCGCCGAGTCGTCTGAGAGTTCCTGAATCTTGGAATGCTGAGTTCAGGTTCTCACTCGCTCGAATCGTCATCCAACTGAGGGCAGAACCACCAAGCGCTCGACTTAGGTCAAGCGCCTCCTCCGGTCGGAGTGGAGATCGATGATTGACAACGTTAGAGAGAGACTGCGCAGACCAACCGAGGACCCGAGCAAGGTCTGCTTGCGACCAACCTCGAGCCTCTATGTGTAGCCCAATTGCCTCGCGAATGGAGGAAAATATCGGGCTTTCATCATGCATATCAAGGAATCTGTAATTCACGGATACTCAGTGTATGCCTGTGGATAATCAGTCGCAACCTTTTCTTCACGAAATAACTGCCAGCGCCGAATGCCCGAACCGTCGCACTCACAATTCGAGACGATTGGCTGATGGGGCCACCGCTCGTCTCGCCGCATCTGGCCAACTGAGCTGATTCCGATCGGCCGCAGCGCGGTCAGATCGCATCTAACGTCAGCGGCCATGATCCTCACGGGCGGCCGCCGCAAACAACCATGAGCATCAACCTGGTCTTCCTCGGTCTGGCAACTACGGCCTCGCCGTTGTTCCTGTTGGTGAGCGTGCTCATGCTGGCCCAGTCGCAGCGACTGCGCGAGGCCACGGCACTGGCTGTCGGTTGGTTCTTGTCGATCGGCGCGTGCGCTGCTGCGGTGCTCCTCCTGGGTTCGGCGCTTCCCACCGAGGACGGTCACCCGAACCATCACCTGATGGGAGCGATCGATTTGGCGCTGGGGGTCGTCCTCGCTGGACTCGCTGTTCGCTTGCGGCGACGGTACCGGCGCGACCCGCAGGCTGCGGTGCCGAAATGGCTCGACCGGGTCGGCAACATGTCGGTGATCGTGGCCTGTGGCCTCGGTATGTTCATACCCCCCACCGTGTTGTCGTTCGCGGCCGGCAATGAGATCGTTCAACAGCATGTCTCGGTGCGCGCCGAGTGGATTCTGGTGTTCGTCTACGCCGCGATCGGTTCGATCCTGCAGTTCACACCGGTGCTGGTGGTGGCGGGACAACCGAAGCAGTCGACCCAACGTCTACTCGTTGCCCAGCGGTGGCTCGAAGCGCATTGGCAGCAGGTGTTGATGATGCTGTTCGCCGTGATCTCGCTGTATCTGGTGGCCAAGGGCGCGTATTCGCTCAGTCGGTGATCCGAATGTCAGCGATGCCATCGATGGGATCGGGATAGCGCATTTCGAGCGATTGAAGTTTGTCGACCAGCAATTGCGACACGACGAGGTTGCGGTACCACTTGTGGTTGCCGGGGATGATGTACCAGGGAGCGTCGTCGGTGGAGGTTTCGCTGATTGCCTGCTGGTAGGCCTCGGTATAGGCGTCCCAATGGGCGCGTTCGGCAACATCACCGTGTTCGAACTTCCAGTGCTTGGCCGGATTGTCGAGTCGTTCTTGCAACCGGGCCCGCTGTTCGTCTTTCGAGATGTGCAGGAACACTTTGATGATGGTGGTGCCCTCGTCAGCCAGCATCTGCTCGAAGCCACGGATATGTTCGAAGCGGCGACGCCAGACATGGGGCGGCACGAGATCGTTCACTCGCACCACCAGCACGTCCTCGTAATGGCTGCGGTTGAAGATTGTGATGCGACCATTGCGCGGCGCCTGCTCATGTACCCGCCAGAGATAGTCGTGGGCCAGTTCGACATCGTTGGGGCGTTTGAAGTTGGCGACACGCACGCCAAGAGGGTTGATGGTGCGGAACACATGCTTGATGGTTCCGTCCTTGCCCGATGAATCCATGCCCTGCAGCACCACCAGCACCTTGTGCTTCGACTCGGCGTAGAGCATCTGTTGGAGATCGCCGAGGCGCTCATTGAGTGAGGTGAGGAGCGTGGCCCGGTCGTCCTTGGTTCCTTCGAAACCGTCGGTGGTGTCCGTGCTCCAGTCGGCGAGGCGCACCTGATGGCCCGGCCTCACCCGGAAGTGATCGGGTTTGATCTCGTTGCCGTTCATGATCGGTTGCGGCGCTCCGCGCTGCGTCGACCCACCATCGACCCGATCACTCTCGCTGCCTTGTCGACAGTGACCTCAGGCTTGGCCGGTGCGGCCTCACCGTTCGAGGAGGTCATGCCGGCGGCGGGCTTGGTTTCGGCCGCTGGTTTGGGACCGGGTTGGTTCGCCGGCTTGGGAGCACCGATTCGGGCCACCTTGCTGAGGCCTTTGCCCACCACTGCGCCGGCACGTCGACCGGTGGCTTCGAAGGATTCGCCGCGTCCTTCGACGGCGGCTTCACGGGCACCCTTTTCGAACGCCGCGCTCGTGTCGAGCCCGAGGGACAGACACACCCGAGCGATAGCGAAGCCGACAACGAAGATGAGCGCGCCCCACACCCAACCAAGGGTGGTGTGGGGTACGCCAGCGAGCATGAACAGGAGAACCACCGCGAGAGCACCGACGACTGCAGAGAGGACGGCGATGAGTAGGCGGATCATGGGTTCATGCCTAGTCCAGATCGAGACTCAGCATCTTGATGGCGTTGCCCCGGATGATCTTGTAGAGCGTCTCGTCATCAAGATCCGCGGTCATCTCGCGAACGAACTTCTCGGTATCGGGCCAGGTGGAATCCGAATGCGGGTAGTCGGTCTCGAACACGACATTGTCGACGCCGATGGCCTCGAGGTTCTTCAGGCCGAAGTCATCACGGAAGAAACACGCATAGATCTGACGGCGGAAGTAGAACGCCGGCTCTTCGGAGATGACGGCGGGATCGAAGGCCCATCCCCGGAACTGCTCCCACACACTCTTGGCGCGCTCGAGGGCGTACGGGATCCAGCCCATCTGGGCTTCGGAGTAGGCGAGCTTCAGATTGGGATGGCGGGGGAGGATTCCCGAGAAGATCCAGTCGGCCATCGAGGCCATGCCCTGGTTGAACGACAGCGTGGCCTGCACAGCGGCGGGCGCATCGGGGGAGGTGGCCGGCATGCGCGAGGACGAACCGATATGCATATTGATCACGGTGTTGGTCTCTTCGCAGGCGATGAAGAACGGCTCCCAGTGACCGGAGTGGATGGAGGGCAGCCCGAGGAAGTGCGGCACCTCGGAGAAGCACACGGCGTGTACGCCGCGGGCGGCGTTGCGGTACACCTCAGCGGCGGCGAGTTCGGCATCCCACAGTGGCACGATGATGAGCGGGATCAGGCGGTCCTTGCCGGCGCCGGCACACCATTCCTCGACCATGAAGTCGTTGTAGGCCTGCACGCACAGAAGTGCGAGTTCCTTGTCTTTGGCTTCGGCGAAGGTCTGACCGCAGAAGCGCGGGAAGGTGGGGAAGCACAGCGATGCTTCGGTGTGGTTGGCGTCCATGTCGGCGAGTCGGGCGGCCTGATCCCAGCAGCCCTTACGCATCTCCTCGTAAGTGACCGGAAGCATCGTGCGTTCCTCGGGAGCGAAGCCGACCGCGGTGATGATGCGACGCATCGGAAGCCTGAGATCCTCGTAGCACCAGAAGTCGGCGAGCTTGCCGTCTGAGGAGTTGTTGTCGACGATGTCAAACGAGTAGTTCATGCCGTCGAACGCCAAGTTGTCGACGCGAAGACGCTCGAGGCGGGGACCAATGCCCTGGTACTTGGCCGGAAGGCGCTTGGTCCAGGTGTCGGCCGGTTCGATCACGTGATCATCGACGCTGACGATCTTGGGGATGACCCGTTGGGTGTCGACGGCGGTGGGATCGGGTGCGGTGATGGTCACGCTGGACTCCTCATTGACGGGAGGGGCGGGTGCCCCGGTGGGAGGATGCTACGGCAGAACCTGACGACCCGTCAGGTTCTGCTCAAGTGTCCACGGCCGACACGCAATCTGGGCCGGAGCCTGTGGGACCCGATGGTTGGTGCCCCGCGAGGGCGGCGGGTCGGGCCACCTACCATTGGGGGATGCGGATCGAGCGCAGAGCCGGTGATGTGATCAGTGCTGCGCAGCTCGCCGCAGTCCTGCGGTTACGTGCAGCAGTGTTCGTCGTTGAGCAGAGGATCATCTCCAACGATCTGGACCCCGCGATCGACTGCCTCGCCACCACGATGCACTACGCCGTATTCGCTGAGGATGGTGAGGATGGTGGAGATGGTGAGGCGCTCGCGTATCTGCGCACCTATCCCTACGAAGGTGCCCGCAAGATCGGTCGGGTTGTGACGGCAGCGTCGGTGCGCGGAACTGGTCTGGGAGTCGCCTTGATGGAAGCGGTCATCTCGCACGAACCCGGACTGCTGGTGCTTTCGGGTCAACTGAACGTCGAAGGGTTCTACGAGCGGCTCGGATTCATGCGGGTGGGCGACCCCTATGTGGAAGAGGGCATCGACCATGTGTGGATGGAGCGGACGGGTCACTGATCGGTCGTTGGTGTCGCGTTCGGTTGCCCGACGCCGGACCTGACGATCCGTCAGGGGGTCGCCTACGATCAACGTTCCGGGCCGAGTGGCCCGAGCGACCCAGCCCCCTGACGGAGTCGATCATGGACATGCGATTCACTGAGGCCGAGGAGGCCTTCCGCGCCGAGGCACGAGCTTGGCTCGAGGCCAACGTGCCCCACGGCCTGCCCTCGGGCGACACCCATGAGGGGTTCGCACTCCATGTGGAGTGGGAGAAGAAGTTGTTCGCCGATCGATGGTCGGTGGTCTCGTGGCCCGAGGAATACGGCGGTCGCGGTGCCTCGTTGTGGGAATGGCTGATCTTCGAGGAGGAGTACTACCGCGCTGGTGGTCCGCAGCGAGTCACCCAGAACGGTATCTTCCTGCTCGCCCCCACCATCTTCGAGTTCGGCACCGATGAGCAGAAGGCTCGGTTCCTTCCCGCAATGGCGGCGGCGGAGGATCTCTGGTGTCAGGGTTGGTCCGAGCCCGACGCCGGCTCTGATCTCGCAGGCATCAAGAGTCGCGCGAGCCGCGATGACGCTGCCGGCGGTTGGGTCATCAACGGACAGAAGACTTGGACCACCCGCGGCGCATTCTGCAACTGGGTGTTCGGTCTGTTCCGCACCGATCCCGACGCGGCCCGCCATTCGGGCATGACCTATCTCATGGTTCCCCTCGATGCTCCCGGCGTCACGGTGCGTGGTGTCGAACGGCTCGATGGCGACGAAGGTTTCGCCGAGGTGTTCTTCGATGATGTGTTCATCGCCGATGATCTCGTGCTCGGTGGAGTCAACAACGGCTGGGGTGTCGCCATGGCCACCGCCTCTTCCGAGCGCGGCCTCACTCTTCGTTCGCCCGGTCGTTTCTGTGCGGCGGCCGATCGCCTTGTCGAACTGCACCGCCGCCTTGCAGCAACTGGCGAGCATCCCGAGCGGGTGGCGTCGTTGCGTGAGGCTGTGGCCCAGGCATGGATGGAAGCTGAGGCCTACCGTCTTGCCACCCTCGCTGATGTGAGCGGAATGGTGGAAGGTGTTTCGCAGGGTGCTCGAGCCAGTCTCACCAAGATCTACTGGTCAGAACTCGACGTCAATCTCAACGAGACCGCCCTGCGCCTTCTCGGACCCACCGCGGAACTCATCGAAGGATCTGCCGGAGCCATCGACGGTGGCGCATGGATGAAGGCCTTCGAGTTCTCCCTCTCGGGGCCGATCTACGCCGGCACCAACGAGATCCAACGCAACGTCGTCGCCGAGCGCGTGCTCGGCCTGCCCCGGAAGTAGGTCGGCATCATGCGCTTCGCATTCACCGATGATCAACTCATGTTCCGCGACGCAATGGCCGATCTGTTGGCCAACGAGTGCCCGCCCGAGAAGGTCCGCTGGTCATGGAACGACGACAACGGACGCGACCCGAGTTTGTGGGCCGCACTTGCCGCCATGGGCGTCGTTGGTCTCACCGCACCCGAGGCCAGCGGTGGTCTCGGCATGAACGAGATCGATCTCCTGCCGATCCTCACCGAAGCCGGTCGAGCTGCGCTCCCCGCGCCGCTGCTCGAAACCACCGCAGTGGTCATTCCGTTGCTTGCTGAGTCCGCACCTGACGCGCTCGCCGCGACATGGCTGCCCTCTCTGTCCGACGGTTCGGCGATCGCCACGGTTTCGCTCGAGGGCCAGCCCTTCGTCTCCGATGCGCACATCGCCGATCTTCTCGTGGCTGAGCGCAACGGGTCATTGTTCGCAGTGCCGGGGGCCAACCTGCGTCTCACGCCGCAGACTTCAGTCGATGGTGCTCGTCGCCTCTTCACCGCGGAATGGGATGAGGCCGACGCTGAACTCATCGCATCGGGAGAGGTCGCTGCAGCAGCAGTGGCCCTTGCCTTCAACCGTGGTGCTGTTGCTGCTGCGGCCGAACTCATCGGTATGGCCGAGCGCATGATTGCCATGACCGTCGAGTACGTGGTGGCCCGTCAGCAGTTCGGCGTGCCGATCGGCAGTTTCCAGGCGGTCAAGCATCACTTGGCCGATGCCGAACTCAAGGTCTCGTTCGCCCGCCCGATGGTCTGGAATGCGGCCTATGCATTGGCCAGCGGAGAACCCGATCTCGATCGCAGCGTTTCCATGGCCAAATGTTTCGCTTCGGATGCAGCCGAGGTCGTGGCCCGCAAGGCACTGCAGTGCCACGGAGCGATCGGGTACACCACGGAGCACGATCTGCACTTCTGGCTCAAGCGCTCCTGGGCGCTCGCTGCTTCGTGGGGCGATGCGGGATGGCATCGTCGTCGTGTGGCAGCCCTGCTGCTCGACTGATCTCCCGGAAATCATCGGGGAGCCGGGCGCAACTCAGCGCCCGTCGCTCTCAGCGAACGCGCCGATCTCGCCCTGGCCGAGGAACCGGTTCACAAACCAGATGTCCTCGACGAACGCCATGTGATCGACGAGCCACAGCATGGACGTTCCACTGGCCACTGGTGACCAGCGGGCCGACACCTCATCGAGACCATCGGCTTTGCGAATGAGCGATTCGCGCAGGTACCGCAGTGTGGCCGGAAGGACGTCGGTTTCCGGCCCGCCGATTCGGGGGGTGTCGATGTCGGCCATGGACCGAGATCGTACGTGGCCGGTGATCGTATGTGGCTGGTGCCGGGTGCTCCCGGGACGCGAAGAGGGCCGACCCTGCAGGTCGGCCCTCTCTCGTACAACTGGTGTAGCGGTGGTGGGTGGAACTAGCCGCCGATGGGCAGGTCGATGCCGCCGGGCAGCGAGATGGTCTTGCACTCGCAGTACGCGTCGATGCCCTCGGGGCCGAGCTCGCGGCCGACGCCGGAGCTCTTGAAGCCGCCGAACGGGCCGTTGAAGTCCATGCCCTGGGTGGTGTTGACGCCGAAGGTACCGGTGCGGACCTTGCGGGCGACGTTGATGCCCTTCTCGAGGTCGGAGGTGTAGCAGGCTCCGGCCAGGCCGTAGTCGTTGTCGTTGGCGATGGCGATGGCTTCATCGAGGGTGTCGTACTTGAGCAGCGACAGCACCGGTCCGAAGATCTCCTCACGGGCAATCGTCATGTCGTTGGTGACATCGGCGAAGAGCGTGGGGGACACGAAGTGACCCGTGGCCTCATCGGGACGACCGCCGCCGACGACGACAGTTGCGCCCTCTTCGCGGCCCTTGGCGATGTAGCCCTCGACGCGCTCACGCTGACGCTCGGCGATGAGCGGTCCGCAGAGGTTCTCGGGGTTGGCGGGATCACCGGTGGTCTGGGCGCCAACGGCAGCAGCAAGCGCATCGCGGATCTCGTCGTAGCGGCTGGCCGGGGCGAGCACTCGGGTGAGTGCCACACAGGCCTGACCATTGTTCATGAGGCCGCCACCGATGATGTGGGGGATGGTCTCTTCGAGGTTTGCGTCCTCGCAGATGATGGCGGCGGACTTGCCACCGAGTTCGAGCGTGCAGCGCTTGAGCTGCTCGCCACAGATGGCGCCGATCTTGCGACCAGCGGCGGTGGAACCGGTGAAGCTGACCTTGTCGATGTCGGCATGACGCACGAGGTACTCGCCCACCTCACGGTCGGCGGGGACGATGTTGACGACACCGGCGGGGACGCCGGCCTCGATGAGCACCTCGGCGAAGAGGTTGGCATCGAGCGGGGTCTCCGGAGCGGGCTTGATGACGATCGTGGAACCCGAAGCGAGCGTGGGGCCAACCTTGAGGGTGGTGATGAACAGCGGCACGTTCCAGGGGATGATGCCGGCGCAGACTCCGACCGGCTCACGACGCACGATGATCTGACCACCGAGGGCGCCGTCACGACGCTCCTCGAACGGGAAGCTCAGCGTGTGCTGGGCGAAGGAGTTCAGCACCATCGTGGACGAAAGCACCTGGCCGAACATCGAGAAGTAGTAGGGCGCACCGACCTCGCTGGTGATGAGGTTGGTGAACTCTTCCTGGCGGGCGGTGAGGATCTCGGCCACCTTGGCCAGAAGCGCGGAGCGCTGCTGCGGGGTGTAATCGGCCCATTCGCCAGTGAGTGCGGCCTTGGCGGCGGCGACGGCACGATCCATGTCGGCCGGAGTGGCGACCGGCACCGAGCCGATGACCTCTTCGGAGGTGGGGGACAGGACCTTGAGGGTCTCGTTGCCAGCGGGCTCGACCCACTCGCCCCCGATGAAGAACTTGTCGTACGTAAGCATGGTTCCCCTTGTGTGGTGTGAGTCGCGAGATGTTCGGACTCGTGATCGGGCAGGCGCCCGGGTCGGTGTGTCCGCCCCGGTCTGGACCGAACGGATCAGCAGACGCTGAATCTATCGCCGTCTCGGGCCAGCGTCAGCCTGAGGGCCATCGCCGGCGGCGAATCATCTGGTCCCGTCGACTCCGTTGACCTCGTTGACGACCCGCAGGAGATCGCCCTTGTCATAGAAGTTCACGCCGATGAGGTTCGGAAAGCGGCCCCGCTGGGTCATGCAGTCTCGAACTCGGGGCATCAGGACGTCGTAGGCGTTGATGACCTTCGCCTGCGCTGCGGTGGCCGCCTCGCCGGACGGGGTGACCCAATGGTTGATCTGGAACAGCGGCGAATCCGGCGTCCCCCGGTTCGGGGCGCAACTGGGAACTCCGGTCCATTCGGTGGGCGGAACGAACGACTCCGCGGCGGGGTCGGTCGGGCTGGGGTTGGCGACTGTGGCGGGAACCGGTCCGTCGACCACGGCGTCGCCGGTATAGCCGGGTGCTCCGGGGGTGAGGAGTTCCTCCGGGGTTCGGAAGGTGAACGGTGTGTCCTGGAACGCGCCATAGGCCGAGGAGTTCCATGATGGCTGGGCCGAACCGAACTCGGCGAACATGACGATGTTGCGACGGCTGTCGATCATTTCGCGAAGCGTGGGCCACCCGGCGCCGGGATCGACGCTCCAGAGGCGATCGAAGAGCGTTGCGTCACGGAAGGCCTTCTCTGTGTCGGCATCGGAGACGTAGTTGCCGACGACCAGCATGATCACTTCATTCGGATTCGCATCGAGGAACTGCCGGACATAGCGAAGCGCATCGGTGAACTTCGTGGCACCGAGTTCGCAGTTCACATGGCAGAGGTAGACATCACGCAGCGATGGGTCGACCTTGGCCGAAGCGGCGATGGCCGCAGCCTGTCGCTGCTGCTCGGGAGTGAGCAGTGCGCTGGCCTCGGGTGTGGAGGTCGCCAACTCGGCGCCCTGGTCGGTGACCACGAGCGGTGCTCCCGTGACATTGAGTCCCGAGGGGACGCCGTAATGCGTCTTCACCAACAGCGCCCGGATGCCGAACGAGAGTTGGGCGGGGATTCCCTGATCGTGCTCAGCGAACAACCAACCCGGATCTCGACGGGCCGACATCGAGTTATGCGAAGCGGCGAAGGCGACTTCGTCGAGGTGCCGATCACACAGTTCGACGTAGCCGTTGCATCGCTGTTGTGTGTCGGCCGACGCACGACCTCCCGAGCGGAATGCGAGCCCGACGCCGGCGACGAGAATGATGAGCGCCAGGGACGCTCCGAGAATCCGGTGGGAGCGGATCCTGACCACCTGCGTATGGGCATGCTCGGACGCAATCGTTCGGACGCTCCGATGATCGGACCGACCCACGATGCTCAGCAGTTCGATCGCCCCGAGGTACACGACGTAGGCGCCGCCGAGGAACACGAGCAGAGGTGCGACCACATCACGAGCGACGATGAGGATGTACCCGAGGGCCATGATGACGAGCGCCCGCACCACGTGGCCCGCGGACGAAGTGGGTGACCATCTGCTTGCGCGAGCACGAGTGAATGCCCACAGTTCGACGGGGGAGAGCGGGGGGCGGTCGGGTCGCGTGGCGATGCTGAACGCGCACACGATGATCCCGATCGCAGCGAGATGGATGGCGATCGAGACGAGGCTTTCGAAGAAGATTCCGGCGCCATCGTTGAGCGCCTGCTTGATCGTCGGTGTCGATCCGAATGATGCCGCAATGCTGGGCACAGTGATGGCGAAGGCGAATAACGCCGAACCCGCGACGGCGATGCCTATGCCGATCTTGAGGACTCCGCGTCGCCGCTCGACCTCGAGCAGGATGATCGCCGTTCCCATGATGATGAGGAAGACGAGGGAACGGAGAGATCCCTCGCCCGAAGATTTTGCGGCCTTCCACGGCTGGGCGCTGCGTAACGCCGAGCTGACATTCACGAAGAAGTCGTCGGCGCCACTCGGGATGGAATCCGCGAGGTCTGGGTTTGTGACCTGCAGACTTCCGCTGAGCACGCTCAATGCCGCACTCAGATTGATCGCTGCCGCATTGCCATCTTCGGTGAGGATCGCATCCTGGGCGCGGACGATCGCCGTTCGGAAGATCGATCGGAACACATCGGTGTTCAGCAATTGTTCGATGGCGGGATGGAGCACGGTCTGGAATGAGGCCAGTCGTGAAGGGCCGGATTCCACGAGTTTCTCGGTGATGGCATCGGCGAGGGCAGAGCGAACAGCGGTGGACTCCAGCAGACGCACCGAATTATCGGCGAAACGCGTGCTGCTGAGCACCGTGTCCTGCGCCCAGAATCCAAGCCCGTCGAGAGTGAGCATGAACGTGAAGATGATTGCGAGCGCAGTCGCGAGATGACTCCGGCGACGGGAGCGAACCCGGTGATGGCGCTCTGACGACTCGATGACTTCGGACATTCGAACCTCGGGGATCGCGACTCGCGGATCGCGGTTGGGTTGCGAAATCGTGACACATCACCACAGATCCGGCTGGGCGATGACGTGCTCGATCCACCGTTGGTGATCGGTTCGCATTTCGCTCGACCGCCGGTCCCGAGAATCTTTGCCACGATGGTGGGGCGCAGCGATCCGCGATGCGCGAGCGGAGGATCCTCAGATGCAGCTCGGAATGGTCGGTCTCGGCAGGATGGGCGCCAACATCGTGCGAAGGCTCGTACGTGATGGGCACACGTGCGTGGTGTTCGATGTCAACGCCGCAGCAGTGCAAGAGCTCGCCGAAGAGAGCGACGCGATCATCGGAGCAACCGATCTGGCCGATTTCGTGTCCAAGCTCGAGGTGCCGCGCTCGGCATGGGTCATGGTTCCGGCCGCGTACGCAGGTGGCACCGTGCACGATCTTGCTGCGCTCATGGCGCCGGGTGATGTGGTCATCGACGGTGGGAACACCTACTACCGCGACGACATCGACCGCGCCGAACTGCTTGCACCGCTCGGCGTGCACTATGTCGATGTGGGCACGAGCGGCGGTGTGTTCGGGCTCGAGCGCGGCTTCTGTCTCATGATCGGCGGCGAGACCGATGTGGTCGCCCGGCTCGAACCGATCTTCAGGTCGATGGCGCCGGGAGCGGGTGATGCCGAACGTACGCCCGGGCGCACCGGCGACCTCGCTGCCGAGGAGCAGGGCTATCTCCACTGCGGCCCGGTGGGCAGCGGCCACTTCGTGAAGATGGTCCACAACGGCATCGAGTACGGGATGATGGCCGCGTTCGCCGAGGGGATGAACATCCTCCATCACGCCAATGTCGGTCTGGCGACCCACGAGGTCGATGCTGAGACCACTCCGCTGAGAGACCCGAAGTACTACCAGTACGACATCGACACCGCAGCCGTCGCCGAGGTGTGGCGGCGCGGCAGTGTCGTCGCTTCCTGGCTCCTGGATCTCACCGCCGCAGCTCTGGTGGAGGACCCCGCGCTCACCGATTTCGGGGGTCGGGTGAGTGATTCGGGTGAAGGACGCTGGACCAGCCTTGCCGCCATCGACGAGGGAGTGCCGGCCCACGTACTGACCGCTGCGCTCTATGAGCGGTTCAGTTCTCGCGGCGAGGCGACCTACGGCGACAAGTTGCTCTCGGCGATGCGCAAACAGTTCGGTGGTCACGACGAGAAGCCAGCTGCGTCGTGATCGTGACCATCCGGGCGCTGCGGGTTCGGTGATTTCTGTGCCCGGTGAGGATCATGTCGTAACGCTCCGTGTCGGCGAAACCGCGCTTGAGGTTCGGCCCGAGATCGGTCTGGTGTGCTCCTCGCTCACCGTCGCCGGGCGGGAGTTCCTCTGGTTCCGCAGCGTCGCGGCTGTGCTCGAGGGGCACACCTCGGGCATCCCATTGCTGGCACCCTGGGCGAATCGACTGCGTGGCCCGGGATACATCATCGATGGGGTCGAGGTGGGTGTTCTCGGTGCTGCCGGCGTTCATGTCGACAACGCTGGTCTACCTATTCACGGGACCATGGTCGGACGCAACGGTTGGGTGGTGGACTCGCCGGTGACGACGATCACGTCGGCCAGATTGTCGGCCCACTTCGATGCGTCTGGTTGCTCGGAGGTCATGGCCTCGTTCCCCTTCCCGCATGCTCTCGGTGTCGAGTACCTGCTGGAACCGGGTCGGCTCACGGTCACCACGACCCTGACCGCCACCGGGTCGCTCGCCGTGCCCGTGAGTTTCGGTTGGCATCCGTACTTCACGCTTCCTGGTTCGACCCGGGATGACTGGACCCTCGAACTACCGGATCGACATCATCTGGAGCTCGACGAACTCCACCTGCCCACGGGCCGTGAACAGTTCGAACCGGCGGAGTCGATCAGACTCACCGGTGCGGCGTTCGATGATGGCTATCGACTGGGTGATGACCGATCGATGGCGCTCACCGATGGCATGGATCGGATCGAGGTCGAATTCGATGCCGGCTATTCGTTCGCCCAGGTGTACGCGCCGGTAGCGTCGAATCTCGTGGCTCTCGAACCAATGACTGCGGCAACCGATGCGCTCTCGAATGGCAGCACCTCGGTCGTCGAACCCGGCGAGCGGATGCAGGCCATCTTCACCGTCTCGATCACCGGGAGGGGGAACTGAATGTCGGAGATCCCCGAATCCATCGACCGCACCCCGCAGTGGTGGGCACTGGCGGCCCATCAGGCCGAGATCGCCGATGTCCATCTGCGCGAACTCTTCGCCGCCGACCCCACCCGTGGTGAGCGCATGGCGCTCACCGTCGGCGACCTTCATGTCGACTACGCCAAGCACCGTATCGATGACACCACCCTGTCGTTGTTGTTTGATCTCGCTCGCACCGCCGGGGTCGAGGAGTTACGCGACGCCATGTTCGCCGGGGACCGCATCAATGTCACCGAGGATCGCTCGGTGCTGCACACCGCGCTGCGGGCCCCACGTGGTACGTCCCTCGAGGTCGATGGGCACGATGTCGTTGCCGACGTGCACGAGGTACTCGATCGCATGGCTGATTTCAGCCGTCGGGTGCGCTCAGGGGAGTGGGTCGGACATACCGGACGACGAATCCGCACTGTGGTCAACGTTGGAATCGGTGGCAGTGATCTCGGACCGCATATGGCGCACGACGCACTTCGGCCCTACGTGGATCCCGCCCTCGAGTTCCGGTTCCTTTCGAACGTCGACGGTAACGAGTTCTTCGAACTCACCCACGACCTCGATCCTGCCGAAACCCTCTTCATCATCGCTTCGAAGACGTTCACGACGCTTGAGACCATGACCAATGCCCGCTCTGCGAGGGCGTGGCTGCTGGCCGCGCTGGGCGACGACGCTGCCATCGCCCGACATTTTGTGGCGGTCTCCACCAATGCCGACGAGGTAGCGGCGTTCGGTATCGACACCGACAACATGTTCGGGTTCTGGGACTGGGTCGGTGGTCGTTACAGCGTTGGCTCCGCTATCGGTCTCTCGCTCATGATCGCCATCGGACCGGATCAGTTTGCGGAGTTCCTTGATGGACTCCACCTGATCGATGAGCATTTCCGCACCACCCCGCTCGAGCGCAATCTGCCGGTGATCCTCGGGTTGATCGGCGTTTGGTATAACAACTTCTTCGGGGCACAGACCCTTGCTGTTCTTCCCTACAGCCACTATCTCGGTCACCTCGCTCCGTATCTCCAGCAGTTGTCCATGGAGAGCAACGGCAAGTCAGTTGATCGGTGGGGTCGACGCGTGGCCGTCCAGACCGGGGAGATCGTGTGGGGGCAACCCGGGACCAACGGCCAGCACGCGTTCTACCAATTGATCCATCAGGGTACGAAGCTCATTCCTGCTGATTTCATCGCTGTCGCCCGGCCCGCCCACGACATCGACGTGCATCACGACATGTTCATGGCCAATTTCTTTGCGCAGCCCGAGGCTTTGGCATTCGGTCGCACTGCCGAGCAGGTGGCCGCCGATGGCGTGGCACCCGAACAGGTGAGTGCTCGCACATTCGCTGGTAACCATCCGACCACCTCGATCCTCGTGCCCGAACTCTCACCGTCGGTGCTCGGTCAGCTCATCGCCCTCTATGAGCACCGCACGTTCGTGCAGGGCGCGGTGTGGGGGATTGACAGCTTCGATCAGTGGGGGGTCGAGTTGGGCAAGAAGTTGGCCCAAGTGATCATCCCCGAACTCACCTCTCCCGAGGAACCGACACTTGCGCACGACAGTTCGACGAACGCTCTGATCGGCACGTATCGACGGTTGCGTTCGCAGCGCTGATTTTCGAACCTGTTCACCCCGGGGCTTCGCCGCCCGACAGGGGAGATGTTCAGCGGGTGTGCAGCTCGGTCGGCAGATGACTGAGGTCTGAGAACCGGAACAGGCTGAAGGAATGCTTGTCGGCAATATGCATCGGGCGCACCACGCTGACCGATGCATGGAAGGCCACGAACCGCTCCCACTCCCAGGGCACGGGGTCGATTCCGAGGAGATGGCCGAGACACACCGCGTCGGTGCCGGAGTGGGCAACGACGATGATGCGCGGGCCGGGGTCTTCGAGCTGCCACAGCGGGGGGAACCCGTTGTATCGGTAACAGCCGATACTGCTCAGGAAATCGATGAGGCCGGTGGTGACCCGCTCATGGAAGTCATGGAAGGTCTCGCCGCCGGGGATGCCGAGCCATTGTTCCTCGAGCGGTCGCACACGACTTTCGGCGAAGATCTTGGCCACCACCTCGGTGGGTGTTCCCTGCCAGACCGGCGCCGTGATCTCGGCGAGCCAGTCGTGGGTCTCGGGTTCGATGCCAAGTGCTTCGATGATCGGGGCAGCGGTCTGCTGGGCGCGTACGAGTGGTGAAACGAGTATGCGGTCGGCCTGTTGACCAGCGAAGGCCCGGCCCAGAAGCTCGGCCTGCTGGAGGCCGAGTTCGGTGAGTTCGGGGTTGTCGATGCTGCGGCCGTCGCGATCCCATTCGGGTTGACCATGGCGGATGAAGACGAGTTCCATCTCCCCATCCTGCTCGCGGTTGGTGGCAGCGCGCCTAGCCGCGTCGGCCGGGTCGTCGACGGTCGCGGGCCGCCCAGCATCCGCGATGCCAATGGCGGCGCAGATCCGGGGCGTCGATCGGCACCGCCACGAGATGCCCCTCCCCGGGGCGGATATCGCGGTTGCAGCCCGGACACACATAGGACTTCGTGGCCTCATAGGGCTGCACACGACGGACCTCGACGGCCAGACCCATCGGGTCGAGTTCGGGTTCGGGAGCCATGGTGATCAGCCGAAGAATGCCCAGATGACCAGACCGACGCAGGTGATCAGCGCGGCAGCGACCATGACGTAGTCGAGCGGGCTGCGGCGATGTTGGCGATGCGGATTGAATCCCACCGACCAAGTATCGCCGCTTCTCGATGGGGGACCAGCACCGAGATGCTCGCTGGTAGGTTTCTACCCATGCCGATGCTTCGTTCCGGACGGGTGCTCCTCGCCAGTGGTGTGCTCATTGCCGGCGCCACGGTGTTTTCGGCGTGTGCGTCTGGTGGTTCCTCCGAGGCGGTCCCCAGCGATCCGGTGCTGGCGCAGGGTCAGCAGATCTACACGCAGAACTGCGCGTCCTGTCATGGTCAGGGTGGCGGTGGCGGTCTGGGGCCGAAGCTCGCCGGCCTCGTGGAGAAGAAGTACCCGAACATCGCTGATCAGGAAGCGGTCATCGCCAACGGCCGGAGCTCGATGCCGAAGTTCTCGGGTCGTCTGAGCGCAGCCGAGATCAACGCCGTCGCTCGCTACGAGCGCGAGGCGCTGGGTGTCAAGTAGCTGAAGCAGCCCTGAACGGGTCGCCAGTCAGATGCACAGCCACTCGCGCGTGCGAGGCAGGTGAGCTTCGGTACATCTAGTTTTCCGAAGTATGAAAGTTGCCCTCACCGTCAATGATTTTCTGCGTCGAGCGGAGTTGGTGTTTCCCGATCGAATCGCGATCGTCGACGACCCGGATCAGCCAGCGAACTCCTGGGGCTCGATCACCTATGCCGAGATGGCTCGCCGTGCCCGTGCGATCGCAGCCGGACTCGACGCTCTCGGTATTGCCCCGGGTGAACGAGTGGCGATGGTTTCGCACAATTCAGCGCGTCTGCTCACGGCGTTCTTCGGAGTTTCAGGATCGGGCCGCGTTCTTGTTCCTATCAACTTTCGTCTCTCCGCAGGTGAGGTCGACTACATCGTGCAGCACTGTGGCGCTCGAATCGTGATGGTCGACGAGGACCTCAACGATGAACTTGGTTCCGTGTCGTGTGAGACGAAGTGGGTGATCGGCGATGAGAGCGACTCGCAGTTGATGCGTTTCGACGTCGAACCCGTCGAGTGGGATGCAGACGAGGATGCCACTGCGACCATCAACTACACATCGGGCACGACCGCGCGACCAAAAGGAGTGCAGCTCACCCACCGCAACGTGTGGCTGAATGCATCGATCTTCGGTTGGCATCTGGGTGTGAACGATCGCGACGTGTACCTGCATACGCTCCCGCAGTTCCATTGCAACGGCTGGGGGATGCTGTACGCGCTCACGGGCATGGGTGGCCGTCATGTGATCCAGCGCAAGATCGATGGCGCTGAGATTCTCCGCCGGATCGAACGCGAGGGCGTCACGCTGCTGTGCTGCGCGCCGGCAGTTCTCAAGACGATCCTCGATGCCGCTGCGGACTGGGACGGCCCGATCCCCGGAGCCGGCGTGACGAGGATCGTCGTGGCCGGAGCGGCGCCTCCGACGAGCATTATCGAACGCTGCGAGATCGAGCTGGGCTGGGAGTTCGTGCAGATCTACGGCCTCACCGAGACCACGCCGGTCGCAACCCTCAACCGCTCCCGTGTGGAATGGGACGACCTCGATGTCGGCGAGCGGGCCTCGCTGCTCGGCCGAGCGGGTGCGCCGGTGATCGGGAGCACCATCCGTGTCGACCGTGAAGGAGAGGTTCTCGTTCGCGGCAACATGGTCATGGAGGGCTATTGGCAGCAGCCCGATGTCACCGCAACGGTGATCGCGGATGGGTTCTTCCGCACCGGCGACGGCGGACGAATCGCTGAGGACAACCATCTCGTGATCACCGATCGGAAGAAAGACGTCATCAACTCCGGCGCCGAGAACGTCTCATCGCTCGAGGTCGAGGACGTGATCTTCTCCCACCCCGAAGTCGCTGAGGTTGCAGTCATCGGTATCCCCGACGAGAAGTGGGGTGAGGCGGTCCTCGCCCTCGTGGTTGCTGTTCCGGGATCAACCCTCGACGAGGCGGCGGTCATCGCGTGGGCCCGTGAGCGGTTGGCGCATTACAAAGCACCGAAGCAGGTCGAGTTCCGGGAGGAACTGGCACGAACCGCCACCGGGAAGCTGCAGAAGTTCAAACTGCGCGAGCCCTACTGGGTCGGCTACGAGCGACGAATCAACTGAAGTTCGATCTACTCGGGCTGGCCCGGTACGAACCGTCAGCGGGCCCTCAACCCTCAGGAATCTGGGTGCAGTCGCTCATCGAGCTCATCATCGATTCGATTCTCAAGGCGTTCGAATTCGATCGGATCCGCGCCGCCCTCGATCGCAGCAAGTTCGCGCTCGATGGCGAGGAGCTCCTCGCGTGTCCCTTGGACCTGCGGGCCCTTGAACCATTTCTTTGCCGACAGCAGCCACCAGCCACCGATGACGATGAAGATGATCACCATCAGTGGGCCGGACCAGTTGAAGTTGTTGAGGCCCAGGTTCACGCCGTCGATCTCCTGGCCGGGCAGCCACGGGTAAAACGCCGGGAGAAAGAACACGATGGCGATGAAAGTCACCCAGATCATCGCCATCCAGCCGATCGGCCTGCTCCACCGGCCGAGACTCCACGGCCCCGGCTCGAAGTCGCGGCTGCGCAGCCGCAGGAACACCGGGATGATGTAGGCCACGAAGAGTCCTACGGTGCCGATCGACACGATGGCGAAGAAAGCCACCGAGTATTCGGCGTTCTGATAGAGCGAGGGCAGTCCGAGGATGAAGGCGAGGGTTACCGCGAGCCAGACAGAGTTCGTCGGTGTCCGCGTCCGAGGGTTGATCCGGTGCCAGATTCGGTGGCCGGGTACGGCGCCGTCTCTCGAGAACGCGTAGATCATCCGGGAGTTGGCGGTCACCGAGGCCATGCCGCAGAACAGCTGCGCCACGATCGAGATCATGATCAGGAGCTTGCCGCCGGCTGGGCCGATGGCGTTGATGAACAACTGGAACCCAGCCATGAGCGAGGGAGCGGTGGAGGCCACGCCGTCGTAGCCGGCTGCGCCGCCGGGGATGGCAAAGAGCATGGCCAGGTTCAAAATGAGCCCGGCGATCGCGGAGATGTAGATGGCGCGAACAATGGCTTTCGATGCGGAGACGTTCGCATCCGTTGTCTCCTCGGTCATATGCGCCGAGGCGTCGAAGCCGGTGATTGTGTACTGCGCGATCAGGATCCCGATGAAGAAGATGTAGACCCCGACGAAGGGGAAGTCCCATCCGGTGCTGTTGGCCGAGGAGAAGATGAAGTCCACTGGTCGGTGCGTCTCGGGGAGGAACACCAATGCACCCACGATCACCGCTACGCCGGTGACGTGCCACCACACGCTGATCTGGTTGAACAACGCCACCATCGAAACACGGAACGTATTCATCAGGCCGTGGAGGAGTAGGACGAGCCCGTAGGTGAGCAGGATCCACCGTGCGGTGAGGGGGTTGGCATCAACGTAGGAGGACACTAGGAAGTTGATCGTCGTGGCGAGACCGAAGTCGATGCTTGCGGTGATGGCCACCTGACCCACGAAGTTGAACCAGCCGGTGAACCAACTCCATGCGGGGGCGTTCCGCTTGGCCAGCTTGGCGGACCAGTAGTAGAGACCGCCGGCGGTGGGGTAGGCGGAGCAGATCTCCGCCATTGAGAGGCCCACGAGGAGCGTGAAGAAGCCGACGATGATCCAGCTGAAGGTGACGGCCTTGGGCCCACCGGCCAGCAACGGCAGATAGAAGGTTGTGATCCCGCCGGTGAGGATCGAGATGATTGTGAAGCTGACGGCGAAGTTCGAGAACCATCCCATCCCGCGCCTGAGTTCCTGGGCGTAGCCGAGCTCGTGGAGGCGGTCGCTGTCGGCATCGCCGGTGCCTGTGGTCATCGCGCTACTGCTCATACGAGGCCGCCTTTTTTTGCCGGTTCTCCTCATCGTTGTATCAGTACCAGCAAAATTGTGCGTCGGATTCCCCACGCTGACCCGGGCGACGTTGTTGAGCGAACTGAGAACCGATCGACCCATGGTCGTTCGCACCGCAGACGCATAGCGTCGGCTTCGTTCGGAAGCAGGGCTTCCCGCAATCGTCCTTGCCTGATCCTCTCCCTCATTTTCGGGAGGAGTGGGTCACGGCGACGATCACCCGGAGGCCCGATGCTCGCCACTGTCCCATCCGCAACCCTGTTCGGCGTGGCCGGCGTGGCCGTCACCGTCGAGGTGCATGTGGCGCGCGGCCTACCTGCGTTCACCGTGGTTGGTCTGCCCGACACATCGTGTCGCGAGTCGCGAGATCGCGTACGGGCAGCTCTTCTCACCTCGGGGTTCGCCTGGCCCGATAAACGAACCACGGTGAATCTTGCTCCCACATCGGTCCGCAAGATCGGTTCGGCCCTCGATCTCGCCATTGCTATCGGCGTACTCGTGGCGAGCGAACAACTCTCGCCCGCCGCGATCGAGGGTCGGGCATTCCTCGGTGAACTGGGACTCGACGGCACCTTGCGACATGTTCCCGGCGTGCTGCCGATCATCGAAGCGATCACCGCCCCCGAGATCATCGTGCCGCCCGGGTCGGTGCATGAGGCTTCGTTGGTCGGGGATCGCCAGGTCCGTTGCGCGGCGGATCTCAAAGAACTCGTCGACGCACTGACTGCTGAGGTTCCGTGGCCCCGCCCACCCGAGGAGCCGTTCGATCTCACGGTGGCGGTGCTGCCCGAACTCGCCGATGTTCGCGGCCATCAGGTGGCGCGCACGGCACTCGAGATCGCTGCGGCCGGCGGTCACAATCTGTTGATGGTCGGCCCTCCCGGAGCGGGTAAAACCATGCTCGCTCATCGCCTGAGCGGGTTGCTGCCCGATCTCGATGACGTGATGGCCCTCGAAGCCACGCGTGTGCATTCGGCGGCCGGCGCCCTCCCCCCGGGAGGACTCATCCGTCGGCCCCCGTGGCGGGCGCCCCATCATGGGACAAGCGCGGTCGCCATGGTCGGTGGTGGCAGTCAGCGACTCCGGCCCGGGGAGATATCCCTTGCCCATGGTGGCGTGCTCTTCCTCGACGAACTCGGAGAATTCAGCGCCGTGGTTCTCGATGCCCTGCGTCAACCCCTCGAGGAAGGGGTGATCCGGATTGCCCGGGCCGAGACGCGCGTCGAGGTGCCGGCCGATTTCCTCCTCGTCGCCGCCATGAACCCCTGCCCATGTGGTGAAGGCGTCACTCCTTCGTCGTGCCGATGCACGGATCGGGCTCTGGATCGTTATCGCCGGCGGGTCTCGGGGCCATTGTTGGACCGCTTCGACCTCCGCCTCGATGTCCATCGACCCGATCCGCGGGCGCTGATCCATGGTGATGCGGCAGAGTCCACCGCAGTCGTCGCCGCCCGGGTGCGTGCGGTGCGTGAACGAGCTCGGGCCCGCGGAGTTGTCACGAACGCCGGACTCAGTGGCTCGGCGCTCGATCGTGATGCACCGCTCTCAGGGGCAGCCAGCGATCTGCTCCAACGGGCGCTCGAATCGGGAAGGCTCACTGCTCGGGGCCTGCGCCGCATCTGGCGGGTTGCTCTCACCATCGCCGACCTCGCCGAGCATGACGGGCCCCTAGCCGCCGAACATGTCGCTTCAGCGTTCCACCTCCGGGCCGATCCGGCGTTCCTGCTGGGATCCTCCGCCGCATGAGCGCTCGTTCGATCGCCTCAGATGCCTATGTCGTGGCCCTCGCCCGACTTCCGCAGGTCGGTCCGGCGAGGCTGCGCTCGCTGCTGCGCGCCGGCGAACCCTCCGAGGTATGGGAGTCGCTCTGTCAGGTGTCGTCCTCGGAGTCGGCACCGCAGCGCAACCCTGTGCTGGGGAGGCTGATGGCTGACGGTCTGGACCGACTTTCGCAAATGCAACGGACGGGGCTCATCAAGCTGTGGGGTCGGGCGGCCAGGTCGCTCGATGTGGCCACCTTCTGGCAGGCCCATCTCGATGCCGGCATCGGCGTCACGGTGTTCGGTTCGCCGTCGTTCCCGCCCGTGTTCGCGGCTGATGATGATCCGCCGACGGTTCTGTTCTGGAAGGGTGATCTCGATCACCTCGCCGGAGTGCGGGCGGCGATCGTGGGAACCCGACGTGCCTCCCGGTATGGGCGCGATGTCGCGTTCGAATTGGGTCGCGACCTCGCAGCATCGGGTGTCGCCGTGGTGTCCGGACTCGCTCTCGGCATCGACGGAGCCGCCCATAGCGGCGCGCTCGAGGCCCGGGGTGCGCCGCCCATCGCGGTGGTGGGTAGTGGCCTCGACCGCATCTACCCGCGGGCCCATGCCGCTCTCTGGCGTCGGGTTGTCGAGGCCGGCGTGATCATCAGTGAGTATCCACTCGGTGCACCGGCAGCGGCATGGCAGTTCCCGGCGCGTAATCGTCTCATCGCCACCCTCGCTGATGCGCTCATCGTCGTCGAATCGCAGCACACCGGAGGGGCGATGGGCACCGCCGTCGAAGCGACCAGGCGCTCTGGGGTCGTCATGGCAGTGCCCGGTCCGGTCACGGCGTCAAGTTCCGATGGCACGAACCAACTTCTCGTCGATGGTTGCGCGCCTGTTCGCGACGCCACTGATGTGCTGATAGCGCTCGGGCGTGATGCGATTCCGCGGCGAACAGCAACGGAGTCGCGTCGCCGGCCCTCGTCCGATGCCGCTGCAGTGCTCGAGCACATCGGGTGGCAGGCGTCGCCAATGGAGCAACTTCTGCTTGCGACCGGACTCGATCTCGGAGCACTGGCAGTGCACCTCCATGCTCTCGAAGCCGATGGTTGGGTCTCGCAGCGTGCGGGTTGGGTCGAGCGGATCGGACGAGCGCGTTCATGACCCGCACCCGACTTCTGGGTCTTTCATGTCACCGACACCGACGCGTGCATCCGGTCGTTGCGAGTAGCGGCACGGGTACAGTTCCCGCGGTGGCAGCTGAACCCGACCCCTGGTCACTTGATGCGTTCCTCGCGTCGCTGACCTCGGTCTCGCCGGCCACGATCAGGGCATATCGGTCCGACCTCGACGCCTTTGTGCTCTGGTGCGAACGGGCCGAACTCCCCGGGCCGTCGAAGGTCACCCGCACGACGCTGCGGCGCTACGTCGGTTCGCTCGCCACTCGTTCTTACGCCCGACGCACCATTTCCCGCAAGGCATCGGCATTACGGCGCTATTTCGGTTGGCTCACCCGCACCGGACTCCTGACGAGTGATCCCTCAGCGGGGCTGAGTGCTCCCGGTGGTTCTGGTCGGCTGCCTCGCGTGCTGCGTGACGATGAACTCACTGCCGTGCTCGATGATCCGCCCGGTACGACGGCGAACGACACCCCGGCGATCAGATCCCGCGACGACGCAGTACTCGAGCTGCTCTACGGCAGTGGGTTGCGGGTGTCGGAACTGTGTGGCCTGCGCCCCGAGGATCTCGATATCGCCCGTCGGCGGGTCACGGTGTGGGGAAAGGGCTCGAAACAACGAGTGGTGCCGCTGAGCGAGCCGGCATGCGATGCGCTTCGTCAGTGGCTCGATCATGGCCGCCGCATCATCGCCACTGCCGACTCTCCCGCCGACGCGGTATTCCTGAACCAGAAAGGTCGGCGGCTCGGGCCTCGCGATGTTCGACGCCTCCTCGATCGGCGGGCGCCTTCGCCCACCCATCCGCATGCGCTTCGACACACGTTCGCCACCCACTTGCTCGACGGCGGAGCCGATCTCCGCGCCGTACAGGAACTGCTCGGCCACGCCGATCTCTCGACCACCCAGCACTACACGCACGTGAGCAAGCAGCGACTCCGAAGCGTGCTCGACGCAACACACCCCCGCGCGTAGCGCCAGAACTTCCCCCTCACATCCCGACCCTCGAGGGGGACCATGCTGCGCGCCCGAGTCGCTCGGGTCGGTGCGATCGCGCCGACTGTCATCACCGCTGTCTTCTGTTTGGTTGTATCCACCATCGTCACCGCCGGTATCGCCTCTGCAGCTGGTTCTCCTGCGTCCGACGCTGCCCCATCGGGAACCGTCGACTACCGCCCGCCCTCAGATGCTCCGGTGGTCGATCAGTTCCGTCCACCGAAGGGGGAATGGGGTCCGGGGAACCGGGGAATCGACTTCGGTACCTCAGCCGGTGCAGTGGTCTCGGCGGTGGCGGATGGTTCCGTGATGTTCGCCGGCGAGGTCGGAGGAACCCTGCATGTCACGATCGAACACGCTGATGGTCTGCGCAGCTCGTACTCGTTCCTCGCAACGGTCGGGGTAGACCGGGGTGAACACGTGCGTCGGGGCCAACCGATCGGCACCGCCGCTGGTCCGTTCCATCTGGGGTTCCGAACCCCGGATGGTTCCTACCTCGACCCGCAGGCGGTGCTGTCGGGGTCGGCCCAGCCATCGATCCGGCTCGTGCCCGGAGCGGAGGAGGGGCTCGATCCTCTTGGCCGCGAGGAGCGACGTTCGCTCATGACGGTGCTGTTCGACACGGGGTCGGCGGCGATTGCTCATCTGGCCCGCACCGGGTTCGACCTCGCGGCACTGGGGGCAGAGTTCGCATCGGCGCTCGCGACGCCGGCGGCAGCGATGCGCGCGGCATCAGCGTTCACACGCTGGGCGCAACAGCGCCTGAACTGCACCGATGCTTCGGCGCCGATCCCGAACCCCGAGACGCGTCGGATCGTGATCGAGGTGAGTGGCCTCGGAACCGCAAGTTCGGGCAACTCCGCGTGGGAATTCGACACGACGAGTCTCGGCTACGCAGCCGACGATGTGGTGCGGTTCTCCTACAACGGTGGCCGGGTTCCTCCCGAACGACTCCGCGATGCAGGGCTACCGGCATCGAGTTCCGGCTGGAGCGAGTTCGATCAGCGCGACTCGCAGCAACCGGTCGGGGTCTCGGCGGATCGGCTCTTGCAGTTGATCGCGGCCACCGCCCGGGACAACCCCGGTGTGCCGATCGATGTGTTCGCCCACTCGCAGGGTGGTGTCGTCGCCCGCCTCGCGATCGAGCGCGCGTCTGCCTCGGGTGAACTTCCCGACACCGTGTCAACGCTGGCCACAGTCGGGTCGCCGCATGCCGGGGCGCCGCTCGCCACGGGAGTCACGGCGGTCGGACTCACCCCCGCCGGCAAGGCCGTCCTCGGTGCTGTCCGCAGAAGTCATCTCGCCGGGGCACCCGATGATCGGCTGCCGGCGATGTCGGATCTGGGTGCAACCTCGTCAGTCATGCATGAACTCCACGAAACGCCGATGCCAGCTCAGGTCCGGTTCGTCTCACTCGGAGGGTCGGGCGATCTCGTCGTCCCCGGTGTTGCCACAATCGATCCACAGGCCGACGCCCAGAAGATTCTTCCCACCAAGCTCGGCCTCGGCGTTCATGGAACGCTGCCCGCAGACTCACGCGTGACCCGCGAGTTGGGGCTGGCGATCGCTGGTGAGCCCCTCACCTGTCAGAGCTTCACCGATGCTGCTGGCTCGTTCCTCATGGCAGAAGGGGTGTCGACGGCCGAATTCGCCGGTGGCGCATGGATCGCCGCGCAGAGTGCCGCAGCGAGTCTCGCCACACCACGGCAACTTCCAGCTGCGGTGGGGGCTGGCGCCGGGTCACTGCTAGCCGGCGACTGACCAGTTGGCCGTCGGATCGACGGTCCCGTACACTCACGGTCCGTTCAGGCGTGTGCCTGATCCCTTCCGCAGGTCAGGTCGACCCGCACACACCCCGGCCCGTGCACCCCACGGTCGTTCCCTCCATAGGGACCGCCCGCACGACCCCGGATTCGCCAACTATCAACCGATGGGCAAGGAAAAACCATGGCTCCAGTCGTAACGATGCGCCAGCTGCTCGAGGCAGGTGTCCACTTCGGACATCAGACCCGACGTTGGAACCCCAAGATGAAGCGTTTCATCCACGGTGAGCGCAACGGCATCTACATCATTGATCTCCAGCAGACCCTCGGTCGCATCGAGACCTCGTACAGCTTCGTGCGCGACCTCGTTGCCGATGGCGGCACCATTCTGTTCGTGGGCACCAAGAAGCAGGCCCAGGATCCCGTGCGTAGCTACGCCGAGTCCTGCGGTATGCCGTATGTGAATGAGCGTTGGCTCGGTGGCATGCTCACGAACTATCAGACCATGTCCAAGCGCGTGGCCAAGATGAAGGAATATCAGCGCATGCGTGACTCGGGTGAGTTCGAGGCCATGCCGAAGAAGGAAGCCCTCCTCATCAGCCGCGAGCTCGTGAAGCTCGAACGCAACCTCGGCGGCATCCGCAACATGGAGCGCACCCCGAGCGCCATCTTCGTGCTCGACACGAAGAAGGAAGACATCGCAGTGACCGAGGCCAACAAGCTCGGCCTGCCGATCGTCGCCGTGGTCGACACCAACTGCGATCCCGACATCATCCAGTACGTCATCCCCGGTAACGACGACGCCATCCGCTCGGCCAATCTCATGTGCCGCGTGATCGCCGACGCCGTCACCGAGGGCCGCTTCATCGCCTCCCGCAAGCGTGGAGCGGTCGCCCCCGAGGGCCCGGCTGTTGTCGAGCGCACCGCAGAGGAGATCGCCGAGCACGAGGCCGCTCAGGCCGAAGCCCGTCGTCAGGCCGCTGAGGCTGCTGCCGCCCGTGAGGCTCGCATCGCTGCCGAGCGTGCCGCTGCCGACGCTGCCGCTGACGCCGCCGAAGAAGCGGCTGAGGAAGCTGCCGCTGAGGCACCCGTCGCTGAGGCACCCGTCGCCGAATCCGCTGACGAAGCCCCCGCCACCGAAACCGCGACCGAGGAGGCCTGAACCGATGGCTGATTTCTCTGCGAAGGATGTCCAGAATCTCCGCCAGATCACCGGCGCCGGCATGATGGATGCCAAGAAGGCACTGCAGGAGAACGACGGCGATTTCGAAGCCGCCAAGCAGTGGCTCCGCGAAAAAGGCCTCGCCAAGGTCGCCAAGCTCGGCGATCGCGAGAACTCCCAGGGTTCGGTCTCCGCCGTCGTCGATGGCCAGGTCGGAGCCATCGTGCAACTCAAGAGCGAGACCGATTTCTCGGCCAAGGCCGATGATTTCACCTCGCTCGTGCAGGCCCTCACTGACATCGTGGTGGCCAAGGGTGCCGACGCCGTCTCCGAACTCAGCGATGAACTCGATGCGCTCAAGATCGCCAAGAAGGAGAACATCGAGCTCGGCTCGGTGGTCCGCTTCGACGCCCCCGAGGGCAACATCCTCGATTCCTACCTGCATCTGCAGGATGGGCGTGGCGTCAACGCCGTGTTGGTGGAAATCGCCGGTGGTACGCGTGATCTCGCCCACGACATCGCTGTCCACATTGCGTTCGCCAAGCCGCTCTATCAGAGCCGTGAGCAGGTTCCCGAAGCTGATATCGAGCGTGAGCGTCAGGCCCTTCTCGACATCACCAAGGCCGAGGGCAAGCCCGAAGCGTCATGGCCCAAGATCGTCGAGGGACGCCTCAATGGTTGGTTCAAGGAGCAGGTGCTGCTCGAGCAGGGATTCGTCCGCGACGACAAGCAGACGATCACCCAGATGCTTGGCGAGGCCTCGCTGGTCCGTTTCGCTCAGGTCTACATCGGCGGCTGATGTCCACCTCTGAAGCTCGCTGGTCGCGCGTCCTGCTGAAGGTCTCGGGAGAGGCCTTCGCAGGCGACGCGGGGTTCGGCATCGATGGTGCCGTAGTCCAACGTATTGCTCGTGAGATCTTCGAAGTCCGCACGGAACTCGAGGTCGAAATGGCCATCGTGGTCGGCGGGGGCAACATCTGGCGCGGGATGTCCGGCGCTGGTGCGGGTATGGACCGAGCCCAAGCCGATTACATGGGAATGCTGGCCACGGTCATCAATGCCCTCGCCCTGCAGGACACCCTCGAGCAACTCGGTCAGCCCACCCGGGTGCAGTCCGCCATCCAGATGGCACAGGTTGCCGAGCCCTACATCCGTCGCCGGGCCACTCGTCATCTCGAGAAGGGTCGGGTCGTGATCTTCGCCGGCGGCACGGGAAATCCGTTCTTCACCACCGATACCACCGCCGCTCTGCGAGCCGTCGAAATCGAGGCCGAGGTTCTGCTCAAGGGCACCCATTCCGGCACGGATGGCATGTACAGCGACGATCCCCGCACGAACCCCGATGCCATCAAGCTCGATGAGGTCTCGTACCTCGATGTGCTCAATCAGGGACTCCGAGCCATGGATTCCACGGCGATCACGCTGTGTATGGACAACGATCTCCCGATCGTGATGTTCGATCTCAACGGCGAGGGCAATGTGCGCTCGCTTCTCACCGGCGGTTCAATCGGTACGCTCGTCCGCTGACCCCGTTCCGTCGGATCCGCACAACGTTCAGGAGAGCGCAATGAGCACCGAAATGGCCGACATGCTGCTGACAGAGTGTGGCGAGAAGATGGCCAAAGCCGTTGCCCATGCCCGCAGCGACTTCGCCACTATCCGCACGGGGCGCGCTGCTCCCGCACTTGTCGAGAAGATCACAGTTGAGTACTTCGGTGCCGAAGTCCCGCTGCAGCAACTCGCGGGGTTCAGCGTTCCCGAGGCGCGCCAGCTCCTCATCACGCCCTATGACAAGACCGCTATCGGTCCGATCGAACGAGCCCTACAGATGTCGAATCTCGGGCTCAACCCGAGCAATGACGGCGTCTCGATCCGACTCACCTTCCCCCCTCTGACCCAGGAACGCCGCAAGGAACTGGTCAAGGTCGTGAAGAACATGGCGGAGGAGAACAGAATCACGCTGCGCAATCAGCGCCGTGATACCCGCAAGGATCTCGAGGGCCTCGAGAAGGATGGCGAACTCTCGAAGGATGATCTTGAGCGCGCCGAGAAGGAACTCGACAAGCTCATCCATGCGCAGGAGGCCCTCATCGACGAGGCCCTTGCCGCCAAAGAGCGAGAACTGCTGGAGGACTGATGGCCGACGACGATCGCCCGGGCGCCGAACACAAGGATTCCATTCGCATTGTCACCGCCGAGGAGCTCGCTGATGGCGATTCTGCGGTGCGCCCCCCAGTGATCGATCTCGGTGCGCCCTCCGGTGAGGTGCAATTACCGCACTGGACGGCACCGGCCACGGGTCAGGTGCCCCAGGTTGTGCTCGGCGCCGGCGTGGATCCCGACGCCGGTTCCTCTGCCGATTCCGTCCGTTGGCGCGATGAGCGGGACTCCTCCGACGATCTGGATTTCCTGCATGATCTCGGCAGTCTTGACCCCGATGAGCCCGTGGTCGAACGCCTCGGTGCACTCGATACCAGCGAACGCACGACCGATTCCGACTATCTCAACTTCGACGATGTCGAGCTCGATCCCCGCAAACGCGGTCGTGCCCGATCCCGTCGTCCCCGCGCGACTCGGCCGACCCCAGCGACAGAGACCCGGGCGCAATCCCCGGCATCGGCATCGGCATCGGCATCGGCCCCAGGCTCTGGGGGCCAAGCATCTGATGGCGCCGAAGGATCAACCGGACCCGGTGGACGCAACGTCCCACTGGCTGCTGCGGTGGGCGCTGTCATGGCCGTGGTCGCCCTTCTGGCATTCAGCGTCGGCCCGGTTGGTGCACTCCTGATCGCTGAGATCGTGGTCGCTGCTGCTGGTGTGGAGTTCCTCACTGCGCTGCAGCGAAATGGATTCCGTCCCGCCACGTTGGTGGGCATCGTTGCGATCGCCGTGTTCCCACTCGCTGCCTACTGGAAGGGTGAGGCGGCGTTTCCGCTCGTTCTTGCGCTCACGCTCGTGGTCGGCATCGTCTGGTTCGTGACGGGACTGGGTGGGCGTGCCAGACCAGTGGCCAACCTTGGTGTCACCCTGCTCGCTGTGCTTTGGATCGGCATGTTCGGTGCGTTTGCGGCACTTCTCGTCGATGTCCCCGCCGAGGGTGTCAGTCTTCTGGTGCTGGGCATCGTGGGCACGGTCGGCCACGACGTTGGAGCTTTCTTCATCGGCCGGGCGGCCGGTCGCACCCCGATGTCGGCGCTCTCCCCGAACAAGACGGTGGAGGGTCTCATCGGCGGCATGGTCGGCTCGATCGTGGCCGTGTTCGTGGTCGCAGTCCTGCTCGGGGTTGGTCCGTTCAGTGCCGGCGGAGCACTGCTTCTCGGCATTGTCATCGCATTCATGGCGCCGCTCGGGGATCTCGCCGAATCCCTGTTCAAGAGGGATCTCGGGATCAAGGACATGGGAACCCTGGTGCCCCAGCATGGAGGCATTCTCGATCGCTTCGACGGGATGCTCTTCGTGCTCCCGGCCACCTACTACGTCGCCCGACTCTGCGGCGTGGCCGGTTGATCCGTCGCCGAAAGGCAATCTCCCGCGGCGACGAACAGGTGCCCCGTCGGTAGGCTCACACGATGTCCCCCGTTCGCGTTGCACTCGCCGGTTCCACAGGCTCGATCGGCACCCAGTCGCTCGACGTGCTAGCTGCCGAACCGGGGTCCTTCGAGCTCGTCGCCATTGGTGCCACCGGCCGTAACCCTGCTGTCGTCATCGAACAGGCCCGCACCCACCGACCTTCCATCGTTGCCATCTCCGATCCGGCTGTTGCTGCGCCGATCATCGATGCATTGCCGGGTTTCGATGTGCGGGTCGGGCCCGAAGCCATGGCGAGCCTCGCCGACGATGCCGATGTCGTGGTCAACGGGGTCGTTGGATTCGCTGGCTTGTCTGTCACGCTCGCCACGCTCGAAGCCGGCCGCCGCCTCGCTCTGGCCAACAAGGAATCGCTGATCGCAGCAGGCCCTGTGGTGCAGCGGGCCCGGCGCACACCCGGTGCCGAGCTGGTGCCGGTCGACAGCGAGCACGGAGCCATCCATCAGTGCCTGCGGGCCACCGACAATCGTTCCCGGGTTGCGCGTCTCGTGCTCACGGCGAGCGGTGGGCCATTCCGCGGACGCAGTGCTGCAGATCTCGCACAGGTCACAGTGGCTGAGGCCCTTGCGCATCCCACATGGAGCATGGGTCCCAAGATCACTGTCGATTCATCCACACTGATGAACAAGGGACTCGAGGTCATCGAGGCCCACGAACTCTTCGGGGCCCCGGCGGGTGATGCCGGCTACGGCATCGGCTTCGACGAGATCGATGTCGTCGTGCATCCGCAGTCGATCGTGCACTCCATGGTCGAGTTCACCGATGCATCCACCATCGCCCAACTCTCGATCCCTGATATGCGACTGCCCATCGGATACGCGCTCGCATGGCCAGATCGCATCACGACCCCCTTTGGTCGTATCGACTGGAGCAAGTTGGGTCGGCTCGATTTCGAGGCGCCCGATCACGCCACGTTCCCGTGTCTCGGCCTCGCCTACGAAGCAGGTCGCATCGGCGGTACGGCGCCGGCCTGGCTCAACGCCGCCAACGAAGTGGCCGTCGATGCATTCCTCGGTGGTCGCATCGCATGGGGCGACATCTCCCGCGTCATTGCCGCGACTCTTGAGCATCACGACAGCGCACCAGCCACCGATGCCGACGCAATCATTGCTGCCGACACCGAGGCCCGACGCCTCGCTGCTGGCATCCTCGTCCAGTTCACCCCACCGGTCGGAGCCCCCGTATGACCGAAATCTCGTCCCAACCGCCTGTCGAACATCATGGCTCGGCTCTCGAGCGACTGACCAGTAGCCGCGGTCTGCGTCTCGCCCTGCTGTTGGGGGGTCTCGCGTATGTCGCCTCCACCCGCATCTGGTTGTTCGTGCTCATCATTGCGATCGTGTTATCGGTCTTCCTGCACGAGATGGGCCATTTCCTCATGGCCAAGCGCAATGGGATGCGGGTGACCGAGTTCTTCCTCGGCTTCGGACCCCGCATCTGGTCGTTCCGTCGGGGCGAGACGGAGTACGGACTCAAGCTCATCCCCGCCGGTGCGTATGTGCGCATCATCGGCATGCACGGTCTCGAGGAGGTGCGTCCCGAACACGAGGAACGCACGTATCGATCACAACCGTTCCTCCGACGCATGCCTGTCGTACTTGCTGGCCCGGTCGTCAATATCGCCCTTGGGTTCCTGCTGCTTGTCGTGGTGTTCGCCGGATTCGGCCATCCCAGCGATACCAAATGGCAGGTGCGTTCGGTGGTCGATGGCTCGGCTGCGGCGAAGGCAGGTATCGAGCCCGGTGATCGCATCGTCGAGTTCAACGGCGTTCCGGCGGGAAGTTTCGATGAGGTGTCATCGCTCATCCGGGCCCATGCTGGAACCTCGATTGAACTCACGGTGGTTCGTGAGGGGCAGACCCTCACCCTTCCGGTGCAGATCGGTTGGACGCTCGATGCCGACGGCGCCAAGCGGCTCACGCCGCTCGAAAAGGGCGACACTGTCATCATCGTCGAAGGGCAGCCGATCACCTTCTACTCGGATCTGGTCGGAGCACTGCAGCACTACATCGGGCCCGTCGACATCTCGTTCATCCGTGGCGGAAGCGTGTTCACCACATCGGTCACCGGTCCGATCGCCATGCCCATCGACGGGTTCCGCGGCTTCCTCGGGGTGGGCCCGCAATCGGTACTCGAGCACTCGGGGATCATCGATTCCACCGGACTCGCCGCCGGGGCCTTCGGCGACACCATCGTCGGTTCGGTGCAGGGCATGGGTCGCATCTTCTCGCCAACAGGTCTCGGGAGCCTCGCCTCGCAGGTGGCCAATGGTGGTGCATCGGACGCTACGGCGCCGACGAGCGGTTCCGGCGGGGGCTCATCGCTGCCCGGTGCTGGCAGCGGATCAGCCGACTCCTCGGCGCAGGACCGACCCATGTCGTTGCTCGGCATCGTCAACGTGGGTACCCAGCTCGGAGAGCAGCAGGGTTGGGCCGGCGTGCTCGCCCTGCTCGCCACGGTGAACATCTTCCTCGGGCTCATCAATCTCGTTCCCCTCCTTCCCTTCGACGGCGGCCATATCGCAGTGGCGACCTACGAGGAAATCCGCAGTCGGATCGCCAAGAAGCCCTACCGGGTCGATATGAGCAAGCTCATGCCGGTCACGTACGTCGTGGTGTTCCTCATGATCGGGCTGTTCATGTCGACCCTGTATCTCGACGCCGTCGATCCCGTGAAGCTCACGCCGTAGTCGTAACCTCAATCTCGTGAGCGAACTCGCCCCCCAGTCCAACTATCCACGACGCACGACCCGGCAGGTTCGTGTCGGTTCGGTTCTTGTGGGCGGCGATGCCCCCATCTCGATCCAGTCGATGACCACCACCAAGACCGCTGATGTCGAGGGCACGCTGCAACAGATCTATGCGCTCGCCGCTGCCGGCTGCGACATCGTGCGCTGCACCTGCAACGAACCCGAGGCCGCTGAGGGGCTGGCGCACATCATTCCTCGCTCGCCGTTGCCGATCATCGCCGATATCCATCACCAGTACCTGCGCGCGATGGAGGCCATGGAGGCCGGGGTGCAGGGGCTGCGTCTGAACCCCGGCAACATCCGTCGGCCCGAGCACATCAAGGCCGTTGCTCGTGAAGCGAAGGATCGTGGCATCCCGATCCGCATTGGTGTCAACGGTGGTTCGCTCGATCCCGATCTCTACGAAAAGTACGGCGGTCGCGTCACGGCCGAGGCCATGGTCGAATCCGCGCAGCGTGAACTCGCCCACTTCGAAGAGGTGGGCTTCGACGATGTGAAGATCTCGGTGAAGGCCTCCAACGTCGCGCTGATGATCGATGCCTATCGCCTGCTCGCTGACACCGTTGACTACCCGCTGCACCTCGGTGTCACTGAGGCCGGTCCGCCCCCGGCGGGTCTGGTCAAGGCCACTGCCGGCATGGCCACGCTCCTGGCCGAAGGCATCGGCGACACGATCCGCTATTCACTCACCGCCGATCCGGTGGAGGAGGTGCGCGCCGGGCGCTGGCTGCTCGAGAGCCTCGGGCTGCGCGAACGCCGGGGTCTTGATCTCATCGCCTGTCCGTCCTGCGGGCGTGCCGAGGTCGATGTCATCGACGTGGCTGCCAAGGCGCAGGAAGCTCTGACTCATCTCAACATCCCGATCCAGGTGGCCGTCATGGGCTGTGTGGTGAACGGCCCGGGCGAGGCCCGCGAGGCCGATCTCGGCATTGCCGCCGGTCGCAAGCGCGGTCACCTGTTCGTCAAGGGCCAGGTCGTCAAGGTTGTTCCCGAGGACGGCATGGTCGAAGCGCTCGTGGAATGGGCACAGATCATCGCCGACGGGGGAGTGGAGGAGGCTCTGCGTCGCAAGGACGACTCAGCAGCCGCTGAAGCCGAAGCCGATCGCGCCGAACTTCTCGATGAGAAGGGCGACGACGCCAACCACGCGACAGAGCGCATCGAGATCATCCGCAAGATGCGCTGATCGGGCCACCGATGCCATGAGCGGGGTCGCCTAGCATCGATCCCCATGGCCAAGGCTCCCGTTCTCACTCCACAGTCCGAAGATTTCCCCCGCTGGTACCAGGACATCGTCGCCAAGGCCGAGATGGCCGACAACGGTCCGGTGCGCGGCACCATGGTCATCCGGCCCTACGGCTACTCCATCTGGGAGCAGATGCAGGCCGAGGTCGACCGCCGTATCAAAGCCGCCGGCGCCAAGAACGCCTACTTCCCGTTGTTCATCCCCGAGAGCTATCTCACCCGTGAGGCGGAGCACGTCGAAGGCTTCAGTCCCGAACTCGCCGTGGTCACTGTGGCCGGAGGCAAGGAGCTCGAAGAGCCGGTGGTGGTGCGCCCCACCTCCGAGACCGTCATCGGTGAGTTCATGGCCAAGTGGGTGCAGAGCTATCGCGATCTCCCGCTGCTGCTCAACCAGTGGGCCAACGTCGTGCGCTGGGAATTGCGCCCGCGAGTGTTCCTTCGCACCAGCGAGTTCCTCTGGCAGGAGGGTCACACCGCCCATGTGAGCGAGGCTGACGGTCGGGCCTATGCCGTGCGCATCCTGCATGAGGTCTACGAGTCGTTCATGCGCGATGTACTGGCCATGCCCGTGGTTGTTGGCCGCAAAACTGCCAAGGAGCGATTCGCCGGGGCCACCAACACAATGACCTGTGAAGCCATGATGGGCGACGGCAAGGCCCTGCAGATGGGTACCAGTCATGAGCTGGGACAGAACTTCGCGAAGGCCTTCGACATCGGGTTCCAGAGCGCCGAGGGCAAGCAGGAACTGGCCTGGACGACTTCGTGGGGAGTATCCACCCGCATGGTCGGTGGGCTCATCATGTGCCACGGTGACGACAACGGACTGCGAATCCCGCCCCGTCTCGCCCCGGTGCAGGTTGTTGTCATGGCTGTTCGTGAGGATGACGCCGTCATCGATCGCTGCCGCTCACTCGCCGATGAACTGCTCGCCGCCGGTATTCGTGTTGAACTCGATCTTCGGACTGAGACCTCCGCTGGTCGTCGTGCCACCGATTGGGAACTCAAGGGCGTTCCGGTGCGGCTCGAACTCGGACCCCGCGATCTCGCCGAGGGTGCCGTCACGATTGTTGACCGAATTGCCGGCTCCAAGGACACCGCCCCGCTCGACGGCATCGCCGCCCGGATCGCCGCGGTTCTCGAAGCCGCCCAGGCCGCTCTGCTCGCCGAGTCCACAGCCCGCCGAGAGGCTCGCACCGCCGATGTGAATTCGATCCCCGAGGCCGTCGAGGCCGCCTCCACCGGCTGGGCCCGCATCCCGTGGGCCGACCTCGGGGTGGCGGGCGAGACCGAACTGGGGACCCAGGGGATCACCGTGCGCTGTCTGGTCATGCCCGATGGCTCGTTGCCCGACGCCGATGACGCCCCCGGTGCCATCGCGATCGTGGCCCGCTCCTACTGACGGAATCGCCCTGAATGCGCGGTGCGGCGTCATCTCGGGTATGCTCCGACCTTCGCAATCGTTCGTAGTTCCGACGAAGGCGTGGGCTCCAGCCCACGTCTTTTGTTCATTCAGACGCAGTACCGCCGCTCAACTGTTGCCCCCCGCTAGGGGTCGACGCTCTGAGGCGGAGTCGATGGGCTGGTTCTGCACACCTGCGTTCGTCCCTTGATCATCGAACATGCGCCGGCAGTCCGCGCCGGCAGTAGCCAGAGAGGAGGCAACAATGTCCGTCCCCGACCGTGTCCGCGCGCTCGTCGAACCAATCGTTGTTGGCCTCGAACTCGAACTGTTCGATCTCGAGCAGGCCGGTGCTGTGTTGCGGGTGACGATTGACAAACCCGGTGGCGTCGACGTCTCCGATCTCACCGCCACCACTCGGGCATTGTCCCGGGCGCTCGACGAACATGATCCCATTGCCGGTCAGTACACCCTCGAGGTGTCGAGCCCGGGCCTCGAACGCCAACTGCGTACTCCTCGTCATTGGGAGTGGGCGGCGAACCGTGTCGTCAACATCAAGACCGTCTCCGATTTCCCCGGGGGCCGTCGATTCGCCGGAGTTGTCACCCATAGCGACGATTCCTCGGTCACCATTGCTCTCGACGAACCCGTTGGTGAGTCAATCACCTTTGATTACGTCGACATCGAGAAGGCCCGCACGATCTTCGTGTGGGCGGCGGCTCCCAAGCCCGGTGGCTCCAAATCGAAACCCGCCACGCCCTCCGGCGCGGGTACGAAGGCAGCCACCAGTGCTGCCCCCAAGCAGAAGAAGGTCCAGTCGTGATGAACACCCCCGACCTCATCGAAGCCCTGCAGGCGCTCGCCGCCGACAAGGGCATCTCAGTCGACACGCTCTTCGGGGCGCTCGCCGATGCCTTCGAGTCGGCCTACAAGCGCCTCCCCAACTCCCAGGAGTACGCATGGGTCATCATCGACCCCGACTCCGGCGATGTGCGGGTCATGGCCCAGGCCCTCGACGATGACGGCATCCCGATGGGTGAGGAGTTCGACGTCACCCCGCCGCCCGAGGTGTGGGGCCGCGTCGCCGCCCAGACCATCAAGCAGGTCATGAACCAGCGCATTCGCGAGGCCGAGCGCGAGATGAAGTATGAGGAGTACGCCGGCCGCGAGGGCGACATCGTCACCGGCATCATCCAGCAGACCGACGCTCGCTACACCCTGCTCGACCTGGGTCGGGTCGAAGCGCTCATGCCGCAGGCCGAGCAGGTTCCCTACGAGCGCCCCGAGCCCGGTGCCCGTGTCAAGGCCTACATCGTCGAGGTGCGCAAGACGGCCAAGGGGCCGCAGATCGTCACCAGTCGCACCCATCCCGGTCTCATCAAGCGACTCTTCGAACTCGAGGTCCCCGAGATCGCCGACGGCATTGTCGAGATCAAAGCCTGTGCCCGTGAACCAGGGGCCCGTACCAAGATCGCCGTGCTCTCGAACGACTCCAATGTCGATCCTGTCGGTGCCTGCGTGGGCGCCCGTGGCGCTCGCGTGCGTATGGTCGTCAACGAACTTCGTGGCGAGAAGATCGACATCGTTCCGTTCTCCGAAGAGCCGGCTGATTTCGTGATGAAGGCGCTTTCGCCGGCCAAGGTCAAGGAGGTCCGGATCCACGAGGACACCGGTACCGCCGAGGTCATCGTGCCCGATTACCAGCTCTCGCTGGCGATCGGCAAGGAGGGGCAGAATGCCCGCCTCGCCGCCCGCCTTACCGGCTGGCGCGTCGATATCAAGAGCGAAACTCAGCTTGCCGAGGAAGAGGCCTACGCCAATCAGGATTGGGCCGAGGGCGAGTGGATTGTCGATTCCGAGACTGGCGAGCAGGTCTGGCAGCCCGCCGAGGGTGGCGAGGCCATGTCTGAGCAAGACTATGTGCAGGCCGCTGAGGATGAGGCTGCCGATGACGCTGCTTCGGCCTCGGGTGCTGAGGCTGTCGACGCCACAGAGGGCGATGCCCCAGGCGACACTGCCAACACTGCCGGAGCACCAGAACCCGAGGAGGCTGCGGCCGACTCCGATACCGTGACCACCGAACCGGGCGAGGGCGACCAGTAGTTCCAGCCATCACCTGTTCGTGCGCGACCGCTGGTCGTGCGAGGATTACCACCCGCTTTCCGGCTAAAGCCGGGAACACATCGCAGGCGCCGAGGGGCGAACCACGATGTCGAGAAGACTGAGGTAGCAGTTGCCGTCAAACATCCGTGTCCACGAGCTGGCTCGAGAACTTGGGCTCACCAACAAAGAGACCC
>Ga0209084_1000252_pt1 | contig 51985 bp, 46 predicted proteins | sample C_130820_MF_Meta_FD_187309 | JGI IMG/M metagenome (GOLD analysis project Ga0209084, IMG submission 187309) | Freshwater microbial communities from Lake Croche, Canada to study carbon cycling - C_130820_MF_MetaG (SPAdes) (version 2) | ecosystem: Environmental > Aquatic > Freshwater > Lake...
TGCACTCTTCGTGCAGAGCCACGTTCCAGCTCACGCAGAACTAGCTTGGGTACTCAACTGCATCACCGGTTTCGGCGAAGCCAGCCGAATGACCCAGTTCAAAGACAAATCACAAAAAGCAGGTAGTGATTCAACTTCTGTTGGTCTCTTTACTTATCCAATCCTGCAAGCAGCAGACATCTTGCTTTATCAACCAAAAGCAGTTCCAGTTGGCGAAGACCAGAGACAGCACCTTGAACTAACCAGAGATCTTGCAGAGAGATTCAACTCCAGATTCGGTAAAACCTTCACAATTCCAGAAGCGCACATCCTCAAAGAAACTGCAAAGATTTACGACCTGCAAAACCCAACCGCCAAGATGTCTAAATCAACAGGTGACCCTAAAGGTCTGGTAAATCTAATGGATGACGACACCACCATATCCAAGAAGATCAAAAGCGCTGTCACCGATACCGATACCTCTATCAGGGTCGATTGGGAGAACAAACCAGGTGTCTCTAACCTGCTCTCCATTCACTCCTCAGTCAGCGGTGAATCACTTCTCTCACTAGAAGAGAGATTCCAAGGAGCAGGCTACGGAGTTCTAAAGTCCGAAGTTGCCGATGTTGTTGTAACCGCCCTAGCCCCAATCAGAGATAGAGCCAACGAACTAATGAGTGACCCTGCTGAACTAGACAGGCTTCTAGCATCGGGCGCTGAAAAGGCTAGAACGGTAGCAGAAGCCACCTTGGCCGATGTCTATGAAAAGGTCGGATTTATAAGAGCAAAATAGGCAACTAACTGGCCTGGATGTCTCGCTCTGCTCCCAATATCCAAATCGTTATCAAGAAATTTGAGAACGATTTCTCCTCTCCTGTAAACGTTTTACTATATTGTTCAGGGGATGTAATTGGCGTCCCTATCACAAAACCAAGGAGAGAAGTAATGAGCTTTAAAGCAAAGCGCGCGCTAGCAGCTGTTTCAGCTGTTGCACTATCATCACTGTTCCTAGCTGGTTGTTCATCGACGAACGACAATGCAGGAGGAAACTGTGCCGCATACTCAGATTATCTGGGTCACGAAGGTACTGAAGTAGAGATCTACACAACCATCATCGATCCAGAAGCAGCTCTATTCCAAGAGTCACTCACTGAATTCGAAGAATGTACTGGCATCACAGTTAACTGGAACGGAACTCAGGAATTTGAAGCTCAAATTTCAGTTCGCGTTGAAGGTGGAACTGCTCCAGACCTAGCAATCTTCCCACAGCCAGGTCTTCTAGCGAAGTTCGCTGACACTCTAATCCCTGCACCAGATGCAGTTAGTGCTTCAGTTGATGAGAATTACTCACCAGACTGGAAGAACTACGGAACTGTTAACGGAACCTTCTTCGCTGCTCCTCTAGGTGCAAACGTGAAGTCATTTGTTTGGTACAACCCGAAGGTCTTCGCAGACAACGGTTACACCGTTCCAACAACTTGGGACGAGCTACTAACCCTTTCTGACAAGATTGCTGCTGATGGCAAGATCCAGCCATGGTGTGCTGGTTTCGGTTCTGGTGAGGCAACCGGTTGGGTTGGAACTGACTGGATGGAAGACATCATGCTTCGTACCGCTTCAGCTGAGACCTACGATGACTGGGTAGCTCACAGAATCCCATTCAACGACCCTGCTGTTGTCACCGCAATTGGTGAAGCTGGCAAGATCCTGAAGAACCCAGACTACGTAGGTGACGTTGCTTCTATTGCAACCACAACCTTCCAAGATGGTGGAGCAGGAATCGTTGACGGTACTTGTGCAATGCACCGCCAGGCATCATTCATTGGTGGAATCTTGGCAGCTGACCACGGAGCAGAAATTGTTGAGCCAACAGACACATCAAAGGAAAACGGAATCTCAGTGTTCTACTTCCCAGGTGCATCTGCTGACAACAAGCCAGCTCTTGGTGGTGGAGAGTTCGTTGGAGCTTTCGCAGACCGTCCAGAAGTTGCTGCACTTCAGCACTACCTAACCACACCACTATGGAACAACAAGAAGGCTGCTCTTGGTGGATGGTTCTCAGCAAACAAGGGACTGGACGAGGCTAACGTAGCTGACCCAGTAAACAAGGTTGCTGTCCAGATCCTAAAGAATGCAACTACCTTCCGTTTCGACGGCTCTGACCTAATGCCAGCTGCTGTTGGTGCAGGTACATTCTGGAAGGAAATGACTGCTTGGGTCGCTGAAGACAAGTCCGACATGGACGTGCTTGACGCTATCGAAGCTTCATGGCCAGCTAACTAATTAGGATAGAAATACCCTAGAAATGGGGTGTGGCGGTCACTTTTGTGAAAGCCACACCCCATTTTCAATAAGTCAGGAACACATGCTTCACATCCCTTTTATCTCAGGAAGAAAGACCCCTTGGGAAGTGATTTACCCAAATCTCTTCCTGTTGATTATTTCTCTAGTTGTATTCGCAGCAATCATTTACTTAGTTTTCCTGATCGCCTCTAGAGCCTCTGTCAGAGTGCAGGAGTGGCTAAAGTATGTGGTGTTCCTGGTACCAGCAACTTTGCTTCTGGTAATTGGTTTGGTTTATCCAACCATTAGAACGCTTCTAATGTCTTTCATGAACGATGACAGCACTGAGTTTGTTGGAGGAGATAACTACATCTGGTCTTTCACAATCCCAGAGATTTTAATTGTGCTGAGAAACACAGCCATCTGGGTTTTTGTAGTTCCAATTGTTTCAACCTTGCTAGGACTTGCCATCGCATACATGACAGACCGCATGAAAAGAGCTGCCGTCGTCAAGTCCCTAATATTTTTACCAATGGCAATTTCGTTCGTTGGTGCGGGTGTTATTTGGAAGTTTGTCTACGACTATCAGCCGAACCTAACTAAGCCTGACCTAGGACTATTCAGCGCACTGTCCAAGTCAATTGGGATGAACCCACCTAACTGGCTGCTTGAATCTCCCTTAAACACATTTCTCCTCATCGTCGTTATGGTTTGGATTCAGACCGGTTTCGCAATGGTCGTGCTTTCAGCTGCAATGAAGAACGTTCCTGAGGAGGTGGTTGAGGCAGCAATGCTAGATGGTGCAACAGTATTCAGAACCTTCATTAGAGTCACAATCCCAATGATTAGAGCAACAATCGTCGTTGTGCTAACCACCATATCAATTGGAACTCTAAAGGTATTTGACATTGTTAGAACAATGACGGGAGGTAACTTCCAAACCAACGTAGTTGCCAACGAAATGTATTCGCAGACTTTCAGACAGATGAACTATGGCCGAGGTAGCGCTCTTGCCGTTATCCTCTTGGTCTGTGTTATCCCGATCATCGCATACAACCTGCGACAACTGAAAATTGAAAGGACGGAGCGCTAATGAAAGCTCCTAAGAAAGCAAGAGATGTTTTCTCATCCCCAATTGCTTCAGCTGCTGCGATAGTTATTGCTGTTATTTGGACAATCCCAACTTTTGGACTTTTGGTTTCCTCTATCCGTCCTGAAAAAGATATTAATACGAACGGTTGGTGGAACTTTTTCATTCAACCAAGCGTCACTTTTGATAACTATGCCCAGGTTCTTTTCGCTGGAACAGGGACTAACCCGCCACTAGTTTTGTTCTTCTTTAACAGCTTGGCCTTGACTCTTCCTGCCGTGATTTTTCCAATCACGCTGGCTCTTTTTGCTGCCTATGCTCTTGCTTGGTTTGAGTTCAAAGGTAAAGACCTGCTCTTCTCAATCATCTTCGGCCTGCAGATTGTGCCACTGCAACTAACCCTTGTTCCTCTTCTTCAACTTTTCGCTAAAGGACTAAGCATCAACGGATTCGTGATAATTCCAGATTTTGGTATTACCGGAACATTCATTCCGATCTGGATTGCTCACACCATCTACGGTCTGCCATTGGCTATCTTCCTGCTGCACAACTTCCTAAGACAGATTCCTCGTGAACTGATTGAAGCAGGTCGAGTCGATGGTGCTAACTGGTTCACCCTCTTCAGCAAGATTGTGTTGCCGCTGTCTGTTCCAGCAATTGCTTCTTTCTCAATCTTCCAGTTCCTCTGGGTCTGGAACGACCTTCTAGTCGGTCTAACCTTCGGTGGTGGAGTCAAGGAAGTTGCTCCAATGACCGTTCGTATTGCTGAAATGGTTGGAACTAGAGGAAGTGGTTGGGAGCTTCTAACTGCTGGTGCTTTCGTCTCGATGATTGTGCCACTGATCGTTTTCTTCGCCCTCCAGCGTTATTTCGTCCGAGGACTGCTAGCTGGTTCAGTAAAGGGCTAGCCGATCAGCCAACAAACTCGCATCTTTGCCCTTAATCTGGGATGCTTGTTCAGTAGTAAAAGTTCTTCGGGGTCAGTGTAAATCTGAACCGGCGGTTACAGTCCGCGACCCGACAAGCTGCCTTTGATGGCAACACCTTTAGGTGGTTTGGCGGTTGATCTGGTGAAACTCCAGAACCGACGGTTAAAGTCCGGATGGTAGAAGAACAGAAGGCTAGCCCATTTAAAGGGCTTAGCCTTTGGTCGCCTGCCGACCTTGCCCCGAAGCGCTTTCATCAGGAAAGGCTCGGGATGGACAATCTCAGTGTGTTTGAACCGGCGATGCGCCGTGCACTTGAGCTAGCTGCACTCGGACCTGAATATGGGGTCAACCCTCAGGTTGGTGCTGTAATTCTGGATAAAGATTTGAATATTATTTCAGAAGGGTTCCATAAAGGTGCAGGAACTGCACACGCTGAAGTTGATGCGTTGAGCAATTTAGCTTCTGTCCCTGTTGGTTCAACTGCAGTTGTCACTTTAGAGCCATGCAATCACACCGGTAGGACTGGTCCCTGTGCCCAAGCACTTATTGCTGCAGGGATTTCTCGAGTTGTTTTTGCAACTAAAGATCCAGGTCATGAATCAGCTAATGGAGCTCAGACTCTAAGCGAAGCTGGTGTTGAAGTTATCTTCGGTGTTCTAAAAAGGGAAGCTGCTGAGCAAGGCCGGGTTTGGCTAACCGCAATGAAAAAGAAGAGACCTTTTATAACTTTGAAGTGGGCACAGACTTTAGATGGTAGAAGTGCTGCTAGTGATAAGAGCAGTAAATGGATTACTGGTCCTGCAGCAAGAGAAGATGTTCACCTAAGAAGATCTCAGTTAGATGCAATCTTGGTTGGTACCGGAACAGTCAAATACGATAACCCAGACTTAACTGCTCGTAAGCCTGATGGGTCAAGATACGAGCACCAGCCTCTTCGTGTTGTGGTTGGCAAGAGCCAGCTCTCCTCTGACTTAAGAATCTTCAACTCAGAGGCTCCAACAGTTCAACTAAAGACCCACGATTTGAATGATGTTCTATCCCAGCTATGGGTTAGAGGTATCAGACATGTTCTAGTTGAAGGTGGCGCTGAAATAGCTAGCCAATTTATTCAGCTAGGGCTATTTGATGAAGTGCTGATTTATCAAGCGCCATTGCTACTGGGTGGCAGCAATGTTGCCGTCACTGATCTAGGAATCAGCACTATGGCTGATGCTTTGAAACTAGAGTTCGTTGAAATCAAGCAGCTGGGTGCTGATTTATTTATTAGAGCAATACCTGAAGGAGAAAAGTAATGTTTACCGGAATCATTGAAGAGCTAGGCAAGGTAGTTGCTGTTGAAGAGCAACCTGATGCACTTAGGTTGACTATCGCAGGCCCTCTGGTAACCAGCGATATCAAGCGTGGAGACTCTATTGCTTGCAGCGGTACTTGTTTGACTGCAATTGAAATTGAAAACGGCACTTTTACCGCTGATGTGATGCATGAGACCATCAGGCTGACCAGCATGGATGGCGTTAAGGTTGGCGATGTCATCAACCTTGAGCGAGCAATGACTATGAATACTCGCTTCGGTGGTCACCATGTTCAGGGCCACGTTGATGGTGTTGGTGAGTTCATCTCTCGTGAAGCTAGTGAGAACTGGGATTGGGTCAGAATCAGAGTTCCAGTTGAGCTGATGAAGTATGTGGTCCTAAAAGGTTCTATTACTTTGGATGGCATCTCTTTGACAGTTAATGAATTAGGCGATGACTTTGTTGGATTGTCTTTGATTCCAGAAACTCTAAAGGTAACAACCCTTGGCTATAAGAGCCAAGGTGACAAGGTCAATGTTGAAGTTGACATCATGGCTAAACACATCGAACGACTACTGGAAAGCAGAAACAACTAATGGCAATCGCAACAATCGAACAAGCACTAGAGGCTCTTAGATCAGGCAGGCCAGTTCTGGTTGCCGACGATGAGAACCGTGAGAATGAGGGCGATGCCATCATGGCAGCCGAGTTCATGACTGCCGAGTGGATGGCTTGGTTTGTGAACAAGACCTCAGGTTTCCTCTGTGCTCCCATGGATGACCACAAAGCCAACCAGCTAGAACTTCCTTTGATGACAACCACCAACCAAGACCCGCATGCCACCAACTACACAGTTACCGTGGATGCTGCAGCCCGTGAGAGCACCGGTATCTCGGCTGTTGATCGAGCGCTAACCGCTAGAACGCTGGCAAGCGATTCTGCTGGTCCTGAGTCATTTATCAGACCTGGTCACATAATTCCACTTCGTGCTCACCCACACGGCGTGCACGGTAGAAGGGGTCACACCGAAGCGACTGTCGATCTTCTAAAACTTGCCGGCCTATCACCTGTTGGCATCATCGGTGAAATGGTAAACCAAGATGGTTCAATGATGAGATTCGATGACTTACTAAAATTTGGTGAGGCAGAAAATCTTGCTGTAATCACTGTTGCTCAATTAGTTGAATATCTAGAACTAAATTCGATTCAACTTGTAACCACACCCAATAACAGAATCCGTTTTGAAGCAGAAGCTAACGTGCCAACCATTCACGGTAATTTCAAGCTTCGCGGTTACTACGATATCAAAACTGGGGCTGATCACGTTGCCATCATCAAGGGCAACCCAACCGGTAAAGAAGTTCTGGTTCGATTACACAGTGAGTGCATCACTGGTGAAGCATTCGGTTCTCTCAAGTGTGAATGTGGTCCTCAGTTGCAATATGCGCTTGACATGATTGAAGCTGACCCTAACGGTGGAATTGTTATTTACCTCAGGGGTCAAGAAGGTCGTGGTATTGGATTGCTAAACAAGCTAAAGGCCTATGCACTTCAAGAACAGGGTCTAGACACAGTTGAAGCTAACCTTGCCCTAGGTTTACCTTCGGAAGCTAGAGAGTACGGTGCTGCTGTTTCAATCCTTCGTGAACTAGGAGTTAGAAGCGTAAGGCTTATGACAAATAACCCAGCTAAAGCCAACTTCCTAACTGAAGCTGGAATCCCAGTTTCTTCTTATGTTCCGGTAATCGTTGGTGAGGCAATTCAAAACCTTGGTTACCTAGAAACTAAGAGGTCAAAGATGGGTCACCGTCTTCCTGAAATCATCGCTGAAATGGAGAACTAATGTCAGGCCATGCTCCGAAATTAGAAATCGATGCTAGAGATCTGGCAGTAACAATTCTGGTTGCGAGTTGGCATCCTGAGATTGCTGATGCTCTTCTTGCTGGTGCTGAAAGATCACTCAAGGCAGCCGGTAACGATGTTTACTCAATCATCAAAGTTCCAGGGGCTTTCGAATTACCGCTAGCAGCTAAGTGGGCAATCGATGATGGTGCTGATGTTGTGATTGCTCTGGGTGTTGTTATCAAGGGTGAAACTCCGCACTTTGACTTCGTCTGCGATGCGGCAACTGCTGGACTGACTCAGGTCCAACTGGCAACAGACACACCGATCGGCTTTGGGCTATTAACCGTTGACACTGTGAAACAAGCCCTAGATAGAGCGGGATTGCCTAACAGTAAAGAAGATAAAGGTGCAGAAGCCGTTGAGGCAGCTATCAGTATGGCCATGCTTCGCTCTTAGACTATTTCTGTTACCTAAACAGAAAAGGGCATCATGGACGACGCAACTAAAGAACTTCTGATCAACATCTTTCTAGTACTGCACCTACTTGGTATTGCAGTATTGCTCGCTGGTTTCTTCTCACACATCAGAGAACTGACTAAAGGCATCAAGGTATCTCCTGGAGTACTTCATGGCTCTTACCTAATGTTGGCAACTGGCCTTGCAATGGCAGGACTAGCAGTGGATCCAAGCAAAATCAACGCATTTGTTATTTCACTAAAACTCATCGCTCTAGTCTTCATTTTTGTTTTAGCGTTCCGTTATCGAAAAGCTGAGAAGACCCCGATCTGGGTTGTGCCTGCTATTGCTGGGCTTACCACTCTAAATATTGCTATGGCAGTATTCGGGCAAGTAGCTGGAGCGTAAGTAGCAAACAATAACTGGGGTTAGTTGGCGGGTTGTGAATAACAGCCCGCCGACTAACTCATATGTCCCAAACTGATATCCTTGTTTACATGAACACCGCCAAGAGCGTCAAAGTTCGCCCAGGTAATCGCAGAATTACGGGTAAGGAACAGTTCTATACCCCTTCTGATTTAGCACTTAGATTAGCCACCATTGTCAGCAAGCTGGTTGGGGGTTTAGATCAAAAAACAATTATTGAGCCAGCTGGCGGAACTGGTTCATTTGTCAAAGCCGCTAAAGCTCTTGGTGCTACCAAAGTAATTAGCTTTGATATTGAACCAAAGGCAGAGGGAGTATTGCTAGCTGACTTCCTTTTGGAGACCAAAAGTCTAGATAAAGTCTTAAACGCAATCACAATATCTAATCCTCCTTTTGGAAGAAACAACTCGCTAAGCATTCCATTCTTCAACAAAGCCGCTCAGCACAGCCAATTCATCGCCTTTGTTGTTCCTAGAAGTTGGCGTAAATGGTCAGTCATCAATCGACTAAATCGAAACTTCCATCTAATCCATGATGAAGAGCTCTCCATAGACTACGTCGATGAGTTAGGTGAAATGGTTTGGCAAAAGGCTAGGCTGAACACCTGCTTCCAAGTTTGGGAAAAGCGAGACAACCTTAGAGAAATTATGAAGGTTACTGACTTTGGACTATTTTCCAAGGTGAAGCCAGCGGAGGCTGATGTCGCCCTAACAGTATTTGGCTATGGCTGTGGAAAGGTTAGGACTTCTTTTGATCGAGTTCCAAATAGCACTGTAATGTTCCTAAAACTGCATGACAGTAGGGTGTTAGCGGCATTACAGAAAGTCGACTTCAGCAAGTTTTACAGGAACACCGCATACACTGAAGCCCTATCGCTTCAAGAAATCAGATATCTAATCAATGAAGAAATCCTGGGCGAGCCAGGGCTAGAGAAATAGGTAGTAAATGAGTTCCATGGGTCCACGCGGCGGTCGTACAGGCAAAAAAGACACTGGGCCGAAAGCCAAATTCAGTCAACTTTGGCCATACATGAAAGAGCAGCGAAGACTTCTCGTCATAGCAGTCGTTCTTAGCCTCATTTCTGCTGGTGTGAACCTAGCTCAACCGCTGGTTGTGGGAAGAATAATCAGCACGGTTCAAAAAGGTTCAGATGTCCTACCAATCGCATTGCTTCTTCTTGTAATCACTCTGCTCAGCGCAGTAGCCGGTGGAGCTATGTATTTTGTCCTAGCTAAAGCAGGTGAAGGGGTTGTCTTTTCAGCGCGATCAAAACTTTCCACCAGATTGCTCAGACTGCCGATTTTTGAATACGACCTTAGGAGAACTGGTGACCTAGTGTCTCGAGTTGGCTCCGATACCACCCTGCTTCGAGCAGCGCTTACTCAAGGACTTGTAGACGGAGCTGGTGGAGCCTTGCTGTTTATCGGATCAGTTGTGGCGATGGCTGTAATTGACTGGCTGCTGCTATCAATCACCCTGGTCATGATTTCTATCGCTGTGGCTGCCATCGGTGTCTCCTCTCGAAGAATTAGGGCTGCTACTACCAAGGCTCAAGAGCGAGTTGGCAATATGTCAGCCTCAGTTGAACGAGCGCTGTCTGCAGTTAGAACAATCCGTGCAGCTCGAGCCGAAGCCAGGGAATCTGCTCAGATTCAAACTGATGCCACCGAAGCCTTTACCCAGGGCGTCAAGATTGCTCGAATTAACTCTTGGGTTACCCCAATTGGAGGCCTAGCTGCCAACGGTGCATTCATTGTGGTTCTAGGAGTTGGTGGTTATCGAGTTGCATCTGGACAAACAGAGGTTGCCTCACTGATCACCTTCATCCTTTTGATGTTCATCATGATCAGACCAGTTGGACAATTCTTTGGAGCATATTCTTCAGTACAGTCGGCCCTTGGTGCGTTGGCTCGTATCCAAGAAATCCTAGATATTCCACTAGAAGACAGCGATGCAGAACGAGCACAGAAATCAAGAAGGTCGGCAGTGAATAAAACTGCCATTGAATTCAAGAAAGTTAAGTTCAGCTACCCAGCTAGACCAGAAATCGCAATTGATAAAAATGGTAAACCAATCCCTGATGCACCTACTGTGATGAGTGAACCAAAAGAAGTTCTGAAGGGGATCTCATTCAAGATAGAGCGTGGTTCAAGAGTTGCTATTGTTGGTCCTTCTGGAGCAGGTAAATCAACCGTCTTCAGTTTGATTGAAAGATTCTATGAACCAACCGGCGGAGAAATACTGTTAGACGGACAAACTGTTAATTCAATCAGCAGATCAGATCTTCGTGGTCAGATTGGTTACGTTGAACAGGATGCACCGGTTCTTGCTGGCAGCATTAGAGAGAACCTACTTATTGGTGCTCCTGATGCAACTGAGGCAGAACTAAAAAGAGTGTTAAGAGAAGTAAACCTAACTGCTGTTCTGAAGCGTGACAAACGAGGATTAGATGCCGAAGTTGGTGAGCAAGGCATCATGCTCTCTGGTGGCGAACGCCAACGCCTAGCAATTGCAAGAACTCTGCTTAGTGCTCCTCCAATCATGCTTCTAGATGAATCAACCTCTAGCCTGGATGGGCTCAACGAGCAGCGGATGCGCGAGGCTATCGACGCAGTCGCTAAGAACAGAACCATGATTGTGATTGCCCACCGGCTTTCCACCGTTGTAGACAGTGACCAAATCATCGTTATTGATCAAGGTAGGGTCATCGGAGCTGGCACTCATAAGCAGTTATTGAAGTCCACCCCCCTCTATAAGGAGTTAGCTGGAACCCAGATGCTCAACTAGTTATACCCGTTGTCGCCAGTTAGGTCTATGGTTTAACCATCAAGCCCAATTGGAGACAAAATGAGTAAACGTAGCACTTTCGAGAAGCTAGCCCTGCCAATGTTCATAAGTGGCATCATCGCAATGGTGGCATCTGCATTTATTTCACTAGGCGCAACAGCAAGTGCTACTAGCCCAGTGCAATACAAGAAGATTACGTTGACGTATCTATCCAGCGGATATAGTGCTAGCGATAGCAGTTGTGGATCGGCTCAGGACTATTACGGTTCTTGGAACATGCCTAGCTTTAGGGCTAAATACTCAAGTAATTCAAACTCCAATAACGACAAATCGTTTCTCTGCACTGCCACTTTCTATGTAGTGGACGATGTTGAGATCCCGACTCCTCAGCCAGTGCCCACTGTCACAGTAATTTATCGTCCAACTACTGAGCCAACTCCGACAGTGCGGCCAACTAATAGACCTACAAAAACTCCTCGGCCAAAACCCACTCAGACTGTGACGCCAACACCGACTCCAACTTTCACACCAATTTTCTCACCAACGCCTAGGCCAACAATGCCAACAAGGGGTGGAAGATAGTTTGGTTTAAAGCTGCTGGCCTTTTGCGGCTGCTACAACATTGCTAACCAGCATTGCCCTTGTCATCGGACCTACCCCACCTGGGTTAGGGGAAAGATAACCAGCGACAGCTGCTACCCCTGGATCAACATCGCCAACCAAGCCTTGTGCAACTCTGGTAATGCCAACATCTAAAACTGCAGCTCCCGGTTTTATCCATTCAGCTTTCACAAAGTGTGGTGAACCTAAAGCCGCAACCACAATATCAGCTCGCTTTACTGCATCAGGAATGTCTCTTGACTTCGAATGCAATAACGTAACCGTGCTGTCAACACCCTTTTTGTTTAGCAATAGCCCCAGTGGTCGACCGACCGTAATCCCTCGACCAATTACCGCAACTTCAGCTCCAGTTAGTTCAACCTGGTATCTAGTTAGCAGTTCAACAATTCCAGCTGGTGTGCAAGGAAGTGGTGAATTCATTTCGTCGCTACCAGCAAGAACTAATTTGCCAAGGTTGATTGGGTGCAGACCATCTGCATCTTTTGATGGGTCAATCAGTTCAAGTAGTTCATTGGTGTCAAAACCAAACGGAAGCGGTAGTTGCACGATGTATCCAGTGACGTCTTTAGCATCATTGAGATCTCTAATCGCTGCTTTAACATCTTGAACGCTAGCGCTAGCAGGTAAATCAATTCTTACCGAGTGAACACCAACTTCTTGGCAGTCTCTGTGCTTACCACCAACGTAGGTGTGTGAACCAGGGTCATCGCCAACTAAGAGAGTTCCAAGACCTGGGGTTATACCTCGCTGCTTTAGAGCAATTACTTCTTGAGTTAGCTCAAGCTTTATTTGCTTAGCGGTAGCTAAGCCATCAAGCACAACAGCACTCAATGCTTTACCAGTTCTCTAAACCGCTGTATAGCGGGAAGGCTTGGGTTAGCTTACGGACACGGTCGCCAAGAGCACTTATGTCTGGGCTAGGCATCAAGACCGAAGCAATGATATCTGCAACTTCGGTGAACTCAGGTTCACCAAAACCACGGGTAGCCAAAGCTGGAGTTCCAATCCGGACACCTGAGGTTACTAGTGCAGGTCTTGGGTCGTTAGGAACTGAGTTACGGTTCACAGTGATTCCGACATCGTGCAGTAGGTCTTCCGCAGTCTTACCGTCAATCGGCGAATTACGAAGATCCACCAAAACCAAGTGAACATCAGTTCCACCGGTCAATACATCAACTCCGTTAGCTCTAACATCCTGCTGCATCAGGCGCTCTGCAATTAACTGAGCGCCACGGATAGTTCTTGCCTGGCGCTCTTTAAACTCTTCACCTAAAGCGGCTTTGAAAGCCACTGCCTTAGCCGCAATAACGTGCATCAACGGCCCACCCTGTTGACCCGGGAAAACAGCAGAATCAATTTTCTTTGCATAGTCTGCCTTGCACAGGATCAAACCAGATCTAGGACCAGCTAGAGTCTTGTGCACTGTAGTGGATACAACGTCTGCATAAGGAACTGGGTTTGGATGCAGACCAGCAGCAACTAACCCTGCAAAGTGAGCCATGTCAACCCAAAGTTTTGCACCAACTTCGTCAGCTATTTTTCTAAACTCAGCGAAGTCCAGGTGACGAGAGTATGCCGACCACCCAGCGATTAGCACCTGAGGCTTTACTTCGTGAGCGCGTGCCCGAACGACATCCATGTCAATCAAGAATGATTCTGGATCTAAGCCATAGGCATGAGCTTCATACATCTTGCCTGAGAAGTTCAACTTCATCCCGTGAGTTAGGTGACCACCGTGAGCAAGCTCTAGTCCTAGGATTCGATCTCCTGGGTTAGCTAGCGCCATTAGCACTGCAGCATTAGCGCTAGCTCCTGAATGCGGTTGCACGTTTGCGTGCTCAGCGCCAAAAAGAACCTTAGCTCTATCGCGAGCTAGATTCTCAGCAACGTCAACAGCTTCACAACCACCGTAGTAACGCTTACCTGGGTAGCCTTCTGCATATTTATTGGTTAGCACTGAGCCCTGTGCTTCTAACACCCCGCGAGATACAAAGTTCTCTGATGCAATCATCTCTAAGAAATTGCGTTGTCGATCAAGTTCTGCTTTTAGAACAGCAGCAATCTCTGGGTCTGTTGCTTCTAATGGGTCATTGAATGTTGATGGCAAATTAGACACTTGGGAACTCCTATATTGGCTTAAACGGTTTGGCCCAGGCGCACGACCAAAATGCCTTCGCTCCCTGATGGAACCCCATCTTTAGCGCCAGTTGCGATAACCCAATTCTACATCCCAACCCGTCTATGGGCCTTCAGCGCTCTAAACTTGACCCTATGACTAAGCAACTAAACCACTGGGTGTTGACCTTTGTCTGCGCTGACCAGCCGGGCATTGTTCATGCCATTTCTGGGGCTATCGTTGCCGCCTCGGGAAACATCACCGAGAGCAAGCAGTTCACCAGCACCGAGACGGGCAGATTCTTTATGCGCCTCCAGGTCGAGGTCTCTGCTAGCAAGGAAGAGTTCGCCAAGCAGATTTCAAATGTCGTTGAAACCTATGGTTTGGAATGGCACCTAGATGAGGTCGGCCGCAAGGTTAGAACCCTAGTTTTAGTTAGCAAGAGTGCCCACTGCCTAAATGACCTGCTCTTCAATCAGAGATCTGGCAGAATCCCAGTTGATATCCCTGCGGTATTTAGCAATCACCCTGATCTTGCAGAGTTAGCTAACTTCTACGGAGTGAAGTTTGAATCACACGCTATCCCTGATGCTGCAAGCAAAGCTGCCTTTGAGCACATGCTTCGCGATTACATAAAACTAGCCGACATCGAACTCATCGTGCTGGCTCGTTTCATGCAGGTCCTTAGCGGGGAGTTCTGCGATGAGTTTGCTGGCAAGATTATCAACATTCACCACTCCTTCCTGCCTGGTTTCAAAGGCGCTAACCCTTATGCCCAAGCTCATGCTCGCGGTGTGAAACTTATCGGGGCTACCGCTCACTTTGTTACCAGTGATTTAGATGAGGGTCCAATCATTGAGCAAAATGTGGTTCGTGTAAATCATGGTGATTCTAAGCAGGAACTGGTGGCGATTGGTCAGGACGTTGAGTCAAAGACCCTCGCTCAAGCAGTGAGATGGTTTGCCGAGCATCGAGTATTACTCGATACCGATAGAACTATCATCTTCCACTAGAACGAGGGTCCCCCTTCAACTCTTAGTGCTTTCTCTTTCTGGAACGCAGCTGTGATCCGGCAGCAACAGATGCCAACAACAGCGCAAGCGCAGATAGTCCAAGGGATATAAGGAAAGACTGCTGCTGTGATTCAGTGATCACAACTTTCTCTTTACCTTTTTTTGCTAGTTCCTTAGAAACTGGATTCGGCAGCACTTCCACTAGATCTGTTTTCTCTTGCTGTGGTTTAGTTCTTGGCACAGACTTCTCTTTTGTTGGAGCAACAGTTACCTTGGGAGCTTCAACCTGAGCTCCGGTTGGAGTGCTTGGTGTAATGGTTTGATTCACAATTTCATCTGGCGTAATGGTCACGACATTCGAAGCCAGTGCTACCAACGGACCAGTATTACCCGAGGTATCTGTCAGGGTATTCGCACCAAGTGTTACCTGAGCAGTGCCGACACCACAACCAGTTAGTGTTATCTGCCAACCTAGGCCTGAACGTAGAACGGCATAAGTCTTCGAACAGGACTGAGCAGTTCCAGAGAAACTGAAGTTGCTAGCAGCCATACCCGTTACCGGTTCTTCGCTATCGAAGACCCAGCTCGGTGTTCCAGCCGAACCTGGTTCGGTCACATCGAAGACATTGACAACCGGAGCAGTGGTATCGATCTTGGTTGAGTTCGTTTGATTCGGTAGCGAAGGTCCAATGTTTCCAGCAGCATCAACTACCGATGCTGTGTTCAGGACTAGACCAGCCAGATGTCCATCAAGACAGTTGGCAATGGTGATTACATAGTCGCTGCCGCTACCAGTCATAGATTGGACACTGCAGCCATCACCTTTAACCAGCCAGTCAGTGCTATCTGCAGCCAACCCTGTTACAGGTTCTGTGAAGCTAGCTTTATAGATCAGCAAGTTATTAGCGCTGGTTTGTTTAGTTAGAGTGTTGATCTCGGGAACTGTTCTATCGAGAACGATTGATGAAGTTGAAACTGGTCTAACCGGTCCAATCGCATTACCGGTTACCGTATCAGCTTTCAAAGTAAGGCTTATGGTGCCATCAGCACAACCATTGACTGTTGCTGCATAGTTTGCACCAGAACCGGTAAGAGTTGAAACATAACAACCAGCGGCAGTTCCAGAGATAGTAAAGTCATCTGCTGTCAGACCCGTAACGCTTTGGCCGAAGGCGATGTTAAATGTCGGCGTTGCAGCGTTGCTGGGTGAAACCGGTGCGGTAAAGGAAGTCACCGCAGGACCTAGGTAGTATGTGATGCTGGCCTGACCATTGCCCGATTGGAATGCCGCGTAGTATGCAACGGTATTTAGTTTGGTTGAGTTCATGTAACTCGAACCGCCACCGCCACCACCGCCGTCGACTCCGACTGGATCAGTGTCAGCACCACCGCCACCGCCGCCGAAGTATCCGCCACCACCGCCGCCACCGCCAGCAACCATCGTGCCAGGTGTGTTAACTGACCCACCTGAACCACCGACTCCGGTAACTCCAGCAGACCCATTGGTAGTTTGTGCTCCAAATGAAACACCACCAGAACCGCCAGCTGTAGGAGTGCCAGCACCGCCACCTAAACCTTGACCATTGCCACCGGCACTCGCAGTCGTTCCAGCTGCTGACCCTCCCGAGCCACCTACCCAACCACCAGTTCCACCGCCGCCACCGGCAACTGCAATGCGGTCCGCTAGTAATGTGCTGGTTCTAATGTCTGTTGCTCCTCCACCTGATCCTTCATCACCGTGACCAGAGCCTGCCGCTCCTCCACCGTTATATCCGCCAGCAGCAGCGTTGCCGGAAGATCCCTGTCCACCGACATAGATGTACAGATTTCCCGTAGGAAGGGTCTTGAAGTTAGCGGTTGCTTTGGCACCATTACCGCCACTTCGTCCACCTTGAGCTCCGGCCAGAACAACCGACATCGTTCTAACATCAGCCGGTGGTGCCCAAACATAGTAGTCACCTGAATAAGTGAAGGTTACTGTGCAGCTAGTTTTACTAGCGTTGCAAGCTGGTGTTGGAGTAGTTGCCTGAGCATGAACTTCTGGCACAACTAGAACACCGATAATTACTGAGAATGCACTGGCAACCATTATTGGTTTTAGCCAGTTAGATTTTTTATGTTTATACATGCCCATAAAGATAAAACTCCAGCACATTTCGTGCTGGAGTTTTACACAGGCAAGAACTACTTGCCGTTATTCACAATTAGCTAAGTCTTGCCTTCAAGTTCTCCGCAAGGGTTGACATGAACTCATCGGTAGTTTGGAATGCCTGACCGTGACCTACTAATGCAGATAGATCCTTAGTCATGTTTCCTGCTTCAACAGTCTTGATAACAACATCTTCTAGAGTCTCTGCAAATCTTAGAACCTCAGGAGTGTTATCTAGCTTTGCTCTGTGCATAAGAGCTCTGGTCCATGCGTAGATAGAAGCAATTGGGTTGGTGCTGGTCTTTTTACCCGCTTGCCAGTCACGGTAGTGACGGGTAACAGTGCCGTGGGCAGCTTCAGCAAGACAAGTCTTGCCATCAGGTGTAGTTAGAACCGAAGTCATAAGTCCAAGAGAACCAAACCCTTGAGCAACAGTGTCAGATTGGACATCACCGTCATAGTTCTTGCATGCCCAGACATAGCCACCTTCCCACTTCAATGCAGCAGCAACCATGTCATCGATCAAACGGTGCTCGTAAGTCAAACCAGCAGCTTCGAACTTTGACTTGTATTCGGCATCAAATACTTCCTGGAATGCGTCCTTAAAAGCGCCATCGTAAGCCTTCAAGATGGTGTTTTTAGTTGAAAGATAGACAGGGTAGTTGCGAGCTAATCCGTAGTTGAATGACGCTCTAGCAAAGTCACGAATTGAGTCCATGTAGTTATACATACCCATCGCTACCCCACCGTGCTCTGGATAGTCAGCAACAGTGAAAGTAGTTGGCTCTGAACCATCGGCTGGAGCCCAGGTCATTGTTACACGCCCTGCTCCTGGAACCTTGAAGTCAGTTGCCTTGTATTGGTCACCGTGAGCATGACGACCAATAATGATTGGCTTGGTCCAACCAGGGACCAGTCTTGGCACGTTCGAGATGATGATTGGTTCACGGAAAACAACACCGTCAAGAATGTTTCGGATAGTTCCGTTAGGAGATTTCCACATCTTCTTGAGACTGAACTCAGTAACACGAGCTTCATCAGGGGTAATAGTTGCACACTTAACACCAACACCATGAGTCTTGATTGCATTAGCCGCATCGATAGTTACCTGATCATCGGTAGCATCTCTGTGCTCAATCGATAGGTCATAGTATTCAAGGTCAACATCTAAAAAAGGCAAAATCAAAGAGTCTTTGATGTTCTGCCAGATGATGCGAGTCATCTCGTCGCCGTCAAGCTCAACGACCTTGCCAACTACCTTGATTTTTTCCATAGTGGTGCCTTCTGTTTTAGTGGTGATTTGTTACTACTAGCCTAGACGAGAGAATCTCGCCAAGCCTTGTGCATCTTGGAGAACTTACCCGTCCCTGCAATAAGTGCCGCAGGAGCGTCATCTTCAATCATCTGGCCATGTTCCATGACTATCACTCGGTTAGCAATAGAGACGGTTGAGAGTCTGTGAGCGATGATAATCGCCGTTCTGCCTGCCAACAGGGTCTGTAATCCTCTTTGCACCATCCGTTCACCTGGGATATCCAGCGAACTGGTGGCCTCATCGAGAATCAAGACTGTTGGGTCAGCGATGAAGGCTCTAGCAAAAGAGATCAGCTGTCGTTGACCAGCGGAAACACGACCACCACGCTTATTCACGTCAGTGTCATAACCGCTAGGCAGGCTCAAGATGAACTCATGGGCACCAACGGCTTTAGCAGCGTTCTGGATCTCTTCAAGAGAAGCTCCTGGCTTACCCAGTGAAATGTTCTCAGCAACAGAACCACTAAACAGATAAGCCTCCTGAGTTACCATCACGATTGCTGTCCGCAAATCGTCATCAGATAGTTCTTTTAGGTTTACGCCATCAAGCTCAACAGAGCCAGCGCTCGGGTCATAGAAACGTGAGATCAGTTTCGCCATGGTTGATTTACCTGCACCGGTAGTTCCAACTAGAGCGATGGTTTGACCTGCCGGAATTTCGAGGTCAAATTTAGGTAAGACAACCTTGCCGTTTGAATAGGCAAACTCAACGTTTGAGAACTGCAGGTGCCCCTTCTTTGGAGCCAGCGGTGTTGGATTTTCAGCCTGATGCACCGAAGGTTCTTCTTCTAGAACTCCAGAGATTTTCTCTAGTGCTGAGTTAGCAGATTGGTATGAGTTATAGAACATTGCGATGTTTTCCATTGGCTCATAAAAACTTCGCGCATATAAAATACAAGAAATCAAAACACCAATTTGAAGGTCTCCTTGCATTACACGCCAACCACCCCAGAGCAGAACGAAGGCGACAGTAATGTTTCCAATCATGATCAAACCCGGATCATAGATACCAAAGAGCTGGATAACTTTAGCGTTTACTGAACGGTAGTCCTCGACTAAGCCCTTATAGGTTTCTTCGTTTCTCTTCTCCTTGCGGAAAGCTTTAACTGCACGGATACCGGTCATGGTCTCAACGAAGTGAACAATCAACTTAGCTGATGCAACACGAGTTTTACGGTAGTTCACTCTGGTGTTTACCTGGAACCAACGGGTAAGGAAGAACAACGGAATGAAGGAGACCAGCATGATCAAGAATGATGAGGCATCAACAGTTACCAGAGCGATTGCCGTGAAAGTCATAAACAAAAGGCCAGCAATCATTTCATTACCACCAGAATCAAGCAGTTCCTTTAGGGAATCCATATCCGATGTCTGTCTGGCGATAACACGACCAGATGTGTATGTCTCGTGGAATTCGATAGATAGTTTCTGGGTGTGTGCAAAGAGCCTCTTACGTAAACCAAACATGATGTCCTGGTTTACCTTTGCTGCAAAACGAAGGAAGAAGGCGATAGTTATACCTGCAAAAAGTGAGGCTAGAACATAGCCTCCAACAATCCAATACAGCAAATTCCAGTCGCCAGCTTTAGCAGCTGGAACTCCCTTGTCGATAATCAACGCAATCAGGTAAGGACCTGAAACCCTAAGCGCTTGGCTAGTCATAACCAAGGCCAAGCTGATGAATAGCCTGTTTCTAACTGGACGGATGATTTCGCCCAGAAGCTTCATAGATCTCGCTCTGATGCGCTTTTGTTCTTCTTTATTTAGGTGAATCTTCTCTTCGTCTTTTACGCCCTGCATACTCATTAGTTGTTCACCTCAATCATCTTTCCGGCAGCATCAAGGCTGCTTATCACGTAACGGTAATGTTCATTCGAAGCTAAAAGGTCACTGTGTTTACCGACAGCGACAATCTTGCCGTCCTGCAATAGTGCAACTCGATCAGCTAGCTGAACAGTTGAAGGCCGGTGAGCAACGATTAGGGCTGTAGTGGCCTTGAGCACTGTCCTTAGAGCATCCTCAACCATCGCTTCGGTATCAACATCTAGCGCTGACAGCGGGTCATCTAGTACTAGAACCGATGGCTGGGCAGCAACTGCTCTAGCTAGTGCTAGACGCTGTCTTTGACCACCGGAAAGCGAGAGTCCTTCTTCACCAATCTTGGTATCGAGCCCATCTGGTAACTCATAGGCAAATCCTGCTTGAGCGATATCCATAGCCTGATCTAGTTCTTCCTTTGTGCTGTTAGGTCTTCCCAAAAGCACGTTAGAGCTAACTGAATCAGAGAACAGTGTTGCATCTTCGAATGCCATAGCAATGTGAGCCCGAAGGTCTTCTCTGGTTAGATCCCTAATGTCAACTCCATCGAGCTTTATTGAACCAGAGGTGACTTCGTAAAGCCTTGTTGCAAGGGCAGTCAAAGAAGTCTTACCAGAACCGGTAATACCAATCAGGGCAACTGACTCACCTGGTTGAATTTCTAAGTTAATGCCATTGAGCAGATCTGGTTGATCTTCCGGTGCGTCAGCGTATCTAAAGTGCACGTTCTCAAATACCAGATGGCCCTTAGGGTTAGCTATTTGTAATGGCTTTTCTGGATCTGAAATGTCCACCTTGGTATCGATAACTTCAAAGAAACGTTCAACTGCAGTTCTTGCATCAATAGTCATCGATAGCAAGAAACCAATTGAGTCAATTGGCCAGTGCAGAACTCGGGTTATCAAGATAAAACCAGCTAATACTCCTGGAGTGATATCCCCCTGGACGATTTGCCAAACACCGATGATCAAACATAAGCCAAGTGCAAAATCAGGAATAGTTGAGAAGAAGAACCAAAGTCTGGAAACCATCTTGGCTTTCTTCAGTTCTGTTTCACGAAGTCTAAGAGCATCCTGAGCAAACTTGTTGGTCATGAATGCGCCACGACCGAAAGCCTTAAGAACTCGAACACCGTGCACGCTTTCTTCAACTGCCGTGGCTAGGTCTCCAGCTTGGTCTTGGCTCTTACGAGCAGTGTCGTGGTAGTCCTTTTCGAATCTAAACCCAAGCACCCAAAGTGGGCTCATCATGACAAAGAACACTGTCGCCAGAATCCAGTTATAGGAGTAAAGAACAATGAAGCCAACGACGATGGTAAAGATGTTGGCAACCAAAAGTACTAGACCAAATGAGAGCCAACGACGAATCATGCTCAGGTCACCAGTGACACGAGAAAGTAGTTGGCCGCTTGGCCACTTGTCATGGAAAGCTACCGGAAGATCCTGAAGCTTCGCGTAGAGAGTCTTTCTAAGGCCTGCTTCAACATGTGTGCCAGGGGTAAGTACTAGCCAGCGACGAAGCAACACCATGACCGCTTCCAAAAGACCCATGCCTAATACCGCTACCACTGCCCAAACCAACATGGTGAAGCTCGGTTTGTCATTGAGTTGATCCACGAGGTTTCTGAGGAAGTTCGGGATAGCGAGAGCAAACATGTGACCGAGGATGGCAGCGAGCGTGCCGAGTATCACTCTTGGTAGGGCACTTTTCGCGTAAGGAAAGATCCTCAGGAGCGTGCCGACGGTGCCTAATTTTTTCATCTTCTTCGATACCTAAATTTCAAGTTTGAGCTTTGCGCACAAAGCCTTTCAGTCTATCGGGAAGCATTAGGCTATATCCGTCTAAACACCCAAATTCCATCCCACAAGGAGCTAATGCAGCATGGCACGCCACGGTAAAGTCTCAGTAATCGGTTCAGGTTTCTACGGAACCACCACAGCGCAGCGCCTAGCTGCCTATGACATCTTCGACACGGTCGTCCTAACCGACATCCTCGAAGGCAAGCCTGAAGGCGTTGCCTTAGACATCAACCAGTCACGGTCAATTGAGGGCTACCAGACCAAGGTCATTGGCGCTACCACTACCCCCGATGGCCAAGGCTATGAAGCCATTGCTGACAGCGACATAGTGATCATCACAGCAGGCCTTCCTCGTAAACCTGGGATGAGCCGTATGGACCTTCTAGAGGTCAACGCAGGCATCGTTGGAGGGGTTGCCAAGAACATTGCTAAGCACGCTCCTAATGCCGTAATTCTTGTGGTCTCTAACCCACTGGATGAAATGACAGCTCTAACCCAAAAGGCTTCAGGCTTCCCCAAAGAACGAGTCATCGGTCAGGCCGGAGTTCTAGACACCGCTCGCTTTACTAACTTCGTGGCTGAAGCTACCGGAGCAGATGTAGGAAATGTCAAGACTCTAACTCTTGGTTCACACGGTGAGACCATGGTTCCAGTCCCTTCAGTTTCAACAGTCAATGGAAAGCCACTAAGTGATGTCCTAAGTGCTGAAGCAATTGCCGACCTGGTTGAGAAGACCCGTAACGGCGGAGCAGAAATTGTTGCACTACTAAAGACCGGTTCTGCATACTACGCACCATCCGCTGCTGTCGCTCGTATGGCTAAGGCTGTTCATGAAGATTCAGGTGCGGTATTCCCTGTTTGTGCATGGGTTGATGGTGAGTTTGGTATCTCTGGTGTTTACCTAGGTGTTGAAGCTCAACTTGGTAAGGGTGGAATCAAGAAGATTGTTGAAACTCCACTTGATGCAATTGAACTTGAAAACCTAAAAGTTGCTGCCGAGGCAGTTAGATCTAAGCAAGCAGATATCTCTAACCTTTAGTGATAGAAGTGACGCTCACCGGTAAAGAACATGGTGAGATTAGCTGCCTTTGCAACCGCAATAACTTCTTCATCTCTAACTGATCCGCCAGGCTGAACAACTGCCTTCACTTTGTTATTGATTAGAATTTCAAGACCATCAGCAAATGGGAAGAACGCATCGCTAGCGGCAACCGATCCCACTACTCGAATGATTCCTCTATCGACTGCAAGTTTGCAAGCATCAACTCGGTTCACCTGTCCCATGCCAACACCGATTGATGCGCCATCTTTAGCAAGCAAAATGGCATTTGATTTAACTGATCTAACTGCACGCCAAGCAAACTCAAGATCCTTCATGGTTGCATCATCAGGTCTTGGTCCTGAAACCAACTTCCAGTTTGAAGATGAGAAGTTCTTATAGTTATCTGGTTCCTGAACTAGAAACCCGCCGGAGACCTGTCTCAGTTCGTGAGATTCCCTAGAGTAGTTTCTAGGTAGTTCTAGAATTCTCATGTTCTTCTTGCGTTCAATCAGCAACCGAAGTGCTTCTAATTCATAACCTGGAGCAATTAGCACCTCGGTAAAGATATCCAGTAGGTTCTGGGCCATAGCCATGGTCACGGTGCGGTTAGCCGCTACCACTCCACCAAAAGCGCTGATCTGGTCGCAGAGATATGCGGCCGAGTGGGCTTCAGCAATAGGGTCAATGGCATCCTTCGGTGCGATGGCAATACCGCAAGGGTTAGCATGCTTGATAATCGCTACCGCTGGTTCATCAAAGTCGTAGGCGGTTCTAACGGCTGCATCGGCATCGACGTAGTTGTTATAAGACATCTCTTTACCGGCGTGCTGTTTTGCCTGAGCGACACCAGCAACCGCACTTGGTGCACCATTGCGATAGATAGCTGCTGCTTGGTGCGCATTCTCACCATAGCGAAGCACGTTCAACAGAGTTGCTTCAATCTCAATTGTCTGCGGGAAGCCTGGGTTCTTGTGAGATGTCTCAATTGTTTGATTAGGCAGTGCTCGAGCTTCAACTTCTGAAACAAACCAGCTGGCAACAGCACTGTCATATCGAGATGTGTGAGTAAAAGCCTCAGAGGCAAATTCGCGTCTCTGGTTCAAGGTTGTTCCACCGTCAACCAACGCTGCAATTATCTCTGAATACTTAGCTGGGTCAACAACAACAGCAACATTGGCAAAATTCTTCGCAGAGCCTCTGACCATCGCAGGGCCGCCCACATCAATCTGCTCAACCACTGCATCACCTTTAGCACCACCGGCAACGGTCTTAGCAAATGGGTAGAGGTTTACTACCACTAGTTCAAATGGCTCAATTGAAAGATTCTTGAGTTGCTGCTGGTGATTAGTCAAACGTAGGTCAGCTAACAAACCGGCATGAATGTTTGGGTGCAATGTCTTTACTCGACCATCAAGGGCTTCAGCAAAACCGGTAACTGAAGAAACATCGGTTACTGAATATCCAGCATCTCTAATACTGGAGGCAGTTGAGCCAGTTGAAACAATCTCAACCCCATGCTCAGCAAGTGCTTTGGCAAGCTCCAGCAGCCCGGTCTTATCGCTTACTGATAACAGCGCACGCTTAATAGCAATGCGATCACGGTGCTGGTAATCAGCCGGGGTGTATTCGTTACTTGCAGACACTTATTCCTCTAGTTCGTTTATTTGATTTTGCCCAGTGCGATTTTTTCAACAGTTTTCACAAGTAGTGCTCGTTCAATTTCTTTGATGCGATTGTGTAATTGTTCTTCTGATTCACCAGGGATAATTTGTAGTTCCTCTTGAACAATTACTGGACCGGTATCAACACCTGCATCAACAAAATGAATGGTCACACCGGTTTTGGTAGCTCCTGCTTGAAGTGCATCGCGAACCGCGTGTGCTCCTTTAAATTCAGGCAATAGCGATGGGTGAGTATTGATTAGCTTTCCAGAAAGAGCAGAGACAAAGCTCTCCGGCAAGATCTTCATAAAGCCAGCCAGAACTACAAGATCTGGCTGGTGGTGCAAGACGTTTGACAGGAGTGTCTGACCCCACAGATTTCTGTCGTTAAAGCGCTCTGGCTCAACCACAAAAGTATCAATCTCAAACAGTTCAGCATGCTCTAACCCAGGGGCATCCTTATCGGAGCCGACTGCGACTATTTTGACTGGATAGAGCGGATTCTCAGCTGCTTTTAGTAGTGCAAGAAGGTTAGAACCGCTGCCAGATATGAGAACGACAACAGAGAACACTCCCCTATTTTACCCGTCGCACCTTCTGAATAAGTTCACGGTCCGCAGCCTCAGGTCTAGCGCTAAAGAAGGCTGCCAAGATAGCTGCCACTGATACTTCGACGAAGGTGACCAAGGCAATTAACCAAGGAGTTGCCCCAACTGAAGCCATCCGGCCTGGACCTATCGAACCACCAGAGAAATCAGCAAGCAGAAACATCTCAACTGCTGCCACTACTCCTATTGATAGGCCAAGAGCTAGGGCAGCAGATGTTGCCGAGGCGTAATTGAATCTAAGTTCCGCGGTGTGTGATTTGACTAGCAAGGTGGCCAGGAAAGCTGCGAGTAATGGAATGAGCACAAACAAAATCATCAAAGCCGAGCTGCCAACAGGCAGCACAGCAAGCATTGGAATAGCTGGGATCGGGCCAAGCTCGGTTCCCATCGGGCTGACCATGGATCCCTGTCCGATTGAGAAACCCACTCCAGTTAGCCAGGTATCGCCAAGTGCAATCAGGTTAGGTAAAAGTGCCAATTGACCAAAACTAACAGAAACCGTCCCTAAGAAACTCAACTGAAGTGATTGATAGAGCCGAATAACTTCGATCCAGTTCCAGGCAAACGAGATAGCAATGAAAATTGCGTTGAACGCTGTCATAACTAGGACAACACCAGTTCCGGCTCTTAACGCAGGTGAAAGTAATGGTTTGATAGCCCAGGGCAATTTCTCAAAGCGATTGATGAAGAAAACTGAGAACTTAGTTCTAAGTTGGCCTGAGGTTTCAAACTTAGGTGAACCAACAACTGAACCAATAATCAGAATGGCTGCAAAGAGTGCAGTTGGAATAAAGATTGCTTGCCAATCTAAAACGAAAACTTTCTTAGTGCTAGCAACAGAGTTCAATGCAACTGCTAGTATCCCGTAACTGAGAATGGCTCCAACCCAACTTGAACCCAAGAACTCATCACTACTGAGCCTTCTTCCCGCTCGATAGATGGCCCAACCAATCAGGATGCTAAAACCTAATGGAATTAGATCAAAGGTATAAGCAGGAACTTGCACATTGCCAAGTTTGCTGGCCGCATATTGAATCGGGACGCCGTGAGCATTGAGCCAAATCAGGGATGAGGTTTGCAGTACTGAACCAAAATTAGAACCTGCAGTTTGTTCAATTAGCCAGATAGCAATATTAAGTAAAAAGATTGTGACAAAGCCAATGGCAATAACAAATGTTGCCTCTAGAGCGCCTTGACCAAATCCCCTGATTCGCATGAATTACAGGCTAGCGATAACACCGCGCATAAGCGCTGCAGTCTCGCTAGGTGTTTTGCCCACCTTTACGCCAACTGCCTCAAAAGCTTCTTTCTTAGCCTGAGCAGTTCCTGCAGAACCTGAAACGATAGCTCCGGCATGACCCATGGTCTTACCCTCTGGAGCGGTAAAGCCTGCAACATAGGCAACCACCGGCTTGGTGACGTTGGCCTTGATGTATGCAGCAGCCTTCTCTTCAGAGTCACCACCGATTTCACCAATAAGCACAATGGCCTTGGTTTCTGGATCTGCTTCAAAAGCAGCAAGCGCGTCGATGTGGGTGGTTCCAATGATTGGGTCTCCACCAATACCAATGGCTGTTGAGATACCAATCTCACGAAGCTCAAACATCATCTGGTAAGTCAAGGTGCCTGACTTAGAAACTAAACCAATAGGGCCAGCACCTGAGATGGTCCAAGGTGTAATACCAGCGTTTGATTTTCCTGGGCTGATAATACCTGGGCAGTTAGGGCCAATGATTCTGGTTTTGTTGCCTTTTGAGTTGCTGTATGCCCAGAATGATGCACTGTCGTGAACAGGAATACCTTCGGTGATTACTACCGCAAGTTCGATCTCTGCATCGATTGCTTCAACAACTGCAGACTTAGCAAATGCAGGTGGAACAAAGATGACAGAAACATTCGCTCCGGTAGCAGCGATTGCGTCTGCAACAGAACCAAAAACTGGAAGTGAGGTGCCATCAACATCAACGGTTTCCCCTGCTTTACGAGGGTTCACTCCACCAACGATGTTTGAGCCACCAGCAAGCATGCGCTTAGTGTGCTTCATACCTTCAGAGCCAGTCATACCCTGAACGATGATTTTGCTGTTTTTATCTAGGAAAATTGACATTCTTAAATCTCTCTTTAGCGGTTTGCTAGTTCTGCGGCTTTATCGGCTGCTTCGTCCATGGTTTCAACAACTGTGACAAGCGGGTGGTTGGCATCAGCCAAAATCTTTCGGCCTTCAATGACGTTGTTACCATCTAGGCGAACAACCAGTGGCTTGGTAGCAGTTGCGCCAAGCTTGGCAAGGGCTCCAACGATTCCGTTAGCAACAGCGTCACAGGCAGTAATTCCACCGAAGACATTCACGAAAACACTCTTTACTTGAGGGTCGCCGAGAATAACGTCGAGACCGGCGGCCATAACCTCAGCAGAAGCTCCGCCACCGATATCTAGGAAGTTAGCTGGCTTTACTCCACCGTGACGTTCACCTGCGTAAGCAACAACGTCAAGAGTTGACATAACCAAACCAGCACCGTTACCGATGATACCGACTGAGCCATCAAGCTTGACATAGTTCAAGTCAGACTCTTTAGCTTTAGCCTCTAGTGGATCTAACTGATCGCGTTCTAGGTTTTCACGCTGGTGTCTGAACTCGGCATTGTCATCAAAGCTGACCTTGCCATCAAGAGCAATGATGTCGCCATCCTTGCTCAAGATAAGTGGGTTGACCTCAACCAACGTTGCATCTTCTTTGACGAAGACTTCATAGAGCTTCACAAAAACCGGAGCGACCTTGGCAGCGATCTCATCATCAAAGCCACCAGCCTTAGCAATCTCTAAAGCCTTAGCCAAGTCGATGCCAGAGATAGCATCGATAGCAATCTTGGCTAGAGCTTCAGGACGCTCTTCAGCAAGCTGTTCAATTTCCATTCCACCTTCAACGCTGCAAAGCGATAGGAAAGTTCTGTTGCTTCTATCTAGCAGAACTGAGAAGTAATACTCCTTATCGATAGCAGCGCCTTGTGCCACCATCACACGGTTCACTTTGTGACCCTTGATTGTCAGGTTCAAGATGTCAACTGAAACTGCTTTAGCATCAGCAGGAGTGTGCGCTACCTTGACACCACCTGCTTTACCGCGTCCACCGGCTTTGACCTGAGCCTTGACTACAACTGTTCCACCGATCTTGGCAGCTGCTGCCTCGACTTCATCTGGGGTGTCTGCAACGATACCCTGCAAGACCGGCACGCCATAGGCTTCAAAAAGGTCGCGGGCTTGATACTCAAATAAATCCACTTATGATTCCAATCAGAAAAAATGGGCACTAGAACGTGCACCTGTATGTAAGTTTAGAGCCTCTCGATGGGTGCCACTCGCACCATCAAACGCTTAGTTCCCACCTGTTCAAAACGTATCTCCGCTGTCTGGCGAGCACCCTCGCCTGTGGTGGCAAGAACCGTTCCAAGACCAAAGTCATCATGCTTGACCTTGTCTCCGACAGCCAGGACCAGACCCTCATTATTCCTTACCTGGGTGATGGAGTTATTCCAAACCTTCTTCTCCCGCGCCGGACGGTCATAATTACCAGACCCAACTGCCCTCGCTTGATACATCGGCTTTTCACGATCCGCTCCCCGTTGATCAACCAGTCCGGTTGGTATATCGAGGAGGAAGTTCGAAGGCATAGTCGAGTTCATCTGACCAAACAGGGTTCGCTGCAATGCCAAGGTTAAATACAGTTGCTTCATTGCTCTGGTTATACCCACATAGAAAAGACGTCTCTCTTCAGCCAAGCCACCAACTTCTTCGAAAGAGCGCATATGAGGCAAAGTTCCTTGCTCAAGGCCTGCGATAAATACCACTGGGTATTCCAGACCTTTGGCTGTGTGCAGAGTCATCAGTGAAACCTGGCCTGAACCATCATCAATTTCATCGGCAGCTGCAGCCAAAGTTATTTCAGCAAGATAGTCAGCCAGAGTGGCTTCCTGATTGCGTAATTGATACTCAATAACTTGACCAACTAGAGCATCAAGGTTTTCAACTCTTGCCTCGTCCTGCGGATCTCTACTCATCTCCAGGTTGTATCGATAACCTGATCGAACCAATGCCTCGATTAAGACATCACTGATCTTTGAGGTCTGAGCCATGGCCTCTAACTCAGTGAGCAACTTAGCAAACTTAGCGATAGCATCGGTTAGCTTTGGGCCTAAACCTAAATCTTGCGAATAGCCGAGTGCTTCTCTGAAACTGATCTGGTTCGTCCGAGCAAGTTGGGCAATCTTTAGCTCAGTCTTCTCACCAATACCACGACCTGGTTCATTCAAGACTCTTCTAATTGCTTCATCGTCTCTGCCATTAGAGATAGCAGTTAGATAAGCAAGTGCATCTTTGATTTCTTTGCGCTCGTAGAACTTTAAGCCACCGATAACCGCATAGGGAACTCGCTGCGACTTGAGCTCGGCTTCAACACTTGGGGTTAGTGCGTTAGTCCGATACAAAATTGCCATCTGACTATAGGCAATGCCCTCACCATGATGCTCCTGAATCTGATCAACGATAAAACCGGCTTCATGGCGTTCGTCAATAGCGGTGAACTGAATAATCTGTTCACCAGCTCCCGCATCGGTCCAGAGGTTTTTATCTGGTCGATCAAAGTTCTTAGCAATCACGGCATTGGCTGCAGAGAGAATGTTCTGTGTCGATCGATAGTTCTGTTCTAAAAGAATGGTGTGGGCACCAGCGAAGTCTTTGCTGAACTCAGAGATGTTTCTGATGTCAGCTCCGCGGAACGCATAGATAGATTGATCGCTGTCACCAACTACGGTTAGCGATGCTGGCCCTAGCAGTTCTCCAGTTTTAGGATCTGGGATGGCATGTGCCGAATGAATTGGCTTGGTTAGTTCTCTGATCAGCGAGTATTGAGCATGGTTGGTGTCCTGATACTCGTCAACGAGGATGTGTCTGAACTTACGTTGGTAGTTGGCAGCAACTTCAGGAAATGCTCTAAGTAAGAATACGGTCTCGCCAATAAGGTCATCAAAGTCAAAAGCATTATTGCGCTTCTTCTCGTGCTCATAGGCAGTAAAGATTTCGGCTATAGCTGAAGACTTTGGATTCTTTGTATCAACGTTGGTAGCGAAGTCTTCTGCTGTTTGAAGTTCATTCTTTGCTTTGCTGATAACTGCTGCAACTACCTGAGGCTTTAAATTGTCGATGTCATAGCCACCGGCTTTGATGAGCCTTTTGATTAGAGCTCGGGTATCTCCGGTGTCATAGACAGTGAAGTTGGAGTTGTGTCCTAGACGTTCGGCTTCTCTACGAAGGATTTGCAAACAGGCAGAGTGGAAAGTCCTAATCCACATTCCCTCAGGGTCGCCTACTAGATGCCTGATACGTTCACGCATCTCATTAGCTGCCTTATTGGTGAAGGTAATAGCCAAGATCTGGGAAGGCCATGCCTCTTTATTTCCAAGCAAATGAGCAATTCTGTGGGTGAGCACCCTCGTTTTACCAGAACCAGCACCAGCAACAATGAGAAGAGCTGGCCCTCTATAGAGGACAGCCTCACGCTGCTGAGGGTTTAGTCCGTCAAGCAGTTTCTCTGAGTTGGTGGGTTCTAAGTAGGTCATAACTAAGCAATCTTAGGTTGCACTGGGGACAGTTCAGCCTCGGTCGGCCAGCACACGCCGAAGCAGGTCTGGGTGGTCGGCAAAAATGGCATCAACACCGGTTTCGATGATTCTCTCGTAATACTCATCGATGGAGGTTTCAGCTTCCTCTGCACGGGCAGTGTATGCCCAAACTTCAAGCCCTACCTCGTGGCACAATCCCACCCAGTCCTCGCTAAAGAGCATCTCGAGTGAGATGGTTAGCCCTGCAAAGTTTTCAGCTAGGTAATACAGATCAACGTGTGAAAGCGTTGTGTCTTCCAAGGCGTAAAGATAGCTTGCTTCAAAGCCCTCTAGTTGCTCTTTGGCATCCAGCAACACTTCTAAATCAAAAGACTCAATAATTAGCTCACATTTAGGCTCTGTGGAGCGAATGTCTTTCGCCGCCAAATAACCGATGCTTGGCGAGAGCTGCTCGAGATGACTACCGCTCTTTAGCTCAACTACCAATAGCTTGTCTGTGATGAAATCTTTAGCTAGTAATTCTTTGAAAGTAGGTATCTCAAACTGACCATCATATTTTGCACTACCAGGTCGAAGCTCGGGGAGTCTCTCAATTGCTCTGAGTTGCTTTATTTCAGCAAGAGTGAAATCTTCTGCGAACCAGTCGGCTGTTTGATTATTTACTCCCCCTCGTTTCAGCGCCTGAAATGATGAAAGGTCTTTAACGTTGGTAGTCCCACTGAGATTGTTTTCGTGCCTGATGATGAGTTCTTCATCTTTGGTTGTGACTAAATCAAATTCGATTCCATCAGCCCCTTGGTCAAGGCCCAGTTCAAATGCTTCTAAGGTGTTCTCTGGTCGATATGCGCTAGCTCCACGATGAGCTATAACCAAAGGTGAGCTCATTTACTTACTATTCCCACTCGATGGTGCCAGGTGGCTTACTAGTAACATCTAGCACCACTCTGTTCACACCTGAGACTTCATTAGTAATGCGGTTTGAGATTTTAGCTAGCAGGTCGTAAGGCAATCTAGACCAGTCAGCAGTCATGGCATCTTCACTAGAAACGGGTCTAAGCACAATTGGGTGACCATAGCTTCTGCCATCACCCTGGACACCAACTGATCTAACATCAGCAAGTAGAACTACTGGACACTGCCAGATTTCACCATCTAAGCCAGCTGCGCTTAGCTCTGCTCTTACGATTGCATCGGCATGACGAAGAAGGTCCAAGCGTTCTTTAGTCACTTCACCAACAATACGAATACCAAGACCAGGGCCTGGGAATGGCTGTCTGCCAACGATTTCATGGGGTAGCCCTAGTTCTTTACCAATGGCTCTAACCTCGTCTTTGAATAGGGTTCTAAGCGGCTCAACAAGTTCAAACTGGAGGTCATCAGGTAATCCACCCACGTTGTGGTGACTCTTAATACCAGCTGTTACCCCACCACCAGATTCAACAACATCTGGATATAGGGTTCCCTGAACTAGGAACTTGATTGGGCGATTGTCCGCCTTTGATTCAGAAATAAGTTGAGCCTGAGCATCTTCAAAAGAGCGAATAAATTCTCTACCGATAATCTTGCGCTTAGTCTCAGGATCGGTTACTCCGGCAAGTGCAGTTAGGAACTTCTCTTCAGCATCAACTGTTACTAAACGAATGCCGGTAGCGGCAACGTAATCACGTTCAACCTGCTCTACCTCACCTGAACGCATCAGACCATGATTTACGAATATGCAAACCAGTTGATCACCAACAGCTTTATGAACAAGTGCTGCTGCAACAGCAGAGTCAACTCCACCAGATAGACCACAGATAACTCGGTCATTACCAACCTGAGCTTTGATCTTGGCAACCTGATCAGCAATCACGTTGCCGCTATTCCAGTCAGCTGGGATTCCCGCAGCATTGTGCAAGAAGTTCTCCAAGACATTCTGACCAAATTGGGAGTGCTTGACTTCAGGATGCCACTGCACACCATAAATCTTTTTAGAACTGCTAGCAAAAGCAGCAACCGGAGTTGTTGCAGTGCTTGCAAGAACTTCGAAACCATCAGGTGCAACCATAACCTGATCGCCATGGCTCATCCAACAAACCTGCGAGCTTGGCTGACCGGCAAGAATCTCTCCACCTGCAGTAACGGTTAGCTCTGTTGCTCCGTATTCTCTAAGGCCGGTCTTATCAACACGACCACCAAGGGCTTGAGCCAAAACTTGGAAACCATAGCAAATACCAAGCACTGGAACACCTAGCTCCAAAATCCCTTTATCAAGTTGAGGTGAACCTGGCTCATAAACACTTGATGGGCCACCAGAAAGAATAATGGCTAGCGGGTTCTTTGCTGATACTTCTGCAGCAGAAACGTTGTGATGAACAATCTCGCTGTAAACACCAGCTTCGCGCACTCGTCTTGCAATCAGTTGCGCATACTGCGCACCAAAGTCAACAACTAGAACCGGACGATTAGTGCTCTCGCTAATTTTGCTTACCTGCCTTTTCGGCGAAGATAACTTCTAGCTTCCTGTGGTAGCTGCGCTCGATAAAGAATGAGCTCAACGGAACGATTCCGCCCATAGCAATAATCATGAAGTCTTTGAACTTAAGTTCGGCCAGTCTCCAGATTCTGAAATCTGCGAGCAGGTAAACCACATAGAGCAAGCCATGGATCTGGAGCAGTGTCTTGGACATGTCTGTACCTGAATCAGGCAGTCCAATGTCATCAACCGGATTAGGAACTAGCCCGAGGATGCCAACTGACCCGCCAGACCAAATGGTTTGACCAAAGGCATACTTGAGGATCATTTCTGCCACTACTAGGAGGAGAAAAACACCTGTGGTTATCGATGTTACTCGGTAGAAAGACAGAGCAGATTGGGTTTCAGCTGGGGAGGTCATTTCCCTATTTTACTCTGCTGCTTCAGGTATGCATCGGACAGTAAGCGCCACCAGATAAATAGTGCGAATAGGGCAAAGACTGTCCACTCGATTGCATAGAAGGCACTAAGCCAATTCAGCTGGGTGTCTGATTTTGCTAGACCAATCGTGATGGTTTCTAAGTTGGGAATCGAGCTGAACTGGTTGCGGTGGGTCAAGGCTAATGCCCCGCTATAAGTGTTTGATTGAATACCTTGGCCAAGTCCTGGAAGATTAACCAGTTGGGCAATCGATAATGTACTGAAAGTATCTGGGTCTAACTGTTGCTCAGGTGCTTCGCTGGGAATGTATCGGCCTTGGACTGTTAGAAGTGCCATAGGTAGAACTAGTTTTCTAGCAGTCGATAGAACCATCCTTGCCTCAGCCTGATCAGAAATAAATCCAACAGCAACATAGAGTCTTCCGATCTGGGAAGTTGCAGGCACCACAAGCCAGTACCCCTTGGTTCCATCTAATTGGATACGATTTGCAACTAACACTGCGGCGCTGGCATCGACAGTTATGTTCGTAGTTATTTCAGTCAGAACTTTCTTCTTACCTAGCTTGCTTATTTCGTTGAAGGTATAGCTTTCCCCGGGTTGTGCAATTTCTTCAATGGGTTGAGTTCGAACGATATCCCAACCAGCGTTATCAGCATTAGGAAGAACAGATCTGGTCACCTGCCATTGGGCTAAGGCAGCGAAAATTCCAGCTAGAAGAAAACAGAGCAGTAATGCGCCAAGCCACTTAACACTTAGTGCGAGTTTTAGCATCAGCGATTAGGCGTTGTATGGTGCAACAACAGTGTCAACTCTTTGGAACTCTTTTAGATCTGAGTATCCGGTAGTTGCCATTGCGCGTCTTAGCGCACCCATAAGGTTAGTTCTACCGTCAGCAGCTGATGAAGGTCCTTGCAAGATTTGTTCTAGTGAACCAACATTGCCAACGTTTACTCTTTCACCTCTTGGAAGTTCTGGGTTATAGGCTTCTGCTCCCCAGTGCCAACCTGAACCTGGTGCTTCATTGGCTCTTGCCAAAACTGACCCAAGCATCACAGCATCTGCACCACAGGCAATTGCTTTAACGATATCTCCAGAAGAACCTAAGCCACCATCTGCGATTACGTGAACGTAACGACCACCAGATTCATCCATGTAATCGCGTCGAGCACCGGCAACATCGGCAACAGCAGTTGCCATCGGTGCGTGGATACCCAGAACCTTACGAGTAGTTGATGCTCTTCCACCACCAAAACCAGCCAGCACACCTGCTGCACCGGTGCGCATCAGGTGAAGTGCTGCAGTGTATGTGGCGGCTCCACCAACAATGACAGGAACATCTAATTCATAGATGAACTGCTTTAGGTTCAGCGACTCATTTGTTTTAGAAACGTGTTCTGCAGAAACAGTAGTTCCACGAATCACAAAAAGATCAACCCCACTTGAGATAACAACACTGGCAAATTCTGCAGTGCGCTGCGGAGAAAGAGCCCCAGCAACCGTCACTCCCGCCTTGCGAATCTGCGCTAGACGATCGCGAATAAGTTCAGGCTTGATTGGCTCTGCATAGATACGCTGAAGCCCAATGGTTGCTTCTGCTTCGCTAAGGTTGGCAATCTCTCTTAACTGTTTGGTTGGGTCTTCGTATCTAGTCCAGAGCCCTTCTAGATCGAGGACACCGAGCCCACCTAATTTGCCAATGGCAATAGCTGTCTCAGGGGAAACCACTGAGTCCATCGGGGCAGCTAACACTGGTAATTCAAAGCTGTATGCATCGATGTTCCAAGCGGTTGAGACATCTCTCGGGTCTCTAGTTCTTCTAGATGGAACTACTGCAATATCATCGAAGGCCCAGCTTCGGTTCCCACGCTTACCGCGGCCAATTTCTATTTCGCTCAACGGTATCTCCTAGCGGTTGTTGTAATTAGGTGCTTCGACAGTCATTTGAATATCGTGCGGGTGAGACTCCCTCAAACCGGCAGGCGTGATTCTGACGAACTTACCCTTAGCTTGTAATTCTTCGATGGTGGCAGCACCGACATAACCCATAGCGGCACGAAGACCGCCAATGAGTTGATGAGCAACAGATGAAACAGTGCCTCTGTAAGGGACTCTTCCTTCAATGCCCTCAGGAACTAATTTGTCTTCACGAAGCACATCATCCTGGAAGTAACGGTCCTTGGAATAACTCTTAGCTTCTCCTCTGGACTGCATTGCACCAAGAGATCCCATACCGCGGTAAGTCTTGAACTGTTTACCACCAACAAAGGTAATGTCGCCCGGAGCTTCATCGGTACCAGCGAGAAGTGAACCAATCATCACAGCGTTTGCTCCGGCTACCAGTGCCTTTGGGATATCTCCTGAGAACTGCAAACCACCATCAGCGATTACTGGCACCCCTGCCGGCTTACAAGCCAAGCTAGCCTCGTAAACAGCAGTGATCTGAGGAACACCAACACCGGCAATAACACGAGTAGTGCAAATTGAACCTGGTCCAACACCAACTTTAACGCCATCAGCACCAGCAGCAACTAATGCTGCAGCACCTTCACGAGTGGCTACGTTTCCACCAATAATATCAACGTGCTTAGCAACTGGTTCTGCCTTTAACTTGGCAACCATGTCCAACACTGCAGTGTTGTGGCCATGAGCTGTGTCAACGATTAGGATATCTACTCCAGCGTCAACCAGAGCCATTGCTCTTTCCCAACCCTGATCGCCGACACCAACGGCTGCGGCAACCATTAGTCGTCCAGCTGAATCTTTGCTAGCCAAAGGATACTTCTCGCTCTTGTCGAAATCCTTGATCGTGATGAGCCCGCGAAGTTTGTTGCCAGCATCAACAATGGGCAACTTCTCAATTCTGTGTTGAGCAAAGATCGCGATAGCACTCTCCGGACTAACGCCAACCTGAGCGGTCACCAAAGGCATCGGTGTCATTACATCTTTTACTAAAGTGATTGATTTCTGCACTTCGTTGACAAATCTCATGTCACGATTGGTGACAATTCCAAGTAAGGTGCCATCTTCATCAATAACTGGCAACCCTGAGACTCGGTAAGTGCCACAGATGTGATCGACTTCCTGCAAAGTTGCTAGCGGATGGGTGGTGACCGGGTGGGTAATCATTCCAGCTTCAGAACGCTTGACTAGATCTACCTGGGTTGCCTGCTGGTCGATAGAGAGATTTCGGTGCAGCACACCTAAACCACCTTGGCGAGCAATGGCGATGGCCAGTCTTGCCTCGGTGACGGTATCCATGGCAGAGGAAAGTAAAGGGATGTTGATGGATAGTCGCTTAGTGACCTGAGTCTTGGTGCTTACCTGGCTAGGGACGATATCGGACTGCCCTGGCAGAAGCAAGACGTCATCATAGGTAAGTCCGGTAAAACCAAATGGGTCATTTTGAGTCATTTTTGCCCTGTCAAAATCTAGCGGTAACCCAATTCTACCCTGCCAAAAGCCCTATTGATTAGGGTCATATTCTCCAACTGAAGAATAACTTCCCCTCGCCGAGTACTTATAGAGCGTGTATCTGGCCTGATTGAGAAAACCTGCGCCAGTAAAGAGATCCTCCCCGTCAACTTGAGTGTCAGATATCGCAGCCTTCAATTTGATGGCGCTGCTGCTCTTAGCCCTGAGGTAGCCATCGGCTGCCAGCATGATTGCCTGATAGCTGCGGTATGCCAAAGCCACCATTGGATTCTGCGAAGCTTGCAAACTAGGCCGGTTTAGTGCTTGTGAAAGTCTCGATCTAAAACCAGCTGAAACATCGTTGCTTGAGGACAGTGCTAGTGCCCCCGATAAGCTCTCAGCCCAAGGGAAATTCGAATAGTTAGCCTGGTTGCCAGCTACCAGATAAAGCTGTTTTGGCTTCTTTGGCAAGTTTGCAAACTCACTCAGGAATGTGATGGATTGCTCCATAGTCGCAAGCACTAGAGCATCAGGTTTGGACTTAGTCAATCGGTCGATATCTGAAATTGGAACTAACTGAACTTTGCCCAAGCCTCTTAGTGCAAAAGCCATTGCCAATGACCTCATCGTAGATCGACCATAGTCATCGTCGCTGAAGACGATGGCAACGGAATCTGCTTTGCTGTCCACTATGTATTGAGCCAGAGCAATAACTTCCTGTGATTGAGTGGTTGACAACCTAAACAACCAATTTTGGAAATCAACTTTCTCCGCTATTGCAGAAACTGAGATTGTTGGCATCGGCCCATTGAATTTCAGAAACCTGACAGCAGAGATGGATTCAATCGGTGCAATTGTGATATCCGGTTTGAACCTAGTGAGCCTGCTGGTTGCATTCACGAACTCACTATCTGAGTCCCCTAGATCTTCAAAATCAATACTGACCGCAACCGGCTGATCCGCCTTAGCTAGATCTGCTACCGCCAATTTCACTGCAGCTCTTTGGATCGGGCCAGCAAAATACAAAGGCCCCGAATCCGAAACTAAAACTCCAACCCGTAAAGGTGGTGCCAGTGGTCTGGCATAACTAACTGTCACCAGGTAGACACCAATGAGGCTGAGAATTAGTGATGAGATGGTTAGCAAAGTCTTGCGCATCGCTTGATGCTAATGAATCTGAGATGTGATTGTTGAAGTTATCCACAAAAGAAAACGGGCCGGCCAATTGGCCGACCCGTATTCGCTTAGTTCTAAATTACTTGGTGCCGTTTATGCTAGCTGAGCTAACGGCGTTTGAAGCCATGTTCCACTTTTCTAGAAGTGTTGCATACTGTCCGTCGTCAATCAGTGACTGAAGTGCTGCCTGGATTGCGTCACGAAGAGCTGTGTCTTTCTTCAAGATAGCGATACCGACAAAACCAGCGTCGTAACCGTTAGGCGCAGCTGCGTCGTTAACAACTTCGAAGTACTCGCCGTCTCCTGCCTTTGCTGCAGCACCTTGAGCTACAAGTGAGTCCATCATTACTGCATCACCCTGTCCTGCACGAAGAGCATTCTCCATAAGAGGTGCATCAGGAAGAGTCGTAATAGTGATGGCTGCATTGCCTGCTGCTTCACAGTCTGCTGACATTGTTCCAACAAGATCAATCTGAATTGTTCCATTTTGAACGATCACAGTCTTACCACAGAGGCTCGCTGCATCTACGATGCCCTCAGGGTTACCCTTGGCAACGATCATTTGAGAACCACCGATGTGGTAGTCAACAAAGTCAACCTTCGCCTGACGCTCAAGTGTGTCGCTCATAGAGCTGATGATGATGTCGTTAGTGCCAGCTTCAAGATTAGGAATGATGGTGTCGAAGACAGCATCGTTGAATCTAACTTCTGCACCTAGCTTCTGGCTGATTAGAGCACCAAGGTCAACGTCGAAACCAACTAGATCGCCGTTTTCATCGTTGTATTCGAATGGCTCATAAGGGATGTCGCTGGCGACATCGATGCCGTTCTTTAGGAAGTCTTCAGGAAGAAGTGCCTGTGCAGCCTTGTCAACCTTTGACTGGTCAACACCGTTGTTTACTCCGCCGGCACAGCCTGCAAGTAGTAATAGTCCAGCAGACATAACTGCTACTAGACCCAGTTTCTTTATAGCCATTTGATTCTCGCTCTCTTTGATTGGGTTTACTAAAGAACTTTATTTAGGAATGACTTGGTTCTTGTTTCTTGTGGGTTATCTAAGACTTGCTTAGGTTTCCCCTGCTCAACGATGACTCCTTTGTCGATAAATACCACTTTATCGGCAACTTCACGGGCAAAGCCCATCTCGTGGGTAACCACGATCATGGTCATGCCGGCCTTGGCTAAGTTCTTCATGACATCTAGAACGTCCCCCACAAGTTCTGGGTCTAGGGCTGAAGTCGGCTCGTCGAAGAGCATCAACTTAGGCTTCATGGCTAGCGCTCTGGCTATAGCAACTCTTTGCTGTTGGCCACCCGATAACTGAGCTGGGTAGTGATCTCCTTTATCTTGCAATCCAACCTGGGCTAGCAACTCAAGTCCCCACTTCTTAGCTTCTACAGCATCCATGCCAGCAACACCGATGGGGGCCTCTATAACATTCTGCAGAGCGGTCATGTGTGGGAAGAGATTGAACCTTTGGAAAACCATGCCAATCGACTGTCGCTGCTTTGCGATGTCTTGTGGTTTTAGCTCGTGCAAAACATTGCCGACCTGTCGATAGCCCATCAACTCATCATTGACGTAGATGCGTCCACCATTAATCGACTCGAGATGATTTAGGCATCTTAGGAATGTTGACTTTCCAGACCCAGAAGGCCCAATGATGCAGAGCACCTCACCTTGCTCAACGGTCAAACTCATTCCATTGAGTACCTGGTTCGGACCATAGCTCTTGCGCACATTTCGTGCATCCACCATCAACTTAGCCATTAGCGTTTGCCCACCTTGAATGCTCGGGGAGCAGACCTGCCACCGACAACTTCGAAGCCTCTTCCATATCTGCGCTCTAACGCACGCTGCGGGACACCAAGCACAGTAGTCATTACTAAGTACCAGAATCCGCTGACCATGAGTAGCTCAATCTGAGCCAGGTTTGCAGAAGAAATTGTGCTCGCTGCTGTGTATAGCTCAGCCACCGCAATAACCTGCAGCAAAGAAGTGTTCTTTAGCATCCCGATGAACTCATTACCCATCGGCGGAATAATAACTCGCATCGCCTGCGGTAAAACAATTCTTCGCATTGTGTATTGAGATGACATACCTAGTGACTTAGCAGCCTCTACCTGACCACCATCAACTGCAAGAATTCCAGCTCTAACGATTTCTGCAGAATATGCAGCTTCATTCAATGACAGGGCAATAATTCCAGCGACGATGGCTGGAATCAGATCACTGGTTTTACCGCTTAGGAAAACAATTTCGGTATATGGAACACCAAGAATTAGCTGAGGAAAGATGATTCCTAAATAACCCCAAAACACGATTTGCAGTAGCAACGGTGTGCCACGGAAGAACTCAATGAACCCGGTTGCCAACCAGCGTTGAAGTGGGTTATCGCTGAGCTTCATAACCGCAAGCAGAGTAGCCAAGATGGTGGCGATAAACATACAGACCACAGTGACAACAACAGTGACCCCCATACCAACAAGTATTCTCGGATCAAATAGGAACTTGGTGACAATGTCGTGCTGAATTGACTTCGCACTAAACACGGCCCAGATAAAACTCAGCAGCAAAGCAGTGGCGATGCCGCCGGAGATCCAACGCCAAGGGTGACGCAGTGGGATAGCAACGACATCGTCACTTAGATCCAGTTGTTCAGCCAAAGCTCTACCTTAAGTTGTAGTTTCTAAAATCCTATTGCCTTTAGTCTGCACCTTAAATGCAAAAGCCCCGAGCTAGCTCGGGGCTGATAGCAAATATCTTTAGCGCTCTACGATTGCAAGCACATCTCTAGCTGAAAGCACCAAATACTCTTTAGCGTTGTATTTAAGCTCAGTGCCACCATACTTCGAGAAGATAACGCGGTCACCGACCTTGATGTCTAGGGGAACACGGTTACCGTTATCGTCAATGCGACCTGGACCTACGGCAATAACCTCAGCCTCCTGAGGCTTCTCTTTAGCGGTATCTGGGATTACCAGACCTGATGCTGTGACCTGCTCTGCCTCAACGGGCAGAACAACAATGCGATCTTCAAGCGGCTTAATTGAAACCGACACGTTTGACCTCTTCTGTTATTGAAAACGGGGATAAGCGCTGAATTTGGCTCAAGCGCAAACTTCAGTTTATCCCCTTCATTAGCACTCACGCAACCAGAGTGCTAATTGCTGGCTGTTAGCTTTGACTTATGGACCGCGCCAGTTTTCTTAGCCTGATTAGCCCTGACGGGCAGGCTCTGCTAGCAGAAATTGGTGATCTGGAGTCTAAGACGGATGTCTTAGCCCTGGTTAGCAAGTTACGTAAAGCAGGCCACTCTCCCGACTTGGTTGCAAATGTCCTAAGCCAAGCCAAACTGCGAAGACGAGCTCAAGCTAAATTCGGAGAATTTGCTCAGCGGATGTTCTTTACCGAAGCAGGACTGGAACAGGCATCAAGGCTAAAGGTGGCAGCCATCCACGCTGGCAGATTTAGATCAGCCGGGATAACTAATGTTGCCGATCTGGGTTGCGGTATTGGTGCAGAATCGTTAGCCATGGCATCTCTCGACCTAGAGGTTTCAGCCTTCGAACTTGATGAAGTGACAGCCGCAATGGCGACCTACAACCTCGCTAACTTTCCAAAGGTAAAAGTGGAACAAGCCGATGTGACCAAACTTGATCTAGCTGCTTACCAAGGTTTCTTTATTGACCCAGCAAGGAGAGAGCTAGATGGCCCCGCTCGAGAATCCACAAAACGTAAATATGACATTCAAGACCTAACCCCATCTTTTGACTTTGTTTTAGAGATTGCGAAATCAAAGCCAACCATTGCCAAACTGGGACCAGGCATAGATCACAAAGACATTCCAACGGATGCTGAAGCTGTTTGGGTCTCCGATAACGGTGATCTAGTCGAAGCAGGTCTCTACTTCAACTCAGTGAAACGTCCAGATGTCTCAAGAGCTGCACTTCTACTAACACCAACTGGTTCACATGAAATCACCAGTGCTGTTAGAAGTAGAACCGATGCTCCACTCGGCGAGATAAGTGATTTTGTTTACGAGCCTGATAACGCAGTAATCAGATCGCATCTAATTGGAGATTTAGCACTTGCAAATGACCTGCATATCTTTGCTCCTGAGATTGCATACCTCACCGGTGAAAAGGAAATGACTTCACCTTGGCTGAAGTCCTATAGAGTTCTAGACAATTTGGTTTTCGACCGAAAGAAACTAAAGGCATACCTTCGAGAAAGAAACATCGGAACTTTAGAAATCAAAAAACGTGGTGCTGATATCACACCAGAACAACTGCGAAAAGAGTTAGATCCAAAGGGGCCTAATTCAGCGACACTTATTGTGACCAGAGTGGGTTCCACTCATAGGGTGTTAGTTGTTGAGAGCTTAAAGTAAAACCCCCACCTGTCAGCTCGGTGAGGGTTTCACTCTAATAAGGAAAATCTGTTTTGCTACCTAATAACTTCAGCAACTAAACCTGAAAGCCTGCTGTATTTAGGTTGAAGAGAACCTTGGAATCTAAGACTGGATTGTGGTTACCGACAGGGTGGAGTCTGCAGAGAAATCTAAAGTGCTTGGGGCATAACCACCTTGAACCAGTTGCGAACCGAGGATTGCGATCATTGCTCCGTTATCAGTACATAGTGATAGCGGTGGAATCCTGAGCTCGATGCCATTAGCCGCACACTTAGCAATCGCTACCTCTCGCAATCTAGAGTTAGCAATCACACCGCCACCAAGTAATAACCTATGAATCTTGTGATCTAAACAAGCAGCAATTGCTTTGTTCACTAGAACATCAACGACCGCTTCTCTAAAACTTGCTGCCACATCAGCAACAACAAATTCTTCGCCCTTTGATTCGGCTAATTCAACGTGTCTTGCCACAGCAGTTTTTAGCCCTGAGAAACTAAAGTCGTAGCGATGCTCGTCCATGTCTTTTGGCAGAGTTAGACCTCTAGGGAATCTAATAGCCGAAGGGTTTCCGCCAAGTGCTGCCTTATCAATCTCTGGTCCACCAGGATATGGAAGACTCAGAACCCTAGCGACCTTATCGAAGGCTTCACCGGCAGCATCGTCGATGGTTTCGCCAAGTAGCTGAACATCGTTTAGTAAATCTTTCACCAACAATAGTGAGGTGTGGCCACCGCTCACCAAGAGAGCAATAGTTGGAACGGTCAGTGAACCCTGATCCAAGATGTCTGCACTAACGTGCCCCACCAGGTGATTAACGGCATAGATTGGTTTACCAGTTGCAACAGCTAGCGCTTTGGCTGCACCAACGCCAACCATTAGCGCACCTGCTAAACCAGGCCCATTGGTTACCGCAATCGCATCTAAATCATCGAGGGTGACATTTGCTTCAGCAAGAGCTTGTTCCAGAACAGGCAATAACGCTTCTAAGTGAGCTCGAGCAGCAACCTCTGGAACCACACCACCAAATCTTGCATGCAGGTCCATGCTTGATGAAATCACATTGGCTAGCAGAGTATTACCTCTAACGATTCCAATGCCTGTTTCATCACAGGATGTTTCAATGCCTAGAACCAATGGCTCTGTGACAACATCCGGTAGCAGAGATGTCTTCATCACGAAAGCATCTACCCCATCGGGTTTGTAATACTGCTTTCTAAGCCCAATCTGTTTGAAGCCAAAGATTTTATAAAGCTTCTGAGCAACAGTGTTGTCAGCTCTAACTTCTAGGAAAATCTCTTTAGCACCTCTGCGCTTAGCTTCTTTCGTCAAAGCAACCATCAGTGCTCTACCAATACCTGATCCTCTTTGATTTGGTTTCACAGCAATGGTTTGAATATCTGCCTGAGTGGCTCCATCTAGCTGACTAGATCCTGCATAGCCAACCAATTGATCTTCAACAAGAGCAACTAGGTAATAGGTGTGGGATGCAGCGAGTTCTGACTGCATGTTTTCTTTTGACCAGGCGTCATTCACAAAGCATTCAACCTCGATTGCCATGATGGCAGCTAGGTCAGTTATCTTGGCTTCTCGTATTAGATAAGTCATTAGCCACTGACCTTCTTAGCTTTGCCAGGAACAGCATCTGGTTCACGAAGGTAAATTGGCGAACTATCTTTGCTGGTACCTATATCGGTTAGTGCTTGGTAGTAAGCGACTTGGCCCAGCGCGGAAGCGGTTATCGGAAGTTCACATAGAACATGCTCCTGCCCACTCAAATGCTCTTCCAAATACTCAGGCTTATTTACACTTGGTCCTTCGACTCGGATTGGGATGCCAGCGGATAGGCCTGTGTATAGCGCCCAGAAGACTTCCTTTCTTCTGGCATCGGTTGTTACCAGTAGTGGCAAAGACTGATCTTTATTAGCCAGGTAATAGCTATAAGCAATGGCATCTAAAGAGCAAACACCAACTAGTTCTGCATTCGCTCCAATTGCAAAGAACTTGGCAGCAGCTAAGCCAACTCTTAAACCAGTAAAGGGACCAGGGCCTCTTCCAACAACCACTTGAGAAATATCTCTTGGCGATACTTGCCCCTGTTTAAGCACAGTTTGGATAGCGCTACCAATTCGTTCCGAATGAGTCATGGGTTCTAAGTAATTCACCTCTGCTAACACAGAACCTAAACTCAGCAAAGCGACGGTGGTTCCAGCTGAGGTATCGATAGCTATGGAATAGTCACTCAATTTTGTTGAGGTCACGGTGTTCAAAACTTCACCTGCTGCCAGCGTGGTCCAAAACCTGTGATCTGGATAGTTCTAGTTTCACTAACCCCTGTGGTGTCTCTTGCTATTTCAATCTCGAGCCAGTTATCGGCAATACCATCGGTTAGGCCTTTGCCCCATTCAACTAAAACGATTGCTTCACTAAAGGGAATATCTAAATCATCTAATTCGCTGGGTGAACCTAAACGATATGCGTCAACATGGACCAGAGGAGTGTCAGAGTTTTCACGCTTATGCGTTCGAGCAATTACAAAAGTTGGGCTAGAAACATTGCCAATAGCTTTAAGTCCTTTACCAACACCTCTGGTCAAAGTAGTCTTACCTGCACCTAAAGGACCAATTAGCAAAACCAAATCACCGGCAGTGAGCACTTTAGAAACAGATTCCCCAAGACTCATCATCTCTTCGGTGGTTTCAATAACTGAATTGAAGAGCAAAGCGCTAGCCGTCAATTGCTGCTTGCCTCAACAGCGCCAAGATAAACGCGATTTAGTCGAGAACCAATTCTGGTAACTATCTCGTAGTTAATAGTCTCGGCTGCATCAGCTAGGTCATCAGCAGAAGGGCCACAATCACCGAATATGACTACTCGATCGCCTGGACTTACTGAAGCATCACCAACGTCAACAACGAATTGATCCATAGCAATCCGAGATTGGATTGGATACAGTGTTCCATTGATGCAGACCTTGGCCTTACCAGTGGCGTTTCGAGGAAAACCTTCTGCATAACCGATTGGAACTAGAGCCAGAGTTGTCTCACGCTCAGTGTGGTAGAGATAGCCATAGGAAACCCCGCTACCGGCAGGAACTCGCTTGGTCTGAACAACCTTTGCTTCAGCACACATAACCGGAGTTAGTCCAAACTCTTTGGCTTTGTTATCGCTAAACGGTGAAAGCCCGTAAAGAGCGATACCACAGCGGACCATGTCATAGTGCGCTTGCGGATAGCTCAAAGTTCCATCGCTTGCTGTTAGATGTCTAACCTCAAACTCAAAGCCATGAGAATCAGCTAAAGCTAAGGCTTCATCAAACTTAGCTATCTGAGCAAGGTCTTCCTTTGGCCCGGTTGATGACAAATGACTAAAGATTCCAGCGGTGACTACTAATCCATCAGCAATCGCAACTTTAATATTTGCCATTAAATCTTCTAGCTCGTTGAGAGTAACGCCGTTGCGTCGAAGACCGGTATCTACCTTGATGTGAATTCTTGCAGTCTTGCCAGTGCTCTTCGCCGCCTTCTGAACTCGATATAGCTGATCGTTAGAAGACACTGCTAAATCAATATCGTGGCTTAGTGCTGCAACAAAGTCGTCTTCTGGATCGTGTAACCAGGACAGAATCCTTGACCGGATTCCAGCAGCACGAAGGGTTAGCGCTTCGGTTAGATCTGCTGTGCCTAGGAAATCAATTCCCTCCGCTTCTAGCTTTCTAGCCACCTGGAGCATGCCGTGGCCATAAGCATCAGCTTTAACAACACCCATTACTTTGACATTTGATCCAACTAGCGTTCTGATCGCAGTTAGGTTCTTAGCAACAGCGTTTAAATCAATTGTTAGTTTTCTCATCATGCACCCGCCTCTGCCACAACCATTGCACAAGCCATCCCACCATCGTGACTGATCGAGAGATGCCAGTTAGTAATACCCATTGACTGGGCACGAGAATGAGTCTCGCCTGATACGTCTAGAAACGGCTTACCCTTTTCATCTTTGACAACTGAAACATCTTGCCAACTTAGACCCACTGGATTACCCAGCGCTTTGATTACAGCTTCTTTGGCAGCCCAGCAACCAGCAAGAGATTGCGAGGCCTGATCGCGTTCACTTGGTGTAAAGATGCGCTCAAGCAGGGCAGGGGTATCATCAAGCTTGCCCTGAAAGCGCTCAAGCTCAACAATGTCAACACCAATTCCAACAATCATGATTATTCGACCGTTACAGACTTAGCCAGGTTACGCGGCTGATCAACATCTAAACCTTTAGCAGCAGATAGCTCCATCGCAAATACCTGCAGTGGGAGAACTGTCAAGATTGGCGCAAGCATCCTGTGCACAACTGGCACGTAACAAACCTGATCGGTGACCTTTGATACTGCGTTATCACCTTGTTCAGCAATAGCGATAACTTTTGCTCCACGAGCTAAGACTTCTTGGATGTTGCTCACTACCTTTGCGTGCAACGAATCAGGATCGTTGACACTAGGAACAATGACTATTACCGGCTGGCCCTCTTCAATCAAAGCAATTGGGCCGTGCTTTAGCTCTCCCGCTGCAAAACCTTCAGAGTGAATGTATGCAAGCTCCTTGAGCTTTAGTGCACCTTCAAGCGCAATCGGGAAGCCAACATTTCTACCCAAGAACAAAACAGTTTTGGCATCTTTGTAGCTTCTAGCAAGTTCACGAATTGGGTCTAAACCAGCTAGCACCTCAGAAATTTGTGCCGGGAGTTTTAGTAGTTCTCTGCCGATTTCTTGTAATTCGCTCTTGGAATGAGCTGAACGAGTGTTAGCTAAGTGCAGTGCCAGCAGGTAGATGCTGGCGATCTGCGCAGTAAAGGCTTTAGTCGATGCAACTGCGACCTCAGGACCTGCATGGGTATACAAAACCGCATCGGCTTCACGAGCCAAAGTTGCTCCCTGAGTATTACAAATACTTAAGACCATAGCTCCAGCTTCTTTTGCATATCTGGTAGCCATCAAGGTGTCCATAGTTTCACCTGATTGGCTTACTGCAACAACCAATGTGTTGCTAGTCAAAATTGGATCACGATATCTAAACTCATGAGATAGTTCAACACTCACTGGGATTCTGGCCCATGCCTCTATCGCATACTTGCCAATCTCAGAAGCGTAAGCGGCAGTACCACAGGCAACCATGATGATCCGGTCGATTGACTCAACGGCATTTCCCAGTGGAGCTAGTTCCTGAAGGTGGACTGTGCCATCAGAGGAAACTCTTCCCATCAAGGTATCGCCAACAGCCTGAGGCTGGTCAGCTATTTCTTTAGCCATAAAGGAAGACCAGCCACCCTTGCTAGCAGCGCTAGCATCCCAGTCAACCTGGAATTCTGGATGGGTTACCTTATTACCAGCAAAGTCTTCTAACTCAACTCGGTCACTGCGCAGAATTACAATCTCATCCTGACCAACCGAAATAGCACGCTTGGTGTGCTCAACGAAAGCGGCAACATCTGAACCTAGAAAGTTCTCCCCAACACCAAGACCAACAACTAATGGTGAGTTTCTTCTAGCGGCAAGCACAACGTCAGGTTCATCTTCATGCATAACCAAAATAGTGAATGCTCCATGCAGTCTGAGAACTACTTTTCTGAAAGCGCTGACCAGATCCCCAGTTTTGTCATACTCAGCTGCAACCAAATGAGCGGCAACCTCAGTATCAGTTTCGCTGGCAAAGCTAACCCCTGCTTCTAAAAGCTCTGATTTGAGCTCGGCAAAGTTCTCAATGATGCCATTGTGAATCAAGCTAAGTTTCTTGTGCGCTCCACCTAGGTGAGGGTGAGCATTACCATCGGTTGGTGCGCCATGAGTTGCCCATCGAGTGTGACCAATGCCGATATGAGCCTCGCCTAGCGGAGTCTTTTGAATGTCTTCAACTAGGACCGAGAGCTTCCCAGAACGCTTCCTGGTTTCAAGGGTGCCTGAGCCGTTAATGACTGAAACACCAGCGCTGTCATAGCCGCGGTATTCAATTCTATTCAGACCACCGAGCAGAACCTCAACAGTTGATTTTGGGCCCACATAGCCGACGATTCCACACATAGTCCTAGTTTAAGACAGAATGGCATAGTGAACGCTGTGCCGGCAGGGCCAAACCCTATAGAGAATCAGGCAGTTTCCCCATTTGTTGAGATATCTAGAAACGATTGGGCTGAATTAGCCAAAACCACAGACACTCCACTGACCCAAGCCGAAATAGAGAATATTCGCGGGTTGGGAGATTTTCTAGATTTAGCTGAGGTTGCCGAGATCTATTTGCCGTTATCTCAACTGCTAAATCTCTATGTGACCACCACACAACAGCTGCATGCTGTCTCGCGTGACTTCTTAGATAGAACTGCTAAACGAACACCGTTCATTATCGGTGTTGCCGGTTCTGTTGCAGTGGGTAAATCAACAGTGTCCAGATTGCTAAAAGAATTGCTTTCCAGGTGGCCAACCACTCCTTCGGTTGCGCTGGTTACCACAGATGGATTTCTCTATCCAAATAGTGTCTTAGCAGATAAAGGTTTGATGGAGAGAAAGGGTTTCCCGGAATCTTATGATCGGCTAGCACTTCTAAGGTTTGTTGCCGACATCAAATCAGGTAAAGAGATAGTAAAGGCTCCGGTGTACTCTCACCTAACCTACGACATCGTTCCAGGAGCAGAACTTGTGGTGAACTCACCAGATGTTGTCATTGTCGAAGGTCTAAACGTTTTACAACCACCAGCACTAGGACAAGAAGTTGCTCTGAGCGATTATTTTGATTTCCAGATTTATGTCGATGCACCAACAGAAGAAATAGAATCCTGGTATCTAGAAAGATTCAAACAACTTAGAGAGTCAGCGTTTAGAAATCCAGAATCCTATTTCCACAAATACGCAGAGATGCCAATGGAACAAGCACTTGATCGAGCTAAAGAGATTTGGCGAACCATCAACTTAACTAACCTGGAAGAAAACATAATCTCCACCAAGTCCAGAGCGACATTGGTATTACAAAAAGGCATCAAACACAGAGTCGAAAGAGTTCTGCTTAGAAAAATCTAGAGCGCTAGATTCTTTTCAACCACGCGAGCGATACGGTCAGCCCAAGAATGTGCTGTTCCTTCATCGGCTGCTTCCACCATCACCCGAATTAGCGGTTCAGTTCCAGAAGCTCTAAGCAATACTCGTCCTGTGCTGCCTAGCTCAGCTTCTGCTTCAGCAACAACTTCTTTCAAGCCAGCATCACTATCAACTTTGCTTAGATCAACACCGCGAACGTTGATGAGTACCTGTGGGTAAATCTTCATCTGGCTGGCAAGCTCTGAAAGCTTCTTGCCAGTAGCTTTCACTTCGGCAGCAACCATCAGAGCCGTGAGGATGCCATCGCCAGTGGTGGCATATCGGCTAAAGATAATGTGTCCTGATTGCTCGCCACCTAAGGTGTATCCACCTTCACGAATCTGCTCTAGAACATAGCGGTCACCGACTTTGGTTTCCAGCATTGTGATGCCAGCATTCTTCATCGCAATGCGAAGACCAAGGTTGCTCATCACAGTTGCAACTAGCGTGTCTCTAGCTAGAGTGCCCTTAGCCTTTGCAGATAGAGCAAGGATTGCCATCAGCTGATCACCATCAACAATTGCACCGCTGTGATCAACTGCTAAACAACGGTCAGCATCACCGTCGTGAGCAAAGCCTAGGTCTGCATCGTTTTCTAACACTGCAGCCTGCAAAGCACTCATGTGTGTTGAACCATAACCAGCATTGATATTCAATCCATCCGGATCGTTACCAATGACGATTACCTTCGCCCCAGCATCAGCAAAGGCCTGCGGAGAAATAGCTGATGCTGCACCGTGAGCACAGTCAATAACTACCTTCAAGCCTTCAAGAGTGTTTGGGATTGCTCCGAGTAAATGAACTAGATATCTATCTTCAGCATCAGCAAATCTCTGCACTCTACCAACAGCTGCGCCGATAGGTGACAAAGGTTTTTCTGACATAGCTGCTTCGATTTTGTCCTCGACATCATCAGCTAGTTTGTGACCACCAGTTGCAAAGAACTTGATGCCGTTATCTGGAGCTGGGTTGTGAGAAGCAGAGATCATGACACCAAAATCTGCACTGAAATCTGCAGTCAAGAAAGCGGTTGCTGGAGTCGGCACAACACCTGCGTCATAAACATCAACACCGGAAGAAGCTAAACCTGTTGCAACGGCTGCTGCTAAATATTCTCCAGAGATGCGTGGGTCTCTTCCAATAATTGCAATTGGGCGACGACCTTCACTGCGCGCAGTTTCACCTAAGACGAGTGCAGCAGCTTGAGCTAAGTTGAGGGCGAGGGAAACAGTTAGATCGCGATTAGCAACACCGCGAACACCATCGGTACCAAATAGGCGGGCCATGGTTTTAGATTAGCCGAGCAGTTGCTCGAAGCGACTTAACGCTTAGAGAACTGAGACGCCTTACGAGCCTTCTTAAGACCAGCCTTCTTACGCTCAATAACACGAGCGTCACGAGACAGGAAGCCTGCCTTCTTCAAAGCTGGGCGGTTGTTCTCGCGGTCAATCTCGTTTAGAGAACGAGCAATACCTAGACGAAGGGCACCAGCTTGACCGGCAACTCCACCACCCTGGATGCGTGCGATAACGTCGTATGAATCCTGAAGACCTAGAACCTTGAAAGGGTCGGTGATTAGTTGCTGGTGCAACTTGTTTGGGAAATATTCTGCAAGTTCGCGACCGTTGATTTTAATTACTCCGGTACCTGGCTTGATGCGAACACGAGCGATCGCTTCCTTACGACGGCCTAGACCGGCACCTGGCACGGTTAGTGGGCCACGTGACTTAGCTGCTGTCTTGGTTTCCTTAGCAGCAGGAGTCTCGGTGGTGAAAGATGATGGCGCAGCTTCAACAGCTTCGACAGCTTCAGCGACTTTCTTAGTTGGCATTAGTCTTCTTCTCTTCTAAGCGCTTACTGCGCTACCTGACCGATTGTGAATGGCTTAGGAGCCTGTGCTACGTGTGGATGTTCTGCACCACGGTAAACCTTAAGTTTTGCAAGCTGGTCGCGACCAAGAGTGTTCTTAGGAAGCATTCCACGGATAGCCTTCTCAACTGCCTTCTCTGGTGACTTCGCTAGAAGTTCAGCATAGGTAGTTGCAGTTAGACCACCTGGGTAACCAGAGTGACGGTATGCGTTCTTCTTCTGAAGCTTTGATCCGGTTAGAGCAACCTTCTCTGCATTGATGATGACT